>ERZ1292623.1870-Hain-H51-01um-R1-1870-length-19595-cov-20_pt1 | contig 19595 bp, 28 predicted proteins | sample MGYA00564398_ERZ1292623 | MGnify/ENA primary metagenome ERZ1292623 (study PRJEB36523, sample SAMEA6512633) | groundwater metagenome | collected 2019-01-07 | study: AquaDiva: Metagenomics assemblies of 32 groundwater samples | reverse complement strand
AGAATTAGAGTAGGTAAGTTTTTTATTAGAGATAGTATTAGGATAAGTTAAATTTTTATAGTTATTTATTTTTTATAATATATGAATTGGAAAAGAGGATTTGGGATAGGATTAATGTTCTTTGGAACTTATCTTGTTATAATAAATGGAACTATAACTGGAAATGTAATAGGATTTGGAGATGAAAATATTTTTGGGATGTTTGGTTTTTTTATTTTTTTTATAGGAATTTTATTTATTTTTTCTGGGGCTACGTTAGAAGAAAGAACAGAATTAAAAAGTCCTTCTGAAATAGATGTTTATTTAAGTAAAAGGACTTTAGGAAATAAATATTTTCTTTTAGATACTCCTAGAGTTTTTACTATTAATGGAGAAGCAATTAGTTTAGAAGATTTTAAGATGGGAATAGATGATATTAAAAATGATGTGGAGTTGTTAGGAATGGCTCAAAAAGTTTATGGTTTAGAATTAATGAAAATAGCTGAAGGAGAGGATATGAAAAAATCTTTTGTTGCTATGAGATTTTTAGATGCTCTATATCAAGGAAATCCTCCTGAGATTGAGATAAGTGGTAGAGAAAATGAGATAGTAAATAGAGATTCTTATGAAATAGTATATGATATTAATCCTAAATTGAGTTTAGAAAGTCAGAATATCCAAGGAAGATTAAAAAAGGATGTGAATCATATGGAGAATATGTTAATGAAGGGAGGTGATCCTGGTATTGGAAGTCATAGTATGGGTGGAGAGTTAAGAAAAATTTATGAAGCAAGATCTGCAGTTAGCGGAGGCCCAAGAATTTATTATGTGAGAGATAAACAGAAAAAAATTATAACTATTTTGGGTTATTCAACAAAGAATAATAATGATATTGCAGAAAGAATATTAAAGAGAGATTATGGGAGATAAACACGATTCTTTTTTTCCAAGTGTTAAACTTTCTACTTCAAAATTCGATATTTTAAGAAGATATTCTAATCTTTTTGTGTCAAAATGTAAAAATGGTGACACAAAAACTAAGTTTTCTTTTGATTTATTTTTTTCTGAATATTCAAAAATTATACCAAAATAAGAAGATATTATATCATTATTTATATGGGGAATAGGATAAATCTCAATTCTTTCTATCTCGTTTTCATCACAATATTCTCTTAATAAGCTATATTTAGTTGGTTCATGAATGAATAAAGTATTTACAATTCCTTGACTATGTATATTTTTCACAGCTTTGGATATTTCGAAATCTCTCGCTATTTGAGTTTCTATATTTGAGCATAAAATATGCATTTGTTTCATTTTAATATATCAGAACTCTTCAATCTCTTAATAATCTTTTATTTATAAATCTTTTTATTTAATGAATTTATCTTCCCATTCCTTAAGAGAAGACTCATCAAAATTTATTTTAGTTCTTTTCTCTATTTTATCTTTATTTTTTAATTTCAATCTAAAATAAATACCAAATAAAAATCCAATAATTATTCCTGATAAGTGAGCTATTGCTCCTATGTTTGAGTCAAATGCTCCAAGTGTTCTTAGAATATCAGTAATTATATAGATTATAGTAGCAATAAACATAGGAAGAATCATTCCAAATGCATATATTATCATAGTTGGTTTTAATATTGTTAATGCTCCTATTAATCCATAAATTGCTCCTGAAGCTCCAAGACTAGAATCATAAAAATTAAGTGCAATGATATTTGCTATTATTCCAGATAATAGAAATGTAATTATAAATCTTTTAGAACCAATTATTTTTTCTAAATAAATTCCAAAAACTATTAATGCAAATAAATTAAATAATAAATGAGTTAAAGAAGAATGTAGAAATATGGCGGTTAAATATCTCCATATTTCAAGGTTTTGGATAGTTCTTTGATTTAGTAGAAATAGTTCTGTAAATTTAGGAAAAGTTATCTGAAATATGAATATAATTATTAATAATAAAGAAATCCATAAAGAATAAAATTTTTGTTTCATAATATTTATAGTATATAAAAATTTATAAATTGATTGTAATAAAAGATGCTGTGGGATTTAAAATTAAGTTAGGAGGAAACGCTTTTTTAGAAAAGACCATTTTTGATAAATCTTATTATTTAAGACTTTTTTTAGAAGCTGAAGAAAATGGAAATAAAATTTATAGTCCAACACAATTAGATTTTAAAGTTAGAATATCCGAATTGCAATATAAATATTTAGAAGAAGTATTAAAATATTCTAAAGAAAATGAGATAGTTTTAAAATTTCAGGGCGGTTTAGAATTGGTTTTGAATGATTCCGGATTTTAATTATATATTTTATTTTTAACTTTTATAAAAGTTAAATATTTAAACAATTTATTTATTTTAATTTTATGTTTAAGGTTTTATATGAAGATAAAGAAGCTAGAATAGGAGAGTTAAAAGTTGGAAATAAAAAAGTAGAAACTCCTTTTTTTATGCCTGTTGCTACGAAGATGACTGTTAAATATATTAATAGTGTGAAATTAAATGAAATGCAAGTTAATGCAGTTATTTCCAATGCTTTTATTTTAAGTATGCGTCCTGGTTCTAAATTTGTAAAGAAAATAGGAGGTATTGGAAAATTTATGAATTTCAAAGGAATTAATTTTAGCGATTCTGGAGGATTCCAAATGTATTCAAAATCTATTTATCATAAATCAAATGATAATGGAATTTATTTTAGAAATCCTTATTCGGGAGAGAAAATTTTTATGACTCCAGAAGAAAATATGAAAATACAATTAAATTTAGGAAGTGATGTTGCGATGTGTTTAGATAGTATGCCTATGTATGAAGAAAGTTATGAAGATATTAGAAAATCAGTTAATAAAACTATAGAATGGGCTAAGAAATGTAAAATTGTTCATGATAAATTAAATAAAAATAATCAGCTACTTTTTGGAATTAGTCAAGGAGGAAAGTATGAAGATTTAAGGGAAGAATGTATAAGAGAATTAATCAAATTAAATTTTGATGGATATTCTATAGGAGGATTTGGATTGGGTGAAACAAAAGAAGAAGAATTTAAGATTATAAAATTACATAGAAAGATGATATCAAAAAATAAACCTATTTATTTGATGGGAATAGGAGATCCTGTTGAAATTCTGGAAGCTATAAATTTGGGGTGCGATATTTTTGATTCTAGAATGCCTACACAAAATGCAAGAAGAGGAAGTTTATTTACAGATAATGGGAAGCTGAGAATTCTAAAAAAAGATTATGAATCTGACAAGAATCCTATTGATAAAAGATGTAACTGTTTTGTATGTAAAAATTATAATAGATCTTATATAAGATATTTATTGAAAGAAGATGAATCAGTTGGGAAAGAATTAGCCAGTTATCATAATATTTATTTTCTAAACAATTTGATTAAAGATGCTAGAACTGCAATTAAAAATAAAAAATTCTATAATTTTTTAAAAAATTTTAAAAAAAGATATAAAATATAAATAAAAAATAAATTTCTAATTTCTAGCTAATGTAAATACATTCTTAATTGCTACAATAACTGTTGCAGGAACAAATAAGACTAGTAGAGCATCAAATATAGCTCCAGCATAAGGTACACGCGATAATGCATCGCCTCCAAAAGCACTTGCTATAATTAATATTACACCAGACATTAGGAAAGGAGTTGTTTCGCTATCTGCTATATTTAATAGACCTACTAATAAACCTATTACAGCCAAAGCAATTAACCATGCAGCACCCAATTGACCAAATAATCCTACTACTACTGCTATTATAAGTCCTACTAAAAAAGCCCAACTTCCTAATTGGTTTCCCCCTTTTTTTGCCATTTTACCTCCTTTCATGATTTAATATATTCTTTATAAGATATTTTCCTTTTTATATGTTACGGAAGCTACTTTTTTATTTTTTTTAGAAAGATTTAAAAATGTCTTATTTTTTGAATTATATTATGGAACTAAAAATTTTAATTAGAGAATTAGGGAGTTATCCCCATAATTTATTTTATTAGTTTTAACTTTTTTAAAAAAATTTTATTTTCTTTTCTAAATTTCTTTTTAGTTAGAAATATTTTTATAGTTAGTTTTACTTTTTTATTAAATATGGCGGACGTAGCTTAGTGGTAAAGCGCACGGTTGTGGTCCGTGTGACGGGAGTTCGATTCTCCCCTTCCGCTTTTCAAAAAAAAAATATAAGATGGAAATAATTAAAGGTTTTAGAGATATAGAAGATGCAGGCAAGAAAACTGTAATTAGAAATATAATCGAGGATATTTTTAGTTTGTATAATTATAATCCAGCTGAAACTCCAATTATAGAAAATGAAGATTTTGTTAAAGGAAATAATCTAAATGACGAAGCTGTTAGTAGTATATTTAAATTACAAGATAGAGGAAAAAGAAATTTAGCTTTGAGATATGAATTTACTTTTCAGTTAAAGAGATTAGCTAATAATAAAAAATTACCTTATAAAAGATATCAGATTGGAGAAGTTTTTAGAGATGAACCAACAACAGGAAATAGATGGAGAGAATTTACTCAATGCGATGTGGATGTAGTTGGAAGCGATGTTAAATATGAAGCAGAAATTTTAAAAATTAGTTCTATGATATTAAAGAAATTAGGGATTAAATTTAAAATTAATTTTAATAATAGGAAATTATTAAATGAAATTATTGATGATTATAATATAAAAGAAGTTTATAGAAATGAGGTTATAAAAGAGATTGATAAATTAGATAAGCTTAGTGAGAAAGAAGTTAAAGAGAATTTAAAAAAATACGGAGCAGAGAAAATTTTAGGTATCTTTAATAAAAAAGAGAAATATTTTGAGAAATATGAAAATTATAATGAGATAAAAGAATTAAAAAAAATTTGTTCTTTTTATAAAGTTAAAATTAATTTTCAACCATTTTTGGCAAGAGGTTTAAGTTATTATAATGGAAGTATTTTTGAAATTAAATCGGATAAAATAAAAGAAACTATAACTGCTGGAGGGAGTTATCTTGTTAATGGAATTCAAAGTACTGGAATTAGTTTTGGATTGGATAGATTAGAATCTTTAGCAGAAATTGATTTTAGAAAAAAAAAAGTTTTAGTTATAAGTTTAAATCAAGATAAGAAGGCTTTTGAGATTTCTGAGAAAGTTAGAGAATCAGGTTTAGGATGCAGTATTTTTTATGGGAAACCTGGAAAAGCATTGGATTATGCAAATACTTATAAGATAAATTATGTGATTTTTGTTGGAGATAATGAAATCAAAAATAAAAAAATTAATGTAAAAGATATGGAGAGTGGAGAAGAAGTTCAAATTCTAGTAAATAGTATAGAAAAATATTTTAAGAAAACTGGTTAGATTTTTTGAATCTCTATTATCCAATTTTTTCTAACAAATCTATCTTTTTCTTTTTCATTATTTTTATAGATTTTTAATATTTTAAATTCATTATTTTTAATTAGTTTTTTTAATTCATCTTTTTTAAATAAATAATAATAACGCATATAATCAATGTTATCTTCTTTCCATGACATATAAATATCTCCTTTGTTTTTTAAGTGAGAAAATCTTTTATCTTCAGAATTCCAAGTAGTTATGAGTGCTTTGGCTTTTGGTTTTAATACTCTATAAAATTCTTTTAAAGACTTTTCTCTTTCTTCTTTAGTTTCAATACAATGTAAAGAAGCTATAAATAATCCATAATCAAAATAATTATCTTTTATTTTAGAAAGATTGCTTGCTTTAGATTTTATTAATTTTGCATTTATTTTTTTTTCTTTAATGATCTTTTTTGCTTGCGCTAACTGTTCTTTAGAAAAGTCTATACCTATATATTGTAAGTAGTTATCTGGAATCATATTTCTTCCAGTTCCGCAACCAATGTCTATAACTTTTCCTTTTTTGTTTTTTAAAAATTTCTCTACTAAAGAAATATTATTTTGTCTATATCTTTTCCATGGCTTTGATATATTATCCCATATTTTTTCTTGATTAGGTTTTCTGTTTTTTTTCAAATATTCTTTTTTAGAGATAATCTTTATATTTGTCATTTTTATTGATATTATAATTATCTTTAAAAATCTGATATTTATAATAGTTTCATGTTTAAAAGAGACAGTAAAAAAGAGTTGATAAAGGCTTTTGATTTCAGGAAAAGATATGATGTTTTTTTGGCTTGTGCTTTTGAACCCCAAGAAATATTTTATTCAAAAAGAGATTTATGTGAAACATATAATTTCTATGAACAAATTGGAGAGATTATAAAGAAATTTAAAAAAAGACCATATCTTCCGCATAAAGAAATAAATTTAAATTGGGATTCAAATACAATCTCCAATATTTTAAATGATGTGATTATTCCTAATTCTGATATTGTTATAAGCTATTTAGAGATAAAATCAGAATCTGTTGAAAATATACTTGCTTCTGCTAAAAAAAAGAGAATTTCTATTTATAGTTTAATAGAATCTGAAGATAAAAATAAATTATTATCAGATCTTGAATTATATTTGAGAAATTTTTATGAACAGGAAAGTTTATAATAGTTCTATTTAGTTCTTTTTATATGCAGATACCTTTACAGGGAGAAGTTCGGAAGCCGTCTAAAACTATGGCAGGTGTCACACCTTTAACTGTGGTTTTGGCTCCAAGAAAATGTGATCATGGAACTTGTATTTATTGTCCTGGAGGAGAGAAGGTTCCTCAAAGCTATACTGATAAAAGTCCTGCAGTTATGAGAGCTTTAACGTTAGATTTTAATCCATATGAACAAGTTAAAGTGAGATTAAAAGCTTTCCAATTAATGAATCATCCTACTGATAAAATAGAATTAATAATATTAGGGGGAACTTTTTTGCAATATCCTAAAGATTATAGAGATAATTTTATAAAAAAATGTTATGATGCTTTGAATGATAAAGATTCTTTTAATTTAGAAGAAGCTAAAAAAATAAATGAAACTGCTGAACATAGATGTGTTGCAATGTGTATAGAAAATAGGCCTGATAATTGCAGTGAAAGAGAAATTATTGAAATGTTAAATTATGGGGCTACAAGAGTTGAGATAGGAGTTCAGATGCCAGATGATGAATTGTACAAGAAAACAAATAGGGGTCATAAGGTTCAAGATGTTATAGAAGCTAGTAGAAATTTAAGGGATGCAGGTTTTAAATTAGGATATCATATAATGCCTGGATTACCTTATAGTAATTATAAAAAAGATTTGAAATTATTTAAAAAAATTTTTAGCGATAGTGATTATAGACCAGATCAATTAAAAATTTATCCTTGTCAAGTTATTGATGATTCTCCTTTGGCTAAAAGTTACAAAGTAATAGGATTTAAATCTATGAATGAAGAGCAGACTAGAACAATTTTGGAAGAAATGACTAAAATTATTCCTGAATATTGTAGAACTATGAGAATTATGAGAGAAATTCCTCCTGAAAAATTAGTAAGTGGAATTACAAGAATAGATATAAGAAGAGATGTTGAAGAGAATCTTAGAAATAAAAAAGAAAAAATTAATGAGATTAGAATGAGAGAGTTAGGATTTAATAAACAATATTATAAAAATTTTGATGATAAAATATCTCTGAAATTAACTAAATATGAAGCTAGTGGAGGAAAAGAATTTTTTTTGCAGTATGTAAATAAAGATAATATTTTGTTTGGACTTTTAAGATTAAGATTCTTAAATAAACCTTTTATGAAAGAGTTAAAAGATTGTGCAATGGTAAGAGAAGTACATGTTTATGGAAAATCATTGAATATAGGAGAAGAGGGAAAAGAAGGGCAACATTCTGGTATTGGGAAAAAATTAATGATTGAAGCTGAAAAAATAGCAAAGAAAAATGGATTTAAAAAATTAGCAGTTATATCCGGGATAGGAGTTAGAGAGTATTATAAAAAGTTAGGATATAATTTAGAAGGATTTTATATGGTTAAAGAATTGTAATTTAAGATTTATATATTAGATAGAGAAGTAACGATAACAATAGAATGGTAATATTATTCTTGACAAAAAAGAAAAATTATTAGAGATTATAATTTCAAGTGTAAGCAAAATATTATCTCAAAAATTTCCTCTTGGAGCCAAATCTATTTAATTTATTTTAGAGATTAAAAAATAAAATTAAACTTTTTGACTAACTTTACCATCGCATAATTTGCCGTTAATTGTTCCAACAGCAGTTATTACATCTCCAGCAACTAATAAATTAGTAGAAGGATTAGTTGTAGTATAAGATTGTCCTGCTGTTAATGCCCCACTTGTTGAAAAAGTTTTTCCATTTGTATAAAAAGTAAGACTCTGAACTGCTTTATTTGGATATCCAGATATTTGGCCTCCGGCTTTAACCTCTCCTATTGTAACTAAAAATCCTAAACAATCAGATTGAGATTCAACTTCATCAGCAGCATTACTAACAGTTTTATTAACAACTTGCCATACTATTACTACAGCAGCTAATACAAGTAAAATTATAAGAACAGTAGTAATAACTTCTGCTTGCCCTTTTTTATATGAGAGACTCATTTTTATTCAACTCTTTTTATTAGCTATTTAGTTTTTTTACCTTTATAAATATTTTGATTTTGAAATTTTTGAATATTATCTAAAACTTCTTTTAAATTTTTTAGTGAAATAGTCTTATCAGCTTCGCTTAAACCTCTATCTTCCACAAATTTCCAAAATGTTTCCGGCTGGTATCCTTGTTTTTTGAGAGAAGCAAGTGTTGGGAGTCTTTCATCTTCCCATCCATAATATTTTCCCGAAATAATATCTTTAGTAAAACCAGATGCAGACATTTTTATTTCTTTAAGATGTAGTCTTCCGATGAATTTAACTATGGGATATTCATATTCTTTTTTTAATGCTTTGTACATCATTTCTTGTCTTTTTGCATTGTCTTTGTGATCTTTTCCTCTTATAATATGAGTCATTCCTAATTCTATATCGTCTGCAGTTACTGCAAGATTCATTAAAGGCCATACTCTATATTCATGTATTTTTCTAGGATGAACAGATTCATTAATTCTTGCTAGAGGAAAATCTCTCATTGCAGGATTAGGATCATTTATATTAGATTTAAATCTGAGAACAGCTTCTCCTTCTTTATAACCCTCTTTATTTAACATATCTATCCATCTTTCATTTTGTTCTTTCTTATCTAAATTTCTACAAGGACATGATATTTTTTTTAATATTAGTTCTTTAAATTTTTCTGGATCACAAGTGCATACGTAGGCAAAATTTGAATCAATAAATTTTTTAGCATATTTATAATAAATTTTCATTCTGTCTGATTGAATAATTATTTTTACATTATTTTTGCATAACCATTTTGATTCTTCTTCAATCATCTTATATGCTGGCATGTAAATATTTTCTGGATTTGTGTCTTCTATTCTAAGGTAAAATTTCCCGTTGAATTTTTTGGCATAAAGAAAATTTGGAAGAAAAGTTATTATGTGGCCGAAAGTTAATGGGCCACTTGGAGAAGGTCCAAATCTTGTTACAACTTTTTTATTTTTTAATTTTGGCAATTCAGGAAGCCCCACTCTTTCATCTCTTTTTCCTATTATCTTTTCTAATTTATTAAATTCTATCTTTTGTTTTTCTAATGATAATTTATTAATCTCATTAACAAGTTTCTGAATTTTTGGGATAGTTTCTTTTATTTTATCTTTCTTTAAACCTTCATTAAATAAAGAATTAATTACGGGGTTTATTGAAGCTTTTCCTTGATGTTCTAAAGCATTTTTTAAAGCATAAGCTTTTATTGATTTTTTATTAACCATAAATTTTCTAAGAGATAAAGTTATTTAAAGTTTTATGATAGATTATTCTTCCTCATCAAATTCAGTATATTCATCTATTTTTTCTTCCTTGTTTATTTTTTCTATTTCTGTTTCTATATCTATTCCTAATTCTTTTATTAATTCTTTTCTTGCTTCTAAGGACAATTCTTTTTTCCCCTTAAGTTTTTCTCTTGCTTTTTCTAAATTGCTTGTTTCTTCTATTGATTCTGAAAGTTCTTCTTTCATTTCTTGAATATCTTTTTCTAAATTATCCATAAATTCCTCTTTGTTTTTTTCAAAATATTTAAAGAGATAAATCCATATTTCTTCTAAATGATTATTCTGTTCCAGCCATATCTTTTTTGCGTTGCTTAAATGTAATAAAGGTAGGAAAGTAGCTAATTTTTCTTCTCTTTCGTTTTTTGTTAGTTCAGAATAAGTTAATTTTATTTTAGGTTTATCTTTTCCTTTAATTTCTTTTATTATTTTCTCATAGAATTGTTTTATACGATCTTTTAAATCTATTTTTTTGAATTGAGGAATATCTAAATAACTTAGTTTTTTTGCTCTTTTAATCGCTACTTCTCTTTTTATTCTTCTCGACTCTGTGTTTATTGCTTTATTTAAAGCAATCATTAATTCTGGAAGTGTAACTTTTCTTAATCTAGACATGGGAGTTTTTGGTATTAAGATAGGAATCTCTGATTCATCAATTTCTATTTTTTCAATTATTTTTTGTGGCTCTTTTTTTCTTCCAAATAAGATTTCATCAATTTCTTTAATATATTTGTTAAGTAAAATTTCTGATTTTATTCTTAAAAGTAGCGAAGCTGCTAAAAGAACTTTGCTTGAGATGTAAAAATCAGTTTCTTTCATCTCTTCAATTTTCTCAAAATATTTTTTTGTTAAAGTAACTAAATCTAAATCCCAAGGATCCAATTGATTATTATGCACCATTTCATATATTATTACTTGCCAATCTGGTTTTCTGCTGGTTATTATATCATATACCTGATTTTGATTTATTTTCTCTATCTCTTCTATAACTTCTTTTTCAATTAATTCATTTTCTTTTATTTCTTCAGGCAAAAATTCTTCAAAACCCATTTATATTAAAATAAATTGTAGTTAAAATGACTTTTGGTATATGAAAGTATACTTATGTCATTGATTAGTTACAACAACCGAAAGATTTATATACTAAAAATTCATAAATATATTATCACCTCTTTTTCCCCAGAAGAGCCAGGACAAACTATTTTTGTTTGACACCGGCTTTTCTAGGGTTTGAAACATTTTTATTGATTTAAATTTATTATTCTTAATAAATTATTTTTTATCGTATTTTTTCATTCCTTCTTCTTTATCATCTCTTTGTTTAACGCAGTAATACTTTTAAATTCATTTATTTCTATAATTTCATGAAAGAAACTCCTTATCTTATCTTTAAAGAGAAAATATTGGAAGAAAATTATAAAGAATTTGATGAATTATGCAGAAAGTATTTATCTAATTATATTATAGCTTATTCTGTTAAAACAAACAGTTTTGAAAATTTAATTAAAAAGTTAAGTGAATTAGACAGTAGTTTTGAAGTTGCTTCTATCGATGAAATTATAAATGTTTCTGGAAAAACTAAAGTTTTTAATGGACCTAATAAAACTGAAGAAGAATTAAAAATAGCTATGGAGAAAAATCTTTTGATAAATGTAGATAATAAAAGTGAGATAGATAAAATAATAAATCTGAAAAAAGGCAGGAAGTTAAGTATAGGATTGAGAGTTAATTTTAATGATAATAAATTTGGTTTTGAAGAAGATAAAGTTAAAGATATTATAAATTATTGTTCAACTAATAATCTAAATGTTGTAGGATTTAGTTTTCATCCAGGCACTCAAGTGAATATTAAAGATTATGAATATTTTATTAAAAAAATTGAGAATTTTTTAATCTCTATTGATATAAATTTAGATTATTTAGATATTGGTGGGGGATTTCCTGATAGATATCAACTAAAAAATCTAAATGTTAATTTAGATGATTATTTTAAATTAATTAGTTCTTTAAAAGATTTTGGTAATATAATTATTCTGGAGCCTGGAAGATATTTAGTTTCAAATTCTTTCGATTTAATTAGTAAAATTAATGTTATAAAAGAAAAAAGTGGAAAAAATTATGCTTTTTTGGATGCCGGAATTAATATTTTATCCAAAATAAGTTTGTCTACTTATACATTTAATAAAATTGAAAATGAAAGAGACAATGAGCAAAAAAATGACGAAAAAAAAGATTATATCTTAGCAGGTCCTTTATTATTTGGTAATGATATTATTGGAAAATTTAGAGGCAATTTAAAAGAAGGAGATTTAATGAGAATTGAGAATGTTGGGGCCTACTGTTATAATTTGGGGTGGGAGATAAGTTATAAAAAGCCGAGGATAATTGTTGGATGATTCTTTTTATATTATCAAAATAATTATTTAATAGAATACAGAAGTTATTATTTATATAGATAGATTATTTTTGTTAATATTATGCAACTCTGTAAAAAATGTAAGAACATTATGAAGCCGTTTAATCATAATTTTAAATGTGTAAGTTGCGGGTTTGAAGATAGAGGAAAAGATTTAATTGAAATAGAGAAAATTCCGAAGGTTAAGGCGATTAAATTGGGAGTTGTTAAAGATAAAAATATATTTGCGGATTATCCATTTAAATGCAAAAAATGTGGATATAAAAAAGCAGAAGTTGTTGAAAGACAGCCTTATGTTTCAGATGAAGATAGCTTAACATATTTAAAATGTGGAAAATGTGGATGGATGGAGAGTTTGGCTAAGAAAATTGGATAATAAAATGATAAAAACAAAAATATGGAACAATTTTCTATCCAAAAACTTTTAGAAAATTATTCTACTACTGATGAAATGCCATCAGAGAGAGCAGGAGTTAATTTAGAATTAGGAGAGAATAGATGGACGGATTTAAATTTTTCTTTTTGTACATTTAGGTAACTTTTATTTTACAGCTCAGTAAAAAGTAAAATTTAAATAATCTATTAATCACCTCTTAATATGGATAAACAAATTTTTGATATTGAAAAAGATGATAATTTTTGGGATAGTGAGAAAGATGATCTATGGGCGCGGAAAATTTTAGAAACAAACGAAGAATTGGACAGGGAGATATTGTAATTGTTCCTTCTCCATTTAGTGATAGATCTGGTAATAAGCTTAGGCCAGTGATTGTTCTATCAAATGAAAGATATAATAAAATATTACAAGATTTTATTTGTGTGCCTTTATCAACAGAGCTTAGGGATTATGAGCATATCTTTAGACTTTATTTAGATGATATAGAATCAGGAATTCTTCATGAACAAAGTGATATTAGAGTTGATAAAATTATATCTATAAATCAAAAATTAATTCTAAAAAAAGTTGGAAAAGTTAAGTCTTATATAATTGTAAAAATTAAAATTATACTAGGAGAATTAATAAAATGATAAAAACAAAAAATATTAATGAGGCAAGAAGAGAAATCCAGAAATTATTTAAGGAAGGAAAAAAAATAGTAATTGAAGCTGGAGATGATAATTTTAATAGAAAAATTTTTGAGATAAAAGAAGTAGATATGATTGTTGGTTTAGAAATTAATGGTATAGATAAGTTAAGACAAAAAGACTCTGGAATGAACGAGGTTATAGCTAAATTAGCTAAGGAAAATGATATTTTTATAGGGATAGATATAAATAAAATTAAAGAATTAAATTTATTGAATAAAGGTAAAGCAATTGCTAGAATTAAGCAAAATATAAGTTTATGTAAAAGAACTGGAGCTAAAATAAAATTATTAAATACCGGTTCTAGAGAGGCTATTAGTTTTATTATTAGTTTAGGAGGAAGTACTCAACAGGCAAAATTTTCTTATGTAAATTAATAAGATAAATGTTATAAATGGTAAATTGTTCTAATTAATAAATAATTTATTTTTATTAAAATGGTAAAAGAAAATATTGATATAAAGAGAATAACTGAATCACTTAGTCCAAACGAGAGAAAAATAATTCCTTTTCTTGAAGAAAAAGATATGATCAGTCTTTCTGATAAAGCTGGATTAGACAAGACTTCTACTCTCAGAGCTTTAGAATTTTTATCTAATAAGGATATTATTAAAATTAATATTTCAAATGAGAAAATAGTGGAATTAGGAATAAATGGGCTGTTATATATAAAAAATGGATTGCCGGAAAGGAAACTGGCTAATTTAATATTAGAGAAGAAAATTATTAGTTTAGATGAAGCAGCTGAGAAATCTAATTTAAGTGATAATGAATTTAAGGCAGCACTTGGAGTTCTAAAAAAAAAAGCTTTAATTGATTTGATTGAGGGACAAATTAAACTTAATGGAACTAAAGAAGAATTAAGCAAAAATAGTTTGGAAGAAAAATTTCTAACAAACTTACCAAAATTATTAGATAGTTTAAAGCCAGAAGAGAGATTTGCTTTTGATAATTTAAAATCTAGAAAAGAAATAATAAATATTAGAGATAAAAAAATTATTAATTTTAGCGTTACAGATATAGGAAGAAGATTAATGAAGGAAGATCTTGATGATAAAATGATAGAAAGATTAACTATTAATTTAATAAAAACTGGCGGATGGAAAGGAAAAAAATTTAGAAGATATGACATAACTAGTAATGTGCCCAAAATTTATGGAGGAAGAAGGCATTTTGTAAATCAAGCAGTGGATTATGCTAAAAGAATTTGGTTGGATATGGGATTTAAAGAGATGACTGGAGATTATTGTCAAGTTGGATTCTGGAATTTTGATGCATTATTTACTGCTCAAGATCATCCTGTAAGAGAAATGCAGGATACTTTTTTTATAGATAAGAAAGGAAAATTACCTATTAAAAATATAGTTCAAGATGTTAAAAATGCTCATGAAGGAAAGATAGATGGAAGCAAAGGATGGAATTATAGATGGGATGAAGAGAAGAGTAAGGAAGTTAGTTTGAGAACACATACTACTTGTTTGTCTATCAAAACTCTTTTAGAAATAGCTAAAAATAAAGAATTTCCTGCAAAATATTTTGCGTTAGGAAAATGTTTTAGAAATGAAACTTTAGATTGGAGTCATGGTTTTGAATTTAATCAAACTGAAGGAATAGTAGTTGATGAGAATGCAAATTTTAGGCAGTTGTTAGGATATTTAATGGAATTTTTTAAGAAGATGGGATATGATAAAGTTAGAATAAGGCCTGGATATTTTCCTTATACTGAACCTAGTTTAGAGGTGGATGTTTTTCATCCCGTTCATAAAAAATGGGTAGAATTGGGAGGAGCAGGAATGTTTAGACCAGAAGTTACTATTCCTATATTTGGTAGACATATCCCAGTTTTGGCTTGGGGACCTGGATTTGATAGAATAATAATGGAATTTTTTGAGATAACAGATCTTAGAGAGATGTATAAAAATGATCTGAATAAATTGAGAGATATTAAAGTGTGGGATAGATGATAAAAATTTATTTAATACATGGTTGGGGAGGAGATCCAAATAGTGAAGCATGGTTTCCCTGGTTAAAAAAGGAATGTAAAAAAAGAAATATTGAATTAATAGTTCCAGAAATGCCTAATACAAATAATCCTAAAATAAAAGAATGGATAAATAAATTGGAAAAGGTTATAAAAATTAATAATAATATTTATTTAATTGGGCATAGCATAGGATGTCAAGCTATAATGAGATATTTAGAGAAAATTAATAAAAAAGTAAAAGGAATTATTTTTGTTGCTCCTTGGATGAAATTAGATATGAATACAATTAAAGAAGAAGGACAGAAATCTATTGATATTGCCAAAACTTGGATGGAAACTCCAATAGATTTTAAAAAAGTTAAAAATAATGCAGATAGAATCTTGGCTTTATTTTCAGATGATGATCCTTATGTTTCTTTATCTGAAGCTGATATTTTCAAACAAGAATTAGAAGCAGAAATTATAATCAAAGAAAATGAATGTCATTTTAATGATACTAAAGAAATAAATGAGATTTTTAAGTTTATAGATAGAAGATGAAAACCAAATTTAAAATAAATATGAGAGAAATATTGTTTTGGATATTAGTATTTACATTAATAGCTATAGGAGTTTATACATTAATTTATAGATAAAATGAAATATAAAAGAAAAATAAAATTTGAGGACATAATGTTTTGGATAGTTGTACTTTTGACATTATTGGTCATATTATGGAAGTTAAACGGATCTCCTAGCGATTTTGCTACCATAGTTAGTGTAGGAATATTTTTATTGACCACCGAGATATTGACTTGGAAAAAAATATTTTCTATTGAAAAAGATACATTTATTGGTTTTATGAAAGTTAAACATGATATAGATAAATTTAGAATAGAAATTAATAGTCGATTTGATAATATAGAAAATAAATTAAATGAGATATTTAATATAATAAGATGAAACAAGAAATATCAAGAAAAGATTTTGAGATTATATTCTGGATAGAATTTATGAATGATAGTGATCCTTTGAGATTAGCCGACAGATTAAAAATATCGAAAGATGAAGCATATAAAATATTATTGGATTTTAAAGATAGAGGCTGGATAAAAATTATTGATAGAGATGGGAAATTTTATGAATCTAATTTAACTAAAAAAGGCAGAGAAATATTCGAAGATAAAAATTATGATGAATGGAAAGAGGGATTATGGTAAATGACTATATTAAATATAGATAAAAAACAATTTGAAAAGAAATTAGGGAAGATTGATAGTAAAATTAGAAATAAAATTGATATGTTTGGAACTCCAATAGATAATGAAAGTGAAAAAGAAATTTCTGTAGAAATTTTTCCAAATAGACCAGATTTACTAAGTTTTTATGGGTTTGTTAGATCTTTCAGTGCTTTTTGTGGAAAAAGAATAGACAATAAATATAAGGCTGAGAAATTGGAAGAAAATTATAAAATTATAATTGATAAATCTGTTAAGTCGGTAAGGCCTTTTAGTTCTTGTGCTATTGTAAAAGGAATAAGTTTTGATGATAATACTATTAATGAAATTATAAATATTCAAGAAAAATTGCATGCTAGTTATGGGAGAAATAGAAAGAAGTTAGCAATAGGGATTTATCCTCTTGAAGAAATAAAATTTCCTATAACTTTTTTGGCGATGAAACCTGAAGATATTAAATTTCAGCCATTAGATTATCCTAAGGAAATTAACGGAAGACAAATATTGAATCATCATCCAACTGGAAGAGAATATGCCCATCTATTAAAAGATTACAAAATATTTCCTATATTTAAAGATGCTAATAATAATATTTTATCTATGCCCCCAATAATTAATTCAGAAATAACTGGAAGAATAAGTAATAAAACTAAAAATATTTTTATTGAGTGTTCTGGATTTAATAAAGATTATTTAGATAAAACTATAAATATTATAGTTTGCGCTTTGGCAGATATTGGTGGCAAGATATATCAAGTAGAAATTGAAGATATTAAAGATGGAAATTCTTTAAGTCCTAATCTTAGTTTTGAGAAAATGGAATTATCTATAGATTATATAAATAAAAATCTTGGTTTAAATTTAGATTTAAAAGAAATAATAAATCTTTTAAGTAGAATGGGAATAGAAGTAGTTTCTAATCCTAAAAGTGGCGTTAATTTGGTGGCGTTAATTCCTCCTTATAGATCTGATTTATTACATAAAATTGATTTAGTTGAGGAAGTTGCTATAGCTTACGGTTATGAGAATTTTAAACCCGAAATCCCAAATATATCTAATATTGGAGAAGAAGATAAATTAAGTATTTTTAAGAGAAAAGTTGCGGAAATTCTTATAGGTTTGGGGTTAATTGAAATAAGTAGTTACCATCTTTCAACAAAAGAAAAACAATTCAAAAATATAGGTATAAAAGAATTTAAGAGAAATATGATAGAAGTTATTAATAGTAAAAATGAAAATAATATCCTAAGAAATAGTTTGTTCGCAAATAGTATTTCTGTTTTGTCTGATAATTCTGATGCTAGTTATCCACAGAAAGTTTTTGAATTAGGAAGAATTTTTTATCATGATAGTAAAAGTGAAAGTGGCATAGGAGAATCGGAAAGATTATGCATTTCTTTATGCGATGAAGAAGCTAATTTTACTGTGATGAAACAAATATTAGATTATTTAATGAGGATGTTTAATATTAATTATAAAATTGAAGATAGCGAAACTGATTATTTTATTGAAGGAAGATGTGGAAAAATAATAGTTAATAATAAAGAGTTAGGAATTATAGGAGAAGTAAGTCCTTTTGTATTATCAAATAATAAACTAAAGATGCCTGTTGTTTCTATGGAAATAGATTTAAATTTTTATCCAAAATAATTTCCATTAATTTTTTCAGAATTTTCTTCTGCATTTTTTATTTTTTCTATTATTTTTGTTAGTTCTTCTTTTAGCTTTTTGTCAAAAAAATTAAAAGATTCTTTTATAAATTCTGCTTCATTTTTTTCTTTGTAATCTATATCTAATGCTAAATTCTTTAACTCGTAATCTCCTAAAATTTCATATATTTTTGATAAAGATTCTTTGTCAGTGGTATCTAATTTTTTTAAGATTTTGAAAAAAAATATAGGAGCATTGCTTGGATTTAATATTATTTCAATAAATCTGGAATAATTAGATATTTTCTCGATTATACCTATTCTGATTTTTTTTAATAGTAGTTCAGTTTCAGGATCTATTTCTTCTATATCAAATGTTTCATTAATTTTAGAGAATTCTGGTAATTTATATTTCTCTTTTAATTCATTATATTTTTTAATTAATTCATTTTGGGAGTGAGATTTCATATATCTAAGGTTAGTTAGGTATATATAAATTTTATTGAGATTATCTTTAATTGTTTTTATAAAAAATTTAGTTGAGAATCTAATTCTTATCTTAATTAAAATATTTTTATTTCTCTGAGAATGAAGCGTTTGAATTTTTCCAATCTAAACTTATTGCTTTACCGCTAATTTCTTTTAAATTGTTAAATCCATTTGTCAACCATCCAAAGTAAACTTTTATTGCTGAAAAAATTCCATCGCTAGTTTCTAGATTTAAATTATTCTCAATCGTAACTAGGTTTATTGAAGAATATAAAAATAATGCTAAAAGAATTAATAATATTATAAGAAATCTATGTTTGAGATGGTTTAATCTAATTGCAAATATTCCTATAATGATTAAAATTAATATAACTATCCAAGATATCATTTTGATTTATCTATTATAGCAAGAATTATACTAACTAAAGTAAGTATTACTACTATCCATCCAGCAATTGAAACTATTACACCATCTCCTATTTGAGATAACCATGGGATACTTTGATTTAGAGTTCCATTTTCTGTCATTCCAAATCCTACTGCTAATGATACTAAAATCCCTGTAGTCCAGACGGCTAAATTAACTAAAATAGATAATAAACTTTCTTTGGATTTTTTCATTGTAACCTCTTTATATTATTAATCTAATAACTATTATAAATCTTTTGAATTATTTGCCTCTTCTTTGCATCCTCTTTCTTTTTACTCTTTTAAGTATCTTTCTTTGCCATTTCCAACGCATTTGGCCTTTTTTTTTCCATCTTCTACTAGATCTTTTCATTTTATAAATTTAAAATAATTATTAGAGTGGAAAGAATTATTTATAAAGGTATTGATAGTTAAAATTTTATTAATTAATCAGCCCTGTAGTGTAGCGGTCAAGCATCAGTCCCTCTGGAGGATTGGACCCAGGTT
>ERZ1292623.1868-Hain-H51-01um-R1-1868-length-19606-cov-4_pt1 | contig 19606 bp, 17 predicted proteins | sample MGYA00564398_ERZ1292623 | MGnify/ENA primary metagenome ERZ1292623 (study PRJEB36523, sample SAMEA6512633) | groundwater metagenome | collected 2019-01-07 | study: AquaDiva: Metagenomics assemblies of 32 groundwater samples | reverse complement strand
CGGCCTACTCGTCATTTCCGGAATCGTTTTAAGTTTGCGCTTGACTGACTCAAGGCCGTAATCGAAAAAGAGCCCTGCATTATTCTGTGGTTTAGACAGAAAAATGCAGGGCTCAAAGACTAGGTTGCTAAAAATCAACTCGCCAGGACCAGGCCTGGTTTGGTGCTGCCCCAATCCTTCCTCGTGTTGCTGTAGTTCCAGTCGTACTTCTGGCCACGCCGGTACAAGAAACGAACATACTGATTACCGTACGGGTCGCGCTATCTCGTACCCCAGAAGAATGTTGGCTGATTCTTCAGCTCGTTGGGGATGAATTCCGGATTGATTAGATACCAATCAAGAAGATTGGCGTTCATCACCGGCAGGTCCGCCAACTCCTTGCACAATTCGAGACCCGTGACGACTTGACCGTTTTGCTGCTTTACCGAGAGGTGGAGTCTTAACTTGGTCGGATCGTATTTCCACTGGCCGCCCTTTCTGTGTTCCTCCACCTTCCAGTCACTTGGCACAAATGGGTCGGCGTCGAGGTCGATGGTGGGTTCACCGGTGTTGATGGTGGCTCGCCCGAGGATAACCTCGCGAACTCGTGTAAGAATATTGCCCTCACATAGATGCTTGATGTCTCCGTTCGTCCAACCACCACGACGAAACGCCGCTTTTAATTCACCAGCCTGGTCAACATCGAGTGTAAGATCACTCATGGTTGACTCCTTTCTTGTTTGCAACGAGGTTCTATGGTTAGAACAGTGTTGCCGGTTGTGTTGTCCTTGGCCGACCACACTGGTTGGCTATGTCAAAGACCTACCCATATTATATACATATCTAGGCCGAGATGTCAAGGGCGCGTATCGGGAGGGGCTATCCGTGGCCGGTCATCCGCCAGAGCTGGCAGGATTCGCAATTAGCATGACCGCAACCGCGCTTTAGGAATTTAAGCGAGACGATTTCCTCGGCCACGCCGGTGATTTGCTCTTTCAGTTGCTTCACGGCTTCGTCGCCAAGCTCGAACCGTTCTTTTTTATAGCCACCGCGCTCATTTGGCTCGATGAAATCAATTTCGCCGCTCGTCACCCGATATCGTTCCCGCGGATAGAGCTCTAATAAAAGTTTATAAAACACCAACTGACGATAATAATCGCCGGTGGCCTGTTTATTTTTTCCGAGTATTTCGTTACGGCTTTTCACCCGACCGGTTTTGTAATCAACCACATTAACCTCGCGCCGGTCGGCGCTGAGAAATTCGAGCTTGTCGATTTGACCGGTTAGTTTAATCACTGATCCAAGAACCACGCCGTTGATCCTAAATTCGTTGACGATCCGGCGCGGCCAAGCCGCGCGATAATGTTTGAAGTAACCACCGAGCGCGCGTTGGCCACGTTTCAAAAGTGGCGCGCGATTAGCAGGCGACAAAGGTTGCTCCTTAACCGCCCGTTCAAAACCGAGAAGCAGTTGGCGTCGCGATCCGCGACTCCCCTGTCGCCACTGATCGAAAAAACTTTTCAGCGCCGCGTGAACCGCCGCACCATAAAGCAACTCCCGACCCTGCACTCGCGTCACGCGCAGGAGATTATGGAAAAAATATTTAAGCGGACAAACCAAATAATTATTCAGCGCCGTCACCGATAAACCGCGCTCGAGGAAAAGCCGATTGAGATAAGCGCGCTCGGTGATCTTCGCCCCCGTGTACACCCGCGGTCGCAAAGATGTTTCCGGACGGCGCGCTTGGGCGGCTTCAAACTCGGCGACATCAACAGTTTCGAGTAAATTTTTATCAATTTCGCCGATAAACTGACTCGGCAAACGGTGACGGTCGTCCTCGTCGGTTTCGGCGTAACTAATGTTGACTGCGGCGCGGGCGCGGGTCAGGGCGACATAAAACAATCTGCGCTCGGCTTCCAAACCGCCGGCGTCTTCCGCCGGCAAACCGCGCCAAGGCAAACGGAAAAGATCGGTCGAACGCCGCGCGCCGAAGTCTCCGTCGTAGGCCCGAACCAGATAGACCAAATCAAACTCGAGCCCCTTGGCTTTGTGGGCCGTGAGCAAACGAACGCCGTTTCGCTGGCCAAGATTTTTCAAGTTAATCGAAACGTGTTGCTCCTCCAAGAGGTCGAGATAGCCGACAAAATCTTTGAGCGCGAAGTCGGGTTGATTCTTGAGGATATTTTTCAACTCTTCAAAAAAAGCTTGGAGCTTTTCGAGTTTGTCGACCGCGCCATCTTTTTTCAAAAGCGTGGGCAAGAACTGTGACTCGGCCAAAACTAAGCCAAAGAGATCGGTAAAATTTACATTGGCACTCAATTGTTTCCAACGCGCGAGTAGTTGAAAGAGCTGGTGAAACTTTTCCGGGCGCGCCAAGCGCACGGTTTTTAAGTGCTTTGCCGCCGCGAGCAGTTCATAAACCGACACGTCGCCGCGGCGCGCGTGTTCAAGCAAACGCCAGATGTCGAGCGGCGGCAAACCCCAGAAATCAAGTTGGAGTAATGGGCGAAGCCAGTCATCGTCGCCAAAATAATAAATTGCCCGAAAAAGCAAAATCAGTTTCTTGATCTCGAGATCATTCAAAACGTTACTCGACGACTCGAGAACAAACGGCAACCCGACACGTTCAAAAACCTCAACGATTGGTCGAGCATCGGCGTTGTCGCGGAAGATTACCGCCACCTGATTCAAGTTCAACTCCGGATGCTTGGTCATTTTTTCTTGAAGGTCGGCGGCCAACCAGCGATATTCGTTGGCCTCTCGACTGAAAACGCGCAGGGTCACCGGCGGCTGACCCAATCGTGCGGTCGCGGCGACGCTAACGCGCGACCGGAGCGGCGCGCGAGCGGCCGCGCCTAGACCAACGCTCGATCCGATTAAACTTTGCGCCGCATCGAGCACCGGCTGACAAGAACGATAATTTTCGGTTAAACCGATACTCACCGCCGCCGGGTAAAGCCGGCGGAAATAATCGAAGTTGTCGAGCGAAGCGCCTTGAAATTGGAAGATGGCCTGTTTTTCATCGCCGACAATAAATAAATTTGGCTGGTCGTGGAAGTCGGCTAAGAGACGCAGGAGTTCGTTTTGCCCCTGATTGGCGTCCTGTTGTTCATCGGCCAGAAGATACTGATGTTCTTCCTGTAACTCCAGGCGAAAATCGGTTTTAGCCTCTAGCTCTCTGATAACCTCAACGATCATGTCATTAAAATCGTATAAACGAGCGGTGGCCAAACCTGCTTCATAACGCCGGTAGAGCGTCAACAACTCGCGCTGGCGACCACGCCAGCGTTCGTGGCCAACCACCGAATTTTGGCTGAGCAGTTTTGCCAACGCCACCGGTGGAACATTTTCCTTTTTTAACCGGCCAATCGCCTCAAGCGCCGGGTAGAGATAGTGGTACGGCGAGCCGTATGGTTTAAGCAGTTTCAGTCGTGACTCGTCAATCACGTTCCTCATGATCCTGATCTGGTCAATCGGCAAAGCGGTGGTTGAACCAATGATCCGTGGAAAATGCTCGGGGTAATGACGAATGACTTCGTTGCAAAAACTGTGGAAGGTATGAATCCGCACGCGATAACCCACGCTACCGATAATTTCCGTTAAACGTTGGCGCATCAGTTGCACCGCCGAACGAGTGAAGGCCAAGGCCAAAATCGCCTCGGGTGGCGTATCAGTTTGGCGGAGAATGTTGGCGATCCGCAGAGTTAGAACTTGAGTTTTGCCAGTGCCAGGACCAGCCAGAACCATCACCGGTCCATCAATCGTGTCCACCGCGCGCCGTTGCGCCGGATTCAGTTCGCGGTAGAGTTGGTCAAATTTTCGACTGGTCATCGGTGGTGGTTATGATAATATACTTCCAACATGTTGCACCAACAACTAAAAAATGGGATCAAACAAGCACTGCTCGAGAAGAACCCTCTCAAGCTCGGCGTGGTGCGCGGTTTAGTCGCCGCTTGCACCAACGAGCTGGTGGCCAAACGGCGCAAACCGGATGACTGGTTAACGGATGAAGAAACGCTGGCGGTGATTCGCCGCGCCGCTAAACAACGCCAAGATTCGATTGAACAATTTCGCGCCGGCGATCGGCCCGATCTCGTGCAACAAGAAACCGCCGAATTAGCACAACTTAAAACTTACTTACCAATCGCGCTTAGTGAAAACGAAATCGAAAAAATTGTTCGAGAAAAGATTGCCGCGCTCGGAGCAGAGACCAAACTCGAAGCCGGCAAACTAATCGGCGCGTTGATGAAAGATTTAAAAAATCAAGCCGATGGCGCGATCGTGAAGAAAGTTGTTGAGCTTATTTTATCTCGTAACGCAGAGTCAGGAAAACGCTAACCTCCTGTGAACCGGGTTCAATGACTGGCGCCGGCACTGAAGCCGTGGCCAGGAAAGATTCATCGAACGCCCGTGCGGACTTGCCGTAAAACGGCGTTACTCCACCTTCCTCAACACTCAACAGTCGGCCGAGATTAAAGTCGCCGGCGTCAGCGAGGGCTTCGGCTTTAGCCATGGCCTTCGCGACCGCTTCGGTACGCGCTTCGTTCTCCAACTTAACCGGATCATCCACGGTAAAATTAAGTTGCGATACCGTGTTAGCGCCGCTCTCGATTACTCCGGAAAGCAATTCGCCCAGTGCGGCAAAATCATCTTTCCTCACTTTAACCAAAACTGTTTGGCGAACGGTGTAACCAACAATTGTCGGCGGCGGACAAACCGTTGGTTCGTTTGAACCGTATGGTAAAGGCCGACACAGCGTTGACTGATAGCGCGGTTCAAGACTGTAAACTTCCGTTTTAATATCTTCGCTTTTAATGTTGCGCGCTTTCAAAAAATCAATCGCCTTATTGACCTTGGCCGTGTTGGCCGCCTCGAGAGTGGTAATGTCTTTCGTGCCCTCGTTAATCACACTGAAAGTGAATTCGGCCACGTCCGGCACACCGACGGCTTTCCCCTCACCGGAAACGGCAAAACTGCGATAAGTCCCCGGTTCTTGTGATTTGGAATAGGTTTTCGCCATGCTCCAAACACCGCCGGCCACGATCAAAACCGCGATAATAATCGCCCAACCCAAATAAGTTTTTGTTTTTTCATTCATGGCCCCCATGATAACACAAAATAAAAATAAAAAAAACAAGCACCGTCACTCTGATTTATTTTGACAAATTTATGTTTTTGGGTATCTTTATGGAAAGTGAATGTGGTTTTATCTGGACTTTGGACATTGAAACAATAGAAAGGGGTTCCAGTGAGTAGAAAAGAGATCTGGTTGCCAAACCTAGAAGAAGTTAGATCGATTGAAACTATAGGCCAATTGAGAGATTTTTATTTATCGGCGCCACCGGTTCAAGATTCATTAAACCTGAAAGATGTACTGATTGGATTTGTTGATTTTGCAACAAGGGGACTGGGAGGTGATCGAAAAAAATTTGGTCTATGCAAACGATACGGAAAAGAGAGCGAGCTTGAGCGTGCGTTATTTCGTTCTCTCGACTTATGGATGACCGCCCGGCCAAGTCTTCATTCAATAGTTTCTAACAATATGATGATCGCTGTTGGTGGTGGTTATCCACCATATGATTATCTGATCCTTTTGCAAGATTTGTTGTTATCATTGTGCCCTGATGCCAACAACGCTGATCTTGCTAAAGATCGAGAGAAGATCAAGCAACAGTTGGAAACGCGACCTTGGTATGGGCCGTGGTTTGAACTTCTTCAATCCCTGCGTCCAGTTTAAAATAGTTCGACCAAGAAAAAAACCGAAAGAGACCCCCGCGGGTCTCTTTTTTTGAGCAATTAAACAAAAAAGCCAGAGAGCACCCCCCAAGGTGTCTCCGGCTTCAGGTGGCCCCTTCGAGGGCGCCACAAGGTGTGGGTCAATTATTATGGAACATTGGTATATCTCGTTCGAGGTCGTCTACTGGTACTTGCCTTAACGTACCTCCACCCGTGATGGAAACCTGGATCAAGACGCGTCCGGGTTCGATTTTGACGATATCAGGCATCCAGGGCATGACAACAGCGCGATATCCGCGACAGACCACCCGATCCCCGGTTTTAAAACCACCTGGCCAAGTCCAAATAACTCCCCTGTTTTTACCTTTCCTCATCAATGATCTCTTTTTCGGCGATACTTTTTTGATCCTAGCACGAAAGCAGAAATTATGCAATACTAGAGTGATGTTAGGAGTGGAAAAAATTATTTTGGTTGACGGCTTCAAAATTCGCAATACTCGCGATGATGATTTCGGTCTGATTCATCGCCATTCGACGAACCTCGCCGCTTTCGAGCCGAAATATTACATTCCGTCCGGACAAATTTGGCTCGATTATCGTTATGTCAAAGAAAAAGATTTTCTCTTGGCCACACTTGATTATCGGCCACTGTCACCGACGGTCGACCCTAAAACAGAACGCGAGTTAATGAAAAAAGATTTGTGTCAGCCCGGGCCAACTCCAGAGTTTGTCATTAGTCGCGCCCGGCGCGATGGTTTGACCGTAGTTTCCGTTAACGGCACGGTTGTCCGGCGGTATCTTGATCCGGAATTTATTCTCGGTGGTCATGATTTAGTTTACAGTTACATTCCACCAAACGAAATCTGGCTCGACCACCTAATGGATCCGGCGGAAATAGATTTTATTTTTCTCCACGAGAAAATCGAGCGCGAGCTGATGCAACAAGGGAAAATTTACGACTTAGCGCACGAATATGCCACCATCGCCGATAAAGAAGCGCGCCGCCGGGGCGGCGTCGCGGCTTACCCGATGGATCCAACTTATCCTTGGTCTAATTTAACCAACGAAGAAATAATTAATCGTTACTATGTCATCAACGAATCGTCAAAATAAAATCCGGCTCGCCAGATTCCGTCAAACGCCAAACTTTTGCGGGCCGGCGGTGTTGAAAATGGTTTTTGATTATTTTGGAAAAAATCTAACGGAGAAAGAGTTAGTCGATCTAACCGCGGCCACGCCGATGAGCCCAGACACAACCCGCGGCACGGGTACGGAACACGAGGGACTAATTCGGGCGATTAAAGCGGTGGGCGGGTATGGCTTTGCTAAAGAGCACGGCACGAATGCTGAACTCGAATACTTCATTCAAACCGAAAAACTGCCGGTGATTATCGGTTGGTTCGATCGCGACGACGATCACTACTCGATCGTGGTTAGAGTCACAGACAAAAATATTATCATTGTTGATCCAGCGGAAGATAAAAAGGAGCGACGCCTCTCACGACAATTCTTCCCGAAAATTTGGTTTGACTTCGTTGGGCCGAAAGACGAGCAGGTTTCTTGGGGTTGGTTTTTGGTGGTTTCTTTTGCGCCAAAGAAATTTGCGGTCAACGGTGGACAATATTATTGAGCCGGCTGTTTCCTCAACCGAATGCTTTTCGGTGTAATTTCTAAGTACTCATCCTCGTTCATCACTTCGAGACCGCGCTCCAGCGTTAGTTCGTAGGGGGGGACGAGAATAATCGCCTCATCTGAGCCAGAGGCCCGAACGTTTGACATCGGTTTACCCTTGGTTGGATTAACCGCCATTTCCTCGCCCTTCGACGTGTTGCCGATAACCATGCCCTCATAGACTTCAACGTTGGGGCCGATGTAAAGGGTGCCGCGTTCTTGCAGATTCCACAGCGCGTAACCGAGAGCTTTGCCTTTGGCCATCGAGATCATTGAACCAACTGCGCGGTGGCGAATTTCACCAGCAAACGCCCGAAAACCAAGCACTCGCGCCGACAAAATTCCTTCGCCTTTGGTGTCCACCACAAACTGATTGCGATAACCCAAAAGACCGCGTGTCGGACCCTCGAACGACAGGCGCACCGTCTCGCCGACCGTCCGAACTTCTTTCAAAACGAAACCGCGTCCACCCAAGCGCTCGATAATCACTCCCTGGTAAGCCGCTGGTGTGTCCACTAACACTTCTTCAAACGGTTCTTGTTTGGCGCCATCCACTTCGCGAATAATTGCTTGCGGTTGAGAGACCTGAAGCTCGTAACCTTGGCGGCGCATGTTCTCAAGCAAGATGGCAATGTGTAATTCGCCGCGACCTAAAACCCGAAAACGATCGGGTTGGTCGAAAGACACGCGCAGGCCAACGTTAACTTCTAGCTCCCGTTCAAGATATTCGCGCAATTGCCGTGAGGTCACGTACTTGCCCTCGCGACCGGCAAATGGCGAATTGTTGACGAGAAAATTGAGGGCAATGGTTGGTTCATCAACGGCGATGGCCGGTAATGGGGTCGCCGCTTCGTCGGTCGTCACCGTTTCGCCGATATCAATATCCGGCAAACCGGCCAGCATCACGATATCACCGGCCGTAGCTTGTTCGGTGGTTACTCGTTCCAAACCCCGAAAAGTAAAGAGCTTGGTAATTTTACCCACGCGCGGTTTGTCTAGATCGCCGGTGCTCAATGACGGCGGTTTCTTGATTAAAACTTTTTGTCCGGCCGTCACCTCGCCTTCGTAAATTCTGGCCAAAGCCAACCGACCGAGAAAATTGTCGTAGCCGAGATTAAACGGTTGCAAACGAAGCGACCGCGCCGCCAAGGTTTCCGACGAAGCTGGCGGCACATGAGCGATAATCGTCTCGAGGAGTGGTGTTAGATCAGTGGCCTCGTCGGTCATTTTTAATTTAGCCAAACCCGCTCGACCAACCGCGTAAATCACTGGAAAATCGGCCTGTTCGTTGCTCGCGCCGAGCTCCAAGAAAAGTTCCAACACCTCCTCCTCCACCCGCGCCGGATTAGCGCTGGGCTTATCAATTTTATTGATCACGACAATCGGCTTCAAGCCAAGTTCGAGCGATTTTTTCAAGACGAAGCGGGTTTGCGGCATCGGCCCCTCTTGCGCATCAACGACGAGTAAAACTGAATCAATTGATCGAAGTACCCGCTCGACCTCGGAACCGAAATCGGCGTGGCCGGGCGTGTCCACGATGTTAATTTTCGTTTCGCGATAAACTAGCGAGGCGTTTTTGGAATAAATGGTAATACCGCGCTCCTGCTCGAGCGCGTTTGAATCCATCGAGACCCCTTCGGCCACCACGCCGGTTTGACGCAACAGCGCGTCGGTGAGGGTGGTTTTGCCATGGTCAACGTGGGCGATAATGGCAATATTTCTGATTTCCACGAATCAGCAGTGTACTAGATAAACGCCCGCTCGCCAACCACAACGAGGTTTGTTAGCATGGAATTGGCATAGAAACAGTTCTTTGAAAGGAGGAAAATATGTCGGAAAATAACGTGCCGATGGTTGTGCTCACGGGCGGACCGGACGCCGGCAAGACCACTATTCTTAGTTTTTTAAGGCAGAAACTCGAAGAGCTTGGTTGGACCGTTTTCTTTGTTCCCGAAACGGCCACCCTCATGATTAATGGTGGTTTACGACCACGAGGCGTCGGATCAAATCCGAAAGAGTTCCAACTGGGTCTCCTTAAGTGCTTGTTAGCACTGGAAGACGCTTTCTGTAACATGGCCAAGATTGCCCAATCTAACGGCGAGCGCGTGGTGGTCATTTGTGACCGCGGAGCAATGGATGGTCAGGCCTACCTTGAGAAAACACTTTTCGAAAATCTGGTTAAATCGCTCGGCCGATCAACTGGAGAGTTTCTTGGTCAACGTTATCAAGGAATAATCCATCTCCAAAGCACCGCGGTCGGGTTGCCCGAGATGTACAATCACGACAATCCGGCCCGCACAGAAACGGTGGAAGAAGCCATGGTTAAGGATCAGGCGGTTCTTGAGGCCTGGTGTGGTCACCAACACATTAAGATCATCACTGCCGACGAGAACTTCGCTAAAAAACGTCAAGCGGTTCTTGCGGCAACCTGTTCGTTGTTGGGTATTCCGATCCCGCTTGAGATTGAACGGAAGTTTTTGCTCTCGCGATTTGATCCTCGGTCCATCCCAGACCATGGTCAATGGGTAGAGATAGAGCAACGCTATTTCTCAATGAGTGTCCCCGGAGAAGAAGAGAGGATCAGAAAACGAACCAAGGATGGATTCGTTGGTTGTTTCCAAGCAAGGAAGACAGTTGTGCGGCCAGGGGTTCGATCAGAGCAGGAATATCCAATAACTGTTGACGAGTATACCAGGATGCTTGATCGGGTTGACCCGAAAGCTAGACCAATTGTCAAAGATCGGTGTTGTTTCTTTTTTCGGGACCAGTACTTCGAACTAGACGTTTTTGGCGGCCACCTAGAAGGACTCGTCATGCTCGAGGTAGAACTAACCGAGGAGGGTCAGGCGGTTAGCTTGCCACCCTCCTTACAAATCATCGAAGAAGTTACGGCGGACAGTGCTTATTCGAATCGTTCGTTAGCGTATAACGGTGTACCATAGTCAAAAAAGTGGCGGGGTCAGATTTATCTGTCCCCGCTTTTTTCAATCAAAACGGTAAAAGATTTTGCCCGGGAAACGGAGGTCGAGAGAGGTCAGCGCTCGGCCGATGGCCAATTCGTTTTTAAAAGTCGCGACCGTGAGGGTGGAGTGAAGGAGAGAAATGATTTCCGTTTCAGTTTGCCGCCGCGTGCTGATGATTTTAAATCCTGATTGATCGGGCTCTCGGGGTTCGGAGTAAAACTCATAGTCCCCAACCGTTGAAACGTCAATTCGCCAGATGGTTTGACCGGCCAAAACGGTGGTCGCCAAAAATTGATTGAGTTTTGAAACCAGCGAACGCAGCCGCCCAAAATCCGAACGCGGGATTGGTTGGGTGCCGAGACCAACCGCCTGAACCGGCGTGGTGGTGGCGTTAACCGGTCGCGGGGACCATTCACCGGTGATCACCGGCACGGGCGCGTGAGAAAAATCAGGCGCGGAAGCAAAAACTGTTCCGGTTTCGTCTAAATAAAAACAGGTCTCCCGACACCAGATCGCCGTTGGTTGCCGTTCAACCACTTGAACCCGCAAAGTATTAAAGGTTGACGCTGATACGGCCACCGCCATCAAGCGGTCAAAATTATTAGACAGCTCGCGCGCCACCGTAAGCGGCGAATAAAACCAGAAGCGATCGGTTCGAAGAAGCCAGTGATCGCGCGACAAAGTTTTTTTAACCGCGGAGACGAGATCGGTGGTTGGAATCAGGCGATTGCCGGTGATGACAATCTCCCGCAGGGCAAACCGTTCTTGGTTCAAGAAAAATACCGCCCCACCAACGCTGGTGACGAGCAGAGCCAAACAGAGGCAAATTAAACGCCACGACCAAGCTCGTTCGCGCGGCGTGGATCGTAAATAATCATGCTGACTGACCATGCTCGAGCACTGTCAGCCCGCCGAGATAGGGACGCAAAATTTCCGGCACCGCAATCGAACCGTCTGGTTGTTGGTAATGTTCGACAAAAGGAATTAGTAAACGCGGCGTGGCTAGCGCTGTGCCATTAAGCGAGTGAGCGAAAAGCGGCCGGCCCTCGGCTGAACGATAACGAATATTTAAACGTCTGGTTTGAAAATCGTGGAAATAAGAGATCGAGTGTGTCTCGCGATATTTCCCTTCCGTTGGCACCCAGACCTCAAGATCGTATTTCTTTACCGCGCCCAAACCCAAATCGCCGCCGCAGTTAATCACCACGCGATAAGGCAAACCGAGCGCTTGCATGATCGCTTCAGCGTTGGCCAATAATTCCTCGTGCAGGCGAACGCTCTCGTCGTGTTTCGCTTCACTCAAAACCACTTGCTCCACTTTGAAAAACTCGTGTAAACGCATCAAGCCCTTAACATCCTTGCCATGACTGCCGGCTTCGCGACGAAAACAGGGCGAGAAAGCCACAATCTTTTTCGGTAACGATTCAAGCGACAAAATTTCATCGGCAAAACAGCCCATCACCGGCACTTCCGCCGTGCCCGCTAAGTAATCACCATCTTGAGTCGCGTAAAGATCAGGTGCGCCGGCGGGCAAATAGCCGGTCCCAATCAAGTTTTCTCGTTTGACGAGAGACGGCACGAGCATCGCTTCAAAACCGCGCGTGGTTAAAAAATTAAGCGCCAGTTGCCAGAGAGCGAAAGACAAACTGACCGCGCCACGACCAAGAACGTAACCACGAAAACCGGCAACTTTAGTGCCCCGTTCAAAATCGGTTAGACCATTAGCGGTTAAGAGTTCAATGTGGCTTTTCGGCGTAAAGGAAAATTTCGGTTTCTCACCCCAAACTTTGATCTCCTGATTATCAGCGTCTGTTTCTCCTTCCGGCACCGACACGTCCGGCAAGTTCGGCACGTCGAGCATCAGTTTCTGCCAATCTTTCATCACCGCCGACAACTCGTCCTCTTGTTTTTTCAGTTTTTCTTTTAGTTCGGTCATCGCACTCACCAGTGCGGTCTTATCGGTGGCCGTAGCGATTTTCTCACCGGTGGTGTTTTGCTCGGCCCGCGCCGCTTCCACCGCGCGCAAGAGTTCAAGACGTTTGGCGTCAACCGCGAGTAATTTATCCACCTCGAGCATCAGATGTTTTTTCCGCACCGCCTCTTTCACCAGCACGGCGTTTTCACGAATGAATTTAATATCGAGCATGATGTTGGTAAGGATAACAAAAACCGAACGGTAATTCTAATTTTTCACTCCCATTTTAATCTTGACGAATCAGTATCAACATGCTTAACTGAAAACAGTGGGTTTCTTAAGGTGACCTGTTCTTTAAAAGGAGAAAAAAAATGACCGAAACAAGTAAGATTGCTTGGGCCTGTTTTGTTGGCGGAGTGGTCGGCACAGCCAGCGCCGTTGCCGCTACTCCGGGTTACTGGTGGTTGGGATTATTCGCCGGTGCCGCTGGCGGTTATGTTGTGTACGAATTCCAACAAACAATTAGAGCGGCGACCCGTGTTTGTCTCGTTGGCTGGCAGGAAATCAAACAAGTGACACGATCAACGATAGCGCCGGCACGGTGGTGGAGAACGGTTATCGTCACGGGGAGATGGATCATAAAACCACACCCGTTTCTGTATCCGAGTCTGGTCGTCGGGTTTTGGTGTTTTGGTAAATTTTTAGAAGTTCTTAAAAACGACTGGAGCCCGACAGTTGTTGGTGAGCTAGAAATAGTGCTACTTTGTGCAGTAATACTTTCTGCGGTCGCCGGCCTGATTCTTGCGATCTGTCTTTACGAAATTACCGAATGGTTTGCAGAAGAACTGCCGGAAAAAGAACATCGGGCGCTTTTGGCCACATATCAATCTTGGTTGGGTTTTTTACTCATCAAGATGGTCATGTGTCTTTTTATGCTGGTTTGTTTAGTGGTCGCCATACCGATAAATCTGGTCTTAGGAATAATCATTTATTCCTATTGCTTTATCCGTATCGTGACTAGAGCGGCCTGGCGTTTTGTGGTAATTATCCACTCGAACGAACGTCTAATCTGCTTGATTGCCAGCGCATTGGGAACTCTCGGGTCTTACCTGTTCCTCATCCAACCAGGGCAATCGCTTTCCGCTCGAACGTTGCAGGTTTTATTCGGTGGAATCCTCGGGGCGTTTGTGGGGATTCTTCAGTACAAACTGATCTCCCTCAAACTGCTTCCGCGATTTGGAATCCTGCCACCGGTAGCTAGTTAGTCTCCTCGATTTCATGGATTCCATGACCCCGCACGCTAGTCGTCGCGGGGTCTTCTTGTTTCCATTGGGCTATATTCCGTAACTATCTGCGCATGTTTCAATTAGTTTTAATCAGTTGTACCAAAATACCACGATCGTACTAATTTGGTACAATTATTTTATTATTTAGTATCACGAGTAAATTAGTGTAGATTAAACCGAAGTTTGAGCGGTGCGTCGTTGGTGAGTTTCGTTAGCTCCGCATAACGAACGTAACTTCGTATATCGAAAAACTCGATGATGAAATCAATCTCTGATTCACAGGGGTAAGGATGAACAAAAACTGATTTTTGAAACTCAACAAAACCAAGATCGCGCAATTTATCACGCAGAGCATCTCGAGCTGATCGTTTTTTCTCCGGAATATCAAAAAAGACGGTGCGCCACCGACCATCCCAACGGTTTGGTTGCTTAATCTTCATTGTTTCAAGATTAAAACGCGAGACGTGAAGTTTCCCTTCTTTAGTGATGACGAGATCAATGGTACCGTCTGGTGACTCTCGATAGTTCACCAAACGTTCGTCGTAAAACTCCCTAATTATTCGGTAGAGATAGCGACGATTGATCTTCCGCCACTCGCCCGGTAACCGACGCAGTAGCCACTTTTGACGACTAGCTGATCGATTAAAATTTAAAACTAATCCGGCACAAAGCAACAGTAAAACCTTTTGCTTCACCGGGCTGGTGATTCTTTTATTTCTTTTTGGCTTGACTCTCATGAGAATTTAAATTAATTGTACCAAATTAGTACGATCGTGAGAAAATAGGACAAGAGAAAATTCAAATCAGGAGACAGACCGGATTTGGAAAACCTGCTAAAATACGCGAATGGAAAAAGAAATTTGCAAACTGCCTCCGGAGGAATTCCCCCCACTGTTGCGTGAGATTAACGATCCGCCGGCCGGACTTTATCTGGAAGGAGTTTTGCCGCCGGAAAATCATGTTTACCTGACGGTCGTCGGCTCGCGGCGCCACAGCCGCTACGGCCAAGAAGTGGTGGAAAAATTAATCTCCGGCTTAACCGGTTATCCGATCGTGATCGTTTCCGGTTTGGCGATTGGTCTCGATACCATCGCCCACCGCGCAGCCCTCGACGCCGGCCTCCTAACCCTCGCCGTTCCCGGCTCGGGTCTCGACCGGGCAGTGTTGCACCCGTCGTCGAATCGTCTGCTCGCTGATAAGATTTTGGCCGCCGGTGGCGGTCTATTGTCAGAATTAGAACCACTCGCGCCCGCCGGTATCCACACCTTTCCACGACGCAATCGGATCATGGCCGGACTGGCCAAGGCCGTACTCGTGATCGAGGCGGGTGAGAAATCCGGCACAATGATCACGGCGCGTTTAGCCCTCGATTACAATCGCGATGTTTATGCCGTCCCGGGTTCAATTTTTTCACCGACCGCTTCTGGCACGAACCAACTAATCCGCGACGGCGCCACCCCAATCACCTCGAGCGCTGATCTGCTCCTCGCTCTTGGTTTTGAGTTAACCACCAAAGCGGACGAAACGGAGGCGCTCGGGTTGTCATCAACCGAACAACGCGTCGTCGAAATTTTAACCGTTGAACCACTAACACGAGATGACTTGCTCAAACAGTTGGCCTTACCGATCGCTGAAGCCAACGCCTGCTTGTCGGCACTCGAGATTCGCGGCGTCATCAGAGAGCAGCTTGGCGAAATCAGTTTGACTTTTTAATTTGCAAAAATAGAGCAACCGTAGTACTAATGTGACTCAATGACTAAAAAAAGTGAAAATAAGTTGTTGATCGTCGAGTCCCCAGCGAAAGCGAAAACGATCGAAAAATATCTTGATCACGAGTATCAAGTGTTGGCGAGCGTTGGTCACATTCGCGACTTACCCAAATCAAATAAAAACGCGATCGACATCGAACGGGGTTTTGTCCCTCATTACGAGTTGGTCAAAGGGAAAGAAAAAATTGTCGCCGGTTTGCGAGCGGCCGCCGAACAATCAAGTGAAATCATTTTAGCGACCGACCCTGATCGCGAGGGCGAAGCGATCGCTTGGCATATCGCCGAAGCGCTTGGTCTCAAAAGTAAAGAATTGAAGCGAGTAGTTTTCCACGAGATCACCAAAGAAGCCGTCCACCGCGCCCTCGCCGAGCCACGCCAGATTGATAATAATTTGCGCCGGGCGCAGGAGGCGCGGCGAGTGCTTGACCGAATTTTCGGTTACGATCTTTCCGGTCTAATTTGGCAGAAACTCCGTTACGGTCTCTCGGCCGGACGAGTCCAGTCGCCGGCACTCCGAATTTTGGTTGAACGGGAAAAACTGGTTCGAGCCTTCGTGCCTGAAACCTATTGGATTATCACCGCCGAACTGAAAACCGCGGCTGGTCAAACAATTATTTTTACCGGTCAACTCGAACCGAAAACTGAGGAGCTGGCGAACAAAATTATTGCCGCCGGTCAAAAAAACTCTTGGCGCGTGTCCGCCGTGGAGGAAGAAGAAACCAGTCGGCAACCGCGGCCGCCCTTCACCACCTCCACCCTGCAACAGGCGGCCTCGTCGCGTCTCGGCCTCTCGCCCGCTCTAACCATGCGCCACGCCCAACGTCTCTATGAAGCTGGTCTGATTACTTACATGAGAACCGATAGCACCAATCTGGCCGCGGCGGCGGTGACGACGGTGCTTGATCTGGCGCGGAAGAAATATGGCGCGACTTATGTGGCTGGTCCGAAAGTTTATAAAACTAAAAGCAAAAATGCTCAAGAGGCCCACGAGGCGATCCGGCCGACCGACGTTTTACGAGCCGTGGCCGGCCAAACGCCAGCCGAGAAAAAACTTTATGAGTTAATTTGGCGGCGCACCGTGGCCTCGCAAATGACGAATGCTCGAGTGATGCATACTAAAATCACCGCCCAGTACGAAACGGGGACTGAATTTTTGTTTGCCGCCCACGGCCAGCGAGTCATTTTTGACGGCTGGTTGGCCGCCGACCCAGCAGCCCGAGGCGAGGAAGTGGAGTTACCGTCGGTTCGAATGGACGAAAAACTCCAGCTCGAAAAAATTGCCGCCGAAGAAAAGCAAACCGCCCCACCGAATCGTTACTCCGAAGCCGGTCTAGTTAAGGAGCTAGAAAAGCGCGGCATCGGCCGACCAAGCACTTATGCGGCGATTATTAAAACGATTATTGATCGGGGTTATGTGGTTAAACTAAATCGCGCCCTCGCCCCAACCGAAACCGGCGAAGTGGTGAGCGATTTTCTTGACACTCACTTTCATGATTACATTAGCGACACCTTCACCGCGCGGATGGAAGACGAACTCGACGACATCGCCGCCGGCAAACTTGATTACACTGAGTCGTTAAAAAATTTCTATGGTCCGTTCGAGAAGGCCGTTCGAGCTAAAAAAAATATTGACAAGATCACCAATCTCGGGGCCGGGCCAGCCGACCAGCATTGCCCGAAATGCCAGGGTCCGATGATTTGGAAACTCGGTCGGGCTGGCAAGTTCCTAAGTTGCGAACGGTGGCCGGATTGTGCCGGGGCGCGACAAGCGAGCGGCGAGGCCCTGGCCGAGCCGAAAGAAACTGGCGAAGTTTGTCCGGATTGTGGCACCGGCAAGTTGATCGAACGAGTTGGCCGCTTTGGGCGCTTCATCGGTTGCGCCAATTATCCAAAATGCAAATACGTTAAAAATGATGAAGCGAACGATAGTGGCAACACCGGCGTGAAGTGTCCAATTTGTCAAACCGGCACCATGACGACCAAGCGCGGTCGTTATGGGCTGTTTTACGGTTGTTCCAATTATCCGAAATGCAAATACATTGTTAAAAACAAACCAACGGGAAAAATTTGCGGCTACCAGCGCCCGATCGGACCGTGCCCGCATTTAATGATGGAGGGGACGAAAACCATTCCCGAGCGCTGTTCCGACAAAACTTGTCCGAATCACAATCCGCATCAACTGCTCAAAGAGAAAAGTTCTTGATGTTGTAGAGATCGGGGTCGTCAGTCGTTGGATCGGCCAAAACCGGTTGGTCCGTGGTTACTTCCGACTCCACCAGCGGCATCGCCAAAACATTTAAAATATTTTCCAGATCGGCGTTAGAGAGAAAGTTGATCGTCATCTTGCCCCCCAGTTCACTCCGAACAATTTCCACCCGGGTTCCCAGTTTCGCCGACAAGGTTCGCTCGAGTTCGGCTGTTTCCGGGTCGTTGATGACCGACCGTTTCCGCGCGCGCTCAACCGCAACTTGCCGAGCAATGGCTTCGGCTTCGCGCACCGTTAATCCCCGCTTGATGATTTCCACAAATAGGGTTCGTTGCTGTTCCGGCCGATCGCTTAACATGAGCAAGGGCCGAGTGTGGCCTTCGGTAATTTTACCAGTGACGACGGCGTTCAGAATATCTTCCGCCAGAGACAACATGCGCAAAGTGTTGGAGACGTACTCGCGACTCTTGCCAACCTTCTCGCCGACCTCAACGTGCTTCAAATTAAATTCGTTGATTAAACGATCAAACGCCCGCGCCCGATCAACTGGATTTAAGTCTTCACGCTGGAGATTCTCAATAATCGCCAGTTCCAATTTCAACTTATCGGTATCCTCGCTCGTCCGAATAACACAGGGCACCTGACTGATGCCGGCAATTTTCGACGCCCGCCAACGCCGCTCGCCGGCGATCAGTTCATACTCGGAATAAATGCTACCGTCCTCGCGTTCGATCTCTTTCTTGGTCACGACGAGCGGCTGAAGGACGCCGTATTGTCGGATGGAATCGGCCAAATCGCGCAAGCGATCGTCATTAAACTCACGGCGTGGCTGGAACGGATTAGGCCGAATTTTCTCGACTTCGATCCAGAAAATTGAGTTAAGGATGTCGGGCATGATCGTCAATTTTAGCATAAGATTGCTTTGGCCGTCACTTTTCACTATGCTTAAACGTGGGACAAGACATTAGGCCGCGGTGGCGGAATTGGCAGACGCACAGGACTCAAAATCCTGCGAGGGTTAACCTCATGAGAGTTCGATTCTCTCCCGCGGCATTTAAAAAATTGAAAAAGAAACGTCTCCATAGTTTAATGGATAAAATGCGGGCCTCCGAAGCCTGCGATGGAGGTTCGATTCCTCCTGGGGACATACTCGTGATGTAGGTTCCCTGCCCGCCTGCGGCGTTCGGGCGGGAATTCCTGCCGAGAGCAACGGGAGGAGATACTGATTTTTTGTTACTATTGACGTGCGGAGCAGTACGTGCTACGATAGCATGAAGTCGAGTCGAAGTGGCTCGGTGCAGTATGTTCCAAACAGAAAGGAGAACTCGTGGCAAAACCCGCTCTGGTCAAGCAGGCACTCGAAGTGGCGTCACCAGCACAACTCATCAGGGTGAGAGCAATTCTTGTTAAATACCGTAAAGAAGTGGAGGAAGGTGGCTTCGAGGGTAATCAACTCGTCGTCAATCGAGCCATCGAGGCATTCGATGCCAGGGAGTTTGACAGTCCCGAGGTGGCGAATTTGCTTCCCGACGAAGCTCTCGGGGAAGCACTTCGTTAGAATTATCTCCACGAATTTCCGAGCCCCCCGCAGAACATGTTTCTGCTTGGGGCTCTACTTTTTTCTAAAATTAAAATGTCTAATCAAACTAATTTTCTAACGTCAAAAATGGTGGTGGTGCTCGGGCCGACGGCCGTGGGGAAAAGCGCGCTCGCCGTCCGGCTCGCGAAAAAGTTTAATGGGGAAATTATTTCGGCCGATTCGCGTCAGGTTTACCGCGGCCTTAACCTTGGCACCGGCAAGATCACCAAACGGGAAATGGGTGGCGTCCCCCACCACCTGCTGGATGTGACTAGTCCGAATCAAATTTTCACCGTCAGCGATTACGAACGACTAGCCCGCCAAGCCGTGATCGAAATTACCGCGCGCGGCCGCCTACCGATTATCTCTGGCGGTACCGGCTTTTATTTGCAAGCCCTGACCAATCCGATTAATTTACCAGCCGTCAAACCAAATCTAAAATTACGACGCGAGCTGGAAAAATTGCCGACTCAAAAATTGTTTGAGCAGCTAAAGAAGTTCG
>ERZ1292623.428-Hain-H51-01um-R1-428-length-45906-cov-31_pt2 | contig 19618 bp, 14 predicted proteins | sample MGYA00564398_ERZ1292623 | MGnify/ENA primary metagenome ERZ1292623 (study PRJEB36523, sample SAMEA6512633) | groundwater metagenome | collected 2019-01-07 | study: AquaDiva: Metagenomics assemblies of 32 groundwater samples | reverse complement strand
TAGAGTGATATCGCTTATCGCCGCTTTATGAGTTGCCACTACTTCCCGATTAGTCACATCAACAGTAGATGAAGCAACCGTTACGGTAGTTCGCAATAGCCCGCCCACATCATTATTTATTTTATTATAAACCACATTAATATTTAATGCGCCTCCGCTACCGGACGCCGTGGTCGTCGCTTGGATTCCATAGCCCTCGGCGCCAGCCACTAATGTTGCGGTATTGGAAGGAATAAGATAAGCCGGAGTGGTGGTCGCTAAACCGCTATTGACACCATTCCCCTCATCTTTTACATACAAAGCGCAACCAATAGAAGTGCTACCGCAAGACATTGTGGTTGAAGCATTGGGCGAAGAAGTAAACACCGAAGCGGTGGTAAGCGCGCCGAATAAAGTTGAGGAAATATTAGTGGCGCAAGAAATAGTGGCGGCCGCGGTTTGAAGAGTGGTTGAATTGGCAATATCTAAAGGAAAAGTCCCGCCGACTAAACCAGCCGAAACCGCAACATCGGTTGAAGCGGCAATACGAATATCTAATGTCTCATTATTACCGGCCGAGCTCGTTACATCTAATTCCACATATAAGCATATCGTCTGGGTACTGGTGGTTGTCACTGAACCGGTGAATATTGAGGTGCCATTAGCGCTACTGAACCCATCAGTGTCGGTCGCGCCGTATTGAGTATCGGTATTGGCATAACTTTCACTGGCGCAATCATAGGGACTAACGACATCAATATCATAACGGAGTTTAATATTATTTAAACCGGTTTGGGCATTAACTGTTCCGTTTTCGGTAATAGTAATTGAAGTCACATTTGCTAAACCAGAATTAAGCGCGAAAGTGAACGCTCCGCCAACATTATTATTGGTTGAAGGAATACTCATATTAACCGCCTGAACGCCGATAGCGCTTACAGTAATTGTCCCTGCTGGCAAAGGATATTCATAAGTAGAGTAGGTAATAGCGCCGTCTAAGTGCGTGCCGTTCGTGTGATTTAAACTAATTGCGATGCCGGATTGAGAAGCATTCGTCAATTGACCGCCAGCGGGGTGAACGAGCAAAATGCGATGGTCATGCTCTTCGGCATTAACAAGAGAAGTGACGCTGATGGTACTGGTTCCCGCCACTTCTGTGCTGTTAATAGCCGCAGTGAGGACCATATTAAGCGTGGCATTACCGCCCGTGCCAATATCCATAGTCGCGCCGTTGCGGAAGGTCTTGGCCCCTGTCTCTGGAAGGAATGTGCTGAAAGTATCGGTATGCGCGACGCCGGCCGAATTCTGAACCGTATCCTGGGTGGACAGAACCTGGACGGTTTTAATACCCGTGGTTTGGCTCGTTGAATAAGCGTAAGTTATGTAAAATTCCGCAAACACGGCGCTACAGGCACCAGCGGCGCCGCATTGCCCGGCAACAGTCAGAGTATCGCCATTGGCCCAATTGGCGTTAAAAAATGTCTTAATATCCCAGACAATATGGAACATGCCGCTATTGCTCCTAAAACCAAAATTAAACGCTGGCCCGGTTGAGGACGCGGCCGCGCCGGTGATATTTACCTGGGGTGTGAGAGTGCTTGCCCCAGCGTTTGGTTCGCCATGCAAGTGAAGCCAACTTGAACGAACATTCGTTGACGGAGTGGCAAGGTCAGGAAGATTTATGGCGCTGGCGCCTAAGGTTTCTTGAGCGGCGTCGTTTAAGCTATTAATGTCTTGGCCAATTCCATAATGAATCGTGCGGAGCTGGGTGTCTGATGTGGAAGCGTCATAAGTATAGTTTAGCGTCCAATCAGCGCACTTAAGATATTCCGGGTCATTATTGTTCACGAGAGTGATAGTGTTATTGGTATTCAGATTCACGGTGGTGGTCGTATTCCACAAAGTTCGCCACTCGTGCGAGGAGCGATTCGCATCGTCAATGCCGACGGCCGCGGCCGGATTTGTTCCGTTGAAACCGGCAAAAACAATGCCGTCTGTGTTATTTTGTCCTCCCGCCTGGCCGGAATACTCAATAAAGCTTTGCTTGATACTTACGCTTGCTTCGGGAATTTGAGGGTTTACCGTATAGCTATCTGTGGTCCCGGCGACTGATTCAGTGATTTTACATCCCACAAAATATTTAACAGTTTTAAGCTGGGTGGCAGACGTGTCGTCGTATTCATAAGTAATGAAAAGTTTTACTGAATCGGCAGTCCGGGTTGAACCAGTCAGCCGGCCGTTAAAAAAATAGGTCTGACTACTGGTGGCGATCAGGCTCGTTACATCCTGCATTAAGTATACTGGCATATTTTCTAAGCCGTCAGTGGAGCGAACATTGGTAAAACTCGTTGTCGTGGTTGCCGTTTCGCCACTTCGGCAGAAACGCATTGTATTGGTGCTATTGGCCAGCCCTTCAAGGTCGGTAAACCATTCCACCCAGGCCTTGCGGACCACAATGCCGGATTCGGGAAGATCGATGGTAACCGAAGCGTCATTGGCGCCACCGCAGGTGGCGGGCCAGGCCGTATTTTTTATGCCGTTGCCCGATGTAATGGCGGTGGCGTCCGTGGCGGTAAGGGCATCCGGGGCAAATTGGTGGACATAAAATTCCACGGTTTTTATCTGCGTTCCTGGATTGGCTTGAGCTTCGGGTGTGGTGAAAAATTTAAAAGGAAAGAAATTAGTCAAGTTTGACACAACCACTGCCACCGTTATCAATCCGATTAAAATATATTTTCCCGCTGTGTAAGATTTTTTTTTAAATATTTTCATAACACTTTTATTATTTATTCAATAACTCATTTAATTTTGTTCGGGTTTTAGGGCCAACTAAACCATAACCGGTACTTACTGAATTTCCTAAATTTATAATATTATTTTTTTTCTGGAAGCGTTTGACCGCCTCTTCGGTAAGCGGGCCAAAGTAGCCCGTAATAAGCCCTTCCGGATAAAAAGTCGGATCTTGTGTTAATATAATTTGAAGCAATTTCGTTTCATCTCCTCGAGATCCAATGCCGAGTCTGGCCGTAAAGCGAAATCCTTGCTTCCTATAAAGATTGAAAAGAGAAAAATTTAATTCTGACAGACATCCGTGCATCTCTTTAATTTTTTCTTCAGCCGAAACTAGAGATGGAGTTAAAGTCGGAGTTGAAGTTGTTGTAATTTCTGGAATGATAGGTAGAGTTGAAAAAAATTGATCAGGATAGTGCGAAAAATCTTTATTGCCAATTTTATCCTCAACATATATTTGATAAAAATACTTGGTGGCGGAAAGAAGATTTTCCAATGTCACCATATGATCGACGCGATAAATTCCGTTTAAATTTACCTGTGTGCCATAGGCGGTGGTCGTCCCAAATTCCAGGTGAGTTAAAGAAGGCTCATCGGTCGTCCAAATGACTGTAGCGTATTTATGATTAATTTCAAGCACTTGATGTGAGATTACAATGGGCGTTGTGCAATCATAACATCCACCTCCGCTTCCGCCAGAAGGAGATGGAGATGAGGATGGAGCCGCAATCGTAATGCTCCCCAGAAAAGACACATCTAAATGGTCATGATAATTCCAGGTTCCGACTTTCGTGAGCGACCCCGATGTTGCTTCCGCTCCCGGCGAAAGCTCCGGCATATTGAGCGCAACATACGTGGTATGTTCGGGGTGCGGGTCGGAAGATGGCTGATGTGACCTAACTGAATCGTTATTCACCCAGCGGATAGTATCTCCGGCCGTAATCGTAACGGTCCGAGGAATAAAACCGCATAAAGGATTTGCCGGCGAGACCGGAGAATCCCCGACATCGCAATCCTCCTCTGCCGGGGATTTGATGCTGACGGTAACCACCGCCGCCTGTGCTACTTGAATCTCCGGCAGCACCCCAAATCTATGGACGTCAGACGTCCATAGATTGAAACTCAGCCGGCCGGAAAAAATCCAGCCAAAAATTATAAAAAATATTATGAAAAATTTTATAACCCTCATAATTTTCTAAAGTTTTATTCTTTTAATTTTTCGGCGCCGTATTTCAGACGAGAAATTTCTTTAATTTTATCCCCTATTTCTTTATCCCCTTTTTCCGGCAACAAAGTTTTAATATTAAACGGTTTAGAAGTTTGACCGTTAATAAGAATTTTGGCGTAAGCGTTGAAATTATCAATATTGGTTAAATCATTATTTTACTTTGAATTACGAAACTCCAATTTCATCGTCATTGCGAGGATTTGTCCGAAGCAATCCCACAGGTATTTACTTAAAATATGAGATTACTTCGCTTCGCTCGCAATGACACAACAAAAGTTTCGTAATTCAAAGTAAGTATTTGATATATCTTATGCCATAAAAGTAGTAAACTTGATAATCTGTATAATAAAAAATATCTTTAATCGGATATGGAATTAATTGACGATATTTTTTAAAACGAAATTGAGTGCCGAATATTTGTTTTTCATTCATTTACTAGAAAGAGAGATTTTTTAATTTATTTGATTTCCGTATACGGATCTTTTAAAAATCCTATTTCTATTTCTTTTTGCAGGGCAATTTGATGTGCCCGCCAATAAATCATTCCTTTTTTCATTAATTTGAATTCAGTAATTTCGTGAATGATTGTGCTATTAAAATACGATTGCGAAACCTTCCGTCCATTTTTGGTATTTTTACAATCACAACCGTCAAAATGTCGTGTTGCTATCCAAATCTCATTATGGGGTATAAATTCATGCACATATCCGTGTCCTCCGTGCCCAAAAATGACGCTCAAATTATTAGAAACCCATTCGTGATCTACTGCGTAGATTTTAAATCTATTTTGTTTTCTGATAAATTTTTTCCACTTTCCGTTCAATATAAATTTTTTGTCTTTTTTATTGCCACGTTTTTGTATATCTCGTTCCAATTGCTCCCATAATTTATCTCTTATATCTTTTTTAAATCTCATAATTTTTTGGAATGTAAGCTTTTTAATTAAATATTTTTAAATAGAAAATTTATATTTTAATTAAAAACTATCCCTATTTTATATTCGTTTGATTTTTTAAAATAATAATTACCAATAGCAATGTCAAAAACTCCCATACCCATAGGATTAAACATTACACATTGCTTTCTTTCTATATTTTCCATATAGCCGCGACAAATAACATCATTGATTGTTTTTACCATTTTTCTACTGAAACCTTTTTCTTTATACATAAATTCAATATCTGTGTTTTCTCTGCAAACCTCATCCCAATCATCAACTATAATAGCATCTTTCACATAATCAAAAACATCTATTTTATAATCTCTTAAAGAAATATTTAATTGTAGAGAGCCTTCTTTTGGTTTTAGATTTATATATCTTTCACTTGGAACAGTACAAGTGATAAAAACATCTGAATCCCTATATGCCTCTTCCCAATTATCAGTTATAATTATTTTTTCTTTATTTAAAAAATCAATTTCATCTTTATCTATAATTGGTCTGATATCATAAAGAAAAATCTTTTTAATCCTATCTCTATAAAGTTCCGTAAATAATTTAAAATGATATTTACCTATTAATCCCCATCCTATTATTCCCAAATTAAATTTATCCAATTTTCTTGCTTCATCATAATATTTCATTATTAACCCACTGACTGAAACTGTTCTAATAATGCTCAAGAGAGCCGTATTTATAATAGAAATAATCTCACCTGTATCTGCATTATTCAAAATAACTACACTGTGTGCCCTATTAATTCCCCTATCTATATTATTTGGAAAACTGGCAATCCATTTAATACCAGAAATATTGAATTTTCCGCCTACAAAAGCAGGCATTGCGATAATCCTATTTTTTTGGTTTCCGTATCTCAAATATAACTTGATTGGTTGAACAAAATCACCTTTATCTAAACACTTTACAGCTTCTTCAATAACGCTTATTGTTTCTGCCCAATTTATTCCAATTTTTTTAATATTATTCTCGTCTAAATATTTCATAATTTTTCTTTTAAAAAATTATCACACCAATTATCATTATATATTGTGTTAATATATCTATCTCCACTATCAACAAAAATTGCCACAACATTCTGTCTTTTATTAAATAACTTTCCTTTAAAATATTTTTTGACCGCTGAATAAACAGAGCCCGATGACCCACCCAAGAAAAGACAGTGCTCCCTAAGTAATTCGTGACACATTTCAATTGTGGAAATTTCATTTGTTATAAAAACCTCATCAATTTTAGCTTCTTTTAAAATACTCGGCACCATACTTGAGCCAATGCCGGGAATAAATCTTTTTCTCGATTTTCCTCCAAATATAACAGAGCCATCAATATCTACCGCTATAATTTTTGTATTAGGAAAAATTTCCTTTACTTTCTGAGACACACCAGTAATTGTTCCACCTGAACTCACTCCTAAAAATACATAATCTATATTATTCATATCATCGCAAATTTCTTTCCCAAGTGTTTCCTTATATGCCTCTGCATTATACGGATTTTCATACTGATTGATCCAATATGAATTTGGAATTTCTTTTTGGAGTTCTTTAACTTTTCTTATCCTATTAAGTAAATATCCTCTATTTTCATCAATCTCGGTCACTTTTATCATTTTTGTACTTAATGTCTTTATTAAATATTCATTGGTTGGAGAAATATTTGGATCAACTATACAATAAAATTTTAATCCATACTCCTTACAATAAGCAGATAAGGCAATGCCAAAATTGCCAGAAGATGATTCGATTAAAATTGTATCTTTGTTTATTCTACCCGAACCCAACCCCTTTTTTATAATATAGGAAGCGGCTCTATCTTTTACGCTTCCCATTGGATTATAATATTCCAATTTTGCGTAAAAATTTATATTATCAAGACCGCTTGGTTTTATTTTTACCAACGGTGTATTCCCTATTTTTTCTAAAATATTATTATAAATCATATTTGCGCGAAAAAAAATAAAAAGTTACAAAAAACAACAAAATATTAGCAATAATAATCAAAATTAAAAGTCTTTTTTAACTATCATATTTATTTTTTCAAAAATATCCATTGCATTATTGGCAATTTTTTCTGTAATAACTAATGGTGGCAAAAATCTTATAACATTATTATAATACCCTCCAATTTCTACCAGTAATCCATTTTCGTAACACAATTTTCTAATTTTTTTAGCTAATTCAGAATCTGACTCTTTAGTTCTCTTATTTTTTATATATTCAATTCCAAGCATCATACCCCTTGCCCTGACTTCTCCAATAAAATAAAATTTTTCTTTAATTTTTCGGAGTCTTTTTGCCAACAATCTACTTATCACATCTATATGAGATTTAATATCCAATTTATCGGCCAATTTCATAGCTGATAATCCAGCTACCATGCCCAATTGGTTTCCCCTAAATGTTCCGATATGAGTTCCTGGTTTCCATATATCTAACTCTTTTTTATAAAGAATCAATGACAAAGGGAATCCTATTCCGCCAATACCCTTTGACATTGTAATAATATCTGGTATTGCAGTTGTATATTCAAAAGAAAATAATTTCCCTGTTCTAAAAAATCCAGTTTGTATTTCATCAAATATTACTAAGACATCGTTCTTTTTAGCTATATCTACAATTTTCTCAAGCCAGCCGTTTGGGGGTATATAAATTCCGCCTTCTCCTTGAATCGGCTCAATAATAATAGCAGCTGGTTTATCAATTCCTGAATAAGGATTTTCTAATGCGTTTTGAAAGAAATCAACACATGTAAATTCACACTTCCCTTTTTTATTATATCCCATCGGACATCTATATGAACTACAATACGGCATAAAATGAATTCCGGGAATCAATGGTAAATTATTTTCTCTGTGAGAAAGTTTACTAGTCACGCTCAACGCCCCGGTAGTCATACCATGATAACCACCTTGAAAAGCAATTATGCCATGTCTTTTTTTAACAATTCTTGCAAGTTTAATAGCAGACTCTACAGCGTCAGATCCTGTTGGACCGCCAAAGTTTATCTTATATTTACCGATCATTTCTTTTGGTAAAATTGACAAAAGTTTTTCCATAAAATCAATCTTAATCTTGGTTGGAAAATCCACTGCTTGCATAATTATATCGTTATAATTTTTAAGTTCATCTAAAATATCAGAATTATTGTGACCAAAATTAAATACTCCGCAAATAGAGGTAAAATCTAAATATATATTTCCGTCAACATCTGTAATATTGACGCCTTTTGCTTTATCAAAAGCTATGGGTATTTCTCTTGGATATGATCTATTATTGCTTTCTAAATCATCCTGTTTTTTTAGTAGTTCTTCAGATTTAAGTCCTGGTATTTTAGAAGTTATTATTTTTGCATTTTCGGAAAAATGATATTTTTTAAACATTTTATTAATGATAAATTGCGATAATTTGACGGATTATTAATTCATCGGGCTTTATATATTTTCCGATAAAATCAAACCAAACTGTCATAAAATCTTCCCTGTCTAATTTTCTCATACCACCAATTTCCGGGTCTTGAAAATAAATTTTTTTATCATCTAACCCACAAACTACCGAATAATGCCCATCTGAAACATCTGCGTTAGTATAATCCACCCTTCCTCGAGTAAACCAATTTATAATAACGGGAACATCTTTATTTAACCATCTTTCTATATCCTTAAAGCTACTGTTATTTTTTATTTTTACTTTAAATCCTAAACTTTCAGCTGCCCTTTTTATCCCCTCGTCATCAGTTCCTAAATCCTTTTTTGTCCCACATAATTTTGCCAATTCTTTTTCATTTTTTTCAACTCCATAGTAAGATAATAAAATTTTTAAAGAAGCTGGGCCGCACATACCAATATTTAATGTTTCCTGAAACGGTTTAATTTTTAACATTTTCATATTATTTTAAATTAATTTTGAATAGCCCAAATGCTTAATATTCTATTGTAAATATCCACAGCTTTTTTATTAGATTCACTGACAATAATAAAACCAAATGTCGGCTTCCATTTATTTATTATTGAAATAATAATGCCTTCTTTTTTCCCTTTTATAGGATACATTATTTCTTTCATTTTATCTATTATCTGTTTTTCGTTTAATTTTCTCTTTCCATAATAAAAATTGTCTTGAGATATAATAAAACAATTTTTTTCCCAATTTTCCCCAAAAAGCGTTTTGGCAACACCATATACATGAGTTCCACCTGTTCTTCGCATATTTGTTTCTATAATATAAAGATTATTATTACTTGATAAAATAAAATCAATATCAAAAAACCCTCTATATCCTAATGCCCAAAATTTATTGCCAACTCGCAAGGAAATTTTTCGTATTTTATTTTTTGTTTTATCGTCAAGTAAATTTTTTCCCAAAGCTACCCCTAAAAAATTTCCTTTATTTCCTAAAAATTGATCGCACAAATAAGTAATTTCAACACCTTTATCTGACAAAAATAATTCTGAAGATGGAGAACCGCTAGATAATTTTTTACTTGGAGCTATATACTCTTCAACCAAAATCAATTCATTATTCCAAATTGAATCAATTTTAAATTCTTTATTAATATATTTTGCAATTTCTTTTTTATTTTTAAAATATTCTTTTTTTATAAAAACCGTTCCCCATCCCGACTCTCCAAAATTGGCTTTCAATACGCAAGAACGATTATTTTTATGAAACCAAATAACAACTTTAATTGCTTCCTCTTGAGTTTTGCACACTATACTTTCTGGAACATTTCCATATATATTTTTAATTCTATTAATTATTATTCTCGAACCAACCTTTGAATCAAGATAAGAAACAAGCCATTTCGATTCCTCGGCAGGCATTTCTAATACATAAAATTTTAACCATTTACTTTTTAGATATTCAATTAATGATATAAATTTTTCTGTTATACAATAAGGAGAAATTATTATTCCTGGATTATTTTTTATAATTTGGCAAAGAGTTTCCAATAGTTTCTTATCCTTCTTTATTGCATCTGATAAACTGATATTAATTTTATTAGGGTATAAATTATTTACATTTTTAAATCTCAAAATCGTTTTATTTAAATTGAATATTTCTTTTGAAATTTGAAAAGGTGTTATGATAATTTTATTATCACCCTCCCATAATAAAGCTCTATCACATAAATTATGCTCAATTATAATCCTATCTGTTTTTTGTCTAAAATTTATAATTTTATTTATCGTATTTTCAAATGCCTCGGCTATATTAGAAATAATTATAGTTTTAATTTTCATATATATTAATAAAAATAGGTGTCTCCTAATATATGGGGACACCTATATTTTGATTATTTAAACAAAAAATCACTTTACCATCTTATATCTTTCCATTGCCAGTAAAATGATTTTTTCAATTAGGTTTCCAAAAGAGTACCCATCAAAACTTGCCATCTTGGTAAGTGTATTGTTTAGTCCGTGGGTATTTGGTCCAATTCCTGGATTATAGTTAACCTCCAAGAAATAAATATTTCCCTTAGAGTCTACCCTATAATCCATCCGAGCATAGTCACAACAGTCTGTAACCACAAAAGCAGTTTTACTGTAGCGAGATAGCTTCTCCATAATATCCATTGGAAGTTCAGCGCGAACCATCTGCTCTTTCTTTCCGCCCCACTTATATTCATAAGAGCGGATTCGTTTCAAGTCAGAAATCGCTCCTTCAAAAAGAAATTCCAACGGAGGGAATATATGTAAATTGGGATAATTTCCAACGACACCGATGGATATTTCTCTTCCAACAATAAATTTTTCCACCATCACTGGCTGATTGTATCTCTCCAACAAACCAGAAATCTTTCGTCTGAGAGAAACTTTGTCCTCTACCACACTATCATGATAAATGCCGATACTCGCTTCCTCTCTAACGGGCTTGACTATGAGTGGGAATTCAAGATCATTATTTATCTCTTCAGTGGAATTTCTGAAAAGCTGATGTTGCGCGCAAGGTAAGCCGTGCGCCATAAGAACAAGCTTAGTTTTTTCCTTGTCTAAAGTAAAATGCATATTGTGCGCGGTCGCCCCAGTAAAGGGAATACTCAACCCCTCTAATATCGCTGGCACTACTGTTTCATTGATATTCCCTCCACCAAATGCCTCGGCAAGATTAAACACAATATCAAAATCGGCTTTTCTTGCCTTCAGATTTTCCCACAGATTAAAATCTGTTTTCATCGTTTCTACATAGTAGCCGCGTTCACTTAATAACTGAACCACCAACGGAATAATGATTGTTATTTCCTGTTCACAAACCAAATCGCTCGGAATACCCTTCTCTAATCTCTCTGCTAAGTTGTAAAGAACCAATACTCTCTCTTTCATATCACTGCCTCCTTCCTTATGAATTTTTTAAAGATTTAATCTGTTGTCAATGATACTAAGATTTATGGAAATGTCAAGCAGAATAAAATTTTAAAAGCCGCATTCGAGAACTGAGCTAAGGTGGCTTTAATCAATTAATTTTTCGGCGCCGTATTTGAGGCGGGAAATTTCTTTAATTTTATCCCCTACTTCTTTATCCCCTTTTTCCGGCAACAAAGTTTTAATATTAAACGGTTTAGAAGTTTGACCGTTAATAAGAATTTTGGCGTAAGCGTTGAAATTATCAATATTGGTTAAATCATTTTCACTAAAAACCGGCGCGAATTGTTTGACTAAAAATTCCGCGTCCGAAGCGCCGACTCTAAAAGAAATAATTGAACCAACATTGCCGAAAACCGCGTCGCGAATTTTTTCCGTTAATTGAGCGATAAATTGATGAGCCATTATTAGACTAAGCCGATATTTTCGGGCTTCAGATAAAATCGTGGAGATTGAATCGGTGGTGAAATTTTGAAACTCGTCAATATAAAGATTGAAATCTCGGCGCTGGTCTTCCGGCGTATCAACTCGCGACAACGCCGCCATTAAAATTTTTCCGGTAATAATCATTCCTAATAAATTGGCATTGATATCTCCTATTTTTCCTTTTGACAGATTAACCAATAAAATTTTTCCCTCGTCCATCACTTGGCGAAAATCAAAAGCGGATTTTGTCTGGCTGATAATCGGCCTGACATAATCGTTGGAAATGAAATTATTAAATTTAGAAGTGATATAAGGCGCCATATTCGCCAAGGAATGCTCGCCTGTGGCTTTAGCGGCTTCTTTTTCCCAAAAATCAATGACTACCGAATTTTTTCCGCCATAGGCGGATCCGCCTCGGGCGGAAATCCGTGATAATTTTTCCGCCCGAAATTCATTGTCCGTGAAAACTTTCGGAATATCCATTAAAGTCGCCGGTTCATTGAGCGCGTCTTCCATCAATAATAAAATCGCGTTTTTGGTATATTGTTCAAACATCGGCCCGCCAACGGTTTTCATATCGTAAAGTTTGTCCAAGATATTAAACATTTCATTGACGATAAAAGTTTTTTCTTCCGGTTTATTAAAATCATATTCCAGCATATTCATTCCCAACGACCGCTGAATATCCGAGGGGTCAAAAACAATCACATCGTCAACGCGCTCTTTGGGAATTACGCCCAAAATTTTTTCAATCAAGTCGCCGTGGGGGTCAATAATAGCAACGCCTTTGCCATTTTTAATATCATCAATCACCATATTGGTCATTAGAGTTGATTTACCGGTGCCGGTTTGACCGATAATGTAAATATGCCGCCGGCGATCGTCTTCAGTGAGATAAACCGGTTTGCGTTCGCCGCGAAAAGAAGTTTCGCCGATTAAAATTCCGGCTTTTGGCAAATTCGCCGGACCAGTTGCTTCTTTGGATTTCAACCATTTTATTTTTGGAATTTCCGTTGATGAAGACGGCAAATGAAACATTGAAGCTATTTCTTCCGTGTTCAATATCATCGCTTGGCTATCGTCAAATTCGCGAAAAGAAAATTGATAAATAAGATTTTTAAGATTTCGGGGTTTGATAATTTTAAATTCATTCCGCCGCGGCGCGTCAAATTGAGAAAAACCGCCGGCAAGACTTTCTAAAATAATGTCCGCTTGATATTGATTGGTCGCGGAAACCATTATTCTTAAATTAACCGACAAAAGCGGTTTGGAAATTTTTAATTCCAAAGCCTTAATTGATTCGTCATCAATCACTTTCTCCGATTTTTCTTTTTCATTATTTTCGGGGCTGATAGCTTTTTTAATGTCTTTAAATCTTATCGCGCCGGAACTAAGAATATCTTCAAGTTTTATTCCTTTTTTAAGATTATAAATTATTTTTAAAATTGATTTTTTTACCGATGCCGGCGCCGGTTTAACCAATAATTGAATTCCCGCGCCTTCGCCAATTTCATTAATTTTTGAAAGTCCGCTTAAAATTGGGGCAAAAGTGTCAATATTCGCTTCAATATAAGAACGAATCGGCAAGGCGTAAGATAATTTTTGTTTAAGATAAATTCCGGAATTTACGCCCGAAGAATTAAAAATATTATAATCGTCAATCGGCTCAATAGACACCTCTTTCCATAAACCTTCAATTTGCCGGCTGACAAATTCAATTGATTCTCTCGGCACAGCCGCGTAAAAATGAATTTCCTCGCCGATATAATGAACCGCCGATTCAAAAACAAATGGAGATTTAAGGCCGGCCAAAATTCCAAATAGTTGAGCCGAAAGATTAATTTCGTCTTTCCATTCCGAAGCTGAACCGCCTTCGGTTGAGAAATCTTTTGGCTGTTTTTGTCGCAAACGAATTAAAAGAAGTTTTAAATTAAGAACTTGCGCTAATCGTTTTTGGCGAATAATTTTAAAAATAAAAAAAGAGGCGGATCCGCAGACAATAATAATGAGAATAATTGTAGGGATTAAATAAAAATACATAATTTTTGCCATGGCGAGCCGAAGGCGAAGCTATCTGTTAAATCAATTTCCTTTTCTTCAATTCATCATGAAGTTTATCCGTCAAGGCGTCGTGAAAAGCGTCCAAAATAAACGGGCTGGCGCGAAGGGCGCGTTTAATAACTTTTCCGATTCCTTGATGAAAAGTTAAATCAATCAGCTGTTCTACTTGTAATTTTGTTTCCGCCGGCAAATCTTTTAAATAATTCGGTAAAACTTGACTGCCCGCAGTCGATTGCTGATTGCTGATTGCTGATTGCTGATTTATCGGCGCTTGCCTTATCATCGGCTCAAGAGATTTTTTAACTAATTCCCGATCCGATAAATTTTTATGCTCTAATAAATTCCGTTTTTCGGCGATTTCCTTACTCAATCTCTCAATATCAGCTTCTAAAATATTATGTTCAAAATTTTGGTCCATAATTAATATATGGTAAATTAGGGGCAAATTTATTTTTTAATTTTTTTCATTTCCTTATTTTTAAGGAAATTGTTTTTAGAAACAACTGGTCGGCCGATTTTTCTTTCAATTTGTTTTCGGGCCGTTCCGGCAATCTGTCCGCCGATCCGGGCATCGTCTTTTAATCTCGGCACTCCACGAGAATCTTTGGTACGGTGAATTTCAGTTGTCGTTTTTTCGCCGAGCATTGTCAAAATTAATTCAAAATCATCCATATGGTCGCGAAGATTTTCTCGTTTCAGCCCTTTAATTTTCTTATATTCAGAAGGCGCGATGCCAAAAGTTGCTTGGGAAATTTCGGCGGTTAAAATTTCATAATCTTTTTGCTCTTGAGCGCCGCGATTTTGCCATTCGTTAGTTAGTTCTTCGCGTATTGCGATTCCGCGCATTCGTTTTTCAATCCAATCCTTCGAATAACCTTTGAGTTTGTAGAGTAATTTTGTGCGTTTAGTTGCTAGTTCAGGATTTTCTATTTCCTGCACCCGCTCATAACCGACTTTAGCCAGCCAACGTTTAAGCGGTTCGGCTTTAGGCGATGGAATTGACTGAATTATACGGAACATTCCTTCGGTATTAGCGCAGTCGGTTTCGCGCATTTTTCCGTCTTCAGCTGGCATTTTCAACTGTTCCCAAAATGGGAACGGTTGGGACATTTCTTTGTCTCTTTCTTTCATTTTAGCCCAATAAGTTTTAGGTTGCGGGCTGTCGGTTAATATTTTAATCACATCCAAAATCGAAAACCACCATTCTTTTTGATAAATGGTTTTTCTGATTTTTTTACCCTTAAATAAAGCAATGCGATTATTTTGGTTTTTCATAAAAATAAATGGTAATTAATAGAATAAAAAAGTTTAATTATTTCACATAACTGATTATATGCAAATTTGTTAACTTCAACCTTTATTTATAATAGATAAAGATGTATTTTAGTATATAATTTCAATATGCTCAAAAAATTAGTCATTAGTCAATGGGCATTAGTCATTGTTATTATAATTATAGCCTCTTTTCTGCGTTTATACAATATAACCGAATTACCGCCGGGACTTTATCCCGATGAAGCGATGAACGGCAATAACGCGCTGGAAGCTTTATCTAACACTAATTTTTCCGCCGAAGGCGGATCCGCCTTCGGCGGAAAATGGTTTTATCCGGAAAACAACGGCAGAGAAGGTTTATTTATAAATATCCAAGCAATATCTGTCGCGATTTTTGGAAATGTGCCATGGGCACTTAGAAGCGTAAGCGCGATATTCGGAATTTTAACGGTACTTGGAATATATTTTCTTGTTAAAGAATTAATTAATTATGTTTCAGCCCCGTTAGAAACGCCGCCGCTGAACGAAACACCAATACGCGAGCGCCTTGGACTTCTAACGGGGTCAACCGAAATCAATGAAAAATTAAGAAACAACATCGCGCTTCTTTCGTCTTTCTTTTTAGCGACAAGTTTTTGGCATATCAATTTCTCGCGCATCGGTTTCCGCGCGATTATGGCGCCTTTTTTTATAATCTTCGCTCTTTATTTTCTTTTCCGATCTTTTAATAAAAATTATTCTCTTGGTTCCGGAATATTGGCTGGATTATTTTTTGGTTTGGGATTTCATTCTTACATTGCTTTTCGCGGCTTGCCGATTTTAATTTTAATCGTCTTTATAATTGACTGGTTTAAAAATCCATTACGCCGAGATTCTCTTATTAAAATTTTTATCTGGTTTGTGATAATTTCTTTAATTGTCTTTGCTCCGCTGGGTTATCATTTTATTAAAAATCCTCAAGATTTTATGGGCCGCACAACCCAAGTTTCTATTTTCAGCTCCCCTACTCCAATAAAAGATTTAACAATAAATATTTTAAAAACCGCCGGTATGTTTAATTTCAGCGGCGATTATAATTGGCGTCATAATTACGCAGGCAAACCAGAACTTTTTTGGCCGGTGGGAATTTTATTTGTCATAGGAATCTTACTGGGATTGCGAATGTTCTTTGAGAAAGTGTCTCGGAGGCTGAGCGGGCATGGTGTCCCGACTTTAGTCGGGACGAGCGAAGCCGAGAGTCAAGCGGCGAACGAGCGGCTGGGCGAGCGAGACCGCGTCTTTCGAGAAGAATATTCTCAAGTCTATATTATTTTATTCGCATGGATTGCGATAGCCGCTCTGCCTGTTGTTGTTTCCAATGAAGGCATTCCGCACGCTCTCCGCGCGATTATAATGATTCCGCCGATTTTTATTTTAGCCGGCATCGGCGGTATTTGGTTGTATGAATTTATTAAATCGCGGTTAAATCGCGAAACTAACGCGAAACCATACGCAAAACTAACGCGAAAAATTTTACTAGTGGTTAGTGGCTATACCTTAATGGCTATTCTTATTTTTGAAGCTTATATCGCTTACTTTATTTTATGGGGTAAAAATCAAAATGTTCAAGGAGCTTTTTCCGCTGATTACATTCAAATTGGCCGCGAATTAAATTCATTGCCGAAAGAAATACCCAAATATGTTGTCGTTGAAGCCGGTGGCGCCAATGTCCGCGGTCTTCCGATGCCGACGCAAACCGTGATGTTTATTACCGACACTTTCACGCCTGAAAAACAAAAAGAAAAAAATATTTTTTATATTTTACCGGAACAAAAAAATAAAATTCCGGGAAATGGGTATAAAATTATTTTGAGATAAAATTTGACAATTACTTTATTTTTTTTTGTCAAAATTTATTTCGGCTAGCGAGGAGCGCCATACAAACGAAAACGTTTGCATGGTGTCCGAGCGAAGACGAAACAAAGGGTTTAATACCCTTTATATTACTTGAACAATCAATAAATTTGTAGTGCCGGATTTGCCGAAAGGAACACCCGCGGCAATGACAATTTTATCTCCAGCTTTTGCCATTTTATATTTAACGCTGAGTTTTTTAGCTTCCTCAATCATTATAGAAATTCGATTAAAATTTTCAATTAACCGCGAACGGCAACCGAAACTTAAAGCCATTTGCCGAAAAGTTTTTTCATTTGCCGTTAAAGTCAAAATTGGTTGTTTTGGTTTATAACGGGCAATCATTCTGGCGGTATGACCGGTTTCGGTTAAAGCCACAATAACTTTCGCGTCAATATTATGAGCAACACTCACAACTGAAAAACTTATTGAATCGCTGATTGATTTCGGCAATAAATGCTTATGCCGTAAAATTTCTTCGTAATCAAAATGTTCTTCTATGTGTCTGCTAATTCTAGTCATTGTTTCAACAACTTTAACGGGATAATTGCCGATAGTTGTTTCCTCTGAAAGCATAATCGCGTCTGTGCCGTCTAAAATAGCATTCGCCACATCATTAACTTCGGCTCTTGTCGGTGAATAATTATTAACCATAGAACTCAACATTTGAGTGGCGGTAATCACAGGTTTTCCAATATCATTGCATTTTTTAATAATCATTTTTTGTAAAATCGGTACATGTTCAGCTGGCACTTCAACCGCTAAATCGCCGCGAGCAACCATAATTCCATCAGCCACCGCGATAATACTATCTATATTTTCTATCGCTTCCTGCGTTTCAATTTTAGCAATCACTTTTATGTCCGCCTTTACCCGTTTTAATATATTTTTCAATTCCAAAATATCATCCGGCGTCCTGACAAATGAAACCGCGATAAAATCAACTTTGTGTTTAATGCCAAATTTAATATCTTCTTTATCTTTGAAAGTTAAAGAGCTTATTTTAATTTTTGAACCAGGCAAATTAACTCCTCGGCGGCCTTTAATTTCGCCACCAACCAATATCCGGCAATGAATATCATTATTGGAAATTTTTTCCACTAAAAGCTCATTTTTTCCGTCATTGAGTATAATTTTAGCGCCTTTTTTAATTTCTTTCGGCAAATTTTTATAATTTATAAAAACTCGTTCTTCATCGCCAACGCATTTATCCGTCGTCAGAATAAATTGCTGACCGGTTTTTAAAATAATACTTTCTTTATAAAAATCGCCTATTCTGATTTTTGGACCGCCTAAGTCCTGTAAAATTGCCACCGGTTTTTCAAATTTTTTAGCGGCTTCGCGAATTAACTTAATTCTTTTAAAATGCTCTTCGTAATTTCCATGAGAAAAATTAAGCCGACCGACATTCATACCGGCTTTAATCATTTTTTCAATAGTAATTTTATTTTCCGTTACCGGCCCGATAGTGGCAACAATTTTTGTTTTTTTTAACATAATGATTTTTTACTGCCTACTCGCTAAATTCTACATTCTAATTTATCCGTGTTTAATAATAACAACATCTCCATCTTGAATAATATACTCTTTTCCTTCTAAGCGAATCAAACCTTTTTGTTTAGCGCCGCTCCAACTCCCAAGCTCCAATAATTTCTGCCAATTTATAACTTCCGCTTTAATGAATTTTTTTTCAAAATCCGTATGAATTTCACCGGCGGCTTGAGGCGCTTTCATTCCTTTTTTAATTGTCCAAGCTCGAGTTTCATCTTCGCCGGTGGTTAAAAAACTAATAAGCCCTAAAATTTCATAAGCTTTTTTAGTCAGTTCATTAATATTATTAATATCAACCGCCGATAAATTGATAATTAAATAATCAGCGCCTAAAAATTTGATTTTTTCTTTAAGTTCCAAATCAACATCTTCTTCTTCGCCGTTTAAAAGATAAATTTGCGGTTTGGCGGTTAAAAAATTTAATTCCCTGACTATCGGCTCATCTATTATTTCTTTATTAAAATTAGCGATTAAAATGTTTTTATTCAATCCTTCATTAATTTTTTTTAAAATTTCCAAATCTTTAAATTTTTGCTTTTCACCGGTTTTGGTTTCCTTTCCAAGACTAATAAGCCTTTTTTCAACAGTTTCCAAATCTTTCAAAATCAATTCCGTATTGATAATTTCTAAATCTTTCAATGGATTAACTTCCGCTTCAACATGAATAATTTCCGCTGACTTAAAACAACGGACAATATGAATAATGGCGTTTGTTTCGCGAATATGCGACAAAAATTTATTACCCAAACCCTCGCCTTTATTCGCGCCCTTAACCAAGCCGGCAATGTCATAAAATTCAATTATTGCCGGAATAATCTTTTTAGAACTGCTTGATTTAGCCAGTTTTTCCAACCGTTCGTCAGGCACAGAAACAATTCCCACATTCGGGTCAATCGTGGCAAAAGGATAATTGGCAATATTAACTTCCTGTTTAGTTAAAATTTTAAAAAGCGTTGATTTGCCGACATTCGGCAAACCGACGATTCCTATGGATAATTTCATAAGTTAAATTTAAAAATTTTGGCGAATGAATAATAAACTTAACAGATTTTTAAAAAAATAAAAAGGGTTGTGTAATTACACAACCCTCATAAAA
>ERZ1292623.389-Hain-H51-01um-R1-389-length-47774-cov-17_pt1 | contig 19632 bp, 31 predicted proteins | sample MGYA00564398_ERZ1292623 | MGnify/ENA primary metagenome ERZ1292623 (study PRJEB36523, sample SAMEA6512633) | groundwater metagenome | collected 2019-01-07 | study: AquaDiva: Metagenomics assemblies of 32 groundwater samples | reverse complement strand
GTCGGAGACACAAGGCCTCTCCGCGGGCGTTGCGACGGCTCGATCTCATTACTCAATGATCCCAATCCCTTCCGTGCCTCTTTGCGAGCGCTTGGCTCGTCGGGTGGCCAGCCCTGCCGCCCGGCGCTTGGCCGCGGGTGTTTCGCCTGGAGCTACGGGCGCCTTGGCGCGCGAGCGGGGTGCGGCGATCCGTTGCTCGAGGACCGCTCGCAAGATCTCGTGCGCCCCCGGTGGCGTGTCCTCGGGCACCTCGACGTACTCGCCGCCTGCGCGCTTGACCGCATCGTGGATGCAGTCGAGCAGCTCGTGTGGCGCCGCGAGCTGGCGCTGCCCTTGCTCCTCGGAGATGTCTTTGCGTCGAGCCCATTTCGACAGGTCGACCTGCCGTACCGCTACGGTGCTGTGCCTGGCCAGGCGCACGGCCAGTAGGCGATACCGCTCGCGCCTCTCGCGCAGCGCATTGCCGCGCCGGTGCGACTCCCACGCGTAGAGGTGCCTGTTTTTCACACGCCACGATTCGATCATCGAGTGCAGCTCCGCGTCGCCGTCGAATCGATTCGCACGCCAGTGCAATGCGAGCGCGTCGAGCTGACCGATCGCGTGCTTATCGAGCCAGATCGAAAAACGGCGCGCGGCATCATGCAGCCACGCCGGCCACGGCCCGCGATCTGATTGCCTGAGTACATCGACCACGGCGGCGAAATGCTGGCCGCGGATCGAGTGCAGATCGTAGGTCTTGCGCATCCGCTCGTCGAGTCGGGCCGGTAGCGCGAACGTCTCGACTGTGCCGTGCTCGTCGATCCACGCGACGGTTCCTGTGGCTATATCCACGTCGACGCCGGCGGCTCCGAGATCCGGCGCGGGGAGTTCGGATCCGTGCGCTCCCTCGACTGAGATCGTGATGCTCCAATCCGTGTCGGTCCCTACGCACCGCGCGTGCAGTACGATCCATTTCACGCGTCCGTCGCTCGGAAGCGCGCGGTGCAGCCGCACCGGCACGGTCGCCCAGATCGGATCGCGCCCCTCGGAGCCGACTCGAATATCGAGGAGCCAGCGCTTGGCCGAGGTCGTGGGGTGATGCGCGGATACGCCAGGATCTCGACGCAGGCGTGCACGCCGATCGCGGCCCGATAGGAGATCGGGCACCGACAGCCCGCCCTGGAGCTGCACGCCGATCCGGCCGTCGTTGCGCCACCGATGGAACCCGAGCGCCGGGCCGCAGCGCGTACAGCCGACGATCCTGTGGGTCGCAACCTCGATCCAGTCGCCGATCGCCACGGCTGCGCCGCACGGGCATTTGCCATCGCGCTTGGCGCGGAAATGCGCTACCGATTTCGCAGCGCGCTGCACCGCCTCCTCGATCAGGAGGTACGTGCCCCAGTAGGCGCCGCACGCGGCGCGCGCGTCTCGCACGGCCTGCGCCGCGAGTTCCTTGGCGTCGATCGTGCCGACGGCGTGCAGCAGCCTACGCCAGCGCTCGATCTCGATCAGGCGATTGTAGTAGTCGTGACCGGCTCGGATCTGAGCCCAGACCAGATCGAGATTGCTCGGGGCACGGGCTCCGTATTGCATCGCTCTCATGTTGCGTTGGACCGCGACACACTGAGTTCTCTGATCTTCGCGGCGATGCGATCGCCTGCAAAGCACGCATCGCATCCGTCGTTCACTTCGCCTTCCGCAATCACCGCCGCCTCTTCGAGGGCGATGGCTCGGGCTGCGTAGGCTGAGGCTGAGATCTTCTCGTTCTCCTCCCGCAGCTCGGCGTGCTCTCTGGCCTCGGCAATAGTCACTCGCCGCAGCGTTTCGTTTGCACCGCTCAGGCGATCGACCTCGGCCGTCAGCTCATCCACGGTCCGTTGCGTTCGTTTGAGCGCGCGAAGCGTGGCGCACCCATCACATGAGCAGACGGGAAACACGGTTGCGAGGTCAGTGGCGGTCATGGCTTTGCCCCCCAGTCGATTCTCTCTCCGGGCAAAAGGTGTCTATCGGCGAAGCGCGCGCACCTGATTTTGGTCAGGCAGTTGCGGCATTTTCGGCCGCCAGTAGCCTCCCCGTGGGTTTCCGAAAACCGCAACTGCGCGCACAAGCACAGCGTGCCGTTGTGCAGGCTGATGACGTCGACCCACGCGTGCAGCGTTAGGGATTCGGCACGACGTGCCCACGCATACTTCGTGGAGGTCATGACCTCGCCTTTTCTCGCTCGACGAGCATGGCGTCGGCGTACGCGTACCGTGCACGGGCCACAACGCGCGTGTAATGCTGGCTGTCGTCGTAGTCCTTCAGGTCGAGGCCGAGGGCCTGCGCGCATCCCAGGACCGTATCCGGTACCACGATCTCGGATGCTGGCGCGTGGATCGCAAAGTAGTCACGTAGGCTAATGATTAGCGCCGCGTCGCGCTCGTCTGGCTGCGGCGTTTCCTCCGCGGGCACAGAGCATACCGGGTTGCGCGCGCTCATCGGCGGGCCTTCGCGCGAACGTACCGGGCCGCCCGGAACGGGCCGGGGCACCCGCCGTTTCTCAGTCTTTCGATCTCGATGCAGGCCGACACCCTGGTGCGGTGGACGATGGTGCCGCACACATACCACGGGCCTCGACGTGCCCCGGTGTGGATGTTGCTCTCCTCGCGCCCTTCGACCAGCCAGGTATTCACGGCAACACCACCGCGTAAACGGCGATTGCCACGCCGAGCAGCGCGCAGCCAAGCGCGATGAACGCCTGTATCCGCTGCTCACGCTTCTTCGCGGCTGTGAATCTCTCCTGAGCCTCAGCGGCCAGACGGCGGAGGGCAGAACCGTTTACTGGGCGCATCATGATCGGCCTCCAAACGCCTGCAACTCCGCCAGCGACCAGACGGCGGCCCACCAGCGGCTCTTGAGCACCTCGCCGCGGCTGGCCGCGGAGAACATCGCGACGCGCACACGGTCAGCCGCCCGCAACGAGCGCCTACGGATCCGATCGGCGCGCCGCAGCGCAGTGACGACGCTCGACGGCAGCGAGCCGGCGGACGCGATCAGCATGAGGTCGGCGGAGGTCATCGCGAGCCTCCGCGCTCGTCACGCTCGATGTCGGCGCGGACCTCGGCCTCGTCGACCGGTAGACGTGGCGCCTTGGTCGGCTCGTCACACTGCTCGAATAGCCATCCGAGACCGTCGTCGGTGAGCGCGTCGAGATCCTCCCCGAAGCCGTCCGTGCTGCCGGAGGCTTTCATTTCCATCGTGCGCCACTCGCGGATCTGGGCGAGGCGCCACTCGCGGAGCCGAGACTGGGAGATGCCGGGCTTGCCTCCGGCGACAAGGGCGCGGACCGCAGCGGCTGCTACCGCATCCAGGCCGCGCTGGCACGAATGACACCGGCTCACTTCGTCAGCCATGCGTCGGGCTGCACGCCGGTGACCCGCTGGAGTTCGACGGCCTGCTGGATCGTTGGCAGCCGCCGGGATTTCACGAGGTGGCAGAGCTGGCTCGCCGCCATCCCACACTGCTCGGCGATGCGGGCCGCGGTGCCGGCTGCGTTATCGTCGAGGTAGTCTTGGAGCTGCCTGGCACCGGCGTTCGTCTTGCGTCGCTTCATGCACCACAGGTACACTAGTTAGAGCCCTCTGGCAAGCGGCGTTTCACGTGGAACTATCCACGTAGACGCGCAGCTCGCGTCCGTTGCGCGAAAGACGGACGCCAGGCACCTTGCGGGCCTCTATCCACCGCGGCAGGTTTGACCGCGCCGAACTGTTGTCGCGGTAGTGGTGGCGCACACCGTCGACGAGCGCCTTGACCGTGCAACCAGGGTGCGCCGTGACGTAGGCGAGCACGTCGCGACAGGTGCGCTTGAACGGTGACCAGTGTCCCCCGCCTGCGGTCCCAGCAGCGCAGAAGGTCTCATGTTCCGGCTCGAGCTTCGCGAGCACCTTGGTCACTGGCGCCCGGCGGTTCGGGCGTGGCGCAACGAGTTCGCGGACCCCGTCGCTGGTGACGAACAGCACACCGACGCCGCGGAGCTTGCAGAGCACCTCGCCGAGGTCGCAGACGAACTGCCTCGGCGTCGCCGCCGATGCGAAGGTGCAGCGCTCGCGGTGGCGGTCGGCTTGCGAAATCACGTCGAGCCCGAAGCTCGTCTTGCACTCAATGGCCCAGAGCTGCCCTACCTGCTCGGCGAGGATGTCCACCCGACCGGCCCCGGTGTCGACCTCCTGGTAGACTCGCCAGTGCTGGTCGCGGAGCCAGGCGACGACGACGGCGGCGAGCTGTTCCTCGGAGCGTGGCCAGAGTGCCATCAGGCCACCGGCAGCTTCTCGATGGTGACGCGAACCCGCCCGCCCGTACCCGCGCGCGCGAGGTAAGCCGGCAGCTCGATGTCGATCACGTCGGGCTCGCCGACGGGCAGCGCCTCGCCACTCGGCGGCTCGACCTGTGGCCTGGCGAGCACGGCCGCCGTGGCGCGGAGCAGAGCGTCGAGGACTTCGGTAATGCTGAAATCACGTTACCACCTCTCGACGCGCGTGCACGGGTGGCCGGCGATCATGGTCGTACGCCTCGTTCGAGCTCGACGATGCGCCGCCCTGCTACTTCGGCGACCGCCGGGACGACGGCGTTACCGTACGCTTTGAGCGCGTCGCGCCGACTTCGCACCATGTCGCCGGGAAGCCCATCAGCCAAGCGACAAAACGAGGGCCGAGAGAGCGCCGGCACTCGCCCCCATGCGAGCAGGTCGTCTGGTCCGGGTGGCCACGCCATTCCATGGGGCTCGGCGAGCGCCCCACCGCGAAGGCTTCGCTCCGCCGCTTCATGGCCGCGGTCGGCGTGCCCCATCGTGAGACTCGCGTTGGTAGATCGTCGTCGCACAGCGGACGCTCCTTGCCGGCCGTCCTGGTCGACGCGCCTTTGTAGTCGGTCGCGTTCGGTGTCGGCCACATCCTGCACGCCTGTGCCGTCAGTGCGGGCTTGCCCGCCATTGTCTGGTTCGGCCCGCCCTTCTCGCCGTCCGTCGATCGCGGCGTCTGCCGGTGCCGCGCCCACGTGTGCAACGTTGGCGTTCCAGCGCTCGGTTTGTCGGCGCAGATCCCGTTCTGGTTGGAACCCGCTTCGGTCGCTGCTGGCGTCGGGTACATGCCACGCGAGAATGAAGAGCCGGTCGCGCCGGTGAGGGGCGCCGACGGCCGACGCTGGGACACAGTCCCACTCCGCATCGTACCCGCACGCGGCCAGGTCTCCGAGTACGCGCTCCATCCCCCGAACAAGGATCGCTGCCACGTTTTCCACGACGACGAAGCGTGGTCGTAGAAGGCGAACGATCCGAGCGTACTCGGACCAGAGGCCGGAGTGCTCGCCGTCGATTCCGGCTCGCTTGCCGGCGTTGCTGATGTCGGTGCAAGGAAATCCGCCGCAGATGACCTCGACCTGGGCGAGTTCGGACCCAACGCTTCGGACATCTTCGTACCTCGTGGCGCTTGGCCAGTGGTGCGCCAGCACTGCGCGGGCGAACGGATCGATCTCAACTTGCCAGAGAACCGGCCCGAGACCGGCGCGCTCAAGGCCGAGTTCGAGGCCGCCAATGCCGGAGAACAGGGAGCCGATTCTCACGACCGGCACTTCCCTGGGTGCGCGGCGCAGCGGCAGCTCGGCGAATCGACCCACCACTTGAAGCGCGGCGTGCGGACACGGAGCACGCGCCGGCAGGCCGTCCGATGCTTCGGCTCGACCGCTGGCGCAGAGTACTCGAGGTACGCCAGGCGTTGGTTGGGCATGATGTGCTGCATCAGAACTCCGCCTCGGCGCCAAGTCGGTCGGTAACGAGCACGATCTCGATGCGCACCTCGTCCTCGCTCGCGGCTTTGCGGAGGTCGCAGAGCAGGGGGCGGATGCTCTTGTCGTTCTCGATCACGCCTGCGAGCTGCAGCGCATCGAGCGCCCCTTGGATGCTGTTGTCGAGGTCGAGGTGCTGCCGCGGCGACTCGTAGCCGACGAGGATGGCGCGCAGGCGCGCGTCGCGCGGGATCGGGCGGGCGCCGCACCACTGCAACTTGAGCTGGAGGACCGCGCCGTCCATCCACGCCGCAACCTTCTTGTCCTTAGCTATGAACATCTTTCCGCTCTTCCGGTTGAGCGCCGGATGACGGGCGTTCTTGCTCGAAACCGGGCGCCCACGCACCACGAGGCTGATCACGAAGTCGTCGTCGTGCACCGGTCCAAACACGTCGAGCACGTGCGCTTCGACGTGGTGGACCAACCGGCTCTCTCGCGTCTGCGACGCAACGCCTGGCATCGGGCGCTGCGAGCAGTTGTTCTTCGTGCAGCCGTCGCGGACCAACTCATGCAGCGGCCAGCCGCATCGCTCGCAGCGGGCGGTCGGCGGCGGTCGTGGGAGTGGCCCGCCAACGCGCTCGAAGTCTGCCTGCGTCGGACTCACAGCTGCCTCGGATACAGCGGCTCGATGTGCAAGTGGAACGACATCGCGGCGCTGACCTGCTGGGCGCGCAGGGCGCAGAGCGCACACATGTCGAGCGGCGATGCCCCTGGCCAGAACACACGGAACGCCGCGTCTGTCTCGCACGCGGCGTCGCCGTTCTTGCTCTCGCAGCGTGCCGGCCCGGCGTGCTGCGGGTCGCCACGGACATCGATGCTGTCCTTGGCTATCCAGCGGATCTCCTCCTCGCCAGGCACCTGCACCCCGATCTGCTCGTCGTGGATGCGGACGACGAGCCCGAAGCTGCCGTCCGCGAGACGCACTGGTTGGCCGAAGTCGGTGACGGCGCCCATCAGGACGCCGCCGGGCTGACAACTGTCGCGACCGGATTCCCGAACTTGCCTGCTTTTTTCACAACTACGCCCGGCAGCTCGAGCTGCGTCGCATCGAGCTTCACCTCGAGGCTGGTTTTGAACTTCACGGCGAGCAAGCCACCAAGCTCGGCGCTCTCGCCGATGCTGATCGGAAGCTCGACGATGACATCGACCTCGGGCTCGTCTTCGACCGGGGTGATTTTCATAACGACCGGCTGCACCGTGATGCCGGTCTTCCCGACGAGCGCGAGCTGGTGCACCTCGCAGGTGAGGTCCGGTGTCATGCTCTTGTAGGCGAAGTGTGCAGACTTCGATTCTGGGTCGCCCTCGACGCCACCAGTCTCGACCATCGACGCGAACGCGAGTGCCGCGAACTCGTCGCCGAACAGCGCCTTGCATTCGTCGCGGTCGACGCGCTTCGTGATCTGGCAGTGCGCGAGCCGGAGCTTGGATGCTTCGGTGTACGAAAAGCGCAAGCCCGAAAGCTCCGCCATAAACTTGCCAATTATTTTCAAGATAGTTCCTCATGGTTGTGACCGGCCTGTGCCGGTGGTTGTTGCCAAACATCGTTGCTCAGTCGGTCCAAACGATCGGCGAGTCGTGTCAGCGCCGCGACGTTTCCCCACCCGGCGCGTAGGCGCTTCGCCTCGGCCTCAAGCTCTGTCGCAATCTCAGACAAGCTCAGCATGGCTCTCCTCCTGGTTGTGGTGGGCTGCCAACGGCAGGTGTTGGTCCTCATCTTCGAGCGAATCGAATCGTGTGTGGCGACCGGTCCATCGTAGCTTGACCATGCCTGTTGGCCCGTTGCGGTTCTTCGCGATCCCGATCTCGGCGACACCGGGCTCGTCGGAGTCGGGGTGGTAGTAGTCGTCGCGGTAAATGAACATGACCTTGTTCGCGTCCTGCTCAAGGCTGCCGGACTCGCGGAGGTCGCTAAGCGTTGGGCGCTTATCGCTACGCCCTTCGACGGCTCGGCTGAGCTGCGCCATAGCAAGCACAGGGATCCTGAGTTCCATCGCGAGTGCCTTCAGGCCGCGGCTGATGCTCGACACTTCCTGCTCGCGGTTGTCGCCGGTGCCAACCACCTGCTGCAAGTAGTCGACGACGATCAGGTCTAACTGGTGACTGGCTGCATGTGCGCGCGCAATAGAGCGCATCTCTGCAATCGTGACGGGGGCACCATCCACGATGTGGAACCGATCGTTGTGCAGCGTGTTTGCGGCAACGGTGAGCCGGTCCCATTCATCTGGGTTTGGTTTGCCGACCAGGATCCGTGAGAAGTCGGTGCGTGCTTCTGCAGCAAGCGCGCGCTGTGCCTGCTCCTCGCGTGTCATCTCGAACGAGAAAAGAAGAACGGCCTTGCAGCGGCGCGTGACGACGTGCGTGACGATGTTCAGCGCAAGGCTAGATTTTCCCATGGCTGGTCTCGAAGCTATAATCACCAGGTTGCCTGGGCACAGGCCGCCGAGCAGGTTGTCGAGGGGTGCAAGGCCAGTGGGCAGTCCTGGTGGGATAAGGTCGGTGCCGCGCACCCCTATGGCTGTGATCTCTGCGCTGACTACTTCGCGCATCAGCACCGGGCGCGTGATCTCGCGACCTGCGGCAAGGATCCCGAGCTGCGTAACGGCGTCGATGATCACGTCGTCCCCGTCGGCGCCCTCCTGCCGGGCGGCGTGTAGCGCGCGAGTGAATACTGCAACGGCGTCGCGCCGTCGGGCCTCGCGCTTCACGATGCTGGCGTAGTGCTCGACGTTGGCGGACGTGACTGTCGCATCGGTGAGTTCTGCGAGGAACGTCGGCCATCCTTGGCGCGGGTCACTGCCACCGTTTTTCACCGCGCCGTGGACCGTCACCATGTCGATCGGTTCGTGCTGCGCATGCAGCGTGAGCATTGCGGCAAACACGATGGCATGCAGCGGGCTCACAAAGTCTCCAGGGCGCAGGAGTTCGAGACCTGGCGGGAGCGTTTCGCAGCTGAGCATGATGCCGCCAAGCACGTTGCGCTCGGCTGACGTGGCGAGGCTTTCGGTCTGGTCACTCACGCTCCACTCTCCGGTTCAGGTTTGTATTCGGTCCATGTGCTCGAGCGCGGTTCTGGCCTGCTCGCTGCTGCGGCGTTGGGCTTCGCTGCCTCCCGTGCGCCGGCCTCACGCCCCTTCTCGACGCAGCCGAGGAAGAACGCCAGCCTCCAGCTGTCCTTCGCGTCAGCCTTCGGTTTATGCTCCGCGACCTCGTGGTCAGGGATCGGGTAGAGCCGGTGAGCCCGAGCGCGCTCCTTCGAGCCGAACTGCGTTCCCCATCCCCACGCTGCGTTGGCCTGCTCGAGGTCCGTTGAACAGGTCAGAGGTCGTCCTGGCTTCCAGGTAGGTGCAGGCTGCTCGTTGGGTTCGACGTTGAGTGGAATTGGTGGGAGACCGATCCGTTCTGTTCGTGGTGCGTCAGCACTTCCCTTCTCTTCTACTTCCATTCTACTTCCCTTCCCTTCCCTTCCCTTCCCTTCCCTTCCCTTCCCTTCGTCCGCCAAGCTGCCGCCGAACTGCCGGCAGTCTGCCGCCGAACTGCCACCAAGCTGCCGCCGAGGTGGCGCCGGAATCTCAGACTCGGGCTCTCTTTCAATCCGTAAACCCTTCTGATTCTTGTGGAATTTAGGAAACACGACGTATCTATCGCCGTTGACATCGTACCAGTGGATCAGCCCGAGCCTGTCGGCAGCCGTAAGCGTCGCCTCGATGATGCCGATCGTGCACCCATCGACCCTTGGTGCAACGAGCCCCTTCAGCACAACCGGGCTCCCATCGACCCTTCCATCGCGATCGAGGTGCGAAATCATCCAGGTGTAGAACATGGCGCCGAACCCACCGACCTCGTTTGCCAGGTCGGCAACGATGCGGTCGCGCGAGATTGAGCGGTTGATCATCCGGCCGCGGGCCATCGTATTCGATTCACCGCCACCACGGGGCCCAGCCCCGCAAGAAGATGGGCACCCGGGGGCGGCTTCGACTCATTGCTGAGCCTATTTGTTGAGATTGGCCTTGCGGGGCCCGTGAGCCTTCTCGCACGCCGCGCCGCGCGAGTCAACGAAAAGTTTTCAGACGGCGATCTTTCCTGAGTTGCTCGATGATCCATCGGCCGACTTCCTCGGCGCACTGAGGCACCACGGCGTTGCCTAGGGCCCGGAGCTTTTCTTTCCTTTGCGGGACGGAGGCCGCACCCCGAGGCGCTTCCCACGGGTGCTGCGCTTGACCTCGCCTGGCTGGCCAACGTCGAGCCAGCCGTCCGGAAATCCCATGATCTGCGTGACCCAGTCCGGCGAAAGCGTCGTCACCCGCTTCCTCTCCGCATCGTAGTTCACTTGGCCCGTCAATGTGTCCGGTCTCGGGCCGTTGCCCTTCGGCCCCCCGTCGATCGCTCTCGGCGTCGCCCATCGCACTAGCGTCGCCAAGCTCGGGCGATCCGGGCCCGTGCGGCCCGCCGCCCCGCCCCGGTTCGACCCGTAGCTCGTGGCCAATGGCGTCGGCCAGTTCAGCCGCGCCAGCGCCGTCGGGAGATCGTCGTCGCACGGCGGACGCTCCTTGCCGGCCGTCCTGGTCGACGCGCCCTTGTAGTCGGTCGCGTTCGGTGTCGGCCACACTTTCACCTGCGTTGCTAACCCGTCGCCGCTGTTCGCCGACGCCCCCCGCTTGTTGTGGTTGCCCGTGACCGTTGGCGTCGTCCACAAGTCTGCCGACAACGAAAACCCGGAGTCTTCTGTGCGGAGCACCAACGTCTCGGGCTCCGATCTCCAAGGCCACGGTTTCGTAACCAAGCTCGCACAATCCCTGCCGCACTTCCGGCAGCCAACGGCGTTTGCCGCTGGCGACGTTCTCGACGACGACCCACTGGGGGCGGATTTCTCCGATGATCCGGTGGAACTCGAACCAAAGCCCGGACCGAGATCCAGCCAGCCCTGCGCCTTTTCCTGCCGCGCTGACATCTTGGCACGCCTCACGGAAAGCCCCCGCAGATCAGATCGACCCGCGCAAGCTCTCCCGGCACCTCCTTGCTCGGCTGCCCGTGGCACTTGGTGATGTCTTCGTAACGTTTTGCGTCCGGCCAATGCTTGGCGAGCACGGACCTACAAAACGGATCGATCTCGACCTGCCAAACGACCCGACCGAGGCCAGCGTGCTCGAGACCGAGCTCGAGGCCGCCGATGCCGGAGAATAGAGATCCGATCTTCACTGTGCCTGTCTCCGACACCGGTTCACCGCCGCAGCTCGTCGAACCAGTCACACAGGAGCGCCCACAGCCTCGCGCCGCGCCCGCGCTCGCGCCAGATCCACCAGGCGGCGAGGACGAAGGTGGCGACGGAGCCGGTGCCGAATGCGAGGTCGACGGCAAGGGCGGCCTGCTCCTCGGCGGTCATTGCCCACACGTGTGCAGCTCTGGCACCCCGCTCGCGCTCGCGCACCCGCCGCAGTCGGAAGCAATCGCCTCGCGGATGATGGCCTCGGCGTGCGGCGCCACGGCCCATAGGCCCTGCATCCCCTTGCACGGGATAGGCGTGGCGAGCTCGACGACGTGCTTGATCACCCAACACCACGGGCCGAATGCGAACGTGTCGAGCTGCCGCGCCTCTTGCGTGAGCGTGCGCCCGACCTCCATCATCATCGTTCCCGGGGCGGCCCCTGGGTCGTGATCTGGGTGCAGGAAGGCACCGGCGATCAGCATGGCCCCGACGATGCCGACCGGGTGACCTATGCCATCCGGCGGGCACGACACCGGCGCCTCGCCATAGTGCCCGTGCGTCATCCGATGGTGCGCCTCATCGTCGAAGCGCAGCGCTGCGTGCATCGCGACCCATTGTCCGATGACTTTGGCCGGAGGTTTCCAACCGCGATTTTCCACCCGTTTGTTTGCGTGAAAAAAGGCCCAACACCATGGGCGCCAAAGGCTGAGCGCGAGCATCATCGCGCACCTCGCTTCGCCAGCAGGCGCTCGAACACGCGCAGGCTGTCGCTGCCGTCGGCCCGGTCCTTCGCGACGCCCGCCGGCGTGGCAGCGAGGCAGTGCTTGCATGTGGCGTCGGTCTCGGCGCGGCGGTCCTCGAACGAGACCCATCGCGCCGACGGGTCGCCGATGGAGCACCACGGTATTCCGCAGAGCGTACTGCCGTGCTTCAGAATGTGAATGCGCATCAGTCCTCCCTTGGTGGAGGTCGAGCGCAGCAGGCCAGGAGAACGCGAACCCTACCAACCAGCTGCACCCGACGCTCCTCAACTAAACGACCTCGAACGACACGACAAACACGCGGGTTCGGCTACCCGGCGCGGTGCTCCTTGCCGTGGCAGAGGGCGCAAAGCCACTCCACAAATAAGGGCCGCGAGTAATGGCGAAGAGAAAATGATCGGATGCTCCCGGTGCTCGACGACCGCGGCACTCACAGCGTCAGCCAGCATCGGACACCTCCGCCGGGCGCGCGGTCCCGTCCTCGGCAACCTGCCCGTCTTCGATCACGACCTCGACACCGCCGCTCGGAGCAAGGCGCTCGATCCAGAGCTGCACCCCCGCGTCGTCCGCCATCTTAGCGACCATGGCGAGGTTGTCGTCGTCGAGCACCGCCGCATCCCGGACGAGCAGCACGCGGAGCTTCGGGTTCAGGGCGATCCCGATAGCAATGCTCGCCCGGAGCTTCTGCGCCTGTGACGCCTGCTCGAACGGCACCCCGTCGAGCATCACGCCGGTGTCCGTGACAGCGAGCCCTTCGATCGGGTACTTCGCGCCGGCCGCCGCGGATGCCTTCACCTCGTCGATCTGAGCGATGTACTTCGTCAGCTGCTCCGACACGTCGGTCTGCGTGTTGAAGAGGATCGCGAGCGTCTCACGCGCAATCTTCGCGCGGACGGCGGCGTTGACCGACTCCGCCCCTGCGATGCGCTTCTGCACCTCGGCAACGTCGGCGTCCGCAAGCGCGTCAACCTCGGTGCGCAGAGCAACGCCGTTCGCCCGCAGGGCCTCGAGCTTCGCTTCAAGGGCGGAGGCTCTGGCCTTCGCGTCGGCGACCTCGGCAACCAGGCGCACACCCTCGGCGCGCATGCCGTCGAGCACCGACCGCCGCGAGTTGTTCGCGGCGTTAACCCTCTGCCGCCGCTCGACCTCGGCGACGAGCTCGGCGACCGACACCTCGGCGTCCGGTGTGCCAGCCGGCGGCTCCGGCATCTTGTCGAGAGCACCGCTGATCCTGCGCAGCTCGCGCCCGACCTCCGTCCGCTCATCGAATCGCGCCACACGCTTGGCGTCCTCCTTCGCGAAGTCGAGCCCGACGAGCTGGCGCAGCGTGGCCGCCTGCGCCTTCGGATCCTGGCGGCAGAAGATCAGCGGGTCAAAAGAGATCGGGCCAACGAGACCGTCCAGCATGGCCTGCGGCCCGGCGTAGGTCGACCCGTCCTTCGCCTTGACCTCGAGCTGCGACCCCTTCGCGCTGAAGGTGCGCGTGACAACGAGCTCCTCCGTCTCGACGACAACGCGGGCTTTCTTCTGCCCCTTGCGGATCGGCTCCTCAGGCGCGTACTTCCCGCCACCGAGCGCGGCCTCAATGCTGTCGAGCACCGATGTTTTCCCGGCCCCGTTTCTACCGGAGACGGTGACGGTTGACCCGTTCGCATGGATGTCCACCGCAACGATCCGTTTGAAATCGGAAACTGTCAGTCGGACGATCTTCATTCGCGTTCTCCTTGTTTGGTGGAAGAAAGCCGGCCTCTCCCGGTGGTCACACAACTGTCGCCGGCAAATGTGTCGCCGAGTTCAGCCACGCGCCCCGCGAAATTGCGGAGCGCGCAGCCAGCGGGTCTAGAAGCCGGCGCCCCCCGGTCCGCGGTTCGCCTGCGCCGCGGCGGCGTGTGCCTCATTCGCTTTCTTGTTCCTCTCGTTCGCCGCATCCTTCTCCTTCTTGTTCCTCTCGCGGAACTCGGCTTCGCGCTCGAGGCGCTTCTCATTCGGCGTCTCCTGTACGACGCCGGTCACCGCGTCATGCGGCGGCTCTGCGTCGGCGGCTGCAACAGCGACAGGCTCCGGTGCTGCCGGTGCGGGAGTGGCAGCGGCCCGCGGCGCGCCGATGCGCCCGCGCCCCTCCTCCGGCATGCTGGGCGGTAGAACGCGCGGCTCCGGCAAGTCGCCGATAAAGCCGCGCGACCTCCCGTCGCTGTGGGCCGCCTCCTCGGCGTCGAGCAGCCTGTCGAGCTGGGCGGTGGACTTGAACGCGCGGACCTCTTTCGCGAGTCTCATGATCGCGAGCTTCCGCCACATGCGGTCCTCCCAGTCACGCCACGCCGGTGAGTCCGCATCACGCCCCTTGCGTGACGCGATCTTCGCCTGCTCGATGTCTCCCGCCGATGCCGTCTGCGCGAACATCACGCGCCCGCTATCGTCGAGCGCACAGGCGTAGCTGCGGAGCCGCGCGCCGCGCCCGTTCGGATCACCGGCCTCGCCGTCGGCCTCGGTGTGCTCGAGCACGAGTGGCACCTGGCTGTGCTTCCAGTGGTCCTTCGCGCAGACGACGCCAGCAACGACGCGCATCCCGGTCGCCTCTTGGACCTTGCGCTGGCCTAGCCGGTAGCCGGGCAAGAAGGTGCACTCCTTCACGCCTAGGTCCTTATTGTTGTACGGCACGAGGTAGCCCTCGCCGAGGCCAGCCGCTATCTCCGCACCGCAGAGCGCCGCCTGGATCACGGCTCGCACCACGCTGTTCGGCTCGCACTCGCGGATCTTGGCGTCGTCGGCGGCGCGCATCAGGGCGCCCATCATCAGCCGGAGTGCCTGCTTGTCATCGCCGAGCAGGAATCGGATCTCGTCTTTCTTGATCTCCAGCCGGCGCTTGATCTCAAGCACCTGGCTGTTGGCAAGCGCCATCGCCCGCTCCTGCCCGGTCGGCTGTGCGGCCTGCTTCTGTTGCTCTGGCTTCGGATCTGTCTTCTGCTTCTGGTCCACCATCGCGTTCTCCTGTTTGTGGCGGCAGTGCCGCCGGTTGTTCTCGCTTCTATACCGCCAGTATACGTCAGGTCAAGAGCGACGCAGCATCGATAAGCTGCTCGACCGTCTTCGGCGCATCGAGCACCTTCTTCGTGCGGACGATCTCGGTCTGCCATGCCTCCGCCTTGTCGAGGCCGGCGGTGATCTCCCGCATTAGTGCAGCGCCTTTGCCCTTGCCGGCCTTCTCGCGCGCCACCCGTTCGACAGCCGACTTGCTGACGGACACGCACTCGCGGAGCTCGGCGGCGCTGAAGGCGTGGTCCTCGAGCACGGCCAGCGCCGGATGTGGATCGAGGACTTTCCGCTCCGAGGTCACGAGCGCGAGCTGGCGACCGTCGGGCAATGCGATCGGGCCGAGCTCGAGCTCATCGCCTAGCAGCTTCTCGTAGAGCCGCGCCGCGGCCGTGACGGTGCGGTACTGCTCGTACAGCGCGCCGAGCTGCTCGCGTGTGATGGCGACGCCCTTCTCGAATCGATGACACGTCCGTGCCACCGCCATCGATGCGGCCCGCACATAGTCGTGGCGCGGCTCGCACACGAGGCGCCGCGGGCAGAACCCGCAGTGCGTCCCAGGCGTGACCGAGGCGACCGACGCGACAGCCGCCGCGACGCGCGCCTCGAAGGCGTCGAGGTCGGACGATGTGTAGTGCTTGACCCGCCGCTCGCCGAGCCGGAGCCATGCCTCCACCGTCGTGAGGCGCCCCGAGGTTGGCATCCCGAACTGCGCCCGCGCCGCGGAGGCGTAGCCGAGCGTCTGCGCCGGGTGCTCGTCGCCGGACCAGCCCGTTTTCCAGTCGAGCACGACAAGCTCGAGCAGAGGACCATCGGCCGGGGTGTGCCCGTCGCCATCGTAGACGCTCGCAATCCAGTCGGCGGTCCCGGAGCAGACCGGGCCGTCGAGCCTGACCTCGGTCTGGACTGTCGGCGGTAGCGAGCACCAGCCTCGGATCTCATCGACGACACGCCGGCCGGTGCCGACAGCCGACCGCAGGTCGTCAGCCTCGACGCCGGACGCGTGCGCGATTTCTCCGAAGTCGACAGCCTCACCCGGCTGAGCGAGAGCCAGAGCGAGGTGCTTCGCCGTCCCGGCGATGGCAGCCTCGCTTGATGGGTTGAACGGAAATGGCGCAGGTGCAGCGCTCCCAGGGCAAGCCAGCAAGCGGTCCAACGATGAGCAGCGCGGTTTCATCTTTCACCTCTAACGAGAGCCGCGGCGCACGACGGTGACGCCTCGCTGTTTATTCGTCTCGCTCATGTTCGCGTTCTCCTGGTGCTGGCATATACCAGCCGTATAGATTCAGTCAACCGTCATCGTAGGTATCGTCGGCGCGCGCGTACTCGATCACCGCAGCGTGATCGTCGTGGCACGACTCGCACCACTTGCCGTCCTCACCGTGGACATCTCGCGCCCGAGCTGTCGGGAAGCGCGAGCCGCAGCCGCAGCACTCGAAGAACTCGCACGCCTCGAATGGCCCGACGGTCCCGGCGTCGAGCCCCGCCACCTGGGCGTCAGTCAGGTAGAGCCCGGCGTCGTCGATGTGGATCGCCCGCGTCGACCCGCACGGGCAATGATGCAATTCCAGCCGGACGCCTGGCAGACCAGACTCCATGGCCCCGCCGAGCGGCAGCTCGCGGAACCGCCCGAGGTCGTACACCTCGCCGCAGCCGCATGTGCTGACGATGGCGCTCATGCCATCCCCCAGCGCACCGCGAGCCGGCGCGGCGCCTCGTACAGGTGCGGCCTCGGCGCCGGCCTGCCGTAGAGCGTGGCCGTCGAGGCGAAGCGCTCGGCGTCAGCCAGCGCGCGGAACCGCGCGACGTGCGTACCGTCGCCGGCAGCTCCCTCGCCCGACCCGTCGTGCAGTACTTCGTAGACCTTGACCGTTCGCCCGCTCACGGCTGCACCGCTTTCTCGAAGCAGTGGCAGCAGCCGCCAGGCTGCCCGTACATAAACTCGCACTCGGGTGCGTGCTCGGCGTCACTGGTCGGGGTCGGCTCGATCGCGACCTCGGATTCCATGCCGTTGCCGTTGCCCGTCCAACGGGCCGCCCACCCAGTCGGGAGGAGCGCGCGGATCTCGGCCAGCTCTCCGTCGGCCGCCTCGTCGTCGTTGGCGTCGACCTCGATCGCAGTGCGGACGGTGCCATCGTCGCGCTCCGTGCACTCCGTGATATCTGCGAGGAGATCTACGATCTCTGAAGCTGGGGAGGGGCTGGTAGTCTTGGTCATTTTTCTCTCCTGTTGTTGTGGTGTCGAGCTGTAGCGCTCCAGGATCTACTGAGTGTACTCAGTAGATCGAGGCGGACTACCGCGCAGCGCTGGCGGCGTGGAGAGCCGCCTCCACCTCGACCTCGTAGACCCTGGAGCCGTCCAGGTAGCGCACGGCGTCGGCCTCGCAGGGGGTGAGGATCGCGGAGTCGTACGGCCCACACGGGCCGGGCTGGTAGATCCGCGCGCTGACGGCGTCGGCCTCCCCGGGGCCGGAGACCTCAGCTTCGTGCACGGAGCTGCCTGGCAGCCCGAACACGCATACCCGGTAGCCTGCTACGCCGGCCGCGTCGAGATCAGCGGCGCGGCCCGCCGTGAATCGCTCACCAGCCAGGTCGCCGCCGGCGTCGTACGCGCCACAAATCTCGGTCCAGAGCGCCTCGCCGTCCGCCTCGACCCACTCGGCCAGGTCGACGTCGCCTGTAGGGAGGAGGCGATCTGGGCAGAGCAGGCGCACCGCCTCGCTCGTCCCGACGCCCGAGATCAACCAGCTGTCCCAGCCACCGTCCGGGGCGCCGCCGTCTTGGCTCTCACTCGTGGCCTCCGAGGCGTCAGAGAATCCAGCCTCGCGAATCGCCTCGATCTCACTGGTCGTCAAAATCGCGTTCATCTGTCTCTCCTGCGTGTGTCGAGCGGTAGTGCTCCAGGATCTACTGAGTGTACTTCAGTAGATCGAGGCGGACTACTGCTACTCGCTGATCGAGTCGGCTGCCGCCATTAGATCGGTGGGGACCTGGCGTCCGTTCGCGACCAGCCACGCCGCCGCGCGCTCGGGGCTCGCCCACTCAGCGCGTGGTGTCGAGCCCTGCCACTGACTAGTACACTCAATATAGTAGCGCCCGCGGCGCGAGCGGTAGAGAGTCTCGTGCTCCCACTGTGAGCCGGTGGCCACCGAGATGTGGTTGTTGCCGTTCCAGCGCGTGTCCTCCTCCCAGCTCTTCGTTGCGTTCTCGGTGTCGAGCACCGTTCCGTTTTCCATGCTATATCGCGCCATGATCTTTTGTCTCCTGCGGCCTCGCCGCATTTGTGAGGTAGCTACCCTCTGTTGCCTCGTCAGCGCCGGAGCTACCGGCGGACCGGGCCGAGCCCGGTTTCGGCTACGCACCGCGGGCCGCGAGTGTGCGGAGGCGCGTCGCGAACTCGGCCGAGTACGGCACTCGCCACACGATCGAGCCCGCGTAGTTGTTGTGGCTCCAGTCGTCGCCGTCGGAGCCGTTGCCCCGCACGTAGCTGATCCACTCGGTCCCGATCACGATCTCCTGGCCGTGTCCGTAGCCCGTGCGCGCCTGGACCACGATCTCCTCGCCCTCGACCTCGGTGAGCCGCTCCGGGCGCTCGCCGAAAATCTGGATCGACTCCGTGCCGCGAGCCAGTTCGGCCCGCGCCGAGGCGCGGTAGGCCTGGCCGCAGAGGCCATCGATCACCGGCGCCAGCTCGGCCGCGGTCGCGGCGCGGCACGTCGCCGAGTAGAGGTAGCCCTGATCGTCCCCCACGCCAAACGACGTGCCTTCCTCGCGCACGTACCGCCGCGAGGCGGCGAGCACGACCAGCCCATCCGGGCCGCCAGCACGTCGGCGCTGCTCGCCGCTCACGATCACCTGCCCGACCGCCCACCCGTGGTCGCCGTAGCCACTACCGCCGTGGAGGTGGATCGTGGTCGCTGTCGCCGGGGTCGCGGGCGCGGCGGGCTCCTCCGCCGACGCGGCGACCGGGCAGTCGGCGTGCACGAGGATCTTGCCCGGGTAGCGGTAGCACACGCGCTGCCCGGCGGCGATCCGCGCGTCGCAGTCGCCGCAGGTGCCTGCGTAGCGAGCTGCCCATTTGGTTCCGATTGCGCTGCTGGGGGTGTTATCGCTGGCCATCTGATTCGCCTCCGACGGTCTAGCCGTCTTTGACTGGGTGTCGCTCCGTGCGACACTACCCTCTATTGCAGGCGGTGTGCCGGGATACTGTCCTACAGTGGCCTAGTGATTACGGGTAGATAGCTCACACACCCCCAGCCGTGGCCTTGCAAAAAAATCATAGTCTATCGCAAAAAGTTTCAGCAGCGGTCTATATGCCCGTGAAATAACGGGATTCTTTATTGACAATAATGTCGCGTTTCGGCAAAAACTGCGGGGCTAGAGCTGGCCAGCAGTGGCGGGCAATAGGGCTGTGGGCTCGCCAAGATCGTCTAGGAGTCTCGTGCGCGCCCTGGTCGAGTACGCGGTAGGGTCGGTCCGGCTGCGCGCGTTGTAGGGCCTCCTAGGGGCAGTGTTTCCGCCGGCGTGGTCGCCGTAGTGGGGGTGGGGGCGGCCGCCCCTGGCTAAGTGCCTGTAATCGTTGGGCCGCGGCGCGACAAAATGCCCTTCCGAGAGTCCTGACCTGCACGCCAGTGTCGCGCTCGATCTGCCACCAGGGCTCCCCTGCGGCTCGGCGGCGCGCTACGTCGGCCAGGTCGACCCTGGCGCGGGGGCGCCCCACCCGCCCCTCGGCGCGAGCTCGGCGGTAGGCGGCTGACTCACTGGTGCGGCTCACGATCCTACCTCTAGCACGAGGTGCGCCACTGCGGTAGTGGCCAATCGACTCTCTCCGGCGCGCGCGCGC
>ERZ1292623.1628-Hain-H51-01um-R1-1628-length-21223-cov-6_pt1 | contig 19635 bp, 17 predicted proteins | sample MGYA00564398_ERZ1292623 | MGnify/ENA primary metagenome ERZ1292623 (study PRJEB36523, sample SAMEA6512633) | groundwater metagenome | collected 2019-01-07 | study: AquaDiva: Metagenomics assemblies of 32 groundwater samples | reverse complement strand
CCGGGCACTGCCGGAGAGATCATCATGCGCGGGGATAACGTCATTGCGGGATACTATGGCGACGCGGCAGAGAGCCGGGCCGCCTTCCAAGACGGCTGGTTTTATACCGGCGACCTCGGGTATCGCGATGCCGACGGGTTTTACTTTCTCTCCGGGAGGAAAAAGGAGATGATCAATCGCGGCGGCTTCAAGATATCGCCGCTCTCCATTGACAATGTGCTCTTGGCCCTCCCCGGCATTCGGGAAGCGGCGGCGGTGGGGGTTCCGGATCCCATTTATGGGGAAGAAGTGGTCGCCTTTGTCGCGTGGACCCCAGCGGCGTCTCTTTCGGAAGACGATATTCGCGCGCATTGCGGCAGGTATCTCACTCCTGCCGAGTGTCCCAAGAAGATATTTTTTATTGACGAAGTGCCGAAGACCGCTTCGGGAAAAATCATGCGGCGAGCGCTACTGGAACGGTATCATATGATAACGACACGGAACGCATGACGAATCCGTTTCCCAGGGAAGGAAAGAAAGTCGCGCTGGTAACCGGGGCCTCGCGCGGCATCGGGCGCGCGATCGCGTTGGCCTTGGCGCGCGCCGGCATGGACGTGGTCGTCAATTATGACACGGATGCGGAAGCCGCGGCGCGGGTGATTGAGGAGGCGCGTGGTATGGGTGTGCGCGCCGAGGGTGTCTGCGCGGATGTCGCCGACTTGGGTGCCTGCGCGGCGATGGCGCAGACGATTGAACGGGAGTTCGGCTATCTTGATGTGCTCGTGAATAACGCGGGGGTGCTGCGCGATAAAACATTGCGGAACATGACCAAAGAGCAGTGGGATGAGGTGATGCGGGTAAATCTGGACGGCGTATTTCACGTGACAAAGTCAGTGCTCCCGATGCTGCGCCGCGGCGGGCGCGTCATCAACATCACATCCATCATCGGGGTTTCCGGGAACTTCGGCCAGACCAACTACGCCGCGTCAAAAGCGGGCATCATCGGTTTTACCAAGTCGTTGGCACGGGAGCTGGGAAGGTACCGTATCACGGTCAATGCCATTGCCCCGGGCCTCATTGAGACCGACATGATCCGTGGGGTGCCGGCGGAGCGGCGGGACGCCATCATCGCGCGGATTCCGCTGGGACGCGTGGGAACGCCGGAAGAGGTCGCGCGCGTTGCGGCATTCCTTGCCTCGGACGACGCTGCCTACGTGAGTAGCGCCGTAATCGGCGTTGACGGGGGATTGACACTCTGATTATGAATTTGGTGAATAATGAGGTTTACCCGCATCCCAAACTAACCCCCGCGTGCGCGGGGGTTAGTTTGGGGCTCTGATTTATCGGCTCCGATGGCAATTTTCAGCAAACTCGATTATGTCCATTATTATTACCGAACCGACATGGGAACAAAAGGATGCGCTCCGCGCGTTCTATGAGCGCGTCTACCGTCTGGATCATCCGCTCACGAATGACGCATTCCTCGAGTGGTTCCTGCGCGATACCCCGTATCATGACGGGCAAGGCCTCTCCTGCAAGATCGCATGCGACGGAGACGCCATCGTCGGGAACTACAACTATATTCCGGTGCGGATCTGGGCGGGCGAGGAGGTGATCCGTGGACGGTGGGCCGCCAACCTGGTAGTGGATCCAGCATACCGGAAGCAAGGCATTGCCAGCCGGCTCATTGAGGCGCTTGCGTCCGAGACCGACGTCGCGGTTGACATAGGTGCCAGCGCCATCGCCGAAGGGATTTTGCAAAAGCGCGGATGGACGCATTTGGGGATTCTGCGCCGATATGTCGGCGTTTTGGATCCCACGGGCGCTTCACTGCTTGCCGAGGATCATTCCTTGGCCGGCCGGTGTGTGTTGCGGGAAGAGCGCTCGCGCGAGACCCCGACTCCGGCAGTTGAAACGGTGGAGCGGTTTTCGGACGATGTAGACGCGTTCTGGAGAACCTACCGTCGGGGAATCCGGTATGCGGTGGAGCGCGATCAGCAATTTTTACGGTGGCGATATTGCGCGCATCCGTTTTTCCGATACACCCTGTTTCAGATCAAGGATGGCGGGGGGCGCCTCGCGGGGATTTCCGTGGTTCGGATGGAGGAGGTAAAAGGACTTGAGCGGCCGCAGACCGTATGTCGGATCGTAGAGTTTCTCGCTTTTCCGGAGTACCGTGAGCCGCTGCTCCGCCACGCGGTCCGCTATGCGCGCGAGCAGAGAGCAGTCCTCATTGACTTCTTTTGCGCGTCCCGGGCGTATGCAACGGCATTTGAGCAATTCGGTTTCCAGACCGCCTCGGTTGCGAATCAATTTGCGCGGTGCTTCAACCCTATTCTTTTTGCCAAGTACACGATCAGTTTCAACGGCAAGCGCATCAACGAAGATATTGATCCGGCCATCTTCTCATCGCAGGAGGACTGGTACGTGACCACCGGAGACGGAGATCAAGATCGTCCAAATACTAATAGTATCGGATGATACATTCTTTTGGAATAATCACTTTTGGAATGATTACTATAGAGGTTAAACCTCTATAGTGGCGCAGATCCAATACTACGCAAGGTATGAGCGGAGAGAAAAGAAAGAAAATCCTGGTGCCGATATTTTTTCGGGGACATCTCGGGCGCCTGCGTTCGGTGCTCTCCGGCATCCGCGACGACCCGCGGCTGGAGTTGCAGATCATGGCCGCAACCTCGCAGGCCTACGGGTCGTTTTTTGCGCACATCCGGCACAGCGAGCCGCGCTCTTGGCGCGCGTCGCTTCCCTGGTACGTCAAGGCGCGGGCGCTGGGACTCGCAGGGACCGTTTTTCCGCAGGTCTTTGCGCGGTATGATCCGCTCACGCGCCACATCACGCGCGAGGGATTTGCGATTCATTCCAGCGTGCCGTTTTTTTTTGACGGGGGAACGTCCGGGACAATGGCAAAGTCGGTCGGCATCGGCATCGTGCGTATCGCCGATGAGTTGAAGCGCCTCAAGCCCGACATGGTCCTTATCAACGGAGACCGCTTTGAGATGATGGCGGCGGCACTCGCCGCGGCCTATCTCAACGTACCTATCGCGCACCATGAAGGCGGCGATGTATCCGGGACCATTGACGAGAGCGTGCGCCACGCTGTCACGAAACTTGCCCATGTTCACCTCGCGGCTACCGAGACGAGCCGCAGGCGCGTCATTCAAATGGGAGAGGATCCGCGGTTTGTATTCACCGTGGGATCTCCGGCGATTGATATGTTGGCAGGGCTTGATCGCGCGTCCCTCGCCCCGGCGCTCCCCGACATTGATCAGACGCGTCCGTACCTGGTCGTGATGGTTCATCCAGTCACCACCGGGACGCACGAGGAAAATCTCCGTACCATTCGCAGCGTCATCGCGGTCCTGGAACGTCTTCGGATGCAAACGGTGTTCATCGGAGGCAACAGCGACGCGTATTCCCGGACCATGGCCCCGGTCGTGGCTCAATGGCTCGCCGTGTCGCGTCCGGCCGCTGTGGTTGCCACGAAACTATTGCGTCCCGATCGCTATTATACGATATTGGCCCGCGCGGCCTGCGCCATCGGCAATTCGTCAAGTTTCATCCGTGAGGGCGCCTACCTCGGCGTTCCCGCGGTTTTGGTGGGGGATCGCCAGCAGGGGAGAGAGCACGGGGAAAATACAATGGAAGTCGCGGCGGATCCCGATGCGATTGCGCGCGCGGTAGAGAAGCAGCTGGCCCACGGCCCGTATCCCTCTGACGCGCGTTTCGGCGTCGGCGACTCGGGGAAGCGGATCGTGGAGATCTTGAAGACGGTTGATCCGCCCATTCAAAAGCGATTTCATGAGGTCTCGTTCGTGGTACCGGATAGTCGGGGAAAGCAGGGGGAATAAATGGTCCGTGATGGTATGACGAAAACGATTTTTATCTCAAGTTTCGAAGGGCTGGAGACGAAAAATGTGCTGCGCACTAGCATCTTCACCACGCTCGTGGGGAATCCGGACATCCGTATCGTCGTCTTTACCGGCAGCGAGGAGCGCGCCGCGTATCATCGGAGAGAGTTTGACCATCCGCGCATCCGGTATGAGGTGGTGGGGAGCATTTCGGTCCGCGGATTGGATCGTGTATTTTCGTGGCTGAAGTTTCTGTTGCTGGATACGCCGTCCACGCGGCTGCGCAGGCGCATCGCGTATGAAAGGCACGGCAGCATCCTCCGCTACTGTGGGGGAATGCTTATGGCACGCCTCTCCGCGCGAAGGAGTATTCGCCGCATCGCGCGACTCCTTGACTATGCCCTCGTGCGGGATCGCACCTACGATTCCTATTTCACGAAATACGCCCCTCGTCTGGTGTTGCTCGCCAATCTTTTTCATGACGATGAAGCGCACTTTTTGAGGGCCGCGCGGCGGTTCCGGGTCGCCACCGTGGGCTTCATCAATTCCTGGGACAAGCCGACGACCCGGTGCGCGTTGCGGCTGCTTCCGGAGCGCTTTGTGGTGTTCAATGCGGTCGTGAAAGACGAGCTCGTGGTACTCCATGACGCCCGCGACGAGCGCATTTTTATCGGCGGCATCCCGCAGTACGATTCGTACTATCGGGATGCGGTTCTCTCACGAGGCGAATTCTTGGTACGGCGCGGGATAGATCCGGAGGCGCGGCTCATCCTGTATGCGCCCGTGGTGAGCAGATTGTTTCGTTCCGAATGGCCGATCATAGACCGGCTGGATTCCCTCGCGCGGACAGGGGCCTTTGGCGAGCGCGTGGTTTTCATGGTTCGCTTTCATCCTGCCGACCGGGTTGATCCGCGGGAACTCATGAAGCGCCCCGGCCTTCGGTACGATTTTCCGGGGACGCGCTTTGCTTCCGGCTCCGGGCGGGATCAGGCGGTAGAATGGGATTGGGGCGAAGACGAATTTAGAAATCTCTCCCATCTGCTGCGCTACGCATCGCTCCTTATCTGCTATGCGTCTTCCATCAGCGTGGACGCGGCGATATGCGATACGCCGGTGATCAATATCAATTATGAGATGCGCCCGGACGCCGGTTTTCGCGGCTCGCCCCTTCCCTTTTACGGTATGATTCACTACCAGAAGGCGCTGGCCGCCGGAGGCATCCGATTGGTTGGGAGCGAGGAAGAATTGATCGCGTTGGCGCGCCGGTATCTTGCCGATCCCGCGCTGGATCGCGAAGGAAGACGGCGACTGGCGCGCCAGCAGTGCTATTTTATGGACGGAAAATCAGGGGAGAGAATAGGCAATTTTCTGCTTTCCCAAATGTAACCATGCAGATCACCTTGGCGTTCCATAATCCGCACATAGAAAGCCGCTATCGGGAATTGGGCGCGGTGGACTTTATTGATTTTGCGAGAGGGGACGCGGGCAATTCGGCCGCGGAGATTTTGGTGACGAATTCGTTCCACCCGATAGATAAGAGCATGCTGGATCGGATGCCGCGGCTGAAACTCATCGCGAGTCCGACCACTGGCCTGGATCATATAGATACGAGGGAATGCGCGGAGCGCGGAATCACCATACTATCACTGCAGGGAGCCGCGGAGTTTTTGAAGAGCATCCCTTCGGTTGCGGAATTGACCGTCTGGTTTATGCTGGAGTTGCTGCGCGAGCCGCATCGTAGCAACAGGGTCATGGGGAATCAATTGAAGGGAAAGTGCCTTGGCATCTGGGGGATGGGGAGGATAGGTACCCATGTGCGCCGGCGGGTTTCCGCGTTTGAAGCGCGCGTGATCGGCGGCGATACGGACAGAGACGGAGACATCACGCTCAGAGAACTTTTGGAACAGTCCGACATTTTTTCCATCCATGTGCCCTTGACCGAGGAGACCGACGGCATGATCACCGAAGAATATCTGCGCCTGATGAAGCCGACTGCTCTCCTGATCAACACCGCCCGCGCCCAGATTATAGAGCGCAGCGCTCTCTGTATTGCCATTCGAGAACGATGGATCGCCGGCTACGGCACGGACGTGGCGAGAGACGATCAGGAGATGCATGATTTGAAAAAACTTCGTCAGGAGGGTTTCAATGTCGTGCTCACCCAGCACATCGGCGGATATACCCGTGAGGCAAGAGAAGCCACTGATTTGTATATCTTTGAGCGCGTAGCGCAATACGTTGGGCAGAGTATAAAATGAAAAATGAAATTGGAGAAGAATTCTACATTATTGGGAATTGTCACGGCGCGGGGAGGCAGCAAGGGCGTGCCGCACAAGAATCTGTATCCGGTGGCGGGCAAGCCGCTCATTGCCTACTGCATCCGGGCCGCGCAGTCGTCCGGCATATTTGACCGGATCATCATCTCCACCGATTCTCAACGCATTGCGGATGTCGCGCGGGCGCTGAACGTAGATGTGCCGTTCATGCGGCCCAAAGAACTGGCGGAGGATTCCACCCCGCACTTTCCGGTGGTGCGCCACGCCCTGGATGCCCTGCCGGAAAAGTACCCGTATGCCGCAATCATCGCGCCGACGGCGCCCCTGGTGCAAGGCAGGCACTGGATGGAAGCGTGGGATCTTTTGCGCAGCAGAGAAGGGAGCGCGGTCATCGGCGTTTGCGAAGTGCCGTTCAAATATCATCCGGCCAAGTCCATGGCGGAAGATCCTCGCGGATTTCTCCGCATACCGGAGGAGCGAAGAAAAGGGACTCCGCGGCAGGCGACTCCAAAGGGATATTATTCTACGGCCGGCGTCTATATTTTTAAAACGGCAAACGTCGCCGGCGGCGATTTTTACGGCGACAAGGTGATTCCGTACGAAATGGAAGAAGAATACGCGCTGGACATCAATGAACGCAAAGATATGGCCGAAGCCCGCCGCCGCATCGCAGTACCCTATGACCCACGCATACAAGAACAAGATGAATTAGCGTATCAAGCAATATGTCGGAGTTTCACTGGCGAGAAAAGTGCCTCGTAACAAAAGATCCGAAGACGCAGCGCGAGTTCTTCTTCCAGAAGTACTTTGACGCGTTTCGGCGCGCGGCCGGGGCGCGCGACGATATTCTGGAGATCGGATGCGGCAGGGGCACCATCGGGTGCTACTTTGCGGAGGAAGGCAAGCGCGTGACGCTGGCGGACATCGCGCCGGAGGCCGTTGACCTGGCGCGGCAGAATCTTGCGCGATTGAATCTTCCCGGCCGCGCGCTGCAGGCGGACGCGCTCCGCCTCCCCTTCGCTGACAAATCGTTCTCGGTCATCTGTTCGGTCGGCATGATAGAGCATTTGGAGGGAGACGGGTATCGCGCGTGTCTCGCCGAGTGTTATCGGGTCTTGAAAGAAGACGGTGCGGTCTGTTTTATCAACGGGCCGAAAAAGTTTTCCATACAGACCTTCTTTGTCAAGCACGATCATTACCACCGCGAGGCCTTCACGGCGGACGACTATGCGCGAGCGTGCAGAGACGCGGGATTCAGAAAAGTGGAATATTTTTACATCAACCCGTTCCCGTTGATCGAGACGAAGCGCGAATTATTCTGGACGCGGGTATTTCAGGCCGTCTACTGGCTGCGGGGACGTTTTTTGCGGTACCCGATGCGGTCAAACAAGCTGATTTCTCAGGGGCATTTTTTGATTGCGGTGAAATAGCATAAAATGTCTTCTCTCGAAGAGAAAATCAAAACATCCGTATTCATCGTTGCCGAGATCGGCAAGAACTTCATCCGCACCGAGGAGGAGCGGCCGGTTTCGGAGTATTTGGAGAATGCCAAAGAGATGGCGCGGCTTGCCAAGGAAGCGGGCGCGGACGCGGTGAAGTTTCAAACCCACAACGTGGAGGACGAGGTCTTGAACATTGATTTTGACTCGCCCCATTTCAAGGGCAAAAGCCGCTATGCATGGGTGAGTCGCAATGAGCGCGCAACTCCGCTGGATGCGTTTTGGCGCCCGCTCAAGGCCTACTGCGGCGAGCAGGGGATCGTCTTTTTTTCCACGCCGATGTCGCGGGGAGCGGCGATGAAGCTTGAAAAAGTAGGGGTGCCCTTCTGGAAAGTAGCGTCGTCCGATATTCTGGATTTCCCGATGCTGGATTTTGAGGCCCGGACCGGAAAACCGATTATGATACCGACCGGTATGTCCACGCTTGAGGATATTGATGTATGCCTTGACTTTTTGCGCCGCAGAGGCGCCTCGTTTATCTTGATGCACGCCATTTCGCGCTACCCGTATCCTGCCGAGGATTCCAACCTCCTCACCATACGATTCTTCCAAAAGCGCTATCCCGGAATTGCCGTAGGATTTTCCCAGAATTCTCCGTGGTGCGAGCCGGCGATTGCGGCAGTCGCTCTTGGCGCCCGCGTGGTGGAGCAGCATTTCACCGCTGATCGCGGCCTTTGGGGCCCGGATCACAAGGTTTCTATGACCCCGGATGAGTTCCGACAAATGGCAGCCGCGATCCGCCAAGCGGAAGGCAGCCCGGAGAAACAACAAGAGATTTTGTCTGATCCTGCGATGCAAAAGTATATGGGCAGAGAAGAGAAATTTCTGCAGGAGGGAGAAATCCCGTTCCGCGGACTTTTCAGGAAGTCGCTCGTTGCCGCGCGCGATCTTCCCGCGGGCGCTGCGTTAGCACCCGAAGATATCTACGCCATGCGGCCGCAGGAAATCATCGGCGGCTTGCCCTCGGAACGCTACGAAGCCGCGCTGGGCAAAAAAATTATCCGACCGCTGAAAAAATACGATCCGATCCCACCCGACTTTTTGGAAAAATGATGTTTGACGATACCGCGCGGAGCGCGATAGTATGGCGCGTATGCGGCTTGAAACCGCGCGCGCATAACAGATGTTTTACTTTTGAAAATGCGCACTACAATGAATACATCTATGACTTCTCATCACATTCCCATCGGCATCATCGGTGTGGGCATGGTGGGGGCGCCCCTCACGCGCTACTTTGAAGAGCGCCGCGGATACGCGCGGGGCCGGGATCTTTTTTTGTACGACAAGGATCCGGTGAAGGGATACGGGGACGACATCAACCGCGCGGATATTATTTTTATTTCCGTGCCCACGCCGCGCATGGCGGACGGCTCCGCGGGGCTGGCCGCGGTGGCTGACGCGTTCTCCCGCATCGCACCGGGGAAAATCGCGGTGCTCAAATCCACGGTGCCGCCCGGCACCACCGAGTATTTCCAGAAAAAATATCCGGGGCTCAAAGTGCTCTTCAATCCTGAGTTCCTCACGGAACGGAGGGCCTGGGAGGACTTTGTGAAGCCCGACCGCCAGATCGTGGGCTTTACAGCGCAAAGCATTGACGCGGCGCATGCGGTGCTCTCGCTTCTGCCCAAAGCGCCCTTTATGTCGCCCTGGGGGGTCAATACCTATCGCCCGGTGAAAATCACCGCGACTGAGGCCGAGATCATCAAGTACGGCGGCAACGTGTATTTTGCGCGCAAGGTAAACTTTGCCAACGCGCTCGCGGATCTGGCGAACGCCCACGGCGCGGACTACGAGAATGTGCGATTGGCCATGGCCGCGGACTACCGCATCGGCGACTCGCACTTGGACGTGATGCACGGCGGGTATCGGGGTTTCGGCGGCTACTGCTTCCCGAAAGATACGGATGCCCTCCTCGCGCACATGAAAGAGCGCGGAATGAAAGCGGGCGCGGAACTTCTGCAAAGCGACCGGACATTCAACGAAAATCTGCTGGCGTCTCAGGGACTCACGTGGGAGGACGTGAGCGTGCACGACCACGAGTGGATTCAGAAGAAAATGTCAAATGTCAAAGCTCAAATGTCAAATCAAATCCAAGGGAATAAAATGTCCAATGCCCAAGCCCCAATGACCAATAAAATCCCAAACCCCAATGTCCAAAGATTGGAACATTGAGGCATTGGACATTCATTGGAACTTGGGATTTGGACATTGGACATTATCGGTATTGATTTGTCATTTGGATTTATGAAATACATCGTCACCGGCGGAGCGGGGTTTATCGGCTCGCACATCACGGACGCGCTCGTCGCGCGCGGGGACGAGGTGCACGTCATTGATAATTTTCTCACTGGCAAGCACCAGCGGGTGCATCCCCAGGCGATTGTGCACGAGACGGACATCCGCGACTTTGATGCTCTGGCACCGCTCTTTCAGGGAGCCGCGGGTATTTTTCATACGGCGGCCCAGCCGCGGATGCAGTATTCCATCCAGCAGCCGCGGCTCACCAATGACATCAACATCACCGGCACCCTCAACGTCCTCCTTGCCGCGCGCGACGCCGGGGTCCCGCGCGTGGTGTATTCGGCGTCATCCTCGGCGTACGGGCCGCGCCATCCCATGCCGTTGCGTGAGGACTTGGCGCCGGAGCCGACTATCCCGTACGCCATTCAAAAAAGAGTGGGCGAGCAGTACTGCGTTATGGCGTCGCAATTTTATGGATTGCAAACCGTGTCTTTACGCTATTTCAACGTCTACGGGCCGCGGCAGACCACGGCCAAGGACGGACCGTATGCTACGGTCATCGGTATTTTTTTGGAACAGCGCAAAAATGGGCAACCCATGACCATTGTGCCGGACGGCAGCCAGCGCAGGGATTTTACGCACGTTGCCGACGTGGCTGCGGCAAATCTTCTTGCCATGTCGTCTGACAAAGTTGGGAAGGGAGAAATCATCAACGTAGGCACAGGCAAAAACTACAGCGTCCGCGAGGTGGCGGATATGATCGGCGGCGCTTGGGAGTTTGCGGCTCCGCGCCAGGGCGAGGCGTACCAGACCCTTGCCGACATCACGCGAGCGCGTGATCTCCTCGGCTGGTCCCCGAAGATCTCGTTTGAACAGGGCATCGCCGACCTCAAGCAGTCCTCCGCCCTCACATAGTATTGCGCCCGGGCCACTATAGAGATCTAACCTCTATAGTGAGCGATACGGCCTTCTCTTTCGGAGGGGGCCTTTTTTCATGAGGAATGATCTTGTGTGATTGGGGATGGCGTGGTAGCGTCAAAATACTATGGCGTTGGGGGGAGTAGGGAAAGGGATGCGCGCGGGGGCGGCTCGCCCCGCGCGCATGCATGCGCGCGGGGCTCGCGCGATTGCGGCTGGTTTTTTGGTGGTTGGGCTGCTCTTGGGTATTTTTGACGCGCCGGAGCAGACGGAACGCCTGCTCGCGCGAGCAGGCGTTCCGTCTGCAATTTCCAATCTCTCATTTTTGACTTCACGATTTCCCTATCGTCTCGGCCTGGACATCCAGGGCGGCACGCATCTGATCTATCGCGCGGACACCGGGGCCGTGGCCGCCGCGGATCGCGACGCGGCGCTCTCGTCTCTGCGCGACGTGATTGAGCGGCGCGTCAATCTTTTCGGCGTGGCAGAACCATTGGTGCAGATTGAAAAATCAGGCGGCGAGCGGTACCTCATCGTGGAGTTGGCAGGCATCCGCGACGTCAATGCCGCCATCCGGCTCATCGGCGAGACGCCGTATCTGGAATTTCGCGAGGAGCGGAGCGCGGAGGAGCAGCAGGGAATTGCGGAGGCGCAGAAAAAAGGGAATCGCACGGACGAGGATCCGCTTTTTGCGCCAACCCCGCTCACCGGCAGATTCATCAAGCGCGCGGATGTCAACTTTGACCCCACGACGTTTCAGGCGCTGGTGTCGCTGGAATTGACCGACGAGGGCGGCACGATATTCGGGGAACTCACGAAAAAAAATATCGGCAAGCGCCTCGCGATATACCTGGACGGGGCGCCTATCTCGGCGCCCGTGGTGCAGGAAGAAATCACCGGAGGCCGCGCTCAGATCACGGGCAACTTCACGCCCGAGGAGGCCAAAGCATTTGCCGGACGGCTTAATGCCGGGGCATTGCCCGTTCCCATCTCGCTCATTGCCCAGCAGTCCGTGGAAGCGGGCCTGGGCGCCGCGTCGCTGGCAGCGAGCATCCGTGCCGGCGTCATCGGATTTATCGCAGTAGCCGCATTTATGATCCTCTGGTACCGCCTGCCCGGGCTCCTCGCGGTCATGGCACTCCTCCTTTACCTCGCGATCATCCTGGCGCTTTTCAAATTGATTCCGGTAACCCTCACCGTGGCAGGCATTGCCGGAGTCATCCTCTCGGTCGGCATGGCCGTGGACGCCAACATTCTCATTTTTGAACGGATGAAAGAAGAATTGCGCCGCGGCCGCGCGCTGGAAGAAGCCATCCGCGAAGGATTCGGCCGCGCGTGGACGTCCATCCGCGACTCCAACGTCTCCAGCTTGCTCACCTCTCTGATTCTCTATTGGTTGGGTACCAGCGTGGTGCAGGGATTTGCGCTGACCCTTGGGCTCGGCATCCTCATCTCCATGTTTTCGGCAATCAGCGTGACGCGCACCCTCCTCTTGGCCGTGATGACGCCCCGAGTGCAAAAAATCCGCGCGATATTTCTGAGCGGCCTCTCCATACAATGAAAAACTGAAAATGAAAAGTGAAAAACGAAAACTAAAAATTAAAAATGATCCCGCCCGTTCCGCGGAACGGGCGGGGCACCGCATCTTTTCATTTTTCATTTTCAGTTTTTCATTTGCGACATGAATGTCATCCGCCACAAGTACCTATTCCTCGCTTTCTCCGGTCTCCTCATCGCCGCGAGCATTGCGGCGCTCGCACTCTGGGGTTTGCGGCTTGGCGTTGATTTTACCGGCGGCTCGCTCATGGAGATAGAATTTTCCGGGAAGCGGCCTCCTGCCGATGCGATTCGGAAGGTACTGGAGCCGTTGGGTCTGGGCACGATCACGCTCCAGCCGAGCGGCGCGACTGGCATGCTGTTGCGCTTCAAAGACGTGGACGAAGACACGCACCAGAAAATAGTGGCGGCCGTCCGCGAGGTCGTTGCTCCAGAGGGCGGGGATGCCGGAGTAGTTGAAAAGCGCTTTGATGCGGTGGGCCCTGTGATCGGCGCAGATCTCTATCGCCGGTCGCTCATGGCACTCGCTCTTGCGGTTGCGGCCATCGTTGCCTATATCGCCTGGGCATTCCGCCGTATTTCCAAGCCCATTGCTTCGTGGAAATATGGCGTGGTCACCGTTGCGGCGCTTATCCACGACATTGCGATCCCCGCGGGAACGTTTGCGGCGCTCGGGCGGTGGCAGGGCGTTGAGGTTGACCTCCTGTTCATAACCGCACTCTTGACGGTACTTGGCTTCTCGGTGCATGATACGATTGTGGTGTTTGATCGGATCCGGGAAAACCTAAGTGCCGGGGAGCGCCGCGAGCCGTATGCGGATACCGTCAACCGGAGCATCCGGGAGACCTTTGCCCGCTCCGTTGCCACCTCGCTCACCGTGCTCCTGGTCCTTGCCGCGGTTTTCTTTTTCGGCGGTACTACCACCCGGCATTTCACGTTTGCCCTCATCATCGGCATCACCGCCGGGACCTATTCATCCATCTTTGTCGCGAGTCCCTTGCTCGTGGTCTGGGAGTCATTGACGAAAAAGTAACAGTATGGTATGCTTGATTTGTGAAGACCAGGAGCTGATATATCGGCGCCCCAAACTAAGTTTTGACGCCAAAAAAACTTAGTTTGGGGCGTCGATAAACCTCTTGATTCGGCAAACTCACCACAGAGTATTTTGATTCAATAAGTAGCATGTAGCATGTAGCATGACCACATCGTTTTCCATGACGCCGGCTCAGGCCGCAAAAGCGCTCCTCCATCGGCTTCCCGCCAAACGCATGCGGGACGTGGTGGAGCGTCGGTTCGGGCTCAAGGGCGGGGAGCGAGAGACGCTGGAAGAAATAGGCAAAGAATATAGGATCACCCGCGAGCGCGTGCGCCAGATTGAGGCGGACGCCCTGCGGCGGCTCCGGGGCGACGGCGCGGATGCCAAAAGCGAATTTTTCCGCCCGGTGGCGCAGGAGCTGGAAAAACGCGGAGGTGCGATGGCCGAGCAGCATCTCTTTGAGACCGTGGCGGCACGGCGCTTCCATCCGCATCTGCGCTTCCTGCTCCACACGGCCCCCGGATTTTATTTTGTTCCGGAAACCGAGGAGTGCCATGCGCGTTGGGCGCGGCATCCGGACGCCGCGGGACAAGGAACGCGGACTGTCGCACTCCTTGCCGCGCGTCTGGACGGGACCGGGCGTCCGGTGTCCCAAAAAGCGATTGACGAGATGCTCTCTCTGGCAGGACAAGAATCATCGGGACTGGCACTCGACGCCCCGACCGCGGAAGCGTACCTCCGGGCGTCCAAGCGGATCCGCCAAAATCCCTACGGCGAATACGGCCTTGCGGACTGGCCCGCGATCTCCCCCCGCGGCATCCGGGACAAGGCGCACGCGGTGCTTGTAAAAGCCGGCGCTCCGGTGCACTTCCGCGCGGTGGCGGCTGCCATAGACCGCGCGGGCTGGCCGCAGCGCAAAAAAGCGCATCCCCAGACCGTGCACAACGAGCTCATCAAGGACCAGCGATTCGTGCTGGTGGGCCGGGGCCTCTATGCCTTGCGCGAATGGGGCTATGAGCCGGGAACCGTGCGCGACGTGCTTGTCTCTCTTTTGAAGGAGGCGCCGCGGCCCTTGGCGCGCGATGAAGTGGTGCGGATGGCGTGCGAGAAGCGGCTGGTCAAAGCGCAAACCATCCTTCTCAACCTCCAGGACCGGGCGCTGTTCCGGCGCACGGAGGACGGGAAGTACACCCTGGTATAAATGCAAAAGTCAAAATGAAAAATGAAAAATGTTGGTATCGCGCTTTCGCGCGAACGTTTTGAATTTTACATTGTCGTTTTACATTTTTCATTTTAACTTTTTCATTTTTGATGCCCTTCATTCCATCCCTGTACCCTCTGGCATTCCCGTATCCCATCCAATTTGTGCTCAATTGGTTCCTGGCCTACTGGTGGCTGTGGGCGTTTTTGGCGCTGCTGGCGTTGGCGTTCAACGTGTGGATGGCGTACATCCAGGAGTACTTCAAGAAAAAAACGAGCACGTGGATCATGCTGGAGATGCACATCCCGCGCGAGATGACGCAGACCCCGCGCGCCATGGATCAGGTATTCTCGGCAATCCATGCGGTCAGAAATTCCGCGTCTGATCTGGAAGAGCGATATTGGGACGGCGAGGTGCCGCAGTGGTTCTCGTTTGAGGCCGTGAGCTTTGGCGGGGAGATTCATTTCTATCTTTTCATTCCCCAGATCCGGCGCAAGCACGTGGAGGCCGCGTTTTACGCGATGTACCCGGATATTCAGTTCACCGAGGTGCCGGAGGATTACATTGGCCGTCTGCCTGCAACCGCCATGGAGCTCTACGAGAAGGGGTACCGCATGTTCGGCAACGAACTGCTACTCTCGCAAAATCCGGTATATCCCATCCGCACCTACTTGGACTTTGAATCGGTTGCCGAGGAGAAAGAGGTGGATCCCATAGGTCCCCTCCTGGAGACGCTCTCGCGCATTGACCCGCGCGAGCACCTGTGGGTGCAGATTCTCGCGCGTCCAAAAGTGGACGAGTTCATAGGCGCCTTCAAAAGAGAGGGGGAGGAAGAAATCAACAAAATCCGTGAAGAAGGGCGTTTTGTGCGGGGACCGAGCGGCGCTCCGGTCATAGATCCGGAGACGGGGTTTCCGCTCTACTCCATTCCAAGTCCGGGGCAGGTGGAGAAGATGAAGGCAATTAACCGCAAGATCGGCAAGCCCGTGTTTGACGTGGTCATCCGGTATATGTACTTCTCGCCGCCGGAACTCTTCAGTATGAGTTTCGGCAGGCGGTCTATTTTTTTCGCAATGAATCAGTACGCGAGCGAGGATTTCAACAAGTTTTCGCACAACGTCTTCGCGTGGACGCTCGCCAAAATCTGGTACTCGCCGTATATTTTCCCGCGCCGCAGGGCCGCGGCGCGGCGCGAGTGGCTGTACGCCAAGTACCGGGGACGCGAGATGCACCCGGAGACATGGTTCCAGACAGTATTGAAGATGCGCCTGTTTCATTGGGGGTTTCGACCGCGCAACCCGCCGCGCGGATTGAGTCCCGCGCTCTCCACCGAGGAGTTGGCTACCCTTTTCCATCCGCCGACCAAACTCGTACTCACCGGACCCCTGATCAAGCGGGTGGAGGCGCGCCGCGTTGGCCCGCCAGCCACGCTCCCGATTTATGGAGAAGAGGACGAAAAACTCCCCGGCATACGGGAGTAAAAAAATCATCCCGCGCACATGCCTCCATCCATGCCGTGCGGATGGACAGCATCGTCGCGCCGAATATCAACAATGATTTGCTGGAGCAAATCATTGTTGATATTCTTTCACTATGGCAAGAAAACGGAAATACGAGCAAAAATTACTTCGCCGGCTTGATCCACATGAATCATTCCTGTTGGAACGCCTCAGAAGGGATCAGGAGGCGGTGGAGCGTTCCCGGCGGCGTCATGAACTGCTGGACATGACGAAACATGCGGGTGTTGCGGTGGGGAAAGCGCTTTTGGTCATTGCGGCTTTGGGTACTGTCGCGATTGTCGCGGCGGCAGCGCCCAATATCTTTTCTGCTTTCGGCAGGATGGGCGGACAGCGGAGATTCTTTGCGCAGGGCGAGGTGAGGAAGCAACTCTCCTATCTCCGGTACAGAAGATACGTCCGCGTCAAAAAAGACGCGGGCGATGGGGTCGCGGAGGTTCGTCTTACGGCGTTGGGAAAGCGTCACGTTATTGCGCGCGCATTTGGTGAGTTGAAAATCATGCCGCAGGATACGTGGGACGGAAAGTGGCGCATGGTTGTGTTTGACATTCCCGACCGGCATAAATGGGCACGCGAGGGTTTGCGGGAGAAACTGAAAAGCATGGGCTTCTATCGCTTGCAAGAAAGCGTATTCGTCTTTCCCTATCCCTGCGAGGAGGAAATGAGGTTTCTTGTTGATATCTATAACATTGCGCCCTGCGTGCGGCTGATAGAGACGGACTCTATAAGCGTGGAAAGCGATCTTCTAAAAGAATTTGCGCTGCGCCGTACGTAAATCATTACACTAATCTGCTCCAGCAGATTAGTGTAATGATTGCTTCTCTCGGCTTTTTTCTGTGCCGTTGCTTTGGCAGATGGATTTTGATACCGTGCGGGAGTGACGAATTGGGTGATGAGACGTCAGAAGGGGCTCTTTCACAATCAGGAGGAGAGGCATGAGGAAGCGGTTTACCTATAAGGATGCCGGAGTGGATTTGGATGCGGCGGACAGGTTTGAAGAAATGATCAAGGAGCGGGTGCATGCAGTGTGGCCGGAGATGGGAGAGCAGATCGGGAGGTTCGCGGGCCGAGGGAGGATTCCTGCGGGCGCCGTGGAGATTGCCGGCCCCACCGACGGTACCGGAAGTAAGATGCTGGTTGCCGCAATGCTCGGCGACTTCGCGGGTATAGGACAGGACGCCGTTGCCATGGCTGCGGTTGATGCGTATGTGGACGGTAGTAGGCCGCTGTACATCACTGATACGCTCAAAGTGGCTCGCCTGAAACCGGAGTTGCACATCAGGATTATTGAGAGCGTGATTCGGGGATGTGTGCTGGCCGGCTGTAAACTCTTCAACGGCGAGACCGCGGAACGGCCTGACCTCTTCCGGAGTTTCTGGATGGCGGATCTTGACGCCACGGCATTTGCCTTTCCAGAGCCGGCGCTTGAGCGTGCGCCGGTCATACCCGGGCAGAAGGTATACGGGTGGCCGTCGTACGGCCCCGCTGCAAACGGATTTTCTCTCATACGGAAGCTATTTGACATAGAGAGAAAAAACAAAGATGCGTTGACGCGCCTTGCGCGCCGCCATCGCGACCTGGGGGAGTCGCTTGCAGAGGCGCTCCTGCGCCCGACGCCTATATGGATACCGCAGATTGAGGAGCAGCGGAAGCGCGGCGTCGTATTCTCCGGGCACGCGCACATCACGGGCGGAGGCATGCCGGGTAACATCCCGCGCATCCTGCCCTTTGATTGCAAGGTCATCATTGACCGCAACAGATGGGATCGCCCGCCAATATTCTCTCTCATCCAAAGGAAAGGAGGGATCGGCACGGAGGAGATGCTGCGGGTCTTCAACGAAGGCATCATTATGGTATCAATCGTTGACGGAGGCAGCGAAGACATCAACGATCCTCATGCTATTCTGATTGGCCAGGTAGAGAGGCGTAGAGGCGATGAACCGCAGGTTGAATTTTGGTGAGATGCCATGAGTCGCTATTGGCCGTAACGGTATTGAGCGCCGGAGAAGCACACGCTTCCTCCGGCATTTTTGTTTGTCTGCCCCGCTCTTGAAAAGCGCATATGCATATACCCGTTCTCTTGTACCCGTTCTCTTGCGTTTTTCAAGGGCGGGGTTTGACTTCGCATGGAGGCGATAGTACCCTATTCCCATGACTTCATTTGAAAAGGCGTCGCTCTGGGTCGTGAAGATCGGCTTATGGCTCCTGCCGTTTCTGCCGCTCTACGTGTCTGGTAGCATGCTCTTCCCGTTTATCACCGGGAAAAACTTTGCGTTCCGGATCGCCACGGAGATCCTGTTTGCCATCTGGGGGGGCCTTGCGGTCTCGCGCGCCGAGTACCGCCCGCGCGCGACCCCGCTCTTTAAAATGATTACGGCATTTGTCGGCATTGTTTTTCTCGCAGATCTCTTCTCTCCGCACCCGTATCGCTCGTTCTTTTCCAACTATGAGCGGATGGAGGGATTTATGATGGTCGCGCACATGTATGGGTACTACATCATGCTGGTGAGCGTGTTCAAGACGCGGCGCGACTGGATGATTTTTTTCCATGCGTCGCTCGCAGCCAGCATCATCGCGTCCTATTGGGGACTCCTGCAAAAATTGGGGTATCGGGTTTCCATCCAAGGAGGATTTCGGGTGGATGCCACCATCGGCAACCCGACCTACTTTGCCGCGTATCTCCTGTTCCATATATGGCTTTTGGGGATCTTGATGTACGAGTACGGAAAAGTATGGTGGCGCGCAGCGCTCTACGCGGCGATCCTCGTCTTTGAACTCGCAATCATCTATTTCACCGCGACCAGAGGCGTAGTACTGGCATTGGCACTCGCCACCCCGCCGTTTTTGGCGGCCCTGGTATACTTTTGGCGGCATATCAGCGCCTCGCCGAGCGGGCGCTGGAGTATTGGCAGGCGCATTGCGGCGGCACTCCTCGTCGTATCCCTCGCGGTGCCGCTCCTGTTCTGGAGCATCCGCAAGACAGAATGGGTGCAGGCAAGTCACGCGTTGCGGCGCCTATCAAATTATTCCCTCACGGAGAGCACGATTCAGGACCGGCTGCTCATCTGGAAGATGTCCGTGAAGGGCGTTGCCGAGCGGCCGATCCTCGGCTGGGGCCAGGAAAATTATTATCTGGTGTTTCAAAAATATTTTGAGCCGGGGCTCTACGGCGCGGAACAGTGGTTTGACCGCTCGCACAACGTATTCTTGGACTGGGCGGTGCATACGGGCCTCCTCGGGCTCGGTACGTATCTCGGCATCCTCGGGGTTGCGGTCTGGCAGATCATCCGCGTGATGCGCGGTGCCACGTTAGAAGTCCGTTCCGCCGAAGGCGGAACGGCCGTACCCAAAGGCGACCGACTTCTCACGGGGTACCACGGCACCCTATTTTTTACGGGATTGGTCCTCCTGGGCCTCTTTGCAACCGACTTCTTCCAAAAACTTTTCGTTTTTGACAACTTCACTTCGTACTTTTTGTTTTTCGCCTTTCTTGCATACAGCGAGTACGTGAGCGCGCCCCCCCCCACGCAGGCGAGGGGGGG
>ERZ1292623.1866-Hain-H51-01um-R1-1866-length-19637-cov-5_pt1 | contig 19637 bp, 20 predicted proteins | sample MGYA00564398_ERZ1292623 | MGnify/ENA primary metagenome ERZ1292623 (study PRJEB36523, sample SAMEA6512633) | groundwater metagenome | collected 2019-01-07 | study: AquaDiva: Metagenomics assemblies of 32 groundwater samples | reverse complement strand
TGGCCCAACAACACCTGGTCCAGCATGCCCACAAGAATTAATAAACAAGCTCCTCAACGAAGCTAAGATTATTAAGTCAGTTACTGTAAAAGACAATTACGGTGGCGATCATTTAGGAATAAGATTTGATATACCACCCCAATTAACAGAAGGTGGAAATATTATCGGTGGATATAATCCAGTAATCACTGTAGCATCAAATGGGGCTTACTTAAGTCCTTCCAGTATCCCAAATGATTTAATGTATTCTGGCGGAGATAGAATGTGGATACAATTATCTAAGCTTGATGATATATGTTTATCAAATCCACCTACAAACAGTATACTAACTGTTACATTCGGGTTTGTATTCGAAGCATGTGGCGGATTAGTTAAATTATGGTCTTTTGACTACAGTTGTAATAGTCATGCACCAACCAATACACCATCTCCAACATATTCTGGACCAGGTACGGGTATACCGCTGCCACCAACAGTAGATACAACTTCAGGAGGACCTGGAACAAATCCATATGCTTGCGGTAATGGAATTCCTGAACCAGGAGAAGAATGTGGAGAGGCAGGTCTTCCAAATTGTCCAGCAGGGCAAACTTGCAATAATTGTATATGCAGTGGAACCACACCAGTATGTGGAAATAATATTGCTGAAGGAGGAGAACAATGTGGCGAACCCACTCTTCCAGCATGCCCAGCAGGATATTTCTGTAATAATTGCAGATGTATAACTGAGACACCAGGTGGAGGTGGAAGTCAAAATATAGTATCCAATAATAAACAAGTAAGAACATTAATTACAGGGGAAGATATTACAGGAATGCTTATTACAACGGGAATTGAAGACGAAACAGTATTTGAGGTAAATCAAAATAATATTATTAGAACAACGCGTCTTAATAAGGGATCCAATTCTGAAATAGAAATTATTTCTATCTTTGATCGTAATCCACCATATAAGATCGAACAGTATAGGTATCTGGATAGAGGAACTTTAAGAAAAGATATCCGTTATGACTATGATGGTGCAGGTAGATTAGTGAGGATGACAAATATTGTCACAGGCTCGTATAATATTTTCTACAACTTTGACTTTAATAACAGAGCATTAAATGCAGAGCAACATATTAAATTTATTTATAATGGGGGTTTAGTTGAATTAGTGCATCATTGGGCATTTAGTTATTCAGTAAACCATGGTGATCCTGGAACAGTATTAGCACGAGTCTACTTTGGTAGAACACCTGAAGAACTTCAACGTAATTTAGCAGCTAATAAAATATATAATAAGATATATTATAAGCCATCACAAGAATATTATTTCCATCCAACAGAGATTACACTGACTGAAGAGTATTTATCGGGTGATATAAAGAAAACATACAAAGAACAATTGGGGGTTTCTTTATATAAAATTGAAATATTTTATAAGGATCCTCAAATTTGCAGTAATGGCAAGAAGGTATACCAGATCATAGAGATGAAAAAATATCTAGATACTACATTAATAGATTCTGAGACAATTTATCTTACCAACAATCAAGAATGCGGCATTGAAGACATATCTTCATCTGATGGGTGGCTTTATGATTATGTATTTGAAAACGTTAACCAGCACGCCTCTATACTTAAAGAGCTTGTTTTGACCTATACGTTGCCTTCAGGTCTAGTTTACTCTAATACATATAAAAAAACAGATGCAGGACCAAGCTATTTCAGGTATTATCCTTTTTGAGTAGTAAAAATCAAAAGATTTATATAGCCGATTTTGTTTGATATCCCAGCATGACAAAGTTATTTCCAGATGAATTATATGAAGCACTTGCAAAAGCTGAACCTAAAGAAAGTTTTGAAGAATTTCCTATATCAAATATTCCTATATCAAATATAGATCCGATAAAAGCTGACGAATTAAATGAAACCTTATTAAGAATTCATAATGATATTGACCTGAGAAGATCTGTTTTCCGTTATGCTGGTGAAATAAAATTTACAAAATCATCAAGAGGTAAATCACATTATCTAGGTATTCATCCTATAGAAGGACTTGGTGTTTATTTGTTTGATAAACTCAGATCACCAGTTATTAGGGATAATGCATTATGTGTTCTTTCAAGAGATAACATTCCTGTTAGAATAGCGGATATTCTCGTTGAGAAAGAGCCGGGCATAAGTGGTGGTAGTGTTCTTAAGTCTCTTGAAGAAGAGATAAAAAAGATTATTAGTAGTTAACCATAACCTCTACGTCTTTGCCAAATATCTTTCTTAAGTCTTCAAATATCTTCTCTTTTATGAACACCTTTTTAGGCATCTTGATATTTGCTACTGCTTTTTCTAATTCAATTAAATTGCTATCCAAGATACTGCCTAATCCGCCTTCGGGTGTTATCTGGGCTTTACTGATCTTCTTGTCTTCTGAGTTTATATCATCAATAATATATGCTACTTCATCTAATAAATAAACTTCCCCGAATTTTTCTCCATGCTTAATTCTTAGTTTTGCTCTTTCTAATTCTATAGTTTTCTTTCTTTGAATATGCTCGATTAATGATCTTATGAAAAAAGCGTTTTCTCTCATTATCTTCTCTGCTTCCTGCTTTGTTAACTTATTGTATTCATTCTTTATTTTTATGACATCTTTCAATATCTTAAGGTAAGACTTAGGGAATATACCCTTATCGCATAATTTTTTGAAACCAGCTTCAACATTATTGCTCTTTGTATTTTCTAATTTTAAAACATCTTCTACAATCTGAATGGTGCTGTCATAGAAATCATTAACTTTCTTTTTCTCTGTTCTTTTTTCGATATCACTAAATAATTTGTTGATTCTTTTTAGATATTCATTTATTTCGTTAGTTAATTCATCTACTTCTTTGCCTTTAATTTCCTTGATTTTTGCATGCTCAATGTCTTTAAAAGTTCTTACTGCTTTTGCAAGAATATCGACATATTTCTTCTCGAGCATCTTTTCTTTCTTAACAAAAATATCTTCCATCATCTGAATAGTTTCTCGAGGGGTAGTGGGAGGAATTCCATACAGCATTAAAGCTGCCTGGCTAGGATTCAGGGCTGCGTAATAAAGATCTTCGGCTACAATACTTAATAATCTTCCTTTAGCTCTTTCTAATAATCTGTCTCCTAGATCCTTATGCATGTCAATAGCTTCAGGAGAAGGCCTGATTCTTCCCATATTTAACAATAATTTCCACGGCATGAAAACTCCTCGATCGTATAAAGGAATTCCATCTCTTAAGAAAGTGAATATAACTGGAGAGGCTTCTTTGATTGCTTCCCAGAAGTCTGTTAAAATATAAACCTGGATATGAAATTCTTTTTTTACTCCTGCAATTGCTGCTGCATCATAACCAATAGTCCTTATTATAGCACCCAGTTTATCTCTTAATTCTAATCTACTCATCTTTTTAACATCTGTATCATCAATTACAACTGCGCCCTCAATATCATTGCTTCTTGCATCCCCTCTGAATAAAGAACCTACAGCTACATAGCTTACAACATATTTCTCGAATTTCTTTAAAACCATTCCTTTGTGAATTTCTGCGACCTTAATGGCAGCCAAAACATCTTTAGGATCGTGCAAGAAAGCACTCCAAGAGATAAGCTGCAGAATTTCATATTTTGCATCGAAACAGCTCTCTCTTAATTCCGACATCAACATTACCTGTGGTCTGATATCTTTATCAATTTCCTCAGCAAATTTATCCATTATTTTAAGCAACTTATCTTTTAATTCGAATTTAGTCATCTTTTTAACATCAGAATCGTCAACAAGAACAAACACATCGATGTTTTTGCTTTCCTTTTTTTCAGGAGGCAACAAGGCAATTCCTAGAACGTATTCTTCGAATTTTTCAAGAATTTTAGCTTTGAATTTGTCTAATTTACTTTTTATTTGATCGAGCTTTTTCTTGAGCTCTTCCTTGAATTCTTCGTCTAATTTAGGTGCATCTGGTGGAATCTCTGAAATTTGCTTCTCTTCTGCCTTAATGTCCTTGTTTTCGTCTTCCATGAATAGTAAGTCAAGAATATCGTTTTTAAAGCTTTCCCTGACCTTTGTTTATAAATATTTCTAAATAGATTTATAAATTTAGTTAAATAATGTTTTATTATGAAGTTAGCTAATGCATTAACGATTGTCTTATTCACAATTATCTTATCCAGTGGTGTATTTGGTGCATTGAATATACCATCAGATCTTGATATCGGAAGTTCTGATGTGGATAAATTTGCAAATAACGGGACTGTTTCTGCGGTAACAAAGACTTTTACCTTAAGTGTTTCTAATTTATTGATAAACGCAAGCTATGATGTTAACTATATTTTTACACCAGCAAATGGGTTTTTGTCAAACAATATTAATATATTAAATATACCAGATACTATAAATGGAACTGCTGGTTCTACTTCTGGCAATTTTATTTTGACAGCTAGTGTAACAGTACCAGAGGATTTTAGTTCTGTAAACGAAGATCTTGATGAGACTAGTTTTAACATTGGTACCTTAAAGATAACATTTCCAAGTGTAACAAACATTACAACAAATACGCCGATTAGTAATCTTCCATCAAGCGATACGAATAGTAATGAGATGCAGTTAAGCTTACAAATAGAAAATGGCTTATCTTTATCATCTTTAAAATTAAATGTTGGATCTTCTGAAACTAGCGTAAGCCAAGGAAGCACAATTACTGTACATGCTGGTGATAATGTGGAATTAGTATTTACTGTGAAGAACAGATTTAGCAGCAATTCTGATGCTGATTTCAACAGTGTAAATATCAAGGTTAACAGCGATGATTTAAATATTGATGAGGATGAGGATATTACAGATTTAGGTGCTGATGAGGAAAAGCTAAAGGGCATAGATTTTGATGTTGATGATGAAGAAACAGGCACTTTTGATGTGGACGTTGATGTTAAAGGCACTGACGAATTCGGCGGACTGCATGGATTTGAATATGATTTCAAGATTAAGGTAGAGGCTTCAGTAGTTAGCAATGAGGAAGAGGGTGAAGGGGAAGAAATTCCTGATACTGATAATGATGGAGTAAGCGACCTTGATGATTTTTGTCCAAATACATTTGCGCAGTGTGCTGTAGACAACACAGGATGTGAGTTAGATACTGATAATGATGGAATATGCAATTCCCTTGACTCAACTCCAGGAACAGAACCACAACAGACTGTACAGAATATTAATACACAACAATCATCAGACAATGAGCCTGAAGATGAAGAAACAAAGAAGGAGAAGACTGAAAGTACTTCGACAGGAACTGATGGATTTATCCCTTTCATAATAGGCTTTATAATTGGACTGATATTGACTGCTGCTTTCTTTATTCTGATAAGATCATAAAGATGACTAATTTAGAAGATAAAATTGAACTATGTAGTGGAAGAATAACAAAAGAAGAGATAATAAAATATCAAGAGATACGCAGGCGCTATTCAAGGATGCAGTCTATTGCTGCGTACTTCGGATTTGTATCTGGATTCGGTATTCAAGAAATTCTGCTTGCTGCGGCAGGGGGAAGCGGGGATATAGAACCTCATTTTTACAATCTGTTAAGGTCATTAGCCCCTGGTTTGGGTTTTGCATTAATAGCGAGAAGTTTTGGTGTCTTTATGACAGATCGATTCTCGAAAGCAAGTTCGTCATTCTCTCATTATATTTTGTCCTCAATAAAAAGGAAAAAATCTGATAAAATATACCATCTAAGAAGATCTTCAGAACTTACATATGATATAGTAGAGAAACATAGAATGCATGCAAAGATTGAATTGCTTGAAGGAAATTATGAAAAAGCCTTAGAGGAATATCTTTTGATGTTTTCTATACTAAAGGATGTTAATATTAAGAGATCGTTAGTAGATCGATTAATTTCAAAAACGATAGATTATTTCTTGGTGCATCCACATAAAAATTTATTCTACAAGATAACCACTGCTTTCAAACCGAAATTTGAGGATTGTATGAACTTTGCAGATTTTAATGCTGCGATGACAGGCAGATTTGACAATGTAAGAAAAGCTTTGATTAAGGCGCTTGAAACAAAGGAGGGTTCTCAAATTGGACCTAGATTGTTAATAGCTGAGTTTCTTGATAATTCCGGTCATAAGTATGAAGCGGGTAAATTATTTAAAGAATCACTTGAAGATATATTAAAAAATCCTGATACTAATCTTGTTCCATTTGGTAAATCTAGACATGAAATCTTAACTGATAAGTATTCTTTTGTAATTAAACGTTATGATTCTGGAGATGCTGCTGCAAGAGAATATTACTTAACTCATCATGTCAGAGATATACTCTCAAAATATGCTGCTGCGAGAGGTTTAGATGAAGATAATGTAAAAACTGCAAATACTTTATCATTTATTGAACATAAAGACGGAAAATTCTATTTAGTAATAAAAAGAAAAAGGATGAATGATGCTGAGAGAGAATTAGACTTAATTGATGAAAATTCGAGAGATATTGTGTTAAAGAATATCCTAAATAATCTAGCTACTGTAACTACTCTAGTTACACCGTTGATTAAAACTGAAGAGTTCAAAGGATTTGTTCATCCCCATGATTATATGAAAGAAGTTGATAGAAGACTTATATCTAGAATTGGGAATAACGGAATCTATTTACAAAGATTTTTATCACAATACGAAGGATTAGCAAAAGGAATTCAAAGATTGAAAAAACAGCACCCAGATGGTTTAGACTTTTTCACACACGGAGATGCATTCTTATGCAACTTCTTGGCTGATGGAACCATGCTTGATCTAGAATCTGTAGTTATTGCAGACCCTACAAAAGATCCAGCGACAGTTTTAGAACATCCACTTATTTTAGATCAGGAGAAAAAATTCTGGTATTATGCTTCAGTTTTGCAGGATTTATTGCAATTTAAGATTGATGAACTGGCTTTAGGAGATTTATTTTTGATGAACAGGGTATGCAATTCGATATGCCAAGTTGGAAGCAAATTAAACCAGAATAAAGAAGATCAGGCTTTATTCTATTTCAACAGGGCTTTAGACAGTGTACAACTATTAGGCAACAAAAACTTAGGAATTACATTTAAAGATTATGTGATGCATTCTGAAAAAACAGCTAAAGTACTTTCATAGGTTTATTACCATAAGAGAGCCATTAAGATTAAAAGTGGATTCTAGAATGTTGTAAAGATGGTTTAAGACTTGGATGTCTTTTCCATGCTTATAAATCTCTGACTTAAGCATCATTTCGATTTCAGATCTTCTATTAAGAAACTCCTCCACTTTTTCTAGATTAAATTTATAAAATAAATCGTGGAATTCTTTAAGATAATTGTTGACTTCATGATAAACTTGTATGGTTTCCTTATTAACTTTAATCTTATCCTGTATAACAGAGCTGCATAAATCACGATAAGAGTCCCCTATCTTTTCAAGCTGTTCGATGATATTATAGTAAGATGTGCTTGTGCTGGGTTCGATGATAGACTTATTAAGTAATCTTCTGCAGAAATCACTGTATTTGTTGATCAATGAATCTTTTAAAATTACTTTGTTTAATTCTGTTATATTATCGGATTTAATTACACTGAGGCTTTCTTCTGATACAGAAATCAGGAATAAGAAGCACCTCTTCAATATATTATTGAAATCTTCTACTTTAGGTTTGCTTACTTCTTTTACTTTGAGATGATCGGATCCATGTTCAATGACTTCATATCCTGGACATGTTTTGCTTAGAACATCCATTAGATCATTAAGCTGAGACGATGAATTGAATTTTATGCTAACTTCATCATAACCTTTTTTGTAAAGAGCACCGATAAGACGGTAGACTGATTTATCGAGCTTTTCTAGATCAATAGATTTTGAGGTTACTTTATCAGATTCTTTTAAACTTACTACTAAATTATTACCTATTTCCTCAACTTCAATTTCAGCACCTTTTTTAATGCCATATTTTTTGACCCATTTGCTAGGCAAACTAACCATTAAGGTGCTTGGACCTATCAGGGCGACCTTTCTTTTCATGTAAAACGTAAATATGTTTGAATATATAAATATTTCGATTAAATTATAATATTATAATTTGTTATTATAATATATTAAAAAAATATATATATAATTCTCATAATTAAAATCGTAATAATAATGGTAAAGATTTCGGAGGTTAAAAATGAAATACAGAAGCATGGAAAAGGATCTGCTTGTAATTTCGTATTTAAGGAGGGATGCGAGAGAAAGTCTTACGAGAATATCAAAGCAGACGAATATTCCTGTATCTACAATATTCGATAAGATAAGGTTTACAAAAGGAAGATTAATTAAAAAGTTTACAACCATAATAGATTTTCAGAATTTAGGATTCTATGCTAGAGCAGTGCTTCTTATTAAGGTTAAAAGGGAGGAACGTGATTCTATTAAGGAATATCTAATAAGTCATAAACATGTTAATTCAGCTTTTCGAGTTAACAATAACTATGATGTATTAGTTGAGGCTGTATTCAAGAATATAAGCGAATATGAGCAATTTGTAGATGAGTTAGATTCAAAATTTACAATAGAACAAAAACAGGCTTTCTTTATTTTAGAAGATATAAAGAGAGAGGAATTCTTGAGCAGTCCAGAATATTTACAGATGGTTAATTTTAATCTTTAATAATTTAGTATTTTGCGTATTGGTGCATAATTCCTTAATCTTGGAAATCTGTGTTCGATAACTCTGCCTACATATTCACGCACTACACCATGGACTTTATGTTCTAATAAATCTTCTAATCTATATACAATAGTATCTTTTAAATCTATCCAGCACCAAGCAATGCTATTGCTTCTATCGAGAAAGCTAAAACTTTTAGTTTGTGTCTCTTTTCCAATTAATCTTTCAACATTTAATTTCTTTAATCTTTCAATCATTTCTTCTAAAGGTCTACCATGGAAATCAATGTCTACAACAAGTAATTTTGAAACATCTCTATCTTTACAATAACCTACAAAACAAGAAGTTCTCTGAAAATCTTTATCGCTAAATAATACTTCATGGCCTACAAATAGGCGTGATCCGTAAAAATTCTTAGATAAGGTTTCTTTTAAATGCCTTAATTTTCTTCTACTTAGTCTTGTGTATGCTAGAGTATTTCTTTTAAATTCGTGAATTCTGCCTACCATATAAGAATCTAGGCTTTCTTGCATAATATTAATAGTAGAATATTCTATATAAATGTTTTTATAAAGAAAAGTATATAAGTATTAAAACTAAATTATTCTGAATATGGAAAAAGAAAAAGCAAATAAGATATTGCAAATATTAAAAAAAGAATATCCTCATGCTAAATATTATCTTAATTTCTCTAGTCCTTTAGAATTACTAGTTGCTGCTATATTATCAGCACAATGCAGGGATGAGGTTGTAAATGCAACTACGCCTAATTTATTTAAAAAGTATAAGGCTGCTAAATCCTATGCAGAAGCAGATTTAAGAGAATTAATCAAAGATATTCGTACAATTAGCTTTGCTGGAAATAAGGCTAAATTCATCAAGAATGCTTGTAAAATTCTAGTTGAAAAATATAACGGAAAAGTTCCAAATACAATAGAAGAATTAGTAAAACTTCCAGGAATTGGAAGAAAAACTGCTACAACAATCCTCGTAAATGCTTACGGTATCGTACTCGGCATCAGCGTCGACACACACGTAATTAGATTGTCTCAAAGAACAGGATTAAGCAAAAATAAGAATCCTGATAAGATTGAAAAATATCTGATGGAATTGTATGATAAAAAAGAATGGAAAAAATTACCTTATATCTTAAAAGCTCATGGAAGAGCAATTTGCCAAGCTCCAATTCCTTATTGTAGTAAATGTGTGATCAAAAATTTATGTCCTAAGCAAGGAGTAACTAAACATTATTAGTTTTTTAAGTATATCTTACTCGATATTTACTAGAACTCTTTAACACCTAAGGATGATGTCCATTACTAGATACGTATCTCCTTTGTAGATCCCATACTCTAAGCAGATTATACATTTTCGCTAAATACACAACTCCAGGAACTCTTGCAACAAAATCATCCAAAAAAATAATATTTCCAAAATCAATTATTCCAGGATTTCCTTCAGGACTCACTATAAAATCTGCTCTACTTTGATCTAATCTATAAACTCCTCTATCTTGACATTGTCTAACAATATCTGCTAAATTATCAAAGTATATTCTATTCATATTTCTTAAAGACACCAATAATGAGTTACCTTCCATATACTCTGAATAAAATGTATCAGCAGACTCTCTTCTTACAAATCTTTGTACGCCTTGAAAACCTTCAAGTAACTGAAGTGCTCTTATTTCTCTATCAACCATCTCTTCAGGCGTAACTCTTCTGCTGAGTTTACTACAATTTAGACCATATACTGTTTTTCTAACTATTCTACCTTCTAAAGTGACCAATACTCCTTCATCTTTTTTTAGAATCTGAGTCATACTATTAAAGGAGAATAAGATCTTATTTATAAATAATACTATTAATTCTCAGAATAAAGCAAAAATATATAAAAGAGAATAAAGTTTTTAAAGTTTTGCATCTTCATAATTTAATAATCAGATGGTGACAATTAATATTAGAATTTTTAAAGAATATTTTGAATCATATAAAAACATATAAATACAATAATAATTATAATCTAAAATGGTTGAAAAAATCTTAGAGAAATTGACTGAAGATGAAATTATAGAAAGATTACAATGTACTGATATCCCTGATATAAGAGAATTACAAGCTATTAGAATAGAGAGCATTGGAAAAACTACTTCTTATGAAGAACATATGAAAATACATTATCATGATGAATGGAAAAATAAAAAAAGATTAATTCAATTGCCGCAAGAAGCTCTTAAAAGGGTATATTCATTAGCATTGCCATTAACTATGCCACAATGCGATGAAGCTAAACCAATAAATTTACCAACTCCATTCAGATGGCAAAATTGTGGTTTACATAGAGGAGCATTGCATCTAACAACAGAAAAAGGCCTTGAGGAACTTGTTAAAATATATAAAAAACACGAAATTCCATTAGAATTCGAAGGTTTATCTGAACATTTAAATTTATGTGAACTTGAAAAAGATTTAAAAAAATTAATTGTAATTCCTCACAGCTGGTATGTGGATACATTTGATCCCCATATAGATTTATTTGAACATGGATTTACAATATATGAAAAAAAACTATTTATGGTTCCGTATTCTTATATTCAAGAGAGAACAGTAGTAATTGAAGACCAAGAAAAGAAATTGGAGGACTGGTTCTCAGTCAGTAAAGAGACACGAGAATATAAGGATTTTCATACTTATGCTGCTGCCTTTTGTCCAGAACATTTGAAATTCAGATTCGATCAGATATTTAGATTTAGAGATAAAATCGATAGACAAGAAACGGAAGGGCGTCATAATATCAAACAAACAACTCAGATAGTTAAATTTGGCGATCCTGTTTTAATTTATGATCCTAAATGGATAAATTTATCTTAATTCTTTTTAGAAACTTTTAATAACCATCTAAAGATGAAAATTGTATGTCAATCAAATTTAAAATTCTCTCAGAAAATAAAAAAGCAAGAACAGCTATTGTTAAGGCAAGTCACGGAATAGTTCATACTCCTACCTTAATTCCTGTAGCAACTCTAGCTTCTATCAAATCTTTAACACCTGAAGATTTACAAAGATTAAATATAGAAATAATAATAGCAAACACATTTCATCTGTATTTGAGACCGGGCCCTGATGTTATAAAAAAATTAGGTGGATTACACAAATTTATGAGTTTTAATAAAACAATCATGACTGATTCAGGTGGATTTCAAGCTTTCTCTCTTGGTCTTGGTTTAGAACATGGGGTAGGAAAAATAATTACAGGAAATAATATTAAAAAATCAAGAGATAAATTAGCATTGGTAGAAGAAGATGGGGTAATTTTTAGATCGCCAATAGATAATTCTAAATATAAATTAACTCCGGATTTATCGATTAAAGTTCAAGAAAATTTAGGAGCAGATATTATTTATGCTTTGGATGAATGCACTTCTCCATTATCAGACTACAAATATACAAAAGAATCTCTCGAAAGAACTCACCGATGGGCTCAAAGATGTTTAGAAATTCATAAGACAAATCAGTCTTTATTTGGAATAGTCCAAGGTGGTGAATTTAAAGATTTAAGAACCAAAAGCGCAAAATTTATTTCTTCTTTAGATTTTGATGGTTATGGAATTGGAGGTGTATTTGGGAAATCTAAAGAACATATGTACGATGTGATAGACTGGTCAATTAAACCTTTAGACGAAAATAAACCTCGCCATTTATTAGGGATAGGAGCAATAGAAGATATTTTTGAATGCGTTGAACTAGGAATTGATTTATTTGATTGCGTTGCTCCAACAAGACTAGCTAGAATGGGTTATTTATTTATAACTCCAAAATCAAAAGGAAACAAAGAAAATAAATTTAGAATAAGAATTACTAATAAAATATACAAATTAGATAAAACACCAATAGATAAATATTGTAAATGTTATACATGTAAAAATTTCTCTAAAGCTTATCTAAGGCATTTATTTGTTTCAAATGAATTAACTTACCACAGATTAGCAACTTATCATAATCTATATTATTTTATTGATTTATTTAAACAGATAAGAGAATCTATAGATCAAAATAAATTTTCAAAATTAAAAAGATATTGGTTGAAATAACTTTAATAAAATCTTGATACAACATCTTGTATCTTAATCTTTTTAATATACAACATCTTACACATTTTCAGAAATAAAAAAGCTTATAAATGATTTATTAAACTTAAAAAGCTACAAGTTAGGGAAAAGATGGAAAAAAACATAGGGAGATTGGTGCTAGCCTTAGCAGCTTTAAGCTCGCCTTTGGAAGCTGGCGTAAATAAATCTGAAGTCAGGTCAGGGTACTCTTCTAAGCAGACTATACAACTATCACTTAATGAGATAATGTCCTATGCTGAACAATCTAAACCGATAAGATTAGGATTCTATTCATTATTACTGAGTGCAGCATTCCTTTACATAAAAGGTAGTTCTAAAGAAAAATACTCCAGATAATAATCTTTTTAAGTTAATAATTCTTTATTCTTATTATGAAAAACCTAGAGGTGTCTAAAGTTCTTTATGAAATAGCAGACTTACTAGACATGTTAGGAATAGAATGGAAACCAATGGCATTCAGAAAGGCTGCTAGAGCAATTGAGACCTTATCTAAAGATATCGCATTGATCTATAAAGAAAATGATATCAAAGGTTTGATGGAAATTCCAGGTGTTGGGGAAGGCATAGCAAAAAAGATTGAGGAATTTCTTAGAACTAGAAGATTAAAAGAACTTGAAGAATTAAGGAAAAAAATTCCTAAAGGTTTATCTCAAATTATCAATATTCAAGGAATGGGCCCTAAGAGGGCATGGAAATTATATAAGAAATTGAAGATTGATACTGTAGAAAGATTAGAAAAAGCAGCTAAAGAAGGAAAAATCAGGAAATTAGAAGGTTTTGGAGAAAAATCTGAGCAAGATATTCTAAGAGGAATAGAATTATTGAAAAGAAGAGAAGAAAGAATGAATCTAGGAAGAGCTCTTCCTATAGCAGAATCAATAGCTTATAAATTAAGAAAATTAAAATCTGTGATAAAGGTTGATGTTGTAGGCTCTATAAGAAGAAGAAAAGAAACTGTAAAAGATATTGATATTCTGGTTCTATCAAAGAAACCAAAAGAAGTTATGGATTATTTTACAAAATTAGATGAAGTTGAAACTGTACTTTCTAAAGGATTAAAGAGAACATCGGTTTTCCTGAAAACTAGAATTAATTCTGATTTAAGGGTTTTTAATGAAAAAGATTATGGCGCTGCAATGAATTATTTTACAGGATCAAAAGATCATAACGTACATCTAAGACAACTTGCTTTAAAAAAAGGATGGACATTGAATGAGTATGGATTGTATACTGTTAAAGGTCATAAGTATTTGGCTGGAAGAAGCGAGGAAGAGTTATATAAAAAACTTGGAATGCCTTACATCGAACCTGAATTAAGAGAGAATATTGGTGAAATTGAGGTTGCAATGCAGAATAGATTACCTAAATTGATTTCTTACAGTGCAATCAAAGGTGATCTACATATGCACACTAGATGGAGTGATGGAATTAATTCAACTGAGGATATGATTAAAGAAGCAATTAAGATGGATTATGAGTATATTGCAATTACAGATCACTCTAAAAGCACATATGTGGCAAATGGATTGGATGAGAAAAGATTATCTGAAAGATTAAAAGAATTGGATAAATTACAGAAAAAGTTTGATAATATAAGAATATTCAAGGGTTCTGAGATAGATATTTTGGCAAACGGAAGTTTAGATTATTCAGCTAAGATTTTGGAGCAGTTAGATTTTGTAATCGGATCAATTCATTCCAGATTTAAATCTCCTAAGGAAGAAATGACGAAGAGAATAATCAAAGCTGTTGAGAATAAGTATATAAATTTGATTGCTCATCCCACAGGAAGATTGATCAACCAAAGGGATCCCTATGAAGTTGATCTTGATAGAATATTTCAGGCAGCTAAAGATAATAACGTTTCTTTAGAGATTAATTCTCATCCTTCCAGATTAGACTTACAGGATGTGAATATTAAGAAAGCAATCGAATTTGGAGTTAAGTTAATTATTAATACAGATTCGCATTCTACTGAACATTTAAAATTTATTCATCTGGGAATAGCTCAAGCAAGAAGAGGATGGGCTTCTGAGGAAGATATCCTCAATACCTTACCGCTAGAGAAATTCGAGAAAATAATTCAGAAGAAATAATTAAAATATCTTAAATGACTCTTCAAGTAATTTTTCTAAATCCTTAATCGTTTTATGATCTAATGGCATTCTTTTATTTATACTTCTATTATTATTCTTTAAATTGGGTAAATTTGGCGGTACATCGTACCTTATGCCTTTCTCCGATATGAAATTACGAATGACTGAATTGGTGAACACATTAAATGATTCAAATGAGAATTCCTTCTCGTCTCTGTATAATGCAAAATACCTCTCATTCTTTCCTTCTATCTGGTATAGATAGACCATATTGCAGTGAGTCATTTAAGCCCCTTTCTAATAGGGTATTTTTAAAGCTTTTTAAATACCTTCATAAGAACATTTTTATATTCTGAATTGCGTAATTTTATTATGAGATATCCAGCTTTAATAGTTTTAATAATATTACCTAGGATGTTCACAAAAACCAATACAAAGGGAGGATGTAAATATGAAATTAACGAGTACCGCATTTGAGAATGGAATGATGATACCATCAAGGCACACATGTGATGGTGATGATTTGTCACCGCATTTAGTAATTTCTGACGTTCCCAAAAATGCAAAGAGTTTAGCTTTAATTATGGATGATCCAGATGCACCTATTGGAACATTTGTTCATTGGGTTACTTGGAATATTTCGCCTGATAAAAATGAGATTTTAGAGGATGAAAATTTATCTAACCAGGGAACAACAGATTTCAAAAGAACAAGTTATGGTGGTCCGTGTCCTCCATCAGGAACGCATAGGTATTTTTTCAAATTGTATGCGTTAGATACTATGCTCAATATTCCAAAAGGTGCTACCAAGAAAAATCTTGAGGATGCAATGAAAGGACACATAATTGCTGAAGCACAATTGATTGGGCTTTACAAGAGACCTTAAGAGATGTACATTGGTGACTTGCTTAATAAAATAAGATGGGACAAGAATTTAAAGCCTGAAGAATATTTGATAGTTTATTTCGACAGAATTGCTGAGAAAACTTTTGAAGTTCCATTTGTGTTAATATCTAGAAAGGGAAACTTCTTTATAATAAAAAAATTCGGACAAGAAGTAAATATTCCTTTGCATAGAATAAGGCAGGTAAAGAGGAATGAAAAGGTTGTTTGGGAAAGATAATTAACTTATAGTTATTTGTTGGTGTTGAACCACACTCGGGGCTTGTAGGATAACAAGTATGGGTAGCAGAAACAAGGTGTATGTTTATAAAAATCATAAGAACCAGCAAAAATACAAGGTATCTAAATCTAATAAATCCCCCCCATTGGACTGTTAGTAAGATAGATTTATATATAAACTTTATCTTTTTCAGAATATACTAAAAAATGGAACTTAACTATAAAGAATTAGGGTTAAAAGTAGGTCTTGAGATTCATAGACAAATAGAGAGTCATAAATTATTCTGCCATTGCCCTTCTATATTAAGAGATGATGAACCAGATATCAAGATTAAGAGATTATTAAGAGCAGTTTCAAGTGAAGTAGGAGAGAAAGATATTGTAGCTGAATATGAGATGACTAAAAATAAGTATATGGATTATGAAGCTTACAAAGATACAACCTGTCTAGTAGAATTAGACGAAGAGCCGATTCATTTAATCAATCAAGATGCTTTGGAGGTTGTCTTACAAGTTTGTAAGATTCTTAATATGAAATTTGTTGATGAGATACAAGTGATGAGAAAACAGGTTTTAGATGGAAGCGCTGTTTCTGGATTTCAGAGAACTTCTTCAGTTGCCAGAAATGGATTTATTGAAACTAAACATGGAAAAGTTGGAATTCAAACTGTTTGCATTGAGGAAGATGCTGCAAGAAAAATAACTCAAGATGGGAAGTCAATTACATACAGATTGGATAGATTAGGAATTCCATTAATTGAAATTGCAACAGAACCGGATATGCATGATCCTGAACAAGCGAAAGAAGTTGCTGCTTATCTCGGAATGATTTTGAAGTCTACTGGAAGATTTAAATCCGGATTAGGTACAATTCGTCAAGATCTCAATGTTAGCATCAAAAGTCATGATAGGGTTGAGATTAAAGGCGTACAGGATTTAAGATTAATTCCTAGAATTGTGGAATTAGAAATAAAAAGACAGCTTGAAAATGTTAAGAAAGGAAATACAAAAGGAGAAGTAAGGAAAGCGAATCCTGACGGAACAACAAGCTTTTTAAGACCAATGCCTGGAGCAGCAAGGTTGTATGTTGAAACAGATCACCCTGGAATAAAAATAACTAAAGAATTAATAAGTAAAACTAAAATTCCTGAATTAATAACAGAGAAGGCTTTGAAATTAGAGAAACAGTATTGTTTAAGTCCAGATATGGCGAGAGAAGTTATTGATAATAAATTATTCTTTGATTTTGTTAAAGTGTTTAAGAATATTGAGCCTGATTTTATTGCGAGAACATTAATAGAAATTCCAAAAGAGATTAAAGCTAGATTTAATCTAGATGTTGAAAAATTAAAAGACAAGGATTTTGAATTTGCTATAGAAAACCTGAATAAGGGAATAATTCCAAAATCTGCTATAATTGAAATATTAAGCGAATTAGTTAAAGGCAATGTTATTAATATTGAATCTTACAGGGCTGTATCTGATGAGAAATTAGAAGAAGAGGTTAAAGAATTAATAAAGACAAGGCCTGGAATTTCTTTCAATGCTGTTATGGGAGAATTGCAAAAAAAGTATAAAGGAAGGATAGACGGGAAGAAAGCTGCTGAAATAATAAAAGAGCATTTGAAATGAAAATATTAACACTTCCAAATATATTATCTTTATCTAGAATACCTTTAGTTATATTATTCATCTTAGCTTTTCCAGATATTTACTTAGCTTTGATTATATTCTTAATTTATGGACTTACAGATGTTTTAGATGGTTATTTTGCAAGAAAATATAAACAGCATAAAAACATTGGAATTTTTATCGATGTTCTTGCAGATAGAATTTCTGCTATTACTGTTGTATTATTTTTATTTTTTTATTATGAATTAGAATTATGGAAATTTATCTTACTTGGTTTTAAAGATTTTATACTTGTTTTATTTGGATTGCCTTTAATTTTTAAGAATGGGTACCTTAATTTAAATAAACCGAAATTCTTTGGTAAAAAAGCAACTTTCTTTCAATTTATTACTATTATCTTGATTATTATTCAGAATAGTCTACAAAATCTGTTTATATTTATAACATTCATATTTGGATTTATTGCTTTAGTTGGTTATGGAATGGAAAGATCATGGAAATTATTCTGAAATCTTTGTATTTAATACTACCAGGAATTCTTGCAAACATGGCTCCTGTAATATTTAAGAGAATAAATTTTCTAAATTATCCTATTGATTTTAATAAAACCTTGAATGAAAAACCAATATTTGGAAATCATAAGACTTACAGGGGACTTTTCTTTGGAATTATATTTTCAATTTTAATTGTATTAATTCAGAGAAAACTTCATGCTTATGAATTTTTTGAAAACATTAGCCTAATTAATTATCAGAATGTGAATATTTTATTACTCGGATTTTTAATTGGATTTGGTGTTCTATTTGGAGATTTAACCAAAAGTTTTTTCAAAAGAAGATTAAATATTAAGCCGGGAGAAAGATGGTTTCCTTTTGATCAATTAGATAGTTTAATTGGTGGATTAGTATTTGTAAGTTTTATTTATACTCCACCTTTAGAGATCATCTTAATATTAATAATAATGGCTATAGGTTTATCTATATTTACAAATTATTTAGGATATAAATTAAAACTGAAGGATACTAGATGGTAAATAAATTAAAGAAAGCAACTTTTGCAGGTGGATGTTTTTGGTGCATGGAACCACCATTTGCTAATTTAAAAGGCGTTAAAGAGGTTATTGCTGGATACGCTGGTGGAGAAAAAGAAAACCCGAGTTATGAAGAAGTTTGTTCAGGAGAAACTGGCCATGTTGAAGCAGTGCAGATTATTTATGATCCACCAGAAATAACTTATGAAGAACTTCTCGATATATTTTGGAAGAATATAGATCCTACAGATGAAGGTGGACAATTTGCAGATAGAGGATATCAATATAAAACAATTATATTTTATCATAATAAAAAACAGAAAGAATTAGCTGAAAAATCAAAGAAGGAATTAGAAAAATCTGGAAGATATGATAAACCTATTATAACAGAAATCAAGAAATTTACTACATTTTATCCAGCTGAAGATTATCATCAAGATTATTATAGGAAAAATACTATTAAATATAAAATGTATAGGTATGGATCTGGAAGGGATCAATATTTAGAGAAAGTATGGAAAAAAACGATAAAGAATTAAGTGATGAAGAACTTAAGAAAAAATTGACACCAATGCAATATCAAGTTACTCGAAAGTGTGCTACGGAGATACCTTTTCAAAATGAATACTGGAACAATAAAAGAGAAGGAATTTATGTTGATATTGTTTCTGGAGAACCTTTATTTATTTCGAAAGATAAATTCGACTCTGGAACAGGGTGGCCTAGTTTTACTAAACCATTAGAATCAGAAAATATTGTTGAAAAAGAAGATAGAAGTTTGGGGATGAAAAGAATGGAGGTTAAAAGTAAACATGGAGACTCTCATTTAGGACATGTATTTGATGACGGACCTAAACCAACGGGATTAAGATATTGCATAAATTCTGCTGCATTAAGGTTTATTCCAAAAGAAGATCTAGAGAAAGAAGGTTATAGGAAATATAAGAAGCTGTTTGA
>ERZ1292623.1864-Hain-H51-01um-R1-1864-length-19637-cov-6_pt1 | contig 19637 bp, 34 predicted proteins | sample MGYA00564398_ERZ1292623 | MGnify/ENA primary metagenome ERZ1292623 (study PRJEB36523, sample SAMEA6512633) | groundwater metagenome | collected 2019-01-07 | study: AquaDiva: Metagenomics assemblies of 32 groundwater samples | reverse complement strand
CAGCGATTAACTGAAGCTAAAATAGACGCAATCATGGGTATCACCGGTACCACAGGTATCCAAGACTGGGCGGACGACACCGTGGATAATCTTAATCAGTTCCGACTCGATGGGTTTGGTTCTGCTTATACCTTAGATAATGATGCCGTTGCCAATTTTACCAGTTCAATAACCTTATATAACAAACAAGTGGTTGTCGATACGTATTCCACTAATATCCTACTTGGTACTGCAACGGATGTAGATTACGTTGATGTGGACGCCGTCAATGCCGCTATCGTTTTCACACCAAATTTATTGGCCGGTGACTATAAAGTAACTTTTCAATTCACCGATCACAGTATTGGGACTGCTGCGGTGGATACTGATTGTGAAACGGCCTTCCGTCTGACTGACGGGACCACAAATAGCAATCCAATCAGAGTTCAGCATCGAGTGGATGGTACCGGATTGGCAGCAGGCGATCAAACCGAATTTCAAATACCTGTGTCAATCATGCATGTGTTCACCGGACTGGCGGCAGGGACAGCGGTTACCGTTAGATTACAGAAACGGGTTTTAACCGCCACTGCTGTCGCGACACATGATACGGATGCAGCGGTGACCAATGTTATGTATATGGTGGCGGAGAAAATTTAACATATGCTACTTGACAAATATATTTTATGGTAAATTACACCATCAAGTTTTACAAAGAAACCGAGGATTTCGACAAGGTGTTGAAACTGTTGCATAGCGAACCTCAATTTGCAGATACAACGATGGAGATGATCCGTGGTCCCGCGATGGTGGCTTTGGACGAAACGGGGAAAAGAGCTGTGGGTTTTATTTGGGCTTTGGTAGGTCTTTCTTCCACTGCGCTGTTTGATTATTTAATTGTTGACAAAGCCTTGTCAGCCAATGAAAGAGAAAATCTATGGATTGATCTATGTATGACGTTACTGGCCGTATTAGAGCAATCTGGTGTAAAAGAAATTGTGTTTGGCGTAACCCATCCAAAAGCAAAACGTATTTTTAAGTTATTGGGGTGTGAAGAACAAACTACAGTGATACCGATGCGAGGTAATGTAAAACAGATAACTCAGATTTTAAAGCAAACTGAAGTATTTCATTCAAAACCGACTGTAAGTTCTGAGGCAGTACTCAATGGGTAAAGAAACCAAAACAAAACGAACGATCCCTGAAATTTCAGCACAGGAACAGGAATATCGAAATATCATGGCTGATATCTTCTTTAATATGTTTGGCGGTAAGCGATGGAAAGTTGCATCGTCACAAAAAATGATCCAAGGTAAAGCCGGAACGCAACCCAAATTGTTCGGTGGAACAGATACAACCAGAAGCATAGGTTAAATTCATGCCACAACGTACTTACGGCGTCAAAGAAGAAGAAAAAACAGCCTTCACCGAAAAGAAGAAGGAAAAAGAACACGCCAAGAAATTAAGTGAAAGAGAACGAGTAACCAAAGAAATCGATGAGTTAAATCGGAAAATAGAAGCCCATCAAAGCGCGCCGCGTGGTTTTGGTTTTCAACAAGAAGAGAATCAGCTTTATCAACAGCTACAGGCTAAAGCAGATCAACTTAGCTCCATTGAAGAACAAGTAGAAGAAGTTGAAACAGAATATACAGAAACCTATACCGATTACACCCTCATTGAAATGCCTCCCCCCGAAGTTCAAAGATACATTGAAACATTAGATCCAGCACAACGTAAGGTCATCGATCGGGTTTTAGAGGAGCACGGTTACGATTCAGATCAGTTCCGAAGTACGGCACAGCAAGTAAATGCTAAACTGCCTACAGGCGAGAGTATTCCTTTAGGCCAAATTGTAAAAGATATCTCTATAAAAGAAATAGAACGTGAAACCAGGTTAGGTAATCTGTATGACAGAATGTATCAGTACGGTGATAACTTGCTCAAAGGTAAACTTCCCGATTTACCACAAGAAACAATTGATATCTTCAACAAACAAGTGGAGGAAGCGTATGCCCCTGAATTTGCCGCTCTGGGCCTAAGTGAAGAAAGACAGCGAAATTTAATCAAGGAACAAGGTGTACAAGCATTAAATCAAATCAATGAAATGCGGATACAAGCTGAGTCTATATTTAAAGTGGAAGGAGAAAAAGCAAGAGCGGCCATTGGTGAAGAAGGGGTAAAGACTGAAGCCTTAATTAGGGAAGAGGGTATCACGGCTTTATCCAAATTAAGAGAACACACCCTCAAAGAACGTACTCGTTTACAAGGTCTACGGGCGGGAGTGGAGGCCCGGAGAGAAGAATTTGTTCGTTCCAATCAGCAACGCATGCTGGATTTGGCGGCTTCTACTGGTCGTTCGCCGATGGACCCAACTTTCCAGCGTGAAGCGGCTCAGATCATAGGCAAAGAGTTTGCAGCCCAAGAAGCGGAACTGGGAGCATTGGAACAGGGAATAGGGGAACAGGCGGCCGAAGGTGAAAAAGGTCTCGATGAATTAACTCGAACCCGACTATTAGGTCTTTCTCGTCAGATTATGGAAATGGAACGAGGTGTCGGTTCATTGCAACGTGAACGTATACTGGGTGCAGGCCAGTTGCAACAGGAACAAACACTCGGCGCGGGACGATTTCAACGGGAACAAGAAACGGGATTAAGTCGTGGAGCCGAAGCCGCCAGACTAGCCCTAACCGCACAGCGAGGGGCAACGAGGGCCGGACAACTATTTAATGCCAGAACAGCCCTACCAACTGCCGGATTTGCTTCACAACTTCAAGCCAGTGGCTTGTTTAATGCCCAACAAACCCAAGACTTAGCTAATCAGTTCTCAATGTTTCAAGGGGCTGGTGGCCTGGCGGCTCCGCTATTACAGGAACGATTAGCTCAACCAACCGAAACACAATATCAATCACCTCTAGCTGGGTTTATGCAAGGTCTACAAGGCTTAGGTGGAGCCGCTTATGGTGCAGGTAGTATCATAGGGGGTCTTGGAAAGACATAATTTTTATGGCAGAGGAACAAGAAATTCCAGCCGGTATATTTGGTCCAATCGGAACTCCCTTGGCAGCGATAGGGGCGGGTGTAGGTTCTATCTTAAGTGGTCTGCGACAACGTAAAGCTAATACCCAATATAGCAATTTCTCACGAGCTTGGGCCAATGACTGGGCCAAAATGACCAGAGAGCCTGATCCCGCAGTACGCGAACAGACAGCTCGAAAATTAATGAAATCAAAAGAATTTTTAGAAAAACACCCGCAGATGATAGCCCCTTTAATGAAACAAGCCGAACAGGCTTCAGATGGATTTAAACAGGCCATTACAGCCGGTTTCAGACCAGATGCAACGGCTGCGGAACGTTTGACTGCCACAGAACTGCTTAGCCAATTTGCCAATACACCAGAAGCAGTTCAAGTTTTGTCTCAATTTCAAGATTTAGATTATTCCAACTTATCCTCTGATGAAATAACCAAATTAACCAAACCAGTTATTCAGCAGCTAACTGAAAGCATCAAACAATCATTTATCAGTCAAAGTTTGGAAGGTTTTAGCGCGGAAGAATTGCCACCAGAAGCAAAAGAAGCTACCTTCTTAACTGGAGGAGACATACCCGCTGCCAGAGAACTATTAGGAGGAAAATTTCAACTTGAAACTGGATTGAAAGTAGAAGAAATAAAGGCTAAGGAACAAGAGCGGTTAAGAAAAGAAGTAACGCCAATTCTCAGTACCGAACAAAAGAAACAAGGCTCATTAGCCAGAGAAGGCATCAGAATGGCAAACCGTGTTTTGGAAGAAGCTGAAGGATTAGGTGGTTTTGATGTATGGTTATCACGAAAAGTGCCTGGTAAGGATCAAAGACTTAAATCCGCTCTGTATCGAATGGAACTAGATCGAATCCGTTTAGAATCTGGTGCCGCTGTCCCAGAATCAGAGATTCGAGCAGAAGCCAAAGCAAATGTTTCAGCTTGGAGTAGCAATAAAGAGATTACTGAGCGTTTTAATGACAATAAACAGTTCTTCGAAGACATTATTGGTACCGATATAGGCTTAGAATCCCCTCTACAGAAAAAAGAAGAAAAGGCCAGAAAAGGACTTAATTTAGAAAATATTTTAAAACTAACTTTACCCAAACAAAAATAGTTATGCCTGAAGAAAATCTGGTACAATTTGTAATCCAAGAAGCAAATAAAGCTAAAATCCCACCTGCTATGGCTTTGTCTGTAATCCAGGTTGAATCTGGATTTAATGCAACGGCTCGTTCTAAAGCCGGAGCTTATGGTTATATGCAGTTAATGCCTAATACGGCAAAAGGATTAAAGATTAATTCTAATAATCCAAGACAAAACATTGTAGGGGGTATCCGATATCTTAAACAGCTTAGTGATACCTTTGAAGGAGATCCAATCAAAACATTAGCTGCCTATAATGCTGGACCAGAAGCAGTTAAAACTGCTGGTGGTGTACCTAATTTTGAAGAAACACAAAACTATTTACAAAAGATAAATGCTGTTTTACCAGAATTTCAAAAACTAGTTAAGGATCAGGAGCAGCGATTTTTGCCAACTTTCCTAAAAAAACCTCCAGAACCTACCACAAAACAAACCGTACAGAAATTCATACCACCTGAAGGGTCGTTGGAAATGGCAGGAATGGTAGCTGGTAGTTTAGGTGGTGCAACCTTGGGTGGACTAGCCGGAGGTATCGGAGCAATTCCAGGTGGTATTGCTGGAGCCGGTTTGGGTGCCGCAGGTGGACGAAATCTTGAAATTATACTAAAAAAGTTTTTAGATATAATTCCCACACCACCGGAAAACGTATGGAAAGAAATAACCCAATCCTTTGTATCAGGTGCATCGGCAGAAATGGCGGGATTAGGCTTAGGCGCCGTTTTAGGTAAAGCTATAGGCTTATTTGGAAAAGCAAGAAAAGGGTATAGAGCCTCGGTTAAACCGGAATTCAAAGAAATAGCTGAAACCGCCACTCAAGCGGAGATACCACTTACAGCAGGCGAAATGACTTTCAACAAGGCTTTCGATGTAGCTGAAACTGTGTTCAAGAAATTTCCAGGTGCGGCGGGTGAAATGGAGAAATTCGGTCTAAGGCAAAAAGCTGCCGTTCAGGTATTTGCAGACCATATACAAGGAGCAGGTAAATCTGTATTGCCTACTAGTGCGGGTGAAGCCTTCGTAGCTATACGTAATTCCGCATGGGAGGCGTGGAAAGCAAAAAAAGATGTTTTATACGATGCGGTTTCCGTTAAAGGCAAATATCGAGCTACGGAAACGCTTAAATTTCTTAAAGAAGAAATCCAAAAAGCTACAAGAGTTGGAAAAGGGTTTATTGGTACTGGAACGATAAAGAAAATGAAAGATATTTTCAAGACGGTCAATAAACCTCATACCTTCTCAACATTAAAGGAAATGCGTGAAATTTCTTATGCAAATAGTTTACAGACAGGTTTAACTAAAACACCGGTCGAAGCATTTTATGCTCGTTTAGCGGGAATCATAACTAAAGATATGGAAGCGTTAGCAAAAAACAGTGGTACAGGTTCGTTTTCTACTTATCAAAAAGCCAATAAATTTTACAAAGAAGGGATTGAATTCTTTGAAAAAAGAGTACCTGAAGTTATTAGAAAAGGTGGTTTGGAGAAACCTGAAAAACTGATCGATCAGATATTTATTAAACAGGGAATACAGTCGGTTAAGGATTATAAAAAGCTGATAACACAACCAGCAGATTTAGCCGTATTTCAATATGGGGTCTTGAATAAAATATTTAGAGAAGCCTCTAATGAATCGGGAGAAATACTCGGTAATAAACTATTGCAGGTTTTAGTAGGCCGTCAAGGTTATGGTCGAGAGGTTTTAGTTGAAGCATTAGGTGGCAAGATTACGAACGATTTGATTAAATTAGGAAAAATCTCCAGTATGGCAAAACTGGCTACACAGTTGGAAAAAAGCGGAGGCCCAGCATCAATACGCGATCTTCTGTTCTTCACAGGTGCATTGGGGGCCGTAGCCGGTTTTACAGGGGCTACAAAAGGAGATACACCTCTCGAAAGAGTGGGCATTACAGCCGGATTAATGCTGGCAAGTATATTAGGCGCTAAAGGATTAGCAAAGATTTATCTATCGGACAAGGCTCGTAATCTGTTTTTACATTCTGTAGGATTAAAGAAAGGCATAGCAGCAACCCTCGGTGGTGTTTCCAAACCTTTCTTTCTTCAAGAAGCAAAAGAGGAACAATAATCATGTTAACCGAAGAACGCTTTGAAGAAGCCTATAAACATCTGGATGACAAGATAGAGACCATCCGAGATGATGTACACTATCTTCGTGGGCGTATCGATGGACTGATGTGGAGAATAGTCGGTATCGGAGCGGGTAGCGGATCTTTGGGCTTTTTGGTGTCTTTATTGATTAGTAGGTGGTAACTATGGATTTTATAAAGAAGATACTTGATTTTCTAACCCAGATTTTGCTAAAATTGATACCAGGGCGTAAAGAAAAAGCAATTGAGCAATATCGCAAAATAAACCTTGATATTGAAGAACGACAACGAAAGCGTGAGGTTAGACGTAATGCAGAAAAAACAGCTAAAGCTATCTTGGATCCTTATGATCCTGATGATAGGTCTCCAGATTAGTGTTAGCGGATGCGCCACTAAAATTGTCCTTTTACCACAAGATGCTGCATATTACTATAAAAAATGGCAACAGGAGTTAAAAGAAGGACAGGAGTGCGAACACGATTTAACAACATTAAAAGATAGTTGTGATAAATTAATACCACAGATTCCATAATGAAGAAACCCTATTTTCCATTAATGACTCTACTGTTGATTATCGGTACGTTGACTGCCCACTTTTCCGGTTATGGCCATTGGGCTTTTCAGTGGAGCACTACTTTGGCCTCCTGGTCTAATTTGCTAGATTTGTTCAGGTATATGATTTCACATGGTTCCTTGGACCATTTAAGCAGTAACATGATGTTTTTATTATTATTGGGACCTGTGATCGAGAAAAGACTAGGCCACGTTCGTTTTCTGGTTCTATATATTACTTCCGGACTGGCGGCCGCTTTGGGTTATGGCTTTATTTTTCAAGGAGATAAAGTTATTGGAGCAAGTGGGGCTATCGCTGGTTTAATCGCAGTATACCCTTTTGTTCAACGCAATTTAGTCAGTTTTTTTCTAGGTGGTATTTTGTTAGGCTTATATTTCATCAAGCAGTTTGATATGTTTTTATTAAATTATTTATTAGATGGATTACTAGGTAGTACCGCCTTTTTAGCCCATGTTGCTGGGGGTCTTTGGGGTTTGATCTTTTTTGCCACACTTGCCTGGTTTAGACAAACCAGATAAATCAATATCTTTTCTTTTTCTTTCGTTTCTTTCTGGACATACCCGCTTTACTGAAAGCTATAGCTATAGATTGCTTTTTTGGTCGTCCGGAATGTATTAACTCCGATATATTAAATCCTATTATTTTCTGGCTTCTTCCCTTTTTCAGCGGCATTTAAAACTCCTCTCTATTTTTAAAGTTTACCAAAAATAGCAAAAAGTAAGCCTATAATCATCCCTAAATTTAAAACAAAGTATTAAAAACTGTGAATCTTTCATGGCATCTCCACATGTCCCAAATCACGTTGTTTCCATCTGCCTCCCCATTTTAATCCTAAAGATTCAGCTAACTCACCAAGCTTAGTCCATTCAGGGTTAACATCATCCCACTGTAGTTTTGTTGTAGGCTTACCGTCAAGTACAAAATAAGATCGAATCGGACACAAATCAATGGCCTTTCCAGTTAGATGTTTTGATTTCATGGTCCAAGATACTCCTTTTTTAACGTTTTCAGCTTGCTCTTCGAGTGTTCTGCCTGTACTTATAATTTTTACAAAGATACTTTCCTCAATAAGTCTCGCCAATAATTCAAAAACCTTTTCCTTGAATTCAGGTACTAGGTCGTTTAAATATCGACTCATGTTTTATCGCCTCCTTCTTTAAAATTTCCGGATGGCGTATAACAAATGCATTAACATCTTCTTGACCATACGGAGACCACAGGGCATCGCACTTATCCTTGTATTCCTCCCATGAGGTTAAAATATTCATACCAACAATCACTGTAAACTCGCCTTTTATATCTCCTTCATATGGACAAAAACAATATAAATTTTCTTTACTTAAAGATACATCTAATACATAGCGTTGATTAGTTTTCATGTAATTTATTCATTTCTGTTTAGCTGAGGTATTCCATAAGTTTGTAAAATTTTTAACTCATCTTTCATATTGCTTTTGTCTTTGTTCAATTCGACCCATCAATACAGAATATTCAACAGGCGTATAATCTATACATTCCACGGATACGTTAAAGTATCGTGGATCTATGACCATTTCTGATGAATATTGTGATTTCATTTTAACTTCTTGGTAATGTAAATGACCATGTACATTTACCCCAAACTTACCCAAACTACCTGGATGGATAGGAATATGGCTGCAAATAATCCCATCTTTTCTGTCATAAGCCCGTACATCAGCAAAATATTGGATATATTTAGTAACCTTATCCCGATCATGATTCCCCATGATTAAAATCTTACGTCCCTTTAAGCCTCTTAAAATATCCAAGTTTTTGGAATGGATGCAAATATCACCCAAATGATAGACAGTGTCTGTATCTTTTACCACCTCATTCCACTTGGAAACCATATAACCATCCATCTCATATACAGATGTAAACTGGCGTAGAGGTGTCCCATCATCGCGCTTGAATCCCAAAATATTAGCATGACCAAAGTGTGTATCACCAATGTAAAACCGATTATTTCCCATTCAGAAAGCTTTTGTTTTTTCCGTATAACGTTCCTTAACAAGCTGTATCAGTTTTTCATCTCTGTATTCATATGTATCTGGAATACCAAGACAAATTACTCTTTTATCCAGATTCCACTTTTTAAATTTACGTTCTATATATCTGACATGTTCTGTATTGGCACAAACTATTTCATCCGCCCATTGCAACAAGACCTTGGTTACTGGAATAAGTGCATAAAAAAGATCAATTCCACAAGATCGAGTGTTGTAGTTCCAAGGTTCATTGGATAGTACCCAAGCTATCGTCGGAGACCGCAACTCATTACAACTACACACACATAGAACTTTTTTACTCATAAGAAGGTAACTCGCTATAATCCTGAAACATATTGGTCATAAGCTCTCTGATAGCCTTTAACCTGTTTTCTGTTATATGTTCGAAGTCCCAATGTTCCCTGAAACTTTCGAAAGTTTCACGTTCTTTGGTAAAAAACCTGATTTCCTCGTCAGCGTAAGGTCCTTTCCGGTATACCTCCAGTCTGCCTCCGACATACCCGGCATACTTGGGGTTCATAATACCCTCCTCAATAAAAGACAAAAAGACAGGTGGTTTTCTTTTCTGTATTTTCTTCTTCTTGTATTTGTTATAAACCTTAGACATTAAATTTGACAGTCTTTCCATAGCTCTCTTTCCATTCGTTTCTTTTTCACTTCCCTTTCCTTTGCTGGCGAGTTGGTCGCCATCCATGTTTAACCGCCTGGGCTACCTTTTCCCAATTAGATCGGGCTGTTTGTGACTTAAAGTGCACTGTTTTCCCACTACTTAACCTTAATCCTGTTTTATCTATTTTCATTTGGACCACTCCGCCAATATATCACCATGACACGGTAAAGGTGCACAATAACACCCAAGTATTTTGTTTTTCAGTTCAGCCTTCACTTGCTGTCTGAAGTCTGTGCACCCTTCATAGAACTCTTTGAACTTCTGTATTATCTCTTCCCTAGTCCCATCTTTTCCTATTCGGAAAGGATTACCCCACGGAGAAGGGCGACCTATATAAACATCATAATAGTCCATTGATTTTACATTGACAACTCTTCTATTCATGGATTTTCCGCTAATTTGTTAATTTTCTTTACATATTGCCTAGCCCTAAACCCCCTTTTTACGGCACCAGGACCTCCGTTGTAGGCGGCTAGAGCCAAGTCAATATCCCTGAATTTATAAATCATTTCAAGCAGATAACTAGTTCCCAAAGCCACATTCACGTAGGGATCTTCTAATTGGGCAGGAAGAAGGGGTTCCCCAAATAACGCTTGATGCACATAACGGGCCGTAGAAGGCATCAGTTGCATCAAACCCCTCGCCCCTGCCCTAGACCTAGCTTTAGGATTGAACGACGATTCTGAGGCTATTATGGCCCTTACGAAGAGGGTTTCACTAAACCCCCGTTGTTCACTAGTCGTGAAACAAGCCTGATTTCGTGAAAGAGGTTGTCCGAAAAGCCTTCCCGTAGGCCAGATTCCAGTCAAGGCGCACCCCAAAATACCGCCTATAATAAAATATAGTAGTCTTTTCAGCCATTTGTCCAGTTTTTGTTGAGGTGTTGGTTCAAACTTGATGTATCTTACAGGTTTCATGTGCTTCCCCTTTCTTTCATGCTACTAACTACACCTTCCCATCTATCTGTTTCCTTGCCCGTCCACCGATCGAAACACTTCCAGCAAAAAGGACACACATGAGCTTCTGTTTGATCTGATCTTTGGTCGTAGATACCAATTTGCAACCCGAAGTAGTAAGGGGGAGAGTAGTGTTTTTGTATCGCTTTAGGTATCTTTTTACCTCGCCAGGATTTTTTACAACTGGGACAGTGTTTTTCTTTTTTCGTCATTATTGCTTACTTATCCTTTTTAGTCCTCTTGTTACTTTCAAAAAGTTATGAAGCTGCTCAAATGTTCTGAATATCTTGGTAGCACACGCCTCCGGCCAAGCCTTCAACTTCATCCGAGTTACCACGTAGGTCGGTATACCATACATGAAACACCATGTCAACTCTGAAATCGTTCCCGGGCTGTATTCTGTCATATAAAATATACCGTAGCTGGTACGGTATCGTAACTGATCCAGATCAAATTTGATGATTTCGGAGAACAGCTTGCGTCGGATACTAGGCGGTAATCGGTTGTTTCTTGTGCGTAACAAGGAAGGTTTAATGTCGTATTTGACCAATAATTCGTTCTCACGATCCGGAGGGGAGAAAGCACCCTCTCCTCTTTGTTCCAGCCATTTTTTTTCTTTGTTTCTCCAGCTAAGACCATAGTTGTTCTTACCCGACATCGTTCCTGCTAAATAGACTTCATTTTTCATAACTAGGCAGAAGCCGGTGGAGGTTTTGTAACCTCCTCGTCCATAAAGGGATGCTTCAGTTGCACAACTTTACTGTTAGTTTCTTTACTGACTGTTAACAGTTCCAATTGTTCCAACAGAGTCTTGGCTACTTCCCTTTGTACATCAGTGGCAAAGCCAAAATAGTTAAACACCTTCCTTATCAGTTTTACCCAACCTGCAGGATCATCTTGATAACACCAATGAGCAGAACTGCTTTGCATATCAGCAGTAGTAACCAGAAAACCGTTATCCAGTTCAGTAACAGTTAAGATCTTGTTAGTCATAAATTATTCTCCGTATGATATGTTTTTCTGCACAGTCTGCAAGCCCAGTGTTTTTTGTCCTTTGTTTTTTTGGTTATTCTTGGTTTATGACATATAGCACACTCCGGTTTGTCTCTGTTTTTCCACCAGTCAAACAACCTAAAGCTAATCTCAGCCATCAGGTCCGCCGCAAAGATTAACAAAAACCATGTCAGTAAATTATCCATCTGCAAACTCATACCACATCTTTAATCGTGGAGGTTCCTTATAGACAAAGAACGTGTTTATGCACCTTGAACCTAGGCGAGCCTTGATCTTTCTCAGAGTTCTACCGCTCTGAACACAAGTATCAGCCACCAATACCCCTTTTATCTTTTCAGGTAACCTGGTTGTAAAAGGAAAAAAGGGGATGCCGAGCAGGTGACTAAGATAAACAGCTACTATTGCACCTGACCTGCCTGGACCCATAACGGCATACCATTTTAGCGAGTCAACAAGCCTGTACTCCCCGCTGTCCCACTTGGAGTTCAAGGCTTTCAACAAATCGTCACTGAATTGTTTTTCGCTTACGATCTTCATAGATTAAAACCTCCAAACCTTCCCACCAGCTTGCCGCTTGGGTAAACCCGCAGAGACCACATTTAATTAATTCTCCTCTTTTCATCCATACCCAGGGTTTTGTTACCTCTCTTTCGTAGTCTTTAAATTGTCTAGAAGACTTGAGAAAAGATGTCTTTTTACGCCCCGCTACGCAGGCGATACAAGGACAAACCTGTTTGTGGCCACAACCAGGACAAAAGCTCATTTTATTTATTCTTCCTCCTCTGTGTTGTGTAGCAACACTAGTTGTTCACAAATAGCTAATCGCTCCGCCAAAGCGTCAATTTTCTCCTCACATCGGGTAAAGCTTTCTTCCATTTCTTGTATCAGGTCCAGCTTGGCCCCCTCCAGATCAACACAGCCCGCTAAACAAATCGCCGTTAGACTTAGCTTTAATATCTTCGTAAGAAGCAATCACCCTCCGATAAAGCTCAAACATCACACACATCAGAACCCCACGAACTTGTTTAATTTCGTGGTTTGAAACCACCGGCCAATGCCGGAAATAGCTTTTGATGAGGTCATAAATATCCTTTTCCAGACCTTCATGGTGTAGATAATGCCCCCAATTACGATTCCGCATTTCAGCCCGTATGTCATCCAGCACCCCTATGACAAAATTAAAACAATCGTAACTTACTCGGGGAAAAGTGTCAACATATTTCTTAATCCTCATACAAATGAGATAGTTCAGTTCCCCCGTTGTCGCAGGTTTCCTTTTCAAAAGCTGTTTACGCTGCTTTTGGGTTATGTACGGAATATTTATCCCTTTCTTTTTTCAGTACTTCAAAGTTAGGCACCCCACAATCCTTGCAATATCGCCGTCTGTATTGCGTTTTGGCTGTTGAGCGTATGCCCTCGATGTGGAAGTCAAGTGAGCCACACCCACCGCAACCCTGGGTATAAAGGGCCGGGTGATTGTGTATCACTGATTTTAATTTATGGAAAAACTGTTCCGTAATTTCCACATCAGATAAACAGCGTTTCTCGACAAGTTTTAATATCGTTTTATCCAAGGCAAAGGCTCTGTTCCACTGGTTATGCGTGATTTTCTTCTTCTCTTGTAGACCAAAAAAGTCTGCTAATGATCTCATGGCATTGGATACCACCGCAAGCTTACTACGGGCAACGGTACAAGTGTCGATGGCAACAGGAGGTTCCGGTAAAGGTCTAAACCCATACTGCAAAGCTTTTGTCTGTATAAATTTCCAGTCTATCTTGGAGCCATAATGAAATATATGCATATCTACATCACGTAAAACTTTAAGAATCTCACGGGTCAAGGCTTTATCATCATTTACATCTTTGCCTGGAAAATCTCTTCGTGTAATAATCAAAGACTTGTTTTTGTCCAGTTCCTTACAAGCAAAACAAAGAAGATAGCCTGGGTAAATCTTCAACTCGTTCTTCCAGTTTGGGGTTCCCTTAAATTCAAGGTCCCATGTTAGTATCTTAGGTTGTCTTAACTGCATATTTTTTTACCCCACTCCAGCAAACACAATGCATCCGCTTCATGCTGCGTCTCCGGTTTAAAACCGTGTTTTTGACACCATTTTTTAGCTGCTATTTTGTAGTCTTTCTTTCTACCAAACATTTCCTTTACCCATTTCCTAGGGTGAACAAGCCTAAAATCATTATACTCATGTAACCCAATAAGAGCCCCTACTAAAAGTACTGTGTGTTTGCCTAAGTGACCTACAAAATCTTCTATAACAAGTAGATCGTATACTTGCTTGGTCATAGCTTCTATGCTAAACAAAATGTCTCTAATTCTTACGGATAGAGAGTCCTTTTTTGAAGTAACAATTGTTTTAAATCCAACCGTTCCGTTTATACAGAAAGCTACACCGGTGTTAGCTATACCTGGATCTACGGCTAAAATATTCATGGTTCGATCAGATTCCCTTCAAATTCGATCAGGTGGGGTGTTCCATCCCCCATTCTCCATATCTTTAATAACTTCCAGTTTAATTCTTTGTTCAAAACTTCAGTCAACAGCTTTTCAGGCTGGTTTTCTTCTGCTAGAAGTTTTAGTGCATCCGCCCATTTTTCATTATAAACTCCTACTTGTACCAGTATCCTTGTTTTCATTTAGTTTTAGTATTGTCAAGTTCTATTAAAAACCTTACAACCATAGCGGCTGTCTGTATAGCTTCGTCCACCATATTGCTCTTTTCCTCGATAAGACCATGCCAGTAAACATCCAAAACCGACTGGATTAACTCACCGGCTTCTTCTAGAATGATGGCTGCACCCGTTACGTGGTTGCCCGGCCATATCGGATGGTTCTTATAAGCACTTTCTAGTTCTAAAAGTACCAAATCAAAAATAGGTTTTACTTTTTCTTCAAGGTTTTGCATTCGGTTTTCCCCATCTAAAAATTTGACGAAAGGTTTCTCTCAATGTGACCAATATTTGTATAAGAAGTCGCATGGTATCTCCTATCAGCATACACACCCCAACTACAAACATCATAAGAATTCCTAAAATAAGGGCACCATAGCCTGTGCATATTTTCTTCATAGTCGTTTGATTTCAAATATCTCCAGTTTAGATGGAGTATCCGATGATAAATTACGAACCAGAGCACTATAGGATTTTGCTATTTCTTTGTCCACTTTTTCTTTTAACTCAACAACTAAACCGTTTAATGTTTTCTCCAAAACCTCAATACGTCCTGTTAAAAAGGAAAACTCGTCCGTAGTTGTTTCATTGTTCGTTTGAGTCATCGTCGTATTCTCCATATAATATATTGTTTAAATCAGCATAAGTAGAGTTTTCAGTTAAAAAAGAGTCTTCAACTATTAAAGAAGTTATATCTTCGATGTTCTCTTTTTCTTTCCTGGGCAATAGTCCCTCTTTTATCGAAGACCACAATTCATCAAATTTATTCATTTGTGGTTTCAAATATCGGATTGCACCATCGAGCATCTTTACAAAGTCCTTCCACGCCATAAGTGAATCTAGAATACCCTCTGAATTTATACTATAGGCATATTTATCTTTATTTTCTTTTGATAACTGATATTCTCTTGATTTTTTGGAGGTTGCATTGATGTGTTTTCTTGCTCCCCATGAATCAAAGGACAAACAAATAATCCGGTTAAAATCATATTCCGATATATTGTGTTTCGTCGTAAAATATTTAATCACATCTTCCCATATACTGGCATCATAGCTAACCCCAGGGATCTTGCTATTTTTAGCTCTTTTTACTTGAGGAAATGCTCCTATCCTAGGTCGTTTTTTCATCCGTCACTTGTTGTTCCTCCCTCCTGTAGCAACTCGTCTATCAGTTCCAGATAGCCTGCCGCATCTAATAGATTGTCCCGTTTGTGTTTGGTGGATTCTCTAGCCAACTTTAAACATAAAAGAAACCAAGCCCCGTCAACAGGGGATAATGGCCCACTTTCTATGTGACCAAAAGAACGTAGTATATTAAAAAACTTTACAGCCGTCTCCATGTTTTTCGAAAAAGGACCATATTCCTTTACTCGTTTAGAATGAACCGTAGCATGAGCCTCTAACAACAATGATTTACTCGTTTCCTTTTCCGGGTCATCTACCCGGATTGTTTTTCCAGGGTCTATATAACACATTTCCCTCAGTTCTTCTGAGGTATATAATCCAAATTTTAGATCATTCATCCTTTACACCCCCAATTTTCACCAATCTTGATCTCTACCTTGATTGGCACGGAAATCAGTTGCTTGTATCGTACCGCCATAATATACTCAATAGCCTGAGTAACCTGTTCTTCAGGTGCGTTTTTAAATTCGAATAAGGCTTCGTCATGAACTAAATGAATACATCTGGCATCTACCTTATCAAATTTAAAGTATTTGTCAAGATCTATTTGAGAATAGAGGTTAATATCAGATCCGGTACACTGAATCAGTTTGTTAAAAGCCAAGTGAACAAATTCATGTGGTTTAAAGAACAATGTCCGTCCAAATACCGTCTTAAAACAAGGGTTTTCCTGCAATCTCTGCGCTAAGTACTTGCGGAACTCAACCACCCCCTTCAGCATATCAAAATAGTCATTTAAGTATCGTTTGGCTTCTCCTGTAGTGGTGGTTTTTCCGGTTTTGAGTCGTAACCGGTAAGCAAATTTTTCTGGACCTATTCCATAAAAAGAGGATAAAGCTATTTCTTTGGCTACGGCCCTAATGTCTTTGTGCTTGAATCTAAAATCTTCTGAGGTTCCCGTGTATTTAAGAATTTCCCTCGCCACGTATTCATACAGATCGTACCCCTCCCTGAAAATTTGACACAGCACGGGATCGCCCGAATAGTGCGCAATTAGCCTGGGTTCAATTTGTGAGTAGTCCACTACAACCAGCATGTAACCCAGTTTGGGTACAAACATCTCCCTGAAACTGGAGCCTCTAGGTACTTGTTGTAAAGCCGGTTCACTACACGATAGTCTGAATGTTTTTGTAATGTCCAGATGGTAGCTTGGGTGCAGTCTTCCCGAACGGTAATATTTGTCCCAGTTTTTGTAGAAACTGCCCGAAATATGCTCGTTCGCACGCAATTCTAATAAAGCATTAATAATTTCATGTTGATCGCGATAAAATTCTAACACGTTCTGGTCTGTCGAATCTTTTCCATCTAGGTTCTTACAGGGAAAGTTTAGTTTGTCCCGGAGCAACCACAGTACTTGTTTAGGTGAGCCGAAGTTAAATCGGTATTTTCTAGCATGCGCCTCTAGTCTTTTCTGTAGAAATTCTGGCTTTTTAATCCTGGCAGTATCCAATGGATGCTTTGCAGCTTGGGCTGTTTCATATTCAGAAACGATTGGGTGGTACTTTGTATAAAGTCGTTCAACGAGGGTTTCGTGTTCTTTGAGGTTTTCTTTCCACGCTGTTTGCATTTTTTCATAATCAAGACCTATACCCCTTTCTTCCATTTGGGTCAAGAAGTTTACTGAAGACAGACCTAGGTTGCTTTCAAGAAAGAACTTTAACACCCCTGACTCTTTCAACTTGTTTATCTGAACCTTAAAAATCTTGTATGTATATTCCACATCCAGAAGATTTAGTGTTTTTAGGGACTCCCTGGAAGCAGCGGCCATCCCTTTTTTATACATCTCCTTGTCTTTCCACTTCGGTACACCCAGTTCTTTACCGGCTACCTCTTCCAAAGCAAGAGATTCCGGTCTGTCCGGTAACAGGGACTCGGCTACCAGCGTATCCCAAGCTATTCTGACCGGAAAATCAGCCATTTTGTTTAAAAACTTGACATCAAATTTGCCTGAATGAAAAACAAAATTGTCTGTTTGATGCTCCTGTAGCCATTTCTTTATTTTATCTTCTTCAAACAAACATCCCTTGCCTCTCTGGGTATAATAAGCAAAGGATAAAATCCGGTCCTGCGTAAAGTCTAGGCCACTCGTTTCACAATCCAAAGCATACCAAGTCATCGTCTTGTATCCGTCTAAATTAATGACGGCGGGCCGACTCTGAAGCTTGCCTACGAGTAGTGAGGCAATCAGCGCTTCGTTCGGGTTTCCGCTTCAGTTTCGAACCATCCGCGGTCCCCACTCGTGTCATGTGCCGGAGTTGTATTAGTTCTCCGCCGCCGGTCAAATTTTCAATTCCTCTTATCCTTATTTCTTCTCAAAAGGGGGCCACACTGTCAACTCCCCTACCTTGAAGCCCTCCTGCCACTGACCATTTGTATCCCTACCGGCTAATCCTTCTCCTGTTTCAGTAACGTGCTGAAGGGCCTCTTGATCCAGTTTGATCGAGAAAGTTAGCTTACCCGCTAGGTTGAAAGACCCGTCTTTCTGTGACTGTCTCACCGTCAACGGTACCGTAGCCCCGGAGAACCCCCCAGGACGAGGTTTGTTAGGTGAAGCGGGTCTGGAGGCCGGTGGTTGGGTTTGGTAAGCTCTCGGGGCCACCTGAGGAGCCTGGGGTGGTTGTGCAGGGGCCTTGGGTACAAAAGCCCTAATAGGGGCAGACTTGGGGGCCGATGGTACGGCGGCTAAGCCCTCGTCGATCCCCTCCATCTGTGCTCTGAACTCTTCTTCTGTCATGATTGTCTCCTTTGGTATTTAGTAATACCTCTTTGTTCAATTTTATGTTATAAAAACAGTGTTTTATTAGCCACGTTTTGCTCCTTCTATAGCAGGTTTAAAAAGATAAGGCCAGTTCATTTTCTTCAACTGGGTAAATCTAGGCTGATGCTTGTACAACTCCAAGCAAGCTAAAAAACCTCGTTGCAACCAGTCGTAGTGCTGAAAAGGTAACCATTTGAAGGACTTAGGTGATCTAAGTGGAATGTGTAGGATACCAAAATTCAAATCTTTAGGTGCAATCTGCATAATCTCACACACCAGCAGATGGTAAGCCGCTACCTGCAAACCCCACTTGTTATCATACTCAAATCCGGTTTTCCAGTCCACTACGGTCACCTTTCCGTTAACCTCACCTATGAAGTCGATTTGACCGGCAAAGCCATACTGTTCTGATACCGCTTTGACTTCCGAGAACAAAGGCTTCACTTTCTTGACGGAAACCCATTGGTTAAAGGCTTGGATAACCCCTAGATACTTTTCCGGTATCTCCGGTGAGCCACCTGTTAGTGACTCAGCAAATAAGGTATGTACTGTGCTACCTTCATCTGCTGCTTTGTCTCGATTGGTGGTGTCTTTGTTTTCATATTTGTTTCGTAACACTTCATGCAATACGGTGGTAACCCCAACATATTGCCAAGGATTCTCAGCTGTACCATACCCTCGACCAAGCCCTTCCACTTCGGTTGTTTGGTAGTCTTTGTATTTATCAAAAAGGTTCATGTTTTTTGTTTCTCCAATAAGAGCTTCTTATAAAACTCCGGGAAGCCTCTAATTATCCCTCTACTCAACTTAGGCCAAGCCCATTTCCAGAGCAACTGTACGATATTCTCGTACTCTTCCTTCTTCACGTCTTCCTGAATCTCTTTCATCAGTTTGCCGATGTCCTTTGGGTCGTTTACCAACTCCCCTTTTTCCTGCAAATGCTGTATTGCCTTGACCCATCGATTATCATGTCTGTAGATTTCTGTCAAATTTAAAATGATGTCATTTGATCCAGGATTAACTTCTTTCCAGTTCTTTTTATGACTTTCTTTAAACTTCTCAGATACATATTTACCGAAGAGGGGTTTACCATCCCGACCAAATCTTTTGTAGTTCTTGAACACCATTCCTTCGATAGGAGTGCCCTCTAGGATACTACCCCGGAGCAAGGTCTCCTGGGCGTAAGCCCCCAAGTCCTGTATCTGATTAGCCTCCACTTGGTCAATCAATGGAACGGTCTCCAGTCCTAACCGAGTGGCTTCTTTAGCCTTTTCCGGGTAAGTAAAAAAGTTACCGTTACCATCATCGATATCAAACAGGATAATGTTACCTTTGGGTACCCTAGCGTATGCTAGGGTGTTGTGTTTAGGTTTACACAAAGTCTCCCCCCGATAAAAGAGACCTGGTTTCAGTTTGTCCTTAATTTCCAATACTTTAGTAATAGCCGGTTTAAACAGTTTATCAGCAGTTTCAGGGTATATTTCTGTTCCTTTTGATCGGAAGTGGAGGATATTCTCGTCAT
>ERZ1292623.1862-Hain-H51-01um-R1-1862-length-19644-cov-5_pt1 | contig 19644 bp, 18 predicted proteins | sample MGYA00564398_ERZ1292623 | MGnify/ENA primary metagenome ERZ1292623 (study PRJEB36523, sample SAMEA6512633) | groundwater metagenome | collected 2019-01-07 | study: AquaDiva: Metagenomics assemblies of 32 groundwater samples | reverse complement strand
AAATTTCCTTATCGGTAAGCGAAGTTAATGGATTGACGCAGTTGCCTAAACCGGAATTCTGAAGATAACCCACGCCAACTTTTCCTGTCGCCAAATGATAGCCTGACGCTAAAGCGGTAGCATTCCCTTCGTTTGCGGCAATGATATGATTCTGAGGCGCAGTATGATCGGTGACGTAGGCACAAAAGTCTTTTAGTAAGGAATCAGGAACACCGGTATAAAATGTAAAATCATTCTCTTTTAAGAGATCAAAAAAAAACTGGGGGGAGATCATTAAAAAAAAGAAAATATCTACTTTTATAAAGATGATGAAAGAAAGTTTTGGATTGTAGTAAGATATCTTTCCATTCTCTGCAAGCCGCCCTTCTCCACCAAAGCTACACCGAAAGCGGTAGGAGTTTTTCCTGCTTTAATCTTGTTACCATAACTTCTGGCCAACACATCCGACATACGCAGATCAAAATTTGCTTTAAGTTTCTCCATGTCTCCTAGATCAAGCTGATAAGACTTGCCATCATCCAGACAATCAGCAACTGTCAGTGCTATTAAACCAAATTTATCTTTTCCATGCGCAAAATCATTGCCGTCAGCTGCATGAGGATTTCCATACACCGAAAACATATCTGAGAGATTATGTGGGTTTGTGGCATCATTGTAGACATCAGACCAGGCAGTATATTTTTCTATATTTGCAAATCCTGTTCTCTTCGTTATCATGTCCGCAATCTCCAAATAGGCATTATGCTGGGCTGCATCAGCAAGAATAGGAACATCTAATTCGAGCGCCAGATGATATAATGATAATTCTTTTTCTTCCTGATTAAAAGCCCCAGCAAATCGTGCAAAAGCATTAGAAAGATCATGCACTAAACCCATCGAATAAGCTACTTGTGGAGAAGGTAATTCTAATTCTGGATTTTTTTCTGCTAGAGCAGTCACCAATTGCTGGGTTACTCCTGCCACACGCTGAAAATGAGCCATCCTTTCATCTTTTTTACCCAGCTGTGAATTTTCATCATATACCACTGCGGCCACATCTCTGGCTCGTAATGAAGCAGGATCTTCCCGCATTAGATCAAAAACAGCATGTACTTTTTTAGTTAAATCTGAAGTGCTGCTGCCGGGAGAGCGCTGCACCATATTTTCTCCATCGTAGAAAAATGGGACTAAAAATTGAATGTCTGTTGAGGTCATGGCGGAATGTTTTAAAGGTTGGTTTATTAAATTTGTGCAATTAAACTTTATTCCTGCCCCCCCTGTTAAACCAGGGCATCATTTCAGAGATAGCACGACCAGCATTCTCTTTACCGATCAAGGAAAGCTCACGCTGCACCTCGCCGGCTGCTCTTCCACCGATTCTTAGGACCAGTAACTTCCCATCTTTTCCACGGAAATTATGATGAACAAATGGTTTTATGTACAGAGAATCGTCGGGAGCAATAGATTCACAATAATTTTGATCATTGAGAGACCAATTGATATCAACTGGCTTTTTCCCGACATTGTACACATATTGGTGCAGACCTACTTTTAGATCCAAACTGCTTTTATCACTACCTTCATCTTTCATGATATTTAACTCCAAAGCTTTGGAATGAGGTAGATGATGTGTTCCTGCCAATTCTACTAATCTATAGGCAGCATTCTGACTTGGAAAATTCCACCACACATTCTCTTGATAAGGATTGACTATAACTTTTTCACCTATATAATTGGGAGGCATTAATTCTCTAACACTGATATTCAAGGCTTCAGCTATAGTTTCTAAATCATTTCCTATTGGTAAAAGACCTGATTCATACCATTCTAAAAGAAAAATTCGAATTCCTGTTCTCTCGACTAACTCTTGGTAATCCATACTCGCCGCTTCCCTATGGAAGCGCAACAACGAAGCAAATGCTTTTTTTTGAGTAGAAAAATCCATGGCATATTCCGGCGCCAGCTCTGTTCCCAATGCAGATAACTCCTGCTGCGTTTCTCCTGCTAATTTATTTCCGTAGGTCAAAGCAAGAATCAATCCGCTTTCTCCAGCGTCATTCTTCCGTGTAGCAAATGTATGCGGCACAAAAGGAGTAATATACATCGAATCACCGGTATTCATCACGGCAACTTTCTTCTCGCCGTACTGTCCTTTGTAATAAAAATTAACTGGCCTAACAAAATAGGTAAACTGATGCATGAAATGCCCATTGTTCCATTGCACTTCTGGATTGTCTGGATCGTTATCGTCAACCACACAAAGTTCTTTGATCCATTCTGGACGGAATTGGCTTACGCTGCTGCAAGCAGTATCTCTATACTCATAATAGGGCTTCCCTGCACGTTCCATAATTCTGCTGCTCTTAGCTGATTCCGCTGCCCGCATGATTTTAACTCCGGTTGGACAATCATCCCTAACACAATAAAAATCACGTTCATTTACTGGCCAGATTTCTGCGGCGCGGGTCATCACCTTAACAGGAATCTCTGCTTCGCCACGTAAGTAAGAATTGAACTCCTCCAGAGGGACACCAAGTTCCCGTGCCGCATCTTCAGGCCGTCGTTTAAGATCGTTAATAATCCCTAAAAGATTCTGTCCGCTTCGTTTTAGATAATTATTATACATTCTAAATTACCTCCGTCACTCATCTCCATTCGGAATGAGAGTGATAATCTCTTTTATCGGCATGCACAGCTCCTTGCTTGCTTCATGGCCTCGCCTATGTTTCAAAATCGATTCCGCCGCTTTCACCATAGAAGGATAAGCGCTGCGCAATAGATGATTGGCATAGATGACAATATTGACGCCCGCGTTCTTAAGTTCATCTTCTGTTACAGTAGCATAAGTACTCGGTACAGCAATTAAAAGAACTCTATTCTCAAACTTCTTGTATCTCTCGCAGAATTGCATAATCTCGTCAGGAGATTTCTCTTTGCTATGGATCATTATGCCATCTGCTCCTGCGGCGATATATGCTTTTGCCCGTTCCAAGGCGTCAGCGATACCCTTCTTTAAAATCAAACTTTCAATCCTGGCGATGATCATAAAATCATCAGAAGCTTGAGCTTTCTTCCCTTCAGATATTTTATGACAGAAATTCTCAATGCTATCTTGTGTTTGTTCCACTTCTGTTCCGAACAAAGAATTCCTTTTTGATCCCACCTTATCTTCAATCACTACTGCAGAAACTCCTAATCTCTCTAAAGTTTTTACGGTGAAACGAAAATGCTCTATCAACCCGCCGCTATCCGCATCGACAATCATCGGTTTGAAAGTCACTTCAAAAATCTCGCTTACGGTGTTGCTGATGGAAGTGATATCGACATACTCAATATCTGGTTTTCCTTTGGAAGTAGCATGGGTCAAGCTGCTCAACCAGGTTGCGTCAAAAACTTGAGGAATATGGTTTTCATCTTTAACCACGGTTTTTTCGACAATAAGCCCGGTTAAGCCATTATGTGCTTCGAGCACACGCACCAAAGATTTCGCATCGAGGAGGCGGCGCAGCATATTACGCCGTATGTCCGGAGTGATTCCACGTTGCTTCACTTTTGTGATTAATTGAGTTGAAGAGATCCCTTGAGTATAGGCCGGTTCGACCACCTGGCCGCCCCACTCCTTCAGCACTTCGATCACTCGTTCACGCTTTTTTACCTGCACTCCGGTTTTCCAGTCGTCGCCGTGCACAAAATAGTCAGGCTTTAATTCCCGTATCGCAGGGATATAGTCGTCATCTTCCTGGACATATACCTTGCTTACCATGCGTATATTTTCAATGACCTTCTTACGCTGCTCAAAAGTCAACAAAGGAAGCCGTTTGTAATTAGCGATAGCACGATCAGTCAATAAACCTACTGTTACTTCGCCTAATTTGCTAGCTTCATGCAGAATATTCATGTGGCCATCGTGCAACAAGTCAGCGGCCATCGGAACATACACTTTTTTTACCATAAACCGTCTCTTTTATCCTCCTACCGTACCACTTTGCCAAAAAGTTAGTATATAAACTTTCAGGAACAACGACACATTTCTACAGATCTAAGTCGCCTACTAAAGGTTTACTCTCTACTTTTTATTTTCTGGGCAGGAACCCCGCAATAGATACTGTCTGGATCAACATCTCTTACTACCACGCTTCCAGCACCGATGACAGAATTTGAACCCACTTTTATGCTTCCCAATATACATGAATTCGCGCCGATATCTACTCCAGCACCTATCTGTGGGAATAAGGATCTTCTTTCTTCAAGAGTTTTGTTTGCGCTCTTATGCGAAGGAACAAAACGATGTTTCGCGCCGATGGTTACATTTTGGCTGATAATGCAATTTTCCCCTAAAGTGCAAGCGCCTATTACTATCCCAATATAATGAGGAAATTTAGTTGACCAAGGAATATGTGCATAAGGAGAGATATCGCATTTGAAAATAAATACCAGCACCTTTCTGAATGCTGTGCCGATATAAATAAAAGGTTTAAATCCTGACGCATAAAATGGTTTTAGCAGATATTTTATCAGGAATAGATGTATCTTGTCAATCATGACCAGAGTTGATATCACAAATATATAAATATAATGACCTTAAAACCAAAATCATTAAAAACCAGCACCTGCTCGCTAAAAAGATGAAGAAAGGATTAAAGAAATTTGAAAATAAAAATTCAAAAAACTCGCCAAGCACATCTTACGTGCCCTTCATCTCCATCATCATCTCTGTTTATAACGAAGAGAAAACCTTACGGCAATGCCTAGACTCGCTTCTGGTGCTCGAATACCCTGACTACGAAGTTATCATGGTCAATGACGCTTCTAAAGACAATACTCTTGCTATATTAAACGAATATCAGAAGAGAAGCAAGAAGATAAAAGCGGTTACTTATACGGTCAATAAAGGAGTTCCAGGCGCACGCAACGAGGGAATGAAGGCAGCTAAAGGAGATATTTTCGTTTTTACTGATGCAGATGCTACATTTCCGAAAGAATGGCCGACTAAATTGATCAAACCATTTACAACTAATCCAAAAGTAGGGGCGACCGGCGGAAGAGATATCGCTCCACCAAATCAACCATTAGTACATCGATGTATTGATTACACTTTGACTTCTTTTATCGGCACTGCTGGATTACGGGGAGCAAAAGTGCGCTTGGCCAATTATGCAGTTACTGGATGCAACTTCGCAGTAAAAAGAGAAGTAGTTCAGAAAGTAGGCATGCACGATGAAATGATCCGCTGGCGGGGGGAAGAGAAAGAATGGTGCCAGCGCATCAGGGAAGCAGGATATGAAATCCAGTTTGTTCAGGAAGCGTACATCTTACATTACCGTAGGATTTCGCTAAAATCCTTCTGGACTCAAACCTACAAATCCGGTAAAGCACGGTTTGATATCTTAAAAGCTGCACCTAGATCATTCCAGCTTATCCATACTGTTCCATCTTTGTTCGTCCTTTATCTCGCAATCACAGGTGTTTTCTCATTTATTTTCCCTTTTGCCTTGCACCTGCTTAGTATTGGAGTAGGAACATATTTGTCAGTCTTGCTGATCCAGACCACGCTAGGAACGCTTAAGACTAAAAATTCAGGAGCACTTTTTATCGTGCCTATAACTACTATCATCATGCACTTCGCCTACGGACTGGGATTTATCCGAAAATTTGTGCATGATTAATTTATTTGCATTAAACCATGAAAAAATATATCTACAAAATTTGGGATAATCTTCCTGCCAGAGAAGCAATACGTGATCGGCTATTTTGGCCTTGGTATGGTTTTTTGCAAGATCTTCCTAAAGGCAATATCCGCAATCCACTAAGAACGACCATTAAACTTATGTGTGGGCAAGGAAAAGTGCAAGTACAACTTCAAAAAATACCACGTCCAATCGTTCTTAGGCCTGGCACTTCTGATGTTCCTCTATTATATCACATCTTTGTAGAAAAAGAATACGGCATCAAACCCAAAAATGAACCAGCTTTTATCATCGATGCAGGCGCTAACATTGGTTTTACTGCAGTATACTTCGCCAATAGATTTTCTAAAGCTAGGATCATTGCTATTGAACCAGAAGAATCTAACTTTCAACTTCTTAAAAAGAATACCGAAGCATACCCAAACGTGCGCTGCATCAAGGCTGGAGTTTGGAATTCCGATACACAACTAAGAATAACCAATCTTGAAAAAGACAGCAAATGGGGATTTCAGGTAGAAGAGACAACTGAGAATGGGCCGGATACTTGTCCTGCAATCTCCATCAATGCCCTGCTCAAAGAAGAAAATGTCAAAGAAATTGATATCGCCAAAATAGATATCGAAGGAGCAGAGAAAGAATTATTCTCTAAAAACACCCAATGGCTTTCTAAAACAAGTTTAATAGTAATTGAATTCCACGACCGCATGAAACCAGGAAGCAGCAAGCCATTCTGGGAAGCGGTGAAGGAAATGAAATTCAGAAAATATAGGAAAAGGAAGAATGTTGTACTAGAAAGAGAGTAATTTTGCTCATTATAATGATTTCATTCAGAATTTTATTACCTATCCCCGTAGTCTTATACATTTTGTAAAGCCTATTCTTCTCTTCCAGCTCCAGCAACGTCCTGCACACATGCGTTCTATACATACCGCTCTCCTTGTGCAGCTGGGCCTGGGTCTTTTCCTTACTTTCTAGAAGCTTTAGGATCTGCAATCTATTCTTTGCTCTCTGAACATAGGCTAGAAGATAAGCATCTACCATGTGACCAAAACTTTTATAAGGTTAAATAGATTGATTTTATCGGAGATGAAGCTTAAAAAAGAGGACATTCAAATAATAGTCATTATTGCTGTTGCTATTTTCTTGCTTATGATATTGGCTGTTTTCTTTTATCCTAGAGAATTGAGAGTAGGTAAGGCGATAGAGGGATGCATAATTGACCAGAACACTACTTTTTGTGATGATACCCCCACTGTTATTACGCTTGATCCTTTTTTACCATCAATTATTACGGAAAATATTAATTCTACATTGACAGCATACTTTTCTAATGAGGATGGATTTTTTGGTAATAAGACTATCGGAATTGATGATATTGGAAGTAATTATAAACTCATTTTTACTGAAGAAAATCGGATTGAATATCTTTTATTTTTGACATTACCCGCAGGATTAAATGTAACTTCAGCAACATTTGATCTGACTGGAGAAGGATATACTGCTGGAGGTACTCGGAATCTCTCATTTTATGTAGGTGATATTAATATCTCGCGCAGCCATGGTCAGAAAAGCTACTTGGTTTGGCAATATGAAGGTGATTTCACTGGTATCACCATAACTACCCCTGATTTTTCGGAAGATTTGAATAATTATTTGTCTACATGTGGATGGTGCAGAGTTACGCTAGTTTTCTCCTCAAGTAGCTCGGGAGTAGTAGAGCTTTCTAACGTTAAGATAATGGTACCGAAACAGAATCTTTGTCAAGTCTGCATAGCGGCAGATGGAAATTGCGATACTGAATGGTCTGATACTATATATACCATTTATACCGATGAATTTAGCGGGAAGTGTTTTTATCATTGGGATACCAAAAAATATAATTATTCCAATTATGAAGTAGGTTTAAGGATTAAGGATACTTCAGGTATTATGTCAACAGCCTCTAAGCATATATTACTCACTACAATTGAAGCTAACACTCCCACTGAATTTAATTTTACCTCTGCAGCTGATTCTAATCTAACTTTATTTCTCCATGAGAATCTTAGTTCTATAATTACAGTAGTTTCGAAAAATCTCACTTCTTCACCGTCAAATTTAAACACATTAAAAGCAATTGATATAGAAGTGGATGATAATACTAAACCCAGTTTATTATGGAGTTTGATTAAGATATTTTATGACGACGCTGAATTAACAGCAGCAAATATAGATGAATCAACGCTAAAGATGTATTATTATAATGAATCTGCGGCAGAATGGCAGCTCTTACCTGATCAAGGTGTAGATACAGAAAACAACTATGTCTGGGCTAATGTTACTCATTCCAGTACTTATGGTGTGTTTGGTAATTCTCCTTCTTCCATATCTTCCGTCGATAATTCCTCTTCAGGCGATGGGGAAAGCAGTGGTGGAGGAGGCGGTGGCGGAAGTAGCACAACTAAAACAACTGCACAAACATACACCGCTAGTCAAGAACAGATTAGTATAGGAGTAATTAAAGAATTAAAGCAAAAAGATAAGATAGAGTTCATCTTGCTAGAAACAAAACACTTATTAGAGGTGAATACAATTTCTAAAACACAGATAGTTATTACTGTATCTTCTGAGCCGCAACAGAAAAGAATATTTCTGGGGGGAGAAGCCTTATTTGATCTTGGCGAACATGATTTACTAGTTAGGTATTTATCCTATGATGAAAGTACCAAGAAAGCAAAAATAATTATGAAAGAAATAAAACCTCTCGCTAAACCAGTTTCTACTCCTATAGAGGAAGCCGTTATAGAAGCACCAGAAACAATCGCCCAAGAAGAAGTAGTTGAAGTAATGCCAGAAGAGAATATTCCTAAAGCATATTTCTTAGTGGTCGCAGCATTAGTTTTAGTCTGTGCTGGAATAGCTGCCTTTGTAATGAAAAAGAAGAAAGGAAAGAAGAGGAGAAGGTAATTACTTAAGATCATTAATTTCTTTTATGAAATTCCCAGGCACTCTTGATGATATCTCTGATGTCGTATTCAGCCTTCCAGCCCCAGTCTTTTTGTATCCCACTAGGATCTGCTACCAGGAAAGCAGGATCGCCTTCTCTCGGCTGAGCTTCAATTGTCGAAACTTTCTTCCCAGTAACTTCTTCGGCAATTTTAATGATTTCACGAACAGAATATCCCTTCCCAGTTCCAACGTTGTAAACCTGTGGAGTTTCCCCGATTTTTTCTAAGGCCAGAAGATGCGCGCGAGCAAGATCGAGTACGTGGATGTAATCTCGAACACATGTTCCATCAGGGGTAGGATAGGTTGAGCCAAATATCTTAAGGTGATCTCTCCTCCCCATGGCTGCTTGTAAAATAAGAGGGATGAGATGGGTTTCCGGATCGTGAACTTCACCCAAATGATAACCGGCTCCACTAGCATTAAAGTAACGCAGAGAAACTGATTTAAGGCCATGGATTTTATTATACCATTGCAGAAGTTTTTCGAATTTTAATTTCGTTTCTCCGTAAAAATTTTCAGGAGCAAGGAGATCTGATTCACTGAGCGGCCCGTTCTTAGCTTGATATACTGCTGCGGAAGAAGAAAAGATAATTTTCTTTACCTCATGCTTAACCATGGCATCAAGAAGATGTATGCCGTTTACTACGTTATTATGAAAGAAAGCAGAAGGATTTTTCATTGATTCTCCAGCTTCTATGGAACCAGCGAAGTGAAGCACCGCGTCAAAATGATGCTCCTTGAAGACGGTATCCAAGAACTTTCTGTCTCCCAGATCGCCATTAATAACTTTCACGCTTTCCTTAATATTAGCTTCAGAAAAAAGAGTATGTGCATGAGATTTTTTGTCTATTACAACTGGATTATGGCCTTTTTCGACAAGATAATGGACTACATGAGAACCTATATACCCTGCTCCGCCAGTCACTAAGATATTCATTTTTAAAAATAATAATTACTTCCTGCCCATGCCGATGTAATCAAACCCTTCATCCTTAACTAATTCAGGCTCATAGACATTTCTTCCGTCAAAGATGATTTTCTCTTTCATCACTTTCCCTAATTCGCTAAAACTAAGACCTCTGAACTCATCCCATTCTGTCACTAAGATAAGACCACTGCTATTCTGTGCAGCTTCCTCAGCTGAACTACAATATACAATTTTATCATTAAATATTTTCTTCGCATCTTCCATGGCGCAGGGATCATAAACTCTCAGCGAGGCTCCATGCGCAAGCAGTTCATTGATGATGTTGATAGAAGGTGCTTCCCGCATGTCATTAGTTTTTGGCTTAAAGGAAAGCCCTAAAACACCAAATGATTTTCCTTTCAGGTTATGGTTAAACCGCTCTTTTATTTTAGCAACTATTAATTTTTTTTGCCGTTCATTTAAAGCATCTACTTCCTCCAGAAGCTTGGCATGATACCCTTTTTCATGTGCAGTTTTTATCAACGCTTTCACGTCTTTAGGAAAACAACTGCCGCCATAGCCTACCCCAGGGTTAAGGAATCTTGGAGAAATGCGGTAATCAAGGCCTAAAGCCATGGCAATAATCTTTATATCTGCACCTGTACGATCACAAATATTGGCGATCTCATTGATGAAAGAAATTTTAGTCGCTAAAAAAGAATTATTAGCATATTTAATCAATTCGGCAGTCTCCCAGTCGGTTTCTACGATAGGTAAATACGTTCGCAATCTCCCTGAATACACTTTTCTCATGATCGAAAGAGCTTTTTCAGAATCTGTTCCGATTACGATCTTATCTGGATAATTGAAAGCCCTAACTGCATTTCCTTCACGCAAGAATTCAGGATTCGAGACCACATCAAATGGAACCTTATTTTTATTGTTCTCTGAAATAATTTCTGTTGTTCGCAGAGCTGTTCCTGGCGGCACGGTACTTTTATTGACCACCACTTTGTAACTATCGATATGTTGTCCAACTATCTTAGCTACCGAAAATACAAATTCTAAATTCGCAGAACCATCATCTCTGCTCGGCGTACCAACACAGTTAAATATTACTTCTCCAAATCGTACTCCCTCTTCCGCTGAAGTTCCAAAATTCAACTTTCCCTTCTTTACATTTTGATTCATGAGTTCTTGTAAACCCGGTTCATAAAAAGGAACTTTTCCTTTTTGTAAAAGAGCAATTTTGCCTTCATCTACATCAACGCAAAGAACAGTATGTCCCAGATTAGCCAAACATGCCCCCGTGGTTAGACCAACATATCCTACTCCAAATACCGTAATATTCATTGTTTATACACCTTCTGTGCTTCTTCTAACGATTCAAATGTTCCTACATCGAACCAATGTCCATCAAAAACAAAAGCATGCACTTGATCTCCGACCGCAAGCCATCGTATTAAGTCACCACCGTTATCTACTTTTCCCGCCTTAACATATGATTGAATATGCGGAAGAAGATCCTTGGGAAAAAGATAACAAAAAGTACTGGCCAGGCTGCTTTTCGGCTCCAGTGGTTTCTCTTCAAAATCAGTTATTTTAGTTCCATCAAGCATTCCAACTCCGTACTTCCCTTTTACTTTTTCCTTATCCTTTAAATCATGAAAAGCAACTATAGAGGATTTCTTTTGATTGAAAAAATCAACAAAATCTATCAACGAAAAGCCAAACAAATTGTCTCCGGCAATAACTAACAAATCATCTGTTATTTTTTCCTGTTCAATCACAAAATGGATATCTCCAACCGCTCCTAAGCGATCTTCATTGCTTATAGTGCCGTCATTTAAAATCTTCAATTTGAAAGGAGATGTAACCTTCTTGCTCCAATCTACAAAAAAAGGATAAAACTTGTCATTAGTGACTACATAAACTTGTTCAATCTCTTTCACGGCTTCCAATTTAGAAAGGATATGCTCAATTATAGTCCTATTCCCAACTTTGAGTAAAGGCTTAGGAAGATTCTCAGTAAGAGGATAAAGACGTGTTGCGTATCCTGCCGCAAGTATCAAGACATCCATGAAGAAAAACAAAGGAAAATGCTTTAAAAGGGTTGTGGAAGAGGAATTTTATTTGATTTTAAAATGAAAAAAGGGCGCCTTCTCTGAGAATGGTAAGCTGTTTAGAAAGGTCAAAACTCCAGCTTGGATCTTTATTGATATAAAGTTGATTTAAAATATTGATGATTCTGTGTAAGGCATCATCTTGGATAGCTAATGGTAGAGCTTTTATTTCTTTATCAGATAAAGAATTTATGGTTACATATGTGTTTAAAAAATCTTGAGCTCTTTCAGGCATATCACTTTCCGTATCTAACTTTCTTTCTGTATGTTCCCCATAGGTTCTGGCAAAGCGATGCATCGCAAAGCTGACGTCTCTTACTTTTTGGGAATATCTGATTGGATCAAAATCAAGCAGAGCTAAAACTTTTTTTGAATGGGAATCAAACAAAACATTATGCGGATGCAAATCATGATGTATCACTTGAAGGGGAAGAGCATCCAAACGAGAAGCGCTTACCTGTTTAGAATATTCATTGATTTCATCGCTATCTTGCATAATCCTCAAATCTAAATCTGTTTTTTCTTCTAATGGATTTATGGTTTGAAATATTCTTTCCAATAATTCCCTATTATGTTTTACCAATGGCTTTTTTAATCTCCTGGCTTCATCTTGAAGATATGCAGGGATAATTTCCAATGCTTTATGTAAATATGCCGTTTCTTGAGCCACGTTTACCAGCTCTGCTCGAGAGCCATCGAAATGTTCGCCTTGAATAAAATCATAAAGACAAAATAATCCTTGATGATTGCTGAAAAAAGAATTTCTATCAGAGACAGTAGGAAGTGGCGGTGAAATTTTAATTCCTTTAATACCGCTATATGCAATCACTTCATTAACTAATCGTCGCACCAGCGGATCATCGATATGACTCCACTTTAATACATAACTGCCTGATGAAGAATCAACCCTAAAATTATTGCTATTTTTGTCTGTACCAGCAGATAATTTTTGTATTGAATCAATATCAATATTCCAACCGCGCTTCACAATAAAAGATAGATCTTTAACCTCTGCTGCGGTGACGGGAATATAAGTTATAGAAGTTGTTCCATGATTAAAAGGATTCGGATTTGTATATTTCATTGCACTAAATCAAGATATAAAAAGAAGGACAGCTTACCGGGATTCCTGCAGCCAGTTACACTAGGCGAGTCGTACTCAAGTAGGGTATTCGCTTTGCTCAACCCTACGACATTAGTTGATTAGTGGATTGCTCGTGGAATTGAACGCAGTGAAATTCCACTTGACAGGATTTTGATAAACCTTTTTTCGCTTAGGCGCAAAAAATGTTTAGGGACAGCTTACCGGGATTCCCGCACGCTAATGCAGTACTGCCCCAGTACGGAGACGCGTTTAACTTCTCTGTTCGGAATGGGAAGAGGTGAACCACGCCCCTATGGCCGTCCGATAGATTCGATTAAGCGCTTATTTATAAACATTTCTGCAGATTTAGGATTCCTTTTTCATAACTATTTAAAAAACAATTCTAATCCTTATTCTCAAAAATGATGGTTTTGGACACAGCTATTATTGTTGCCGGCGGCTTAGGGACCAGGCTCAGGCCCCTTACAGATAACACCCCAAAACCGCTTCTGCCCATCCGTGGCAAACCTATCATCGAACATGTTATCAGGGACCTCAAAAAGCACGGAATCAAGAACATCATCATCTCCATCGGGTATAAGGCTGAGCAGGTGCAGGAATATTTCGGCGATGGAAGTTCTCTGGGCGTATCAATATCCTATGCTCTGGAAACCGAACCGTTAGGGACTGGCGGAGCTGTCAAGTCAGCTTCAAAATATCTTAAGCAACCATTTTTCTTGGTCTGGGGAGACAATTTGATGGATGTCAATTTCTCCCGCATGGAACAGGAATACTTATCTACTGGAGCCCCGCTCATCATGGCGCTCACTCCCAGAGAAGATGTGGAAAATTTCGGCGTAGCTAAATTGGAAAAAAACAAGATCATTACTTTTGTAGAAAAACCAAAAAGAGAAGAAGCCCCTTCTACTTTAATCAATGCCGGAGCCTTTATCATCGATCCTTCTTGCCTGGATTTGCTTCCCGAAGGAAAATCTTCCATAGAAAAAGATTGCTTTGAAAAGCTTGCTCCTTTAGGAAAAATCGCCGCCTTCATCCACCAAGGCCAATGGTTTCCTACCGATACGGTAGAAAAATATGATCACGCTAACGCTTTCTTTACCCCGAACATACATTTCAAAGAAAAAAAAGTGATTATTGCTGACGTCGATGATACTGTCTGCGATAGTTGTCAAATCATCTCCTCAGAAATGGCGGAACAGATCTCCAGGATGATTACACGTGGATATGAATTTGCCTTCATCAGCGGCACTAAACATGAAGATCTTAGAAAGATGATCTCTTCAAAAGTAAGAGAAAAACATCACCTCTTGGCAACTACCGGAACTAATTATGCCATTGTAGAAGACGAAAAAGTAAACAAGATTTACAACTATTCTTTTACGCCGGAAGAAAAACAGGAAATTATCGCTGCTTTCAAAAAATTGATCTCCCATTACGATATAAAATCATTAACCACTGAAGAAGACCAGCTCCAGGACCGTGATTCGCAGATCACTCTTTCTGCAATCGGAAGAAATGCGCCTTCTGAAGTGAAAGCAGGCTACGATCCTTCCGGAGAAAAGCGCAAGAAGTGGGTAGAATTTCTCAAGCAGCATTTAGATGAGAGCAGATATGAGTTAAAGATCGGCGGGACTACTTCCATTGACATCACTCGAAAAGGCTTGGACAAGGAATGGGGCATTAAAGCCTTTGCCCGGCACCATAATCTGCCGCTCAGCAGCATTTTATTTTTTGGAGACAAGATTCATCCCGGAGGGAATGATTTTGCTGCGACTAGAATTGTTGATTGTGTTTCCGTAAAATCTCCTCAAGATACTCTGCAACATCTTCGCGCTCTGGAGATACTTAATGCTATCTCTACTACTGAAAGGCCTTGGGGTAATTTTGAACAATTTACTGCTAATGAGCTGAGTACAGTCAAGATTCTGGAAGTCAAACCAGGACAACGCCTTTCCCTGCAGTCGCACCAGCATCGCGAAGAATTGTGGATTGCCTTAGACGATGGAGTGGTCGCTGAGATCAATGGAATAAAACGCTATCTCAAAAAAGGAGATAAAATCGTAGTGCCAAAAGAAGCCAGGCATAGGCTCTCTTCAGAAAGCGGAGCCGTCAGAGTATTAGAAATAGCCTTCGGCAGCTTTGATGAAAATGACATTACCAGATACGAAGATGATTTTGGTAGATTATAAGATCATAAACAAGATTAGTAGAAAATAAAGATAATAAAAGAAAAAAAGCCTTACGTGGCTTCTTGGTACTCGTCTTCTTCGGCATCTTTGCGCATAGGCATGCTGCGTTCTGGTGCAGAACCTTTCTCCAGCAACTGAACATTCTGAGCTTGTTTCCCTCGTTCAGTATCGACTGCATCGAAAGAAACCTTATCATTTTCACGTAATCGCAATCCTTTAGGCACTGCGGTGAAATGGACAAAGAATTCTTGACCATCGCTTGATACAATAAACCCGTATCCTTTTTTTCCATCAAACCATTTTACTGTTCCTTCCATTTTACTTTACTCCTCCTGAATACGGACTATGTCCGTTTACTTTTATTTTTATAGCTTGAACCACACTTTATTTATAAATCTTTACTAGTAAGTTGCTGAAAAGGCTATGATTATTTTATTATAGGTTTTATTTTTATGGTTATTAAGTATTTGAAAACAACAATAATAACGGCAGACGGTCAAACTGCGTTTGCCCTAGGCGCCACCCCGTATGGGGCTTCCCCCGGCGCCTCTGCGTTATTGTTGTTTTCTGATTAAAAAATAAAGATTCAAAACAAATCAAAAAATCAAGCCGCGACACTTACCACTTTAATCTTAAAATGCAGCGTCTTTCCTGCCAATGGATGATTTAAGTCGATAGTGACATCCTCTTTAGTCACGTCTACAATTCGTGCTGGAAACTGCATACCGTTCGGCATTCCCACTGCAAGGATCATCCCTACTTTTGGCTCCTGATCCTGCGGAAATTGTTTGCGCGGCACTTTCTTGCGCAGTTCAGCTTTCACTTCCCCATATGCTTCTGCTGGAGGAATGACTATTTTCTTTTCCTCTCCATTCTTCATTCCCATTACTGCATCATCAAATCCCTTGATTACCTGGCCAGAACCTGCCTCAAACTCTAAAGGCTGGCCATGCTTTTCAGATGCGTCAAAGACGGTACCATCATCAAATGTACCGGTATAATCTATTTTAACTTTATCTCCTTTTGCTACTAATTTCATTTTTGTTTCCCCCATTGCAAAAGGAGGCTTGAAAATCTCTGATTTTCATTGTTTCCTTTCTTAACTGCTTCTTTCTTTGCTGGCATGATCTCAACTCCGTAAGTCATGAAAGTGCGGAGCTATCCGTCCTTTTAATGTATAACAAGAAAAACAGAACCTTCGTTTTAATTGTAGAGACAAAAAATAAGCAATATTATTTAAGTGTTTTGGAAGACAACAACATTTATATAATTCTCTTCCAACAAGTAAGATATGGATCCTGAAGTGCAAAAAATCCTTCTCAAAGCAGGAAAGATTGCTTCACAGGTAAAACACGAAGGAGCAAAAAAACTATCCAAGCCGGGAACTTCATTTCTAGAAGTGATGGATTATTGCGAAAAGCGTATCAAAGAACTCGGCGGACAGATCGCCTGGGCTCAGATGGCGGTGAATGATGATGCTGCACATTTCTGCCCCACCGAAGATGACCAATCTGTTTCTCAAGAAGGAGATGTTATCAAAGTCGACATGGGTGTTCATATTGACGGATACTTGGCTGACAATGCCATGACCGTTATTGTGGGCTCGTCAAATGAACATAAAGATATGGTTAAAGCTGCACAGAATGCATTAAAATCTGCAATAAAATTAGTCCGTCCTGGTACACCGCTCTGGCAGTTGGGAGAAGCACAATACTCAGAAGCGGAAGCATTAGGATTTACGACCGTAAAAAATCTTTCTGGGCATAACATTGAACGCTACAAGGTACATGGAGGGATCACTATACCGAGTTTCAACAACAAAGACAAAACAGAATTAAAAGAAGGTCTGCAGATCGCCATCGAGCCGTTCGTGACCAATGGGCAAGGATTGATCAAAGAAAAAGGTCCAGCAACAATTTTTATGGTGGGAAAAGAACGAGGGGTTCGTTCTCAGTATGCAAAGAAAATTTTAGAGTTAGTTAAAACACAGCGAGGGCTTCCGTTTACAACTCGATGGCTTACTCGAAAATTTGGCAAAGGACCAGCTGCTTTAGGCATGCGAGAGTTGCAGCAGTTGGGGATTGTAAGATCGTATCCGCCGTTAGCAGAGGTTTCTGGCGGAATTGTAACACAGTTTGAACATTCTATGATCGTCAAAGACAAGCCGGTTGTATATACCAGGACGGAAGAGGATGAGTGGTAGAATTTATTGCACTATTTGCTTCATCTTCGACACTACCATAAACGCCAAAACTGCGCCAAAGATAATAATTTCCCAGAACACTAATCCATTAATCTTTCCTAAAGCAAATAGAATCATATTTGCAACTAACAACAAAATCGCAACAATCCCTATTACTTTTAAGAAATTTTTTCTATTCAATATCATCACAGTAATTTCTTAACTACATTCTTCACTGACAACATCTGCTCCGTCCCAGAACTCATCTCTTTCAGCAGCACTTTCTTCTTCTTCACTTCTTCTTCACCGACAATCGCAACATAAGGAATAGCCAAGGTATTCGCATACTCCAGATTCTTGCTAACACCTTTCTTGCCCATGGCAAAATCAGCAGAAATTCCATTCTTCCGCAGCTCCTGCGCAATTTTCAGAGCTTCATCAACAGCATTGATGGGAATCACTAACACTTTCGCCGGCGTTTTTTCTTCCAGTTTATTCTGTAATTTCATCTGCTCCATGATCGGAGTTATTCCGAAAGAAACACCGATAGCAGGAATCTCTCTACCCCCGCCCATGTAATTGCCGATCATCTGATCATACCTTCCCCCACCAGCAATTGAAGAAGTTATAATACTATTTTTCAAATACGCTTCAATAACTGTTCCGGTGTAATATGCTTGTCCGCGCGCCAGAGAAAGATCAAATTCAACTTCCTTCACGCCCATCACTTTCAGATATCTAAAGAGCTCTTCCAATTCTGCCAATCCTTGTTTCCCTTCCTCATCTTTTATTTTTTTCTTCAGAGAAGAAGGAGTTGCCCCTTTGGTTAAGAAAGAAAACACTTTGTCCGCCTGAGCCTTGCTGCAGCCGCGTTGTTTTAATTCATCAGCTACTCCAACTTTTCCGATCTTGTCCAATTTATCGATGGCAATTAACGCTTCGCGGACCTCGGTAATCCCTGATTGTTTCAAAATACCATTCAATATTTTTCTATTATTGACTTTGATCACAAACTTAAAATTCAGTACTCGAAAAACATCGCACACCAAGGCAATCTGTTCTGCTTCTGCCAACATGGAGGAAGCGCCGATGGTATCAGCATCAGCCTGCCAGAATTCACGCTCCCGCCCAGTTTTGATCGGTCCGTCTCTGAATACCGGACCAGCCTGATACACTTTAAACGGCATCTTTAGAGTAGGATTCTGCGCTACGTATCTAGCTAACGAAGTAGTCATCTCAAAGCGTAATCCTAACTGCCGCCCGCCTTGGTCTTTCAATTTAAAAGTTTCCTTGAGCGCATCACTTTCTTCACCAGCGCCGTATTTTGCAGCCAGAGTTTCGAAGCGTTCTAAGACCGGAGTTTCCAAAGGCGCAAACCCATATAACTCAAAGGTTTTTGTGATAGTATTCACTACCTTGTTCTTGAGAATTTTCTCTTCTGGTGGTAAGTCCTTGACTCCTTTTGCTGTTTGTATTTCCATAATTAGTTAGAAGTATCTTCTGTTTTATATAGATTCTGTTCAGAAAAAAGAGGGAAGTTGATACTTTTCTGATATAATATCTCTATGAATCCCTTTCCCTTCAAGAAATTCAAGTACAGAAAAGAAAGCATTGCCCATCATATGATAATTTGGTTTTGTATTTTTTTCTTTAAATTTCTCAGCAATACGTAAATACTGTTTTTCTTTCTTTGTTTGCGGTTGACATAAATAGATTTTAGGCGCTATATCATGTTTTTGACAAAGCCACAGATATGCGACTTTTAATTCTGGCAAATCAAAATGCATGAGATTGTGTGATAAAAATGTGGGATTGTTTTCTCTTTCTGTGTATACGCCGCTAATATGTCGCTGTACTGAACGTGCCTGTCCTTCCAAAAGGTAAGGTAAGAATAAAAATTTATGCTTCTGTACGTGATGCGTATATTCATGCGCTAACACGGGGATTAAACTGCCTCTTGGCTCTTTTTTAAGAGAGATATGCTCAGAAATGTCATAGTAATGTCCTTTAGACCTGAGAATATTATACGCCGATGGAAAAAACATAAGAAAATCGCTAAAATCAGAAAATTGTAATCCTCTTTCAAGAATTCTTTTATAATCAACTGTGGGTGCTTTAATTTTTGATACTCCAAAAAATGTATCAACAATTATCTTGACATCTTCTAATAATAAATGAAGATCACTCCTTTTAGGGACTTCCCCATAATCAAGAGTTATATCTTTAAGCTTTGAGTAAATCCGCATATTATTATCAATTATTTTTTCTAAAATAGGAACCATTTCATGATGTAAAAATGCTTGTTCAATACATTTATCATTAAATTGGCTAAAGTAGTTATCCATTATAATCACTTTAATTAAAAGAGGGCGGCCACCGAGAATCGAACTCGGATCCAGGGATCTCTGCTAAATACCTAGCCACAGTCCCTTATTCTAGCCGTTGAACTATGGCCGCCATGATACCTTAAAATCTACTTCTATT
>ERZ1292623.1677-Hain-H51-01um-R1-1677-length-20854-cov-13_pt1 | contig 19648 bp, 24 predicted proteins | sample MGYA00564398_ERZ1292623 | MGnify/ENA primary metagenome ERZ1292623 (study PRJEB36523, sample SAMEA6512633) | groundwater metagenome | collected 2019-01-07 | study: AquaDiva: Metagenomics assemblies of 32 groundwater samples | reverse complement strand
GAAAAATCTGGGTATTTTGAATGCAAAAAAGCATCTAACCTTTTGCCAGAATATTCTTTTGTAACCTTAAGTTCCATATTGGTTCTAGGTCAAAAACATTATTCCTCGCAGACGATATGGAGCCTCTTTATTTATATCAAATGGTCTTCCTGCCTACGGCAGGTAAACTCCATACCTGCCCGCCTTTGGCGGGATGCTGCTCGGAACATTTTTTTTAATTTTATTTCAAGTTTATTTAGATAAATTATGTTTGGGTTGCTCTACGGGGTATTCTCGCAAAAAAGGCGAATATTGTCACTTTTTAAAAGTAATACACACCCCATTGTTGCCAAAACATATTGTGGTGCTATTATGTAGGCAATATTAAAAGTAATCAGTTAATTAACAAGTTAAACAATCAAAAAAAATGTCAAGAAAAATTGCTTATGTTTTGGTTGCATCTGGTTTAATGTTTTCCTTAACAGGATTCGTTTCGGCCCAAGATTCAACAGGTAGCGCTAGTGTAAAAGATAACGTTCAAAGAATACAGGAAAAAAGAAAAGAAATAGAAACAAAAGTCGGAGAAAAGAAAACCGAAGTTAGACAAAAGTTGGAAACTGCTCGCGCGGAGTTAGTTAGAATGTATGTTAATAGAATGTCTAATCGTTACGATGCGGCTATTAACCGCTTAGATAATTTGGCGCAAAGAATTAGTACTCGCTTAGAAAAGTTATCGGCCGAAGGCAAAGATGTTAAAGCTTATACAAAATCTTTAAATGAGGCTAAAACAAAAATAGATACAGCTAGAACAAAATTAGCCGAAACTAAGACTGCCCTAAATGCTGTGCCAGATTCCGAATTACCAAAAACTGATTTTGAAAGCGCCAGAGCTAAACTTTCCGAAACTAAAGACGCTATAAAAGATGCACATACCGCTTTGGTAGACACAGTAAATTCCATTAAGGGTACGCCTACAAAGAAAACAGGAAATAACAAATAACAATTATAATTAATTAACATATTAAAAAAATGGAAGAAATAAATAATTCAAACGGCGAAAACAATCGTTGGGCGTGGATAGTAACCGGCGTAGTAGTTTTGGTAGCTATTATTGGTTTTTATTCTTGGCCTAAAAAAGCCGATACTGAAACTGCAGAAGTTCCTGCTAACAATATAGTAGAAGAAGATACTTATACAGCTTCGCTTAATAGTGTTAGCTCGTCCGATGAAATTTCTGATATTGAAAATGATTTAAACAATACCGATGTTTCTAATTTAGATAAAGAAACTGTTGATGTTGACTCTGCTATCAGTGGTCAGTAAACTAGTTAAAATATTAGTATTTAAAACCGCTCCGATACAATATCGGGGCGGTTTGCTATAATCGGGTAATGAAGATTCTAACCAAAACAGGTGTAATATTTAGCATAGTTTTTGTTGATTTTTTGGGTTTAAGCTTTATCCTTCCACTTTATCCTGCATTAGCTAGTAAATTTGGATTATCGGCTACTTTAATTACTCTGCTTTCAGCGTCGTACGCTTTAATGCAGTTTATTTTTTCGCCCATATTAGGGCGTCTTTCGGATAGGATCGGTCGAAAGCCCATATTGGTTGTAACTTCTCTTGGTACCGCTGTATCGTTTATACTTTTTGGTTGGGCTAATTCTGTTTGGCTTATTTTTGCTTCTAGAATTTTAAATGGAATTTTTGGTTCCAACGTGGCAGTGGCTCAAGCCTATATTGCCGATATTACAGGTAAGCACGAAAGAACAGAGGGTATGGGAACAATAGGTGCCGCCTTAGGGCTGGGCTTAATTTTGGGTCCAACATTGTCTGGTTTTTTGGGTCATTTTGGTTTTGGCGCGCCAGCATATGGCGCGGCTGTTTTAACATTTTTAAATTCTATTTTTGTTATTTTTTTCTTAAAAGAATCTTTGGCTAAAAATTTAAGGATAAAAAATAAAATTTTTGATCTAGAGATTCATGCAAAAAATGTAATAGAAGTATTAAAGCATCCATTGATGGGTAGAATAATGCTCACTTATTTTTTGTCTATGTTTGCTTTGGCTTCTGTTCAAAATATTGCCACCCTTTTTGCCGAAGAAAGATTCCATTTAGGTATAGCCGAAATGGGAGCTGTTTTTGCTTTGGTCGGCTTGGTTTTGTTATTAACTCAGGGTTTTTTGGTCGGCAGAATGGTTAAGAAGGTTGGGGAATTAAAAATTGTTATAACTGGAGTTTTTTTAGCGGCCATTGGTTATATTATTATGCCAACCATAGAATACGTTTGGTTTGTGCTTATTGCGGCGGGCTTTTTGTCTTTTGGTATAGGCTTATTTATTCCTGCATTAAATTCGTTAATTTCTAAAAATGCTTCACGCGAAGAACAAGGCGAAATATTTGGCGTAACACAATCTTTAATTGGACTTGCTTTAATTTTCGCACCGATTTTTGGAGGCGGCCTTTATGATTTATTTGGTAGTGGTTCTCCATTTTTTGCGGCAGGAATTATAACTTTAGTGGCACTTTATTTTTCTTTTTCTGTTTTTAGAAAGCTAAAGAAAGTTGAAAATCGAGAATTTTTTAAGCATAACTGATCTCATAACTTATATCTCATATCTTGGATCTAGATGTAGGATCCAAGATTCAAGATCCATATGATTTATTTAATTCTTCATAATATACGCAGTGCCTACAATGTCGGTGCGATTTTTAGAACTGCCGATGCGGTGGGAGTTTCAAAAATATATATTGGTGGCTACACGCCTACACCCGAAAATCCAAAAGTAGCTAAAACTTCGCTCGGCGCGGAAAATTCGGTTAAATGGGAAAAATATTTTAATACTTGGAAGTTGGTAGAAGAATTAAAATCTAAAAATATTAAAGTTGTGGCCTTGGAACAATCAAAAGAAAGCCAAGATTATAGAAAATTTAAACCCAAGTTTCCTCTTGCAGTAGTCGTTGGCAACGAAGTTAAAGGTCTTTCACCAAACATTCTTAAACGGGTTGATTCCGTTTGGCATATACCAATGCGCGGTAAAAAAGAATCTTTAAATGTCACGGTGGCTACGGGAGTATTTTTATATAAAATTTTGGAATAGATAATTAGACTGGTATTATATTTAAATGAATCACAGAGTTTACCTAGATTACGCAGCTGCAACTCCGCTGGATAAGCGTGTAAAAGAAGTTATGGATGAATATCTTCAAGTGGCTGGAGCCCATTCGACTGATTCGATAAACTCACAGCAAGCATGCTCAGGGCAAGCAAATCCATCGGGTTTGTATCAAGAGGGTCGGGAAGCGCAGAAAGCCTTGGGTGAAGCTAGAAAAACTGTGGCTGGTTTTATTAGTGCCAAACCCCACGAAATTATTTTTACATCTAGTACAACGGAATCCAATAATATTGCTATTTTGGGTACGGCGATGGCTAACAAATCAAAAGGGCTTCATATAATTACTACTGTGGTAGAACATGTTTCATCTTTGAATCCGTTTAAACGTTTAGAAGAAGATGGTTTCGAAGTAACTTATTTGCCCGTGGATGAATTTGGGCGAGTATCGGCCGATCAAGTTAAAAAAGCCATAAGGCCAGATACAATTTTGGTTTCTATTATTTTTGCTTCTAACGAGATTGGGACAGTGAATCCGATCAAAGAGATCGGAAAGGGAATTAAAGGGATGAAAAGGGATGAAAGGGGAGGACTGCCGTATTTTTTTACTGATGCTGCGCAAGCTGTACCACACATTAAAATCAACGCCGATAATTTAGGCATAGATTTAATGTCTTTTAGTTCTAGCAAAATTTATGGTCCTAAGGGTGCTTCGGCGCTTTATATAAAATCGGGTGTAAAAATTTTGCCGGTGATGCTAGGTGGTTCTCAAGAAAATGGTTTGCGCCCATGCACGCAGGATGTTTCGGGTATAGTTGGTTTTGCCGAAGCTATCAAAATTATTCAATCAGAAGGGGAAAAGGAAGATAGTCGGTTGGCGGAATGGCGTGATAGGATTATAAAAGAAGTTAAATCGGTTCTGCTGGAAGTTTTGTTAAACGGTCATCCTACGGAAAGATTGGCTAATAATGTAAGTTTTTCCATACCAACAGTCAAAGGGGAAGAGTTGGTTATGGCAATGGACGAAGCTGGCTTTGCGCTTTCCACTCGTTCAGCTTGTGATGCTAAAAATTCAACTCCACCCCACGTTATAAAAGCTATTGGTCGCACCGATGATGAAGCTTGGGGCACAGTGCGGATTACACTGGGGCGATATACTTCGGAGGAAGATGTAGAGAATTTTATAAGGGTTTTTATAAATAAGATTAATCAGCTAAAATTAATTTCTAATAACTAATTTTCAATTTCTAATAAAACTCCAATGTTTAAGTTCTAAAATTAGACATTTAATCATTAGTTATTGATTAGAAATTAGTAATTGAGAATTAGATATTTTTTAAAAATATGCATAAACCCAAAGAATTTAATTTAGGCGAGCTAAATGGTATTTCGGCTAAAACCAACGAAATACACGAGAAAAAACTTTACGTAGGTTACGTTAACAAAAGAAATGAAGTAGAAGAAAAATTGGCAAAACTAACTGCCGAAGAATTAACTGCGGGCAATCAAGTGTATTCTTATTTGCGCGGGTTAAAGGAAGGTGAAACATTTGCGGCTAATGGTATGATATTACATCAAATATTTTTTAGTATTTTAGGTGGAAATGGTGATGCGTCAAATACAAAAATTTTAGGCGCTATAGAAAAAGAGTGGGGCAGTTTTGATAATTTTAAAGCTATGTTTACGGCCTCGGCTATGGTGGCTCGTGGCTGGGCTATTTTGTGTTGGGATTTTTCCGATATGAAATTACATATTTATACGGCTGATGCTCAAAACCAGGGTGGGGTGTGGAACTGCGCTGTTTTTCTTAATGTAGATGTTTACGAGCATGCATATTTCATAGACTATGGTTCCGACCGTAAAGCTTATTTGGAAGCATTTTTTAAAAATATAAATTGGCAGAAAGTGGATGAATTATATGAAAGCATAATTAATATGATAAAAAATTAACGGGATGAATATAAAAATCAATCAAAAATTACCTAATTTTATTGGTGCCACTTATGATGGCCAGCAGTTTGATCTGACTAAATATATTGGAGAAAATAATATAATTTTATATTTTTATCCTAAAGATGATACCCCGGGCTGTACTTTGGAAGGCGTTGAATTTTCGGAACTTAATAAAGAATTTAAAAAACAAAACACTTTAGTTTTTGGTATGAATCGCGATAGTTTGGATTCACATAAAAGATTTTGTCATAAACATAATATCCATTTACCTTTACTATCCGACCTAGAAGGTGAGTATGGCCAGAAATTGGGCGTATTAAAGGATACGGGCGGTTTTAAACGCACAACTATTCTTGTTGGACGCGATGGCAAAATAAAACACATTTGGGAAGATGTTAAAGCCAGTGGCCATGCCGAAGAAGTTTTGGGTAAGGTAAAAGAATTTGAACACCAAGTTCAAAAGAAATTATCCGAAGGTAAAGATTTAGGTTCAACTCGCCGAAGTTATTCAAAACCAGGTCAACGTGCCGCAGCAAAGTCTAAATTTAAATAAATCGTAACCAGTTTTATTTTGTTTTTACTAAATTAAATATTTTGCTGTGCAAAACATTTTGGTAAAGTTTTGCTATTGGGGTATAATAAAATCACTTAAAACTTTTTTTAATAATTAAATATAACTAAATAAAATATGAATAAGAAATTTTTTCTTACCGTGACAGCTTTGGCTGTTATGATTACTGTGGGTTACGCGATCTACACTAATGGTTCCGTCACCGATCTAAGCAATGTTATTAGCAATCAATTAAGCGGAATAACTTCGGTTGGCAGTAACTATTTAGGTGCTTTGGTTATCACCACTAGTCCAGTAGGCAAGCCGTCGTTAAATATTTCCGCAGTTTCTGGTCAAAAAGTAATGGATATATTACCTGCTCAAAGGGCTGTTGTTTTTGGTAGTTATATTTTAGATGCTAGAAGATCTGGTGAAGATATTGCTGTTTTTAATTTAGTTTTTTCGCCAACGGTTTCTAAAGGTGGGTATGTTGATGACATACAAAAATGTTAGCTGGTTTCCGAAGGTAATGCTTTGATTTCTAATCAAGTAGGAACTTTGTTTGGTGGGGACGTATCTTTTAGATTACACAATGAAAATGTTGATCCTGCTTCTCCTAACTCACTTGGATTTTTAGTTACAAAGGGAAGTAAGAGCGTTATAAGCTTAAGATGTGATGTTGCGCTTACACCAAATTCAGCTTCTGGTTCTGTTTTTAGGTGGACAATTAAAAAAGCAAACAATAATGTAGCTAGTGCGATCGGAATGTTTTCTAGCAAAGCGGTTACGATCAATATTTCTTCTGCTAATAGTCCAGTTGCTGTTTTGCGTACAGTTGGCAATTTATTTGTTTCTTTGGATTCTTCTACGCCAGTTGGCAGAAAGCTATCTTGCGGTATGTTTAATAACGAAATGACAAAAATACAGTTGACCAGCAGTTTTGAAGATGTTTATGTTAAAAAAATTAATTTAATGTTATCTGGTACAGCCACATCTAATTCTGTTACTCGTTTTACTTTGTATGATGGCAATAGTTCTGTAGTTATAGGTGAGGGTGCTTTTGGAACAAATAAAACAGGCGAAGTTGTTTTAGCTGGACAAGGTTTTTTGGTTCCAGCCTTAACATCTAAAGAATTGAGCGTTCGAATCGATATTCCTAAAGATACTGCTAACAATCGTTGCCAAGTGGGTAAGACAGTTGGGATTGATTATATAAGCGCTCAAGCGGTAGGTGCTACTACAGCAAACAGTGTTGTTGCAACAAGGCAAAACACAACCAAAATTTCTGGTAAGAAATCAACATTAGCTAAATAATTTAATCTAATTTACAAAAGCCCCCGATACAATCGGGGGCTTTTTAATTTTTCTAAAGAGAATATAATCAAACTAAATGAGAGTTCTTTTAAAAAAGGAGGACGTAAGTGAAAATATTATTTTTGCGAAGGCGGTTTTTTCTTGTAAGAAAAGTAATACTAAAAAGAAAAAGGCATGTTGTTTTAGAAAATGAACCACCTAATTGGAAAAAAGCAGGCGAATCTTTTCAAAGATTGATTAGAAAAAACCGAGACGAAATTATAAGACTTTGTGATGCTAGAACCTACAGAGACCTCTATATTGAAGATGGCATAGAACCACCTTGTTGATTTAAGTGGTTTACGCTAGAATATTTTCATAGATTTCTGCGTTCTGCCTTTGATCCTTAACAAGGGGAATAGAGGATGGAACAAGAACTACAGGGGAAGTTTAAAGCCGCTGCGGGGTTATTGAATTGCTGAAAGAGGAACGCAAAATCTTAAGGAGGGTGAACCTGCCCTCTTTTTTAATTGCTCCACGGCAAATTTGTTGTTAAAATCTAGTTATGAATTTGAAGTTATTAAAGATTGGTTTAGGTGCTGTTTTCTTTCTTTCCTTGATTTCGCTTATTGCTATTATTTTTTTAATAAATCCTTATAATGCCAGTGTCGAAAATTTAGCACTTTTTTCGGGAGTGTTGTTTTTAGTTTTATTTAGTCTATTCTCATGGCTTGGTTTTTATGTTAGAAAAAGGTTTATAACAGAGGATAGTTTTAGACGTATTTTAAAAATGGCATTTAGGCAGGGTTTTCTTATTTCCGTTATGCCCGTTGTTTATTTATGGCTAAGTCATTTTAATTTATTGAAAGTTTGGACAGTTATTCCGGTTTCACTGCTGATATTAGGTATAGAGTATTATTTTTTAGTCTATTATGAACATAGAAATAAAATTACCCGAGATTAATGCTTTAAAAAAGGCATTAGAACAAAAAACCGATGCCGAGAGTTTGCGTATGAAGCGTTTTTTAGAAATGCCAGATTTATCTCGGATGTCTGGTAGTCCCATAAACGAAATAGTTGAAAATATTTTAAAAAATCCAAGTTTTAATAGTTTTGATGTTATAGAAGTTCCCGAAATAGTGCCAGCTAGTATAAGTTTTGATTTGTTTGATTTTCCGGCGGATCACCCAGTTCGTTCAAAATCGGATACTTATTATGTAGATGATAAAAATATTTTACGCACGCATACCACAGTTATGTGGTATTACTATTTAAACGATGAAAGTGTAAAAGAAAGAATTGCAAAAAAAGAAGCTGTTGGTTGTTTTTCTTTTGGAAAAGTTTACCGCAAAGATGAAATTGACCGCAAACATATGAATATTTTTCATCAAATAGATGGTTGGTATCTTGTACCAAAAGATCAAAAAGTAATTACCATAGACGATTTACAGGAAGTTTTAGCCAATATCGCCAAGGCAGTTTTTGGCCCAGATGTAAAATATCGTTTTAACCCCGATACTTTTCCTTATACCGACCCAAGTTTGGAAATGGAAATAGAACGCGATGGTAAGTGGATTGAAATTTTAGGCAGTGGTGTGGTTAAAGGCAGTGTTTTAGATAAACTAGGTGTGGATTCAAATGTTTATAATGGTTGGGCTTTTGGTTTTGGTTTAGAAAGATTAGCGATTGTAAGTATGGATTTGCCAGATATTCGTTTGCTTTGGTCCAACGATGAGCGGGTCAAGCGTCAACTCAAGCTCGGCAATAAATTTAAAGAGGTTTCAAAGTTTCCACCCATTACGCGCGATATTTCTTTTGTGGTGGAAAAAGATTTTATACCAAATAACTATTTTGATTTGATTCGCGACATAGGTGGCGAGTTAGTTGAGGAGGTTCAGTTGTTAGATAAATACGAAAATGCCGAAAAGTTTGGCACCGATAAAATTAGTTACACTTACCGCATTATTTATCGATCCAACGAAAGAACTCTTACCACAGACGAAGTGGATCCAATTCAGGCTAGAGTTTACCAAGAAACAGCTTCACAGTTTAAAGCGGATTTGAGATAAAATATAACTTTTTTAGGTTGATTTTAAGCTTGAAAAATGATAAAATTAAAGTATTAAAATCTTAGATTATAGACAAAGCACCTCGCTTTTGCGGGATGCTCGTTTTTATGGCTAATAATAAAGAAAACAATTATACAGCAAAAGACATATATGTTTTAGAGGGTCTTGAACCTGTCCGCAAAAGGCCAGGTATGTACATTGGTTCTACTGGCGTAGATGGCCTGCATCACTTAATTTGGGAAATAGTGGACAATTCCATGGATGAAGCCATGGCCGGGCACGCCAAGAATATCAGCGTTGTTATTGAATCAGATAATAGAGTAAGAGTAGACGACGATGGCCGAGGTATTCCGGTAGAGGTTCATAAACAAACAGGTAAATCTGCACTGGAGACTGTTATGACTACGCTTCATGCGGGTGGAAAATTTGGAGGTGAATCTTACAAAATTTCTGGCGGTTTACATGGAGTAGGTGCTTCGGTGGTTAATGCTCTTTCTTCATCGCTTAAAGCCGAGGTTTGTCGTGATGGTGAACTTTGGATGCAAGAATATAAACGAGGTGTGCCATTAGCCAAAGTTAAAAAGGTAGGCAAGTGTAATCAAAATGGAACTTCGGTTACTTTTGAACCTGATCCAGAAATTTTTAAGGAAATTAAATTTAATTATCAAAGAATTTTAGATCACTTACGTCAGCAAACCTATTTAACCAAAGGTGTAAAAATTACAATTACCGATGCCAGAGTAAAACCAGCTCAAAGCCACAGTTTTTATTTTGAAGGTGGAATTGTAGCTTACGTGCAATATTTAAATCGCAGCAAAGTTAAAAAACAAGAAATAATTTATTCCTGCGACAAATCCGCAGAAGATGTTCACGTTGAAGTGGCTTTTCAATACACCGAAGATTTTCAGGGTATAGAACAATCTTTTGCCAATAACATTCATACACCAGATGGCGGTATGCACTTAACAGGTTTTAGAACAGCTTTAACTCGAAATTTAAATGATTACGCCAGAAAAAATTCTTTTATTAAAGATGCTGACGATAATTTAACAGGTGAGGACGCTCGTGAAGGGTTGACCGCTGTAATTTCGGTAAAAATTAGGGAACCTCAATTTGAAGGCCAGACTAAAGCTAAACTAGGAAATACAGAAGCTAGAACCGCAGTAGAATCGGTTGTATCGGAAACCTTGGCGGAATTTTTAGAAAAGAATCCAAGTGAAGCCAGAACAATTTTAGAAAAAACTCTTTTGGCCAAAAAAGCTCGCGAAGCTGCCAAGGCCGCACGCGAAACTGTAATTAGAAAAGGATTATTGGAAGGTTTAGCTTTACCAGGAAAGTTGGCTGATTGTTCTAATCGTGATCCTGCTGAATCGGAAATTTTTATTGTAGAAGGAGATTCGGCTGGCGGTTCGGCTAAACAAGCGCGTAGCAGAATTTTTCAAGCGATATTGCCACTTCGTGGAAAAATTTTGAACGTGGAAAAGTCGCGCTTAGATAAAATGTTGCTTAATAAAGAAGTTAAGGCTTTGGTTATTGCGTTGGGGGCTGCTATTGCTGATGAGTTTGATATAGACAAAGTTAGGTATCACAAAATAGTTTTAATGACCGATGCCGATGTAGACGGCGCGCATATTAGAACGCTTCTTTTAACTTTATTTTACCGTTATTTCCCACGAATTATAGAAAAAGGCTATTTGTATATTGCCCAGCCACCACTTTTTAGAATTCAAAAAGGTAAAGATATTAGGTATGTTTATTCTGATGCCGAAAAAGAAAAAACTGTTTTACAAATGGCAAGTGTCAAAATTCAAACCGATAAGGGTAAAAAATTAAAAATAAAAATGATGGGTAAAGAACTTGCCCCGAGCGAAGTCGAGGGGGCTGGAGAAGAATCTTTAGAAACCGAAACAACAGACGAGGCAGGTGGCACTGGAGACGTAGAAAAAGTTGCTGGTGTTAATATTCAGCGTTATAAAGGTTTAGGCGAAATGAATCCAGAACAGTTATGGGAAACAACAATGGATCCGGCAGTAAGAGTATTAAAACAAGTAAATGTAGCTAGCGCTGAAAATGCCGATAAAATTTTTGATATTTTAATGGGCAGTGAAGTCGGTCCTAGAAAGAGATTCATACAGACGCATGCCAAGACCGTGAAAAACCTAGATGTTTAGAAAATATCAAAAATAAAATTCCCCCGCGGAGGAAAATAGCCCCGCTCTGGCGGGGTGTTAGAAACCGTGGGTTTCTAAAAGAGTGGGGTCGGGGGAATTTTGATGACCGTTTTTTGATATTTTAATGGGCTCGGAAGTTGGTCCAAGAAAGAGATTTATACAGACACATGCTAAGACGGTTAAGAATTTGGATGTATAAAAATACGCCCCGACATTGTCGGGGCGTTACTTCACGCAGTAGAATCTGCAAACTTTTTTTTCTTGGGAGGAAGTTTGAGTTCATCTAACTCCATCCGAACTTCTGGATATTTTTCAGCCAACATCCGAATGAGCCGATCTTTGAGATCGTTCATTCCTTGTAGATGAAGTTTTTCTCCTCTCAAACGAGCGATTTCCTGTATTAGATAGTTTCTACGAGCTGTAAGGTTAAAGAACCAATCTAGTAAGAACATAGCACTTCTCCTTTTTTTAAGGATTAAACTATGTAGTATTGACACACAGTATGCCCTAGGTATATACTTAAAGTCAAGTAAGCCCTCAGGGGCTCTTTTTTTAAGGGCTTTGCCCAAGAGCCTGCCTGCGGTAGGCAGGTGTTAACGATTGGATGCAAAACCTTAGTCCGCCGAGGCCTTGCTTGCCACTCCGTAGCCTTGGCGAAGGGTGGGCGAGGCGGATACATTATAAATAAATACTATGGGTAAACTAACATCATATTTAAAAGATGTGCGTGTAGAGTTAGGCAAGGTTAATTGGCCTACGCGTGAACAAACAACTACATACACAATGCTGGTTATCGGTGTGTGTTTGGTAGTAGCAATTTTTTTGGGAGGATTGGATTATGTGTTTTCGTTTTTATTGAATAGATTTGTGTTTTAAATAAGATATAGCTCAAATATGGTATGGCCCGCCTTCGCCCACATTTATCAAGTAACGATAAAGAATCAAGCAAGGCTACGGCGGACACATGTTTGTAGCTAAATATTTTAAAAAAAATTTAGACAAACATGGCAAAGCAAACATTAAAACATGGGCGAAACTGGTATGTGCTTCATACTCATTCTGGGTACGAAGATACCGTTGCCCGCAACTTAAAACAAAGAATTGAATCTTTGGGAATGCAAGATAGAATTTTTAATGTAATTGTGCCTACCGAGAAAAAAATTAAAATAAGAAACGGTAAGCGCAGAGTAATAGAAGAAAAAATTTATCCCGGTTATGTTTTGGTAGAAATGAATGTAACCGATGATTCTTGGTATGTGGCCAGGAACACTCCTCGTGTAACAGGTTTTGTAGGTTCAGGTACCACACCTATTCCGGTTTCCGATGAAGAAATACACGAAATTCAACGACGTATGGGTATAGACGAACCGAAGTATAAGATTGACGTTGCGGTAGGAGATGCGGTAAAAATAACGGACGGTCCGTTTAAAGATTTTGATGGTAAAGTTTCTGCTGTAGACGAAGAGAAAGGTAAAATTAAGGTACTGGTTTCAATGTTCGGGCGAGAGACGCCTGTGGAATTAGATTTTTTACAGATTAAGAAGATATAAAGAATATGAACATGGCCCGCCTTCGCCCGTATTTATCAAGTCACGATAAAGAATCAAGCAAGGCTACGGCGGACACATGTTTTTAACTATTCATTTCATTCATAGAAAAACATGGCAAAAAAAATAAAAATAGTTGTAAAACTTCAGTTGCAAGCCGGCAAGGCAAACCCAGCTCCACCAGTGGGAACCGCATTAGGCCCTCATGGTTTAAACTTGCAGGATTTTTGTTCTAAGTTTAATGCAGCTACTGCCGACAAAGGCGACAATGTTATTCCGGTTGAAATTACTATCTACGAAGATAGAACTTTCGATTTGAAATATAAAACACCGCCAGCTTCCGACCTTTTAAAAAAAGCAGCCAAAGTAGAAAAAGGAGCTAAGGATCCTTTAAAAGCAAAAGTAGGCAAAGTTACGCGCGAACAAGTTCGTCAAATTGCCGAAATAAAAATGCCGGATCTTAGCGCCGACACAATAGAGCAAGCTATGAAGATTATAGAAGGCACGGCTCGTTCGATGGGAATAGAGGTTTCTAAATAATATTCCAACATTCTGCAGATATTGGTATGTTAACAACCCTAACGATCGTAAGAGTTGTTAACATTAAGATTCAGATATATTTGAAATAACTATCAGATGTTGCTAACCTAAAACACGAACCAAGCTGGTTCGTGTTTTTAGTTCTTTATAATACAAGGAGGAGATATATGAACCCGACCGTAAAATCTATTTTGGAAACTGGCTTTAATTTAGAAGCCAAGTATATCTCAGATTACAAGGAGCTTAGACGTTTGGTTAAACTTCTTAGAGAAAGTGGTTATACCATTGTTTTGACTCAAGGTGTCTACGATATGTACCACGTTGGGCATAGTCGTTATTTGATCAAGGCTCGATCATTTGGAGATGTGCTTATTGTGGGTGTTGATTCCGATGAATTAACCCGCAAGATGAAAGGCACTGACAGGCCTTTCGACAATTTCGAAGACAGAACCGAGCTCTTGGCTGGGTTTTCATTTATTAATATTCTTACTCGCCGTGATGTTGGTGAGCATAAATATCGTCTCATCAAATTGGTACGGCCAGATGTTCTGGTTATGTCTAAAACAACCAAATCTTTTACAGAAAGAGATAAAACAGCGCTTGAAGGGTGCTGTGGTCGGATCGAATATCTTGAGGCGCAAGCTCCGCCATCAAGTGTTAGTACTACAGCCAAAATAAGAAGGCTTAGGTTGGGAGGTGCTCAGGAACTTGGAGATAAGATTAGCAAATCCGTTCAGGGTGCAATAGCAGATTATTTGGAGGGAAAAAATGATACCAGGAGCTAATCTGATTGCCTACATTCCTACACTAAACCAACGTCATTTGGAATGGTTTAAGCAACATCGAAATAGTTCCCTTTTTCTTATCTCGCAGGCCGAAGCGGAGAAACTTCTTCCGCGGTTAGCTAGGAACATGGCGGCGTTGCCGACCACATTAGTTGCTCGTATAGTTTCTTTAGAGAGGTGGGTTAAAGAAGCGAGAATATTTTTTCCTGGCCGAGAGAACTATTATCCCAATCTTTCATCACCAGTGTGGAAAAGTTGGATTTTGCCCGACGAGGATGTTTCCCATATTTTTGCCGAAAAATATTTAGCGCCGGTAGGATGCGATTTCAAATTTGAGATGATCTGGGCTCGTTACGATATGATTGCAGTTACACGTAGTCAACCAGTAATTTCGGATGTTGAGATTTCATCTTCTGAATTAGATTTAGAACTTATGGACAAAGCTCGCAAGATTTCTGGGCAGAGTTCAGACTGGTGGAGGCAGATTGGTGCTTTGGCGGTTTCGTCAAACGGACGAATGTTGGTGGCTACTTGTAACACTCATCTGCCAAACGAATATGAAACATATATTTTTGGTGATTCAGGTCTTAACCGAGAGGCTGGGCAAGAAGGTAAATACACTTCTATTCACGCCGAGGAAGCAGTAATAACCCACTGCGCTCGGTATGGTCTTGCTCTTGATGGCGCGAACTTTTATGTAACTACTTTTCCTTGTGAGAAATGTGCTCGCCAGATAGTTTGGGCTGGAGTTAGTAAAATATTCTTCCGCGATGGATTTTCTTCGTTGAATGCCCAAGATGTTTTACAGGTAGGAGGTGTAAAGATTATTCAGGTCAAATCTCCGGATTAGCTTAATTGCTTTCCGGAGTTTTTTAATTAAATATAAAAACCCCTCTTCTCTTTAGGAGAAGAGGGGTTTGAACTAGGCGACCATAAATATTACTGGTTTATATTTTGGATCGTTTTTGTCAGTTATTTCTGGAACTATAAGATGAACATGAAGGTGTCGTACTGTGGCGCGGTTGATTCTTGGATCACCAAATCGAATTCCAATGCTTCCACTTTGAATATCAAATCTTTGTTCGGCCCACATCAACATTTGAAAAAGATCGGACCATTCGTGTGGATAAATATCTTCCAGTCTTTCAACATGGGTTATGTGGACGGCCACAAGATGCACTTTGGTGTTCTCGTATGGCCACATGTTTGGCATTAGAAACCAATAACTCGTTTTTCTGATAATTTCATTGCCTTCGGGCAAGTTTCCGGGGCAAAAAGGGCACTCACCCCTTTCTAATATTCCTTCCATAATCTTTTGCTGATCTGCAGTGCGAGCGTGAGCCAGTACCACAAAATTTTTTTTCTCGTCAGGTTCCATATTATTTCTCCATGAAAGTTGGCTATTCCGTGACTGGAATATCGTTCATAGCTGGTTGGGGATGGTAATCGGTTAATTCAAAATGATGTGGTCTGAAAGCAAAGATGTCTGTAATGCTTGTATCTGTAATCTTTAGCGTTGGGAAACAATTAGGTGTTCTAGATATTAGTTCTTTTACGTGATCAACCTGATCTTTGTAAATTTGCGCATCGTGAATGGAATGTATAAACATATATGGTTCATATCCAGTTACTTGCGCCAGCATAAGAAGAAGGGCAGTGTATTGGATCATGTTTGAAGGAATACCAACTGGAACATCACCCGAACGTTGATCCATTCTAAGAATCATTTTGTCTTCTAGAATAATAACCTGAACATCGCCATGACACGGTGCCACTACAACTCGGCGCTGTAGTTCGCTGTGTTGTAAGCAGAATCGAGGTATCCATGGCGTGACTTTGTGCGTACGCAACCATGGACGTTCGCGTATTTGTTTTACAAGATTATACCATTGGTTAAACCCATCGTTGCGATATGCAGGACCATAAGATCCCGGACCAAGATCTCCGGGTTCGAGACCGAACTTACCGCACTTTTCTTCGTTGGCCCAGCGACGCCACCAACTTGCCCAAGTTTGTTTATCTCCGTACTCGCGAAGCTGGTCGAGTGTGCGGGCACCATTTATGAAAGCAATGATTTCGGAAATAGGTTTTTGCCAAAAGGCAGAAATATCTCTTTCGGTAATAAATGGCGCGCCGTTTTCTAGGTAGAACTCCATTTGGGGAGCAGTAGCCGATGTAAATGTGCCTTTGGTTTGGAATCGGTTTTTGGTGTAGATTCCTGTTTCCAAGATATTTCCCAAAACTCTTCGATACTGAAAATCTGGTGTCCGCTCTTCGTATGGCCTGTAAATATTGCTCATCTTTCATCTCCTTTATTAAATGTTAAAGAACTGCGTGGCTGTAAATTTTTCTTGGCTGTATGCTATCATTTCTGTATGCTAAAATACAAGCCAGTTATTGGGTTAGAAATACATGCCGAACTTAATACCAAAACAAAAATGTTTTGTGATTCGGCCAATAATCCTAACGAAACTAATCCTAATACAAATGTTTGCCCTGTGTGTATGGCGCACCCAGGAACTTTGCCCGTTATAAATATTGAAGCTGTTCACAAGGTTATAAAGACCGGCTTGGCTTTGGGTTCTAAGATAAATGAATATTCTTGGTTTGAACGCAAAAACTATTTTTATCCAGATATACCCAAGGGTTACCAAATTTCTCAATTCGAAAAACCTTTTTGCGAAGGTGGAGTTTTAAAGTTATCTAACCCCGACGGTACCGTCGGGGGTGCCGGCAAAGAAATTAAAATTAAAAGAATTCATTTAGAAGAAGATACGGGTAAATTAATACACGAAAATAAAAAAAGCTTGGTCGATTTTAACCGAGCCGGTGTGCCTTTAATGGAACTTGTAACCGAACCCGATATTGAAACTGGTGTAGAGGCTAAAGAATTTGGCGAGGAATTTCAATTATTACTCCGCTATTTAAATGTTTCCGAAGCCGATATGGAAAAAGGGCAGTTAAGAATAGAAGCAAATATTTCTATAATGCCCGAAGGCGCCGAAAAATTTGGCACAAAAGTTGAAATTAAAAATTTAAATTCTTTTCGTGCCTGCGAACGCGCCATAGATTACGAAATAAAACGCCAAGCCGAAGTTTTAGAAAGTGGCGAAAAAGTTATTCAAGAAACACGTGGTTGGGATGAAAATAAATCGGAAACGTTTTCACAGCGCACCAAAGAAGAATCGCACGATTACCGCTATTTCCCAGAACCAGATTTACCACCAGTTCGTTTAGATAAAGCTCAAATTGAATTTATAAAACAAGAATTACCCGAACTACCAGCTTCGCGCCGCGAAAGATTTACTCGTGAATATAATATTACACAAAAAGATAGCCAAGTTCTTACTGTAGAAAAAGAACTAGGGGATTATTTCGAAAAAACTATTACAGAACTTGAAAGTTGGTTTATAGATGAAAAAATTAGCGATGCTTCAACCAAACAAAAACTAGTTAAACTTTCTGCTAATTATTTAATTACCGAAATACAAAAATTATTAGCCGAATCAAAATCTAAAATATCTAGCCTACTTATTACTCCCGAAGATTTTGCCGAACTTATTATTTTAATTCACCAAGGTAAAATATCTTCTTCGGCGGCACAAACAATATTAGCCGAAATGTTTGCTACCGGCGAAGACCCACACCAGATTTTGTTAGACAAAAACCTAGGGCAGGTAAGCGATGTAGAAGAAATTAAAAAATCTGCCGAGGAAGTTATTACAGCAAATCCAAAGCCAGTAGAAGATTATAAAAAAGGTAAAGTGGAATCTATCAAGTTTTTGGTGGGCCAACTTATGAAAGCTACAAAAGGCAAAGCCAACCCACAAGTGGGAGAGGAAATATTAAAAGAGTTGCTTACCCAGTAACGTACATTCGTATGCGTCACTGAGCTTAAGAAGGGCTTGTATTGACCGAGCTGAGCTCGGTTGACATTAAGCATTAAATAGTGTATACTTAGAACATCGTCAAATGGCGATGTTCTTTAGCATAAACCCCGCCAGAGGCGGGTAAACCTGCCCATAAACGGGCAAAAACCATAAGGAGCTGACAATGGATACATCCAACAGCGCCCAAACAATCAACGATCTGTACATCACCCCACACAGAGAAGACGCCTGTTTAGGCGATAAACTCTGGAGTGTTGTAGAAGCGGTAGTGCGTGAGCTGCTGCCGGTACTAAGATACATAGCGGCTCCAAGATTTCTATGGAAGAAAGACGGTTCAGGTGCAGGCTATACCTGTCATTGCATCAAGATTGGCAGGAATCGTCTCGGTGCTAATATCTACTTGGATGGAAATGGTGGAACATTCGGCACAGAGACTGAGGATGACAAGGAATATGTTCTCTCTACTCACAACACTCCTTATATGCTGAGGTCTCTACCATTTGAAGACCTTATTACTTCTTTACAGGAGATGTTGCAAAAAGCGATAGAGAAGCGGACGCAGCATCTCGCCAGTCTCAACGAGCGGTCGCAGAAGCTGGATGAGATCATGGCGATTCTGAAGCGCTGATCAGCAGTTCCAAACGGTTAGAGTCTTGAGAGCACAGAAATGTGCTCTCTTTTTTAATTCAAAAAACTTTTTATTTTTTCTTCGGCTTCTTTTGGCGAAGTTATCCAAACAATATTTTTATCTTTTTTAAACCACGTTGTTTGCCTTTTGGTGTAGGCGAGTGTGTTTTGTATTATTAAACTTTCTATTTTATCTAAATTAGTTTCGTCTTTAAATTCTTGGTAGCCAATACTTTGCATTGGAGTAATTTCCCAGCCATATTTTTCGCTTAGTTGTTTTATTTCTTCGGCTAAACCTTTTTTAAACATTTCTTTGGTTCTTTCTGTTATTCTTTTAACCAATTCTTCTTTTTCTATTTTTATACCAATTTTTAAATAGTCAAAAACAGGCTCGCCAATTTTACGCTGGTTAGAAAATTTTTCGCCTGTTTCGGCTATAACTTCTAAAGCTCTTATTATTCTTCTTTTATTTGCGTTACCAGTAATTAAAGCGGCTTCGGGGTCTTTTTCTTTTAGTGCATTAAAAAGTTCTAGAATATCTTTTTGTTCTAATTCTTGGCGAAGGCGCAAATTAGGTTTAACTTCGGGTATATTCCAGTTCTCTAAAACTGCTTTTAAATATAGCGGAGTACCGCCAACTAAAAACGGAGTTTTGCCACACGAAACAATTTCTTTTAATTTTTCTGTGGCTAGTTTTTGATATTGTGAAAGAGTAAAATCATCTGTTGGATCAATTTCATCAATCAAGTAATGAGCGATGCCTTTGTATATAAACTTTCCGTTTTCCCAAGCGCCTTCGGGTTTGGCAGTGCCAACATTAAACTCTTTATATATTTGTCTAGAATCGGCCGAAACTATCTCGCCATTAAATTCTTTGGCAAGTTCTACTGCAAGACTGGTTTTACCAGAAGAGGTAATACCGAGAATTGTAATTACTCTAGAGAGACTTGGATTCAATTTCTTTCTTTAACTTAGACACAAAATCTTCAACATTCATTGCGCCTAAATCTTCACCACCTCTTTTTCTTATAGCCACGGTTTTATTTTCTTCTTCCTTTGCGCCCACGATTGCTAAGTAAGGAATTTTTTGTGTTTCGGCTTCGCGAATTTTTTTACCGATAGTTTCGTTTT
>ERZ1292623.1860-Hain-H51-01um-R1-1860-length-19659-cov-5_pt1 | contig 19659 bp, 20 predicted proteins | sample MGYA00564398_ERZ1292623 | MGnify/ENA primary metagenome ERZ1292623 (study PRJEB36523, sample SAMEA6512633) | groundwater metagenome | collected 2019-01-07 | study: AquaDiva: Metagenomics assemblies of 32 groundwater samples | reverse complement strand
GCTGCAATATCTGGTGTCGCGGGGAACGTGGATAGGATTTGGCGATGTGAAATTCGGCGTTTTTATGGGGTTATTCCTTGGCTTTCCGCTTGTTGTGGTCGCTCTTTTTTTCAGTTATCTTCTTGGTGCGCTCGTTGGCGGCGCATTACTGCTGCGGGGCGCAGTGAGCATGAAGGCCCAAGTTCCTTTCGGGCCGTTCCTTGTGGCGGGAACCGCAATTGCGTATGCGTACGGACGTGACATCATCTGGTGGTATCTGAATATCATGTGAATCGGGAATTATGAATAACGATGCTGGATAAAAAGACAGAGCAAAACCGAAATAGGGAACAGGGATTCACCCTTGTGGAGCTTTTGGTCGCCGGTGCGGTTATTGCGACGATCGCAAGCGTGATATTTCTAAACGCGGGAACATTCCGGGGAGTGCAGAAACTCAACCAGGCGGCGCAACAGTTGGCGCTTGACCTCCGCCGCGCGCAAAACCTGTCGCTCGCTCCCTCGGACAGTCCTATTTGTGTGTACGGTGTATATATGAACTCCGCGAGCGAGTACTTCGTGTACAAGAACACCACCGATGAGGAGATCGCGCCTTGTACGCACCAGTACGATAGTGCGCAGGAACCGGATGCAACGGTCGCAACAACGAACCTTCCCGGCGGCATTACCATTTCAAGTTTGGCGTCGGATGTTTCGTTTGAAGCGCCCGAGCCCGTCACCTATGTTGATGGCGCGCTGGCGAGTACCGCGGTGATATTCACGCTTTCTTCCGCAAGCGGGTCAAAAAATATCGTGGTGAACCGATTTGGGAATGTGGAGATACAATAATCAGTGTAAAGAAGCAATGCAAAAAAATCCAATCTATAATTTTCTGAAAGCGAAAAGCCATACGCGAACGAAGTTGAAAGTTTGCGGCGGATTCACGTTGCTGGAAAGCATGATCGCCATCGCGGTATTTTCCGTCGGGGTGTCAACCGCCATTATGGTGATCACCAGCGCTATCAATACCGGGACACGCACCAAAAACAAGATCGTTGCCGCAAACCTCGCGCAGGAAGGCGTGGAAGTTATCCGCAATGTTCGCGACCGCAACTGGATGGCAGGGAACGCATGGACGGACGCCATTGCCAATGTGAGTGGGTGCATAGCGTGGGACACCGACAACAGCGGCGGCGCACTGACGCCGTTTGCCGCAGCCCCGTGCGCTCCCGCGCCGAACATGGCGTTTGACGGGTCGCACTATGTCATGGATACGGCGGCAAGCATGTTTACCCGCACCGTGACCACCGTTCTTGAAAACCCCGGGTCAATCGATCCGAACAATCCGGAACGGCTGAACGTGACGGCGCTTGCTACCTGCGGCGCGGGGTGCAGCATTACGGTTTCCGAATACCTCTATGACTGGAAGTAAGGCGATGAAACAAGAAAGCAACAAAACAACAAAACAACAAAACAACAACGCGGGGTTTACCCTCATAGAACTCATGGTTTCCATTTCCGTGTTTTCCATTGTTGTGGTACTCATGTCGGGTATGCTTGTCACGTCGCTGCGCGGCCAGGAAAAGGGGTTTACCGCGCAAAACGTCGCGGACAATATTCGCTACGCCATGGAAGTGATGGCAAAAGAGGTCCGTATGGGGAGTGCGTTCACGCAAAACAACGCCAACGAGATCCAATTCACGTCCAACATGCCCCACCGCAACGGATCTCCCATCCGGTTTTTTCTCCAGGGAGGAAGGGTGATGTTTGATGACAATATCAGTCCCGGCGACGTTGTTCCGGCGGAGGCGATCACCGCGGTCAATGTTGCCGTTTCAAGTTTGCGGTTTGACCTCACCGGTACCGGTGCGGCCAGTCACATTCGCCTTATCATTGTACTGGAAGCCGCATCCGCCGGTACCGCCGCTGACGTGGCAACCAGTATCAATGTTCAAACCACCATCTCGCCGAGGATCTTATAACATGAAACCTAAAACCTATAACACACAATCCACCGTTCTTTCGTTCCAGGTTCCAGGTTCCAGGTTCCAGGAGCGCGGTATTACGCTCTATCTTGCTATGTTGACGCTTTCGGCGGTGTTGGCAACCGCGTTGTTCGCATCATCCGCGTTCGTCCGGGAGTACAAAATAACCTCGGAGGCCGCCCGCTCCCTGAATGCCGTGTATATTGCGGACTCCGCGATGGAGTACACGTTGTATCTCACGCGGCCGGGCGCGGCATATGTGGAGGAAGACACGAATTTTGGCACACCAAGCAGTATTGTGATAGATACCTCCGTTACCGCTATTACGAACAGTACTATCACTCATAACGAAACTGAAATACTGGGATCGTCGGGGTGCGTTTCAGCAATCGGTTTTTCGAGCGTTGCCGACGCGGCATGCAATGCGAAAGCCCGTATTGTGTCCGGTAACCTCACAGACCCTGCTTACTCCGACGCCTGCGCGCGGGTGATCGGCACCGCAGATGATTGCATACGGATCATCACGAACGGGTCGTACCGCAACACGAATCGGGCATTGGAGATCGTGTACCCAAATTTGTGATCCTGTAACTCGCAACAGGTAACCCAAAATCCAAGAGAATACGAACCTATGCTTTCTTGGGTTACAGGTTACAGGTTACAGGTTATATGTTTTGTGACGAAAACAGAAGCAAAAACTCGGATAGAAAAACTGAAAGCGGAAATAAACCATCACCGGTATCTCTACCATGTGCTTGACCGCTCGGAAATATCGGACGCCGCGCTGGATTCTCTGAAACATGAGTTGGTGCGCTTGGAACGGGAGCACCCGGAGCTTGTTACGCCGGATTCCCCAACCCAGCGTGTTGGAGGCGCCCCGCTCGCACAGTTCACAAAGGTACGCCACACCACGCCGATGCTGTCGCTCGACGACGCGTTTTCGGAAGACGAAATGCGCGCGTGGGAAGAACGCATTAAAAAAGTGTATCCCCGGGGAATATTTTCCTATTTTGCCGAGCTGAAGATCGACGGGTTCGCCATATCGCTTGTGTATCGCGCCGGCGTTTTGGTAACTGCCGCGACGCGGGGCGACGGCACGACAGGGGAAGATGTCACACAAAATATTAAAACCATAGAGGCGGTTCCGCTTGTTTTGGAGCATGCAAAAAATACCGCACCGATACGAAACATTGAAGTGCGCGGCGAAGTGTTCATGACGAAAAAAGTTTTTGCCGCGATCAACAAAGAACGCGCGGCCTCGGGTGAACCGCTCTATGCCAACCCCCGCAATACCGCCGCCGGTTCCATCCGGCAGTTGGATCCAAACACCGCCGCCGCGCGCAAGCTTGATTTTATGGCGTACGATGTTGTCACGGACACCGGACAGAAAACGCACGAGGAGGAGCATATGTTGGCGCATGCACTGGGTTTTAAGACCGATACGCTCGCCCGTTCTTGCAAAACCATCGGCGAAGTGTTCGCGTTCTATCGCGACATTGCCGCGCGGCGGGATAATCTCGCGCACCAGATAGACGGCATCGTAGTAACGGTGAACGACAACGCGACATTCACACGACTTGGCGTTGCCGGAAAAGCCCCGCGCGGCGCGATCGCGTTCAAGTTTCCCGCCGAGGAGGCAACCACACGAATCAAAGATATTGTGGTGCATGTGGGGCGTACCGGCGCGCTTACGCCCGTGGCGCACCTCGACCCGGTTTCTATCGGCGGCACGACCGTTTCGCATGCGTCGCTCCACAATCAGGACGAAATTGCGCGGCTGGGGGTGAAGATCGGCGATACCGTCATTGTGAAACGCGCGGGTGACGTGATTCCCAAGGTTGTGAGTGTTTTGGAGAATCTGCGTACGGGAAAAGAAAAGCAATTCCGCATGCCGACGCGTTGCCCGGTATGCAAAGGCGCACTCATACGGCCTGCGGGAGAAGTGATATGGAAGTGCGCCGCCGCGGACTGTCCGGCGAAGAACCGCGAAGCGCTGGCGCATTTTGTTTCACGCAAAGCGTTCAATATTGTCGGCCTGGGCGACAAGATACTGGAGCAACTTTCGCGCGAGGGGTTGGTGTCCGACCCCGCCGATATCTTTTTTTTGGAGAAAGGCGATCTTGAGCCGTTGGAGCGGTTTGCCGAAAAGTCGGCCGACAATCTTATTGCCACGATCAAAAAAAGCACAACCGTATCGCTTGCCCGCCTGTTGTTCGCGCTCGGCATTGTGCATGTCGGGGAGGAAACCGCGGCCGACCTTGCCGACCATCTGGAGACGCGGCGGTCTCTGCGGACGCCGACAGACCTTGCGATTGTCCTGCGGCGCGAGACGATGGCGTCGCTTGAAGAAATTACCGACATCGGCCCGAAGGTTGCCTCTAGTATTGTCGCATACTTTCGTTCGCCGTACGCCGCGCGGCTTTTGCAAAAATTGAAGGATGCTGGTATTATCATAGCGCCGCGTGAGCGTCCGAAGCGTTCAAGCGCATTTTCCGGGAAAAGTTTCGTGTTTACGGGCGAACTTTCGGCGATGAGTCGCGATGATGCCGAAGCCGCCGTGCGCGCGCTGGGCGGCAAGCCGCAACGTTCGGTATCCGCCCGGACACACTTTGTTGTTGCGGGTGAAAACCCCGGGTCAAAGCACGAACAGGCAAAAAAACTAAACGTGAAGATACTGAACGAAAAAGAATTTTTGAACATGGTGCATAAGGCATAAACGGTATGGATATTGACCAGATCAAACATCTTGCGAAACTTTCGCATCTTGCATTTACCGATGAAGAGTTGGCGCGTTTTGCGCGCGAACTTTCGTCCATCCTCGCGCATGTTTCCGAACTTGAGCGCGTTGATCTTTCGGGCGCCACGCCGACCGCACATGCTGTATCCGCGCATAACGTTTTTCGCAAGGATGAGTATGAACAGCACCCACGCGCCGCAGAGCGCGCCGCGGCGCTTCTTGATGCCGCGCCGGAACAGGAAAACGGATATGTGAAAGTGAAGGCAATCTTGTGATCTATGAAACTCTCCGGTCTTTCAATTCAGGAGCTGCATACAAAACTCGTTGCCCGGGAATTTTCTGCCGTTGAGCTTGCGGACGACTGCATTGCGCGCATTGAAAAGACGGACCATGACATGCATGCGTTCGTGCATTACAACTTTGACGGTGCTCGCTCGCAGGCGGCCGCCATTGACGCACAAATCGCGCGTGGTGACACGCTTCCGGCGCTTGCGGGTATTCCCTGTGCAGTGAAGGAAAATATTGTCGTTGAGGGTTTGCGTTCCACCGCGTCGTCAAAAATATTGGAGCAGTATGTGGCGCCGTACGACGCGTATGTTATTGAAAAACTGAAAAGCAACGGAGCGGTTATGGTCGGAAAGACGAATATGGATGAGTTTGCGATGGGTTCGTCCACCGAAAACTCCGCGTTTTTCCCGACCAAAAACCCCACCGATCCGTCGCGGGTGCCCGGCGGTTCGTCGGGCGGCTCGGCAGCCGCAGTTGCGGCACACTACGCGGTGTACGCGCTGGGTTCGGATACCGGCGGTTCTATCCGTCAGCCCGCGTCGCTGTGCGGCGTGGTTGGGTTAAAGCCGACCTACGGCGCGGTATCGCGTTCCGGGCTGATGGCAATGGCGTCGTCGCTTGACCAGATCGGACCGCTGGCGCGCACGGTCGAGGACGCGCGCATCGTGTTTGACGCGATCCGGGGGTATGACGAGAAAGACGCCACGAGTGTTGAAGCACGTGTTCGAAACTCGGAACGTGATATTCGAAATCTAAGGATAGGTATTCCGAAAGAATATTTCGGCGAAGGCATTGACCCGTCCGTCCGCGCGGTCATTGAAACAACGCTTGCCGCGCTTGAAAAGGAGGGCTGTACGCTCACCGAGGTCAGCTTGCCGCATACGCCCTATGCGATCTCCGCGTACTATATCATTATGCCGGCGGAAGTTTCTTCCAACCTCGCGCGCTATGACGGCATGAAATACGGGTACTCAACCCATGGGCGGTCAACACACGATGCCCTGCAAGACATTTACGTCCGTTCGCGCACGGAGGGGTTTGGGAGGGAGGTAAAGCGGCGTATCATGCTTGGTACCTATGTGCTCTCGGCGGGATACTACGATGCATATTATAAAAAAGCGCAACAGGTGCGCACGAAGATCGTAGAAGATTTTTCGAATGCATTCAACACAGTTGACGTTATCGCGACAAGTACCACCCCCACCACCGCATTCCGGTTCGGCGAGAAAACGGAAGATCCGCTGTCCATGTATCTGGAGGACGTGTTTACGGTTCCTGTAAATCTTGCAGGCATCCCCGCGATTTCCGTGCCGTGTGGAGTTGTGAACGGCCTTCCCGTCGGGATGCAATTTATCGCGCCGTGGTTTGCGGAAGAACGCTTGTTTCACGCTGGCGCATTATGCGAAAAGGTACGCGGAACAACCGACAAAACCAATGCCTGACGCCAACGTTGTCCTTACCCCGCTTACATACGATCCGTCAGGTCCTCTCCTGGTGATACAGTTTATATTCTGGACCGCGTCGGCATTTTTCTTTTTCCATGGCGCGTACCTGGTGTACAAGCTCGGCATTGTGAAAGACGCGAAAACGTGGTCGCTTGAAATGCTGCGGCGCAAAGCGCCGATCCGCACAGACGAGTTTGTCGCGCAGTGGCAGGTTATCCGGGAACGCATGGCAACGATGCGGGAGGCGGACTACAAACTTGCCATCATTGAAGCGGATAAGTTATTCGACGAGTTGCTTACCAAGATGACCTATCGCGGGAACGATATGGCCGACCGCTTAAAACAGCTCACCCCCGTGCAGCTCCCGTCCATCCAGGGCGTGTGGGATGCGCACAAGGTGCGCAACCTTCTCGCGCATGACATTACCTATCACCTGAATTTTTCCGACGCCCAGCGCGTTATCGGCAATTACGAGCGCGCATTCCGCGAGCTTGGCATCCTCGACGGCAGCGAGGAGTAAAAAAGACTTGAATAATTCTTGTTCGCGTAGTACAATCTTATTTCATAGCGGGGTGGAGCAGTCTGGTAGCTCGACGGTCTCATAAGCCGTAGGTCGCGGGTTCAAATCCCGCCCCCGCAACCATTCGACGCGCCCTCGCTGTGCTCGGGCTTGCTCATGGCAAGCTACGAGCGCGGCGAATGGTGCTGAGCGAGCATAGCGAGTCGAAGTACACTCATTATGTTTTTTGTATACTTAATACGGTGTGATGACGGAAGTTTATATACAGGCATAAGTACTGACTACAAGACACGATTTTCCCAGCATGCACAAGGAAAGGGGGCGCGGTACACTCGTATGCGCAAACCGGTGCGGATTGTACACATAGAAGAGTACAGAACGAAAAGTGAAGCCTTAAAACGAGAGCGACAAGTTAAAGGTTGGCGTAGAGAAAAGAAAGAAACTCTGATACGACGTACACAATCAATGCCAGGGTAGCTCAATGGCGGAGCAGGGCTTTCATAAGGCCAAGGTTGTGGGTTCGATCCCCACCCCTGGTACCAGTTAGATTTTACCATCCCGAGAAGTTGTAATGAGGGATTCATAAAATCAACTGTCCCGAGCGAGGTCGTCTAAGGTGACCGACAAGGGAATCAAAATTTTTTGGGCGCGTGGTGTAGCCCGGTTAACACGTCTCCCTGTCACGGAGAAGACCGCCGGTTCAAATCCGGTCGCGCCCGCCTTTTGTTCGCTTTTTCGTAAGTAGTGTATAATAAGTGCATGGAACGCGTTCTCGTATTTTTGTTCTCCGATATCCGCATGGCGGCGGTGTGGCTCGTGGCGCGAGTGTATCTTGGCTGGGAGTGGTTTTGGGCGGGGTGGGAGAAAGTTATAAACCCCGCGTGGGTCGGCGCGAATGCCGGTGCGGGGGTGAAAGGGTTTTTGATGGGCGCGTTGCAAAAGACGGGTGGCGCACACCCTGATGTTTCGTGGTGGTACGCGTGGTTTGTTGAGCATGTTGCGCTCCCGTACGCAACGACATTTTCCTATATGGTCGCGTTCGGCGAACTTTTTATTGGACTTGGGTTATTTTTTGGTGCATTGACGGTGTGGGCGGCGTTTTTCGGCGCGTTTCTGAACATGAACTTTTTGTGGGCGGGGACGGTAAGCGTCAACCCAACCTGGCTGTTGCTTGCCGTATTGTTGTTGGCCGCCTGGCGCATTGCCGGCCGGTACGGCGTTGACGGCGCCGTGAAGTACTACCTGAACCGCAGACGACAAGCGGTTTGATTCATTGATTTTTGCGCTCAAATCGGCTACCATACCCCCATGGGATTGCGGGGATTTTTTGTGTTTTTTGTGCTGTTGGCCTCGCTGTGCTCCTTGGCCTTTTTTTTGTTGTTGACCGACCCGCGGTACTTGAGCGTGAGCGGGTTTCTCGCGTTTTACGCAAGCGCGTTTGGCGCTGCGTGGAGCATGATCATCGTTGGGTGGTATTTTGTATTTATGCGGCGGGGACGAGGGGGTTCGACAAGCGCCCGCGCGGCGCTTGCCCGCCACGCTTCACTTGCGGCGCTGTGTATTGTGGTGGCGCTGTTTCTGTCCCAGATGCGCTCTCTCTCGTGGTATACCGTCGTTTCGCTCGCCGCGCTTGCTGCATTTGCGGAGTATGCGATGCTTTTTGGAAAAAAACGATAGAACGTATTTCAATGAATATTCAATCTCTCAAGCAATTGGAACAGGCGTCCGAAACCGAGATACGAAACGCGGCGGATGCCGTCGCGCTTGAACGCGTGCGGCTCAAATATCTCGGGCGCCAGAGTGGCACGCTCACAAAAGCTTTGAAATCTCTGAAGGACTTGCCGGAAGCGGAGCGTAAAGCGGTTGGTCCGGCGGCAAACGCGTTTCGGCAGCGGTTTGAAGCGGCGCTTTCCGCACGGGTACGCGAACTGGTTGACAACAACGCGCTCAAGCGCATCGCGCGGGAAAAAATCGACGTGAGCGCTCCCGGCACACGCCTGCCCAAAGGGCATTTACATCCGCTCACCCAGCTTATTGAAAAGGCGGTTGATATTTTTTCCGGCATGGGGTTTACGGTGGCGCAAGGGCCGGAGGTAGAAACCGAGTTTTATAATTTTGATGCGCTCAATGTTCCCAAGGACCACCCCGCGCGCGACATGCAGGATACCTTCTGGCTGGACGTGCCGGGACTTTTGCTGCGCACGCAAACGAGTTCCGTGCAGATCCACTATATGGAGCAGCATAAGCCACCCTTGCGGGTGATCGTTCCCGGGCGCGTATTTCGCAATGAGGCGACGGATGCTACGCACGAAACGCAGTTTTATCAGCTGGAAGGGCTGATGGTGGACGAGGATGTGTCGCTGGCAAATCTGAAGGCGGTGCTTGGCGTGTTTTTTCGGCTGCTGCTTGATGACGAAGATATTCGTATCCGGTTCCGCCCCAGCTATTTTCCATTCGTTGAACCCGGCGTGGAGGTTGATATTTCGTGTTTTAAATGCAACGGCAAAGGATGCGCGATCTGCAAACGGACGGGATGGATCGAGGTGATGGGTGCCGGCATGGTGCATCAGGCGGTGTTTGAGGCGGTCGGTATCGACCCGCGGCGGTGGCGCGGTTTTGCGTTCGGCGCCGGGCTTGACCGCATCGCCATGATCAAGTACGGCGTTGATGACGTCCGGTTGTTCTATGACGCGGATATGCGATTTTTGAAACAATTCTGATATGAAAGTATCGTATCACTGGCTGAAAGAATATGTGACCGGAACACTGCCCCAACCCGAACGGCTTCGGGAGCTTTTTACGAAGTACGCGTTTGAGGTTGAATCGGTTGAGAAGTTCGGTACGGATTCCATTTTTGACATTGCCGTACTGCCCAACCGCGCGCATGACTGTTTGTCGCACGAGGGTGTCGCACGGGAGGCGGCGGCGCTTACCGAGTGTTCCTTTGCGCCCTATGAACCCGAACTTTTGAAAGAGAGCAAGAAAAGCAAAGCGAGCGATCTGGTTTCCGTGACCATTACGGCGTCAAAGCTGTGCGCGTGGTACGGCGCGCGGGTGGTGACCGGTGTGAAGGTTGGGCCCTCCCCGAAGTGGCTTAGAGAGAAGCTGGAAGCGCTCGGGCAACGTTCGGTGAATAATATTGTGGACGCGACCAATTTTGTTATGTTTGCAACGGGGCAGCCGTTGCACGCGTTCGACTGTGCGAAAATCTCCGGCGATGCCATTGTTGTGCGCGCGGCAAAGAAGGGAGAAAAAGTCACGGTGCTGGGCGGGGAAACATATGAACTCTCGCCAGCGGATTGCGTTATTGCTGATACCGTGGGTGCGCTTGCCATCGGTGGCGTGAAGGGTGGCATGAAAGCGGAGGTCACTACAAAAACAAAAGATATTGTTCTGGAGTGTGCTTCGTTTGACTCGTCTGCCGTGCGCGCAACGGCGCGGCGGTTGGGGCTGCGCACCGACGCGTCGGTACGGTTTGAAAACGGCGTTCCGCAGAGTATTGCGGCGCGCGCGCTTGACCATGGAGCGGAACTGGTTCTGGCGGTCGCGGGCGGGGAAGTTGCGCGGGGCGTGGTGTCTACTGGAGCGCTCTCGTTCGGTCCACGGCGCGTATTTTTTACCGAGGAAGGTGTTAATCGGCTGCTGGGAGTAAATATTCCGGGACGCGAGATGCGCGCGATCCTGGAACGGCTCGGTTTTGTGGTGAAAAAAACGGCGAAAGGGTATCAGGCAACTGTTCCATCCCACCGGCTTGATGTTTCGCATGACGCGGATATCGCCGAAGAGATAGGGCGGCTCTACGGCCTTGAGGATATTTTTGCCGTATTACCGCGCAACATTCTTTTGCCGGCACACGAAGATGCGGTATATTCCGTTTCCGAAAAAATAAAGCGGATAGCGGCAGGCATGGGGATGACAGAAGCGTACACGCGGTCATTCATCGGTGAAGCGGATGTTGCGCTGTTTCACTACCTTCGTGAGAAGCTGGTGTCGGTTCAAAAGCCGTTTTCGCAGGACCAAAAATATCTGCGGCCGTCGCTTCTTCCAAAGTTGTTGCAGCACGCTGCGGCAAACCTGCGCCGCATGCGGGAAGTAAGGATGTTTGAAGTGGGGAATATATTTTGTGTAGCCGCCAGGAAAAAGGTTCAGGAAGAAACGGTGATCGCGGGGGTTGTTGCGTTGCCGGAAGATGCCGAGGCGCACCAAAAAGGCATGGCATTTTATGAAGAAAAGGGCGCGGTGGAAATGCTACTTGAGAAACTGGGCATTGAGGACGTTTCATACAGCTTTCATGAACACGATCCTTTTGTCAGTGAACCATTCTGGCATCCGGCGCGCGCGGCTGAGCTGAAGTGCGGAGATATGACCATCGGGCGCGTGGCGGAACTCTCGTCCTCTATTGCGCGTGCGCTTGGCATATCGGGACGCATCGCGTTTTTCGGCATTCGCGTGGCGGCGCTTGCCGAGCGTGCGCAAGAACGATCGGCGTACGCCCCCATCAGTAAGTTCCCGGCGGTGGAGCGCGATATAGCGGTGCTGGTGCTCGCCGACACACGGATCGATGAAGCGCAAGGAGTTATTGAGAATGCAGGCGGCGAGCTGTTATACGACAGTGACCTTTTTGATATCTATGAGGGTGAGCATCTGGAAGCCGACCGGAAGAGTCTTGCATTCCATCTCATATTTCAATCCAACGAACGCACGCTGACCGACAAGGAAGTGGATGCGGTGTATGCGCGCATTGTGAGCGCCCTCTCGGAGCAGGGCTTTGAAGTGCGGAGCTGAAGGGCTCTATACGAACTTTCCGCCCGAGGCGTATAACCGTTCCGGGCAGTCTTTATTGGTGCGGTTTTATTGGCTTTTCGGGAAGTGTTTACACTTCCCGAAATCGCGCATGGATAATAGGTTTTTCAGCACTTTTCTGCGGAAAAAATGGTATAGACAGCGGGTGTTGAATTTGATAGAATAAGACCATATGGCACCCGAGAAAAAGGAAGCAAAAACAGCCACAAATCCTCGCTATTCAGCCGAGGATATTTATGTATTGGAGGGGCTTGAACCGGTGCGGAAACGCCCCGGCATGTATATCGGTTCCACGGGGGTGGACGGTCTCCACCACCTGGTATGGGAGATTTTTGACAATTCGCGGGACGAAGCGATGGCCGGTTTTGCGACTGAAATAGAGGTGGCGCTTCTGCCGGACAATGTGGTGCGGGTGGCGGACGATGGCCGCGGCATTCCGGTGGGGATTCACCCCAAAACGAAGGTTTCAGCCCTTGAAACGGCGTTGACGACGCTTCATGCGGGTGGGAAATTTGGCGGCGATTCGTATAAAATAGCGGGTGGACTGCACGGTGTTGGCGCGTCAGTTGTAAATGCACTATGCACATGGTTGCGCGCCGAGGTGCATCAAGAAGGCGGCAGGCATGTGCAGGAGTATGAGCGGGGTAAGCCCAAGGCAAAAGTGAAGAGAATCGGACCTTCCAAACACCACGGAACCATTATTACGTTTACCGCGGATCCCGAGATTTTTTCTGCCACCGCATTCGATTTTGAAAGGATAAAAGACCATCACCGCCAGCAGGCATACCTTGTTAAAAAGATGCGTATTCGTATCATTGACGCGCGCGACTACCAGGGTGCCATTCATACGGATGTGTTCTATCTGGACGAACTTGCATTGCCGGTACCGTCGTATTCATTCTACTTTGAGGGCGGCATACTATCACTCGTTCAGTATCTGAACAGAAGCGAAGAGGCGCTGCACGACACGGTGTTTTATACGGAAAAAGTGCATGAGGGGACCGAGGTGGAAGTGGCACTCCAGTACATTACCGATATCGCAAGCCGCGAGATGAGCTTTGCCAACACGATCCATACGCCTGAGGGCGGTACGCACTTAACGGGGTTTCGCGCGGCGCTCACGCGGGTACTCAACGATTACGCCAGAAAAAATAGCTTTTTAAAGGACGCTGAAGAAAACCTTTCCGGCGATGATGTGCGCGAAGGGCTGACAGCGATCATTTCCGTGAAGATCCGCGAGCCGCAGTTTGAGGGACAGACCAAAGCAAAGCTCGGTTCGCAGGAAGGACGCACAGCGACAGAGGCGGTTGTCGGCGCGGCACTCTCCGATTTTTTGGAGGAACACCCCCAGGATGCGCGGCGCATCATCGAACGGTGCATCCTTTCACAAAAGGCGCGCAAGGCGGCAAAAGCCGCGCGCGAAACGGTATTGCGCAAGGGAATTCTCGACGGGCTTACCCTGCCGGGGAAACTTGCCGACTGTTCGTCGCGCGATCCGGAGGAAACGGAGTTGTATATTGTGGAGGGTGATTCCGCAGGCGGCTCGGCAAAGCAGGGGCGTGATCGCCGATTTCAGGCCATCTTGCCGCTGCGCGGGAAGATCTTGAACATCGAGCGTGCCCGGCTTGACCGCATTCTTACTTCCACGGAGATCAAAGCGCTTATTATTGCGCTGGGGACCGCGATCGCTGATGAGTTTGACATCGCGAAGCTTCGTTATCACCGTATCATTATTATGACGGATGCCGATGTGGACGGCGCACACATCCGCACGCTGTTGCTGACGCTCCTGTATCGTTACTTCCAGGAGCTTATCAATAAAGGGTACGTGTACATTGCACAGCCACCGCTCTATAGATTGCAAAGCGGCAAAGAGGTACACTATGCGTATAGCGATTTGCAAAAAGAAGGCATCGTTGCCGACTTTCAGAAAGCAAAGAGCGAAAAACAAAAGACCTCCGCGAAAGACGGGAAAGATAAGAAACCGAAAAAAGAGGAAGGAGGAGGAGAAGGAGAGACGACGGAAGGCGAAGAAAAAGTGAAAGGCGTTTCCATTCAGCGCTACAAAGGGTTGGGTGAGATGAACCCCGATCAGCTGTGGGCGACCACCATGGACCCTGCACATCGCGTGATGAAGCAGGTAACCATTGCGGACGTGCAGGAGGCCGACACAATATTTGAGGTTTTGATGGGTGCGGATGTATTGCCGCGTAAGCGCTTTATCCAGACGCACGCAAAAAATGTGAAGAACCTGGATATATGAGAAAATATTCACTGTACCTCGCATTCGTATTTTTGGCGGTTTTTGGTTTTGTCGGCATCGCTGACTTGGCTCATGCAGAGATACTGTGGAACCCGCTCAAAGCAAGCACGGTGCACGGGCTGGTGTGTTTGGTGGTGAACTTTTTGGTACAAAAGCTGATGCCGCCGATCGCGGTGCTTATGGTACTGTACGCGAGCTTCTTGCTTCTGACGGCGGGCGGTAATCCCGGGAGGGTGCAGTCAGCGCGTCAAATTCTTATATATACCATTGTTGGCGCCGGTATTTTACTGTTGGCGCCGGCGATCGTCGCGTTGGTGGTAAGTGTGGCGGGCGCGCCGCCGTCCGACCCCTCAAACGAGATTCCGCTTGCCGAAGCGATAAAACTTTCGGGCGACCCGGCATGTAACGTGGCGACGGCGGGCATGACGGTTCTTCAGGCGCTCGCCAACATTGTGAACTGGTTCTCGTGGCTCCTTGCCATTCTTTCCGTCGCGGTGGGGTTGTATGCCGGCTTTTTGTACATGACCGCGGCGGGAGAGGCGCAAAAGGTTTCCATTGCAAATCATGTTTTGGTGTATGCCATTGTCGGCGTTGCCGTTGCCATACTGGCGTTCAGTGTTATCTCCATTCTTGAAGGGTTTATTCTCTAGTCTAAGCGAGGGATTGACGGCATCAGCAAAAGGGAGTACAGTACAGGTAACACTGCCCCTCGGGGCTTTTTTAAATGAAAAATAAGTTATGAATGCATTATCACGACTGTGGGTGACGACCGTCACGTTTCTGCGCGAGGTGCGCGTGGAACTGACAAAAACAAGCTTTCCTTCTCGTCAGGTAACGACAAAAAATACCGTGATCGTCATCGCGTTTTCTATAGTTATGGCGCTGTTTCTCGGGCTGCTTGATATCTTGTTCTCATATCTTTTGAACACCTATATTATCGGCGCATGAGCAAACAAACCGGACAGCAGGGAAGGAGTTGGTACGCGATCCACACCTATTCGGGATATGAGGATGCGGTTGCGCGCAATTTGAGGCAGCGCATCGAATCCATGGGTATGGAGGATAAGATCTTCGGGGTGCTGGTTCCCAAAGAAAAAAAGATCAAAATGAAGAATGGCAAACGGCAAACGGTGGAGGAAAAGATCTATCCGGGGTATGTTTTGGTGGACATGGTGGTTACGGATGATTCATGGTACGTTATTCGCAATACTCCCCGGGTGACGGGGTTTGTCGGGTCGGGAGTAACCCCGACGGCGCTGTCGCCCGAAGAGGTCGCGCAATTGCAGAAGCGCACAGGAACGGAGGAGCCAAAGTACAAGATCGATGTGGCAGTGGGTGATGCCGTCAAGATCACGGACGGGCCGTTCAAAGAGTACGACGGCAAGGTTGCGGAAGTAGACGAAGAGCGCGGAAAGGTGAAGGTATTGGTTTCGCTCTTCGGCCGCGAGACGCCGGTGGAACTTGATTTTTTACAGATCAAGAGACTTTAGAAAAAACATTATGGCAAAGCCGATTAAGACAGTCATAAAATTGAATCTGAAAGCGGGAGCCGCGAATCCGGCGCCGCCGGTGGGTACTATGCTGGGGCCGCATGGCATTAATATCCAGCAGTTTTGCACGCAATACAACGAACAGACCAAGGATAAAATGGGGGACATGGTTCCCGCCGAGGTCACCATTTTTGAAGACCGGACGTTCGAGTTCAAACTGAAAACGCCTCCGGCATCCGAGCTTATCAAAAAGGCCGCAAAGCTTGAAAAGGGATCCGCGGTGCCTCATAAAGAGAAAGTAGGAACGATCACATCCGCGCATCTTCGGGAAATTGCGGAGAAGAAAAAGGCTGATCTGAACGCGTATGATACTGAGCACGCCGCAAAGATCATTGCGGGAACTGCCCGTTCCATGGGCGTCGTTATAAAAGATTAGAAAGCATGCGCACCAACCCTTTCCCCGGCGTCTTCATCGCCGTTGAGGGAATTGACGGCAGCGGCAAGTCGGACCAGGTCGGCAAGACGGTTGCGTGGATTTCCGGGCGTTATCCAAAGCGCAATATTCTCAAAACGCATGAACCGCAGGACACGGGTTTTGGTGCGCGTATCCACAACATGTTGGCGGGCAAAGAGCTTGCGCCGCAAGATCCGCTCGCGTTCCAGGAATTGTATGTGCGCGACCGGCGGGACCACTGTGAGTCGGTTATCATTCCGCACCTGAAAAAAAAGAATTCCGTGGTTGTCTGCGACCGTTATTTTCTCTCCACATTCGCCTACGGCATGGCTGCCGGCGCGTCGTTTGAAGACATCACGCGTCTGCATGAAGAAATACTCGGTGATCTTTTTTTTGCGCCCAACGCAACACTACTGATCGTTGCGGACGCGGATGTCGCGCTTGCGCGCGTCCGGGGACGGGTCAAGGAGGATGATATGGAGTATTTTGAAAAAAAGGAGGGATTCATGGCGCGGACGGCGCGGTGCTATGAAGAAATTACCGGCCGATTTCCAAACGTCTACTCTATTCCCGGTAATGGCACACGGGAAGAAGCGGCTGCCGCAGGCCAGGCTGTGCTTTCAAAATTATTCTAACAAGTATGAGGCAACCGGTCATTGGACTCGAAATTCATTCCCAGCTTAAAACGCATACCAAAATGTTTTGCGGGTGCGCCAACGATCCGGACGAAACGCATCCCAACGCGCATGTGTGCCCGGTATGCATGGGGCATCCGGGAACGCTGCCGGTTCCGAATAAAAACGCGGTTGAGGCGGTCGTGAAGGTCGGGCTGGCGCTTTCCTGCACCATCGCCGAGCGTTCGAAGTTCGATCGCAAGAACTATTTTTACCCGGACCTGCCCAAAGGGTACCAGATCTCGCAGTACGATATGCCGTTTGCCGAGCGCGGATGGCTGGAGGTTTTAGGGAAGCGGGTGCGTATTACGCGGGTGCATTTGGAGGAAGACACCGGGCGGCTTGTGCACGGCGCTGTCGGCGCGAGCTTTGTCGATTTTAACCGCGCGGGCGTGCCGCTCATGGAGTTGGTGACGGAGCCAGATATTACGAGCGCGGAAGAAGCGGTGGCATGCGCCAAAAAACTCCAGATGATATTTCAGTATCTGGAGGTGTCGGATGCGAACATGGAAAAGGGGCAGATGCGCTGCGAGGTGAACATCAGTATGACGGGTGACGACGGAGCGCGGGGAACCAAGGTGGAGATCAAGAACCTCAATTCCTTTGCCGCCGTGCGCGACGCGATCGCGTATGAGATCAAGCGCCAAAGCGCTGCGCTTGAAAAGGGAGCGCGGGTCATCCAGGAAACGCGCGGGTGGGATGAGAATAAAAAAGCGACGGTATCGCAGCGCCTCAAAGAATCCGCGCACGACTATCGTTACTTTCCCGAGCCGGACATTCCCGCGATCATTGTGGGTGACGATCCGAGCATTCCCAAAGACCAGCGCATTGACGTGGCGCGGCTTGCCGCGTCACTGCCGGAGTTGCCCGACCAAAAAGTTGCCCGTTTTGAAAGCGAATTCGGTATCGGCGCAAAGGACGTTGAAATCATCGTATCCGACAAATATACCGCGGCGTTTTTTGAGCATGTAGTATCGGAATTGGGAGGTGTTCTGGGCAAGGAAGAGCTTCCTGTGCCAGTGAAGCGCGCGGTGAATTATTTTAATACCGACCTGCGCAAACTTCTGAACGAAACAGGAACATCGATCAGCGAGATGCGCATCACCCCGGAGAACTTTGCGGAACTTATTTTGTTGCTTGAAAAGGGAACAGTCACCTCCGCCGCTGGAAAAGTGGTGCTTGAAGAAATGTTTCGTACCGGTAAAGACCCCAGTAATATCATTGCCGAGCGCGGGCTTTTACAGACGAGTGATACGGGAGAGCTTGAGCGGATAGCCAGAGAGGCTTTTGACGCACATCCCGCGATCGTTGCCGATTACAAAAAAGGAAAGACCAATGCGCTTGAGGCGCTGGTCGGGAAAGTCATGGCACATACCAAAGGAAAAGCAAATCCGCAGGTTGTCAGAGAGCTTTTCCAGAAGTTATTGCAGTAACCACGTGTACAGTAAAAAGAAAACTGCCCGATCTGTTATACAGACCGGGCAGTTTGATTACATGCGTTCTGCCGATTCATTCGGCGGAACGCCATAAAGAGCAATATAGCAGCGATTGCCAAGGGACTCACATCGGTACCGGAGCCGGGAGGCGGCGGTCCGGAAATCGTCCCGCAGCCAAACCCCTGAAACCCCCCATTTTCCTCTGCAGGAGAAGGTGTGGGTGATTCTTCGTTCGCATCTGTAACAGGTATGACGTCGGGTTGTTGTTCCACAACGTCCGGAGGAGTTTCCGGTGTGATCACCGGCGCGTTCGGAATATCCTCCCGCCTTTCTGCCATCGCGTACTCAGTGCTCGTGGTGTTCCCGCTTGTGTCGCGCGTCCGTATCCGGTACTGATATGTTCCCGGAGGCAAGTTCAAATGGTCGTAGGTTTGTGGTTTCCCCAGAGCCCCCTTTGGATTTTCGATATTTATCCAGACGGGCGGCGTGGTCGTTGCGTAGTCCAGGATGAGACAGCAAAAGTCCTGGTCGGGCGGATTTGTCCATGACAACCGCACGCCGGTGCCGAACGGATTTGCCGTAAAGTTGCTCACATCGGCCGGCAATGTGGAATTTGCCAGAAGCGTGACCGATGCCTCGCTTGAATAATTGCTGAACGAACTTCCTTGATACGTTCTTACTTTCACATAGTACGTCTCCGGCGCAAGCCGATAGAGTGTGTACGTCAGGGATGTTCCCACATCGATGATCACATAGTACCCGCCGTTTGACCGCGCGGACATCTGGTATCCTTGAGCGCCCGACACCGCGTTCCAGCTTGCTGTGATGCTTCCCCCGCCGGTTATTTGCACACCGGTTGGGGTGGAAAGGGCAGGGATAGCGACATTCTTGAACACCTCATTGGAATACTCGCTCTCGTTCATTGCCGTGTCATATGCACTCACCGCGAAGTAGTAGATCGAACCATCAGGCAGGCTTGATATCGTATGCGTATACGTGTTGCACGGTTGTGGCGCAATAGTGCACATATCACCGATTGGTGTTGCCATGCGTGTGTCGGTGTTTTCGCCATACAACCGTGAGGCGAGCCCCCAATACGCTTTGAAACCGGCAAGGTCGGGAGCAAGACACCCCCCGCCGCATTCCCATGACAGTGCCACGTCTCCTGCATCACCGTATGATGCAGTAACCAATAGAGTAGCAATAGCAAACAATACAATGATATTTTTCACCGCACTCACCCCCTCTTTGTGATATATGGTTGTTAAGGTCCGGTATCGCTCATGACTCTTGACAAAACCGTAGTTTTGATATATATAGTCTATACACGAAAACAGATAAAAAGTCAAGTATCTATGCAAAAAACCCTTATATTTTCTGTCTTGGTGATGGTGATGCTGGCGGCGATAACCTCGTCCGTTTTTGCCGATACCGCATCCGTTGCCCCGGCCGATATCATTGACTTGATGGCGGTTAGCGCAGGCAGTACGTCCATACAATTTACCTGGACGGCCCCGGGAGCAGATGGTATGAGTGAGCCGGCGACCGGCTATGACTTTCGCAGGGCAACATCCCTTTTTAATGCCGG
>ERZ1292623.1859-Hain-H51-01um-R1-1859-length-19659-cov-41_pt1 | contig 19659 bp, 17 predicted proteins | sample MGYA00564398_ERZ1292623 | MGnify/ENA primary metagenome ERZ1292623 (study PRJEB36523, sample SAMEA6512633) | groundwater metagenome | collected 2019-01-07 | study: AquaDiva: Metagenomics assemblies of 32 groundwater samples | reverse complement strand
AAAGCGGCGCGCCTTCGTCGCCCCGCTTTTTACTGCCGGTTATGGCGAACGTTAGAGCCCACCATGTCCGACGTGGATCAAGAGTTGTTGAAATGTCTGGCCTTAAACCGTCATAGCCGAAGCATGGTGCCACTTTCCCCACATTACTCATCGCCCGCACCCTTCCGCCTATACAAGGCCAGCGCTTGCCGGTACCAGTCAACTAGATCGGGCGTCAGCCATTCCCACTTGAAGCGCCAGCGCCAGTTGCCGGCGGTCGTGCCCGGTGTGTTGAGTCGGTGGCCCCGGCCCAGTTGCAGCACGTCCTGCATCGGCAGGATGGCCAACCGTGAAACCGACGCCAGTGCGGCGCGGATCAAGGGTTGCGGCATCGGTTCGGTCGGATAGCCAAGGTAGCTGACCACCCGCAATTGGGTGGTGGCCGGTAACCGTTCGAACCACGAGCGCGTGGTGTCGTTGTCGTGCGTGCCCGTGTACACCACCGAGTCCGGTGTGTGCGCGTGTGGCAGATAGGGATTGTCGGCACCGCCATCGAACGCAAACTGCAATACACGCATGCCGGGCAAACCAAATCGCTGCCGCAGGGCATGCACCGCGGGCGTGATGTGGCCCAGATCCTCGGCCACCAGCGGCAAGGCGCCGAACTCTTCGCGCAGGCGTTCGAACAGCCGTTCACCGGGCACCGGGGACCAGTGGCCGTGAATGGCCGTGGCTTCGTTCGCCGGAATCTCCCAGCAGGCCTCGAAGCCGCGGAAGTGATCGACGCGCAACAGATCGAAACGGCGCAACTCCGTTCGCAGTCGCGCCACCCACCAATTGAAACCATCGGCCTCAATCGCCTTCCAGTCGTACAGCGGATTGCCCCAGCGCTGGCCCTCGGCTGAAAAATAATCCGGCGGCACGCCGGCCACCACCGACGGCTGGCCGCTGGCCTCCAGGCGGAAGAAGGCCCGGTTCGACCACACGTCGGCGCTGTCGTGGGCGACGAAGATAGGCATGTCACCGAACAACCGCACGCCGTGTTCGTGCGCATAGGCACGCAGTTCCCGCCACTGTCGGTCAAAAATAAATTGCCCGAAGCGTACCGATTCGAGTGCGTCGGCCAGGGACACTCGCACCTCGGCCAGCGCCGACGGCTCATGGTCGCGCAGCGCTGCCGGCCACTGCCACCACGGGACGTGATGCAGCTTCTCGCGCAACACACTGAACAGCGCATAGTCGTCGAGCCAGGCGCGTTCGCGCTCCAGGCAGGTTCCATACTCCTGACGCACGGCCGCGTCCGCCAACACCTCGCGGTGCGCCGTGGTCAGGCCCTCGGCCACGGAGGACACCGCGTCTGAATTGAGCCAACCCCAGGCGCGCAGGCGCGATAAACTAATTAATGACGGGTTGCCGGCGTGCGCCGAGAGCGCGTGGTACGGCGAGCCATCGTCGTGGGTCGGCCCGAGCGGCAGGCATTGCCAAACCGTAAAACCGCAGTTAGCCAGAAAATCGACGAAACGCCTCGCGTCGTCGCCAAGATCGCCGGCGGGCAGCGAGGTCGGGTGCAGGAGCACGCCGGCACGTCGCCGGTCCAGCACCGGTTGCGCGGAAGGATTATCAACCATGATCAGCTGGTGGCGGAGCCGGGCCGCATCGTACCGCCGTGCGCCGGTGTGCCGTGGCCATGGGCAAATGCACGCGTCAGCGTAGCCGGCACCGCGATGCCCAGTATCCGGTAGAGATTGGCAAGGTGCAGGCGATACAGCGCATCGAAGTCACTCACGGTCGTGGCCGGGTTGTAATCGCCAAACCACCAGAACCAGTCCGATCCCTCGCAGATGGCAAGCTGCTTCTCGGCCAGCGCGCGTGCATCCGCCGCGATCACGGCCGCGTCGAAGGCCTGTTTGGCCTCGACCAGCAGCTCCCAGCCGTGATTTTTCTGGGGATCGCCGATCCAGGTGGAAAAGTTTCCGTGGACCCAACTGCCCGCGACCAGGCGAGTGAGATCCTGCGTGGGACTGGTGGTGAGCGCATCGTGAAAGGTGGTGAGCTCAAGTCGCGGGTGATCGGCGAGTTTGCGATACAACGCGCTCAGAAAATAATAACCGTTCTCCGGGTAGTGCTCCCAGGCATTCTCGCCATCGAGCACAATCGACACGACCCGGTCAGGGTGGTCCTGGCAACAACCGGCGCTCTGTTCAAGGGCATGCACAAAATCGGCGACGGCGTCGTCCGTGTGCCAGGTTGCATACCGGAATCCGATACGGTCCGATAAATCGTCGTCACGAAAGAAACAGGCTGGTCCGCCAGAAGTGCGGTACGAACGATACAGCCAGGCTTCCTTCATGGCATGCGGCGCGTGGCCGGCCGCGTGCAGGCTGTGGCTGAGAACGCCCTGCCCCGTCGCCACCCATTCAACGCCGGCCTCGGCGAACAGCGACAGGCTTGTCTGGCACACCGATCCTTCCGCCGGCCAGCAGCCGGCGGGGCGAAACCCGAAATACTTCTCGAAGACCTCTACTCCGCGCCGGATATGCCAGCGCGCCCGGTCGAGACCACCGGGGTACATTGCGGGTGGTAATGTCGTCTCGGGCATGGCTTCCCGGGCGCTGGCAAAATCGAGTATTAACGGCAGGATGGGATGAGCATAGGGCGTCACTGACAGCTCGACCTGACCGCGCTCCGCCAGCGCCCGATAACGCGGCACGATCGAGGCGATCAATCCTCCGATCAGACCGAGCAGCTCATGGCGGTCCGAGAGACTGTAGCCGCGTTCGCGATCCATCAGCCGGCGCACGCGCAGATCGGAACGGCGGACGGTCTCGCCGATCCAGGCCAGGTGATACCAGACCAGCAGATCGATCAGAAATTCGTCATTCAGATAGGCGATGTTGAACGGCTGTTCGTCGACACGGGCGGCCAGCTCACAGATCTGGAGGTAGGGAGGAAAGCGCTCAATCATGCGCTGGTCGTGGGAACGACGGCAGGCGGAAACCAGCATCGTCCGGCTGGCTGGACCGGCCGGCATCGAAGGACTCGCCAACGCTGCCAGCAACGGATCCTGTATCAGGGTCCCGTCGCGCTGGAAGCGCTCAATCTGAGCGCTGTATTCGGCGAACTGTTCCAGCAGGATCGGTGCAAAGTTGACCACGGCACGCGCCTGGGGCACCGCCTCCAGGTGCGCGGCCATATCGACGTAGTCCTTGGTGGCGTGCAGATAGGTCCATGGCAAGCGGAACTCGCCGCTCAACAGGTCCTGATACTGTGGCTGGTGCATGTGCCAGGCCAGCACCACCTTGAGACGTTGATTATCGGACATGGTGCAATTCCTGGCCGAGCATTTCCGGTGTCACCAGCGTGATGCCGTTTTCGGTGACGTGAAAACGCTTTGCATCGGCGATGGAATCCTGGCCGATGATCGTGCCATCGGGCAATCGGCATCCTTTGTCGATAATCGCACGATAGATCTCACAATAACGGCCAACGTAGACATTGGGCAGAATGACTGAGTCCTCAACGGTTGAGTAAGAATTGACTCGCACGTTCGAGAAAAGCAGGGAGCGGCGTACGGTCGCACCGGAGATGATATCGCCACCCGACACCAGCGAATCGACCGCCATCCCGCGCCGGTCATCGTCATCAAACACGAATTTCGCTGGCGGCAACTGCGCCTGATAAGTCCAGATCGGCCATACCTCGTCGTACATGTCGAGTTCAGGGGTAATCCCGACCAGCTCCATGTTGGCCTGCCAGTAGGCATCAATCGTTCCGACGTCGCGCCAGTATGACTGACGGCCGGTCTGGGCGTCGCGAAAAGGATAGGCCATGACCCGGTAGCGATCGATCAATGATGGGATGATGTTACGGCCGAAATCGTGCTGCGATGCGTGCGTATCGGCATCCTTGATCAGCTGCTCGTAAAGAAAACCGGTGTTGAACACGTAGATGCCCATGCTGGCCAGCACCGCCTCCGGATTGCCGGGCATGTGAGTCGGGTGATCGGGTTTTTCATCGAACGCGCTGACACGTCCCTGGCCGTCCACGGACATCACACCAAAGTGTTTAGCCTGCGCGATCGGCACATCGACCACGCCGACGGTGACATCGGCCTGATTCTCAACGTGATAGGCAATCATCGGGCCGTAGTCCATCTTGTAAACATGGTCGCCGGCCAGGATCAACACGTATTCCGGGTTGTGATTGCGGATGATGTCGAGATTCTGGTAGACGGCGTCGGCCGTGCCCTGGTACCACGAGGTCTCGATGCGCTGCTGGGCCGGCAGCAGCTCGATGAACTCGCCCAGCTCGCCGCGCAGAAATCCCCAGCCGCGCTGGATGTGCAGGATCAGCGAATGGGCCTTGTACTGGGTGAGCACGGCGACCCGGCGGATGCCGGAATTCATGCAGTTCGACAGCGGGAAGTCGATGATGCGGAACTTTCCGCCGAACGGGACCGCCGGCTTGGCGCGCCAGTCGGTCAGCTGCATCAGGCGCGATCCCCGTCCGCCGGCCAGGATCAGCGCCAGCGTGTCGCGCGTCAGGCGGCTGACATAACGTCCCGGGGTTACATCTCCCATCCTGTCTCTCCCTGGCGGCGAACATCCTTGTCCGGTATCGATCACTATACGCTTGAAACTGCCTGCCGGGCGACCTTCATGCCTTGACCCCCATCAAGAAACTGCAACATTTTTTTGTTAGTATTCAAATCGTTTCACATGGCCACCACACAGACACCCTCCCGCGACGCGGCCAGTACGGTCAGTCGCTTGCGCATCGACGCGGACACGCTGTTCGCGCCGACGCTGGGCGAAAAAGGTATTGATCCTGCCGCCGTTCGTGCGCTGGCTTCGCGCCTGCAGCCCCTGCTCGATCGGCTGCCGGAATGGCGACAGACCGCCGGCAACTTCCTGTCCCTGCCTTACACCACCGACAGCCGCGCGATTCAACGGCTCGGCGATGACATTGCCAAACGCTTCGACCAGACGGTTGTATTCGGTATTGGTGGTTCCTCGCTGGGTGGCGAGATGCTGGTCAGCATCCTGGCGCGGGACGCGGGGCGGCAACCGGTGCGGTTCTTCGACAACATCGACCCCGCCAGTCTGAAAGACATGGCCGAGGTCGATTGGAGCCGGGCCTGCCTGCTGGTTATCTCCAAGTCGGGCGCCACCGCCGAGACCCTCTGCCAGCTGATGAGCGTGTTGCCGATGCTGGAGAAACAGATCGGCACCGAGGGACTGCGCGATCACATCAAGGTCATCACCGAGAACCGCGCGGGCCCGTTGTACAAGATCGCCGAGCGCCTCGGCCTGGAGATTCTGGAACACCCGCCCGTGGGCGGACGCTTCTCGGTGCTGTCGATCGTCGGGCTGTTGCCGGCGGCCATCGCCGGCGTCGATATCGACGCCGTGCTGACCGGTGCACGGCGCATGGCGGATCGCTGCCAGAACCGCGACCTCGAAACCAACCCGGCCTTCTGGAACGGCGCCGCCCAACACCTGCACGGCGAGCGTGGGCGGACGATCTGCGTGCAGATGACCTACTGCGACCGGCTGCGACCGGAGCTGCGCTGGTACCGGCAGTTGTGGGCGGAATCGCTCGGCAAACGCGATCAGCACGGCAAGGCCCACGGCCTCACGCCCGTCCTGGCACACGGTGTGACCGACCAGCACTCGCAGCTGCAGCTCTACCTCGCCGGCCCGGACGACAAGCAGTTCACGTTCCTGACCAGCCCGTCGCTGGCGAAGAGCGGCACGCGCATCCCCGAGCGCTTCATGGATATTCCGGAGGTCGCGATCCTGGCCGGACACACCATGGGCGAACTGTTTGCCGCCGAGTTCGAGGCCATCCGCACCACCCTGACGCGCCACGGCCGCCCGCATCGCACCCTGTCGTTGCTGCCGGACGATGCCCAGGCCCTCGGTGAACTGATCGTGCTGCTGGAAATGGAGACGGTGGTGGTGGCCGAGCTGCTCGGCGTCGATCCCTTCGATCAGCCGGCGGTCGAGGAAGGCAAGGTTCTCGCCCGCGATTATCTCAAACGTTTCCAGACCTGAGCCAGCGCCACCGCGCTACCGGGGGACGTTCGCATGAAGGTCCTGTTTGTCGCCAGCGAGGCCTATCCGCTCATCAAGACCGGCGGGCTCGGCGACGTCTGTGGCAGCCTGCCACCGGCGCTGCTGGCCGCCGGCATGGATGTGCGTCTGCTGTTGCCGGCTTATCCGTCTGCGCTGGCGCAGGCCGGCCCGCTCAAGCCGGTCGATACGATCGATTTGCGACCCTACTTTCATCCCACCGTCCGCCTGCTCGAAGGACGACTGCCCGGCACGCGCGTCAAGCTGTGGCTGGTCGACTGTCCGCCGGCCTTCAATCGCGCCGGCAACCCCTACCACGCGGCCGACGGACAGTCCTGGCCGGACAACGCCGAGCGCTTCGCCTTGTTCGCACGCGCCGCCGTGGCCCTGGCGCTCGGCCGGACCCGCCAGCGCTGGCGTCCGGACATCGTGCACGCCCACGACTGGCAAACCGGCCTGGTCCCGGCCCTGCTGGCATCCGATCCCGCCCGCCCGGCAACCGTCTTCACCATTCATAACCTGGCCTACCAGGGCATCTTTCCGCGTGCCACGTTCGACGCGCTGCGGCTCGACCCGTCGCTGTGGAGTTTCGAGGCGCTGGAGTTCCACGGCCAGATGTCCTTCATCAAGGGCGGTCTGGTCTACGCCGACCGGTTGACCACCGTGAGTCCGAACTACGCGCGCGAAATCCAGACGCCGCGTTTCGGGCACGGCCTCGACGGGCTGTTGCACTGGCGTCGCGATGCCCTGCACGGCATCCTGAACGGCATCGACAGGCGCGAATGGAATCCCGCACGCGATCCGCACCTCGTCAGTCGCTACAGCGCCGCGAAGCTCGGGGCCAAGGGGCCCAACAAACCGGCGTTGCAAAACGAGCTGGGCCTGCCGCCATCGCCACAGCCCCTGCTCGCGCTGGTGGGGCGGCTGGTCTGGCAGAAGGGAATCGATCTGGTGCTGGAACTGCTGCCGGCGCTCGCGCGTCGCGGCGTGCAACTGGCCATCCTCGGCAATGGTGAACGGGAATATGAAACCGCCCTGCGCCGGGTGGCAGCGGTCTATCGTGGCTGGCTGGCGGTACGAATCGGCTACGACGAGGGACTCGCGCATCGCATCGAGGCCGGCGCCGATCTGTTTCTCATGCCTTCGCGCTTCGAGCCCTGCGGACTGAACCAGCTCTACAGCCTGCACTACGGGACAGTGCCGGTCGTGCATCGTGTCGGCGGTCTGTCCGACACCGTATCGGATATCGATCACCCGACGCCGGCGCTAAAACCGAACGGATTTGTCTTCAACCAGGAAACGCCCGCCGCCTTGCTCGCCGCCATCGATCGCGCACTCGCGCTGTACCGGCAACCGACGCGTTGGGCCGCCCTGCAACGCTCGGGGATGCGCCAGGATTTCAGCTGGTCGCGCAGTGCCGCGGAGTATGCCGGGCTCTACGCCGGTTTGCGTCCGACGCCGGTCAGGAACTCGCCCGTGAAGACCCGTGGGTCTTCACGTCACCGCGCTGGCGTTCGACGAACGACTCGAGCTGCCGCTGCGCGGCGTTGAAGGCGTCGCGGATTGCGACGTAGACGTCTTCGTGCTCGACGCGGTTGACGGCCAGCTCCTTCCCCGGGACCGTCAGATCGATGCGCACGCTGTGCAGCTTTCCCTGGTGCTTGTGCCGTTGCGGCATCTCCACCACCACGTGACAGCCCAGCATGCGGTCGCTGAAGCGTTCGAATTTCGCCGCTTTCTCGCGAATCCGCTGCTCGACGGCCTCGGAGGACGGCATGTCACGAAAGGTGATTTGCAGAGGGATGGTCATGATTCTCTCCTGGTTAGTAGTCCGCGTCGTGTTCCGGGTGCATTATTTCCTGCCTTCCAGCCAATTTCTCTTTTGGCTCTCCCGGTCCCATGAATTTGTCACAGCGCGCGAATCGGTCATTTGACCGGGATCAATTTTCCGGGATCATTTTTGACAGCACCGGCCCAAAGTGGAACGATGCAAGCTGGAGTGCGCCAACGACAGGGACCAGCATCATGAAAGATAAACCGGAAACCAGGACTGTCGAGGAGTTGCGCCAGCTGGCCCGTCGTCGCGGGCTGAGCGGGTATTCGAAAATGCGCAAGCCCGAACTGCTTCGCCTGCTGCCAGCGGATGATAAACCCGCCGCCTCTGCCATGCCCGGCAAAAAACAGAAAACCGCCGGTCCAGCCAAAAAACCCTCCGGCAGCGCCCTCAAGCGCGAGATCACCAACAAACCGGCGGCGGCCGTCTCCACGCGACCATCGACCACCGTCGATGACGCACCCGCGGAACAACGCGTCGAGAGCAGCAAGTACGCACTGATCCCGCCCGGCCAGTTTCCATTTCAGCAGTCCTTCGCCGCCGACCTTGGCGAGAATCTCGAACACCTGCCCTCCGCTTCCGAACCGGTCATCTGTTTGCTGCCGCAGAAACCGGGTTTGTTGCACGCCTATTGGGCGTTGCCCCCGCCCCTGCCGGCGCCGCTCGGCGAATTGCGTCTGCGTCTGGGTCGGCTGGCGGCCGAGGGCGTCGAAATCGTCGAGGAGATCGGCCTGTCATCGGCACGCGGACACTGGTACTTCCACGTACCCGACTCGGTGGCGAGCGGTGATTACTACCTGCACCTCGGCTCGTACCGCGACAAAAGCTTTGTCACCGCCATCCGCCGCGGCATCGCCCGCGCGCCGCGACTGTTCGCCTCCGCCGAAATCGACCGTCGCTGGTGGATTGATGACGACCGTTTTCGCGAGATGTACCTGCGCGCCGGCGGCGTACTGCGCCTTGGCCGGCTGGCCTGGCCTGGATCGGCCAGCAGTCCCGGGGGACCGGGAGACAGCACGACCTTCTCCCGCCGGAAAGGCTGAGCCGGTCCCCCGGGATCGACACACGCCATCTCTCCGCTGTCCGTCGTGGCTCCCAAAGGTTACTTCGCCCTTGTCCTGCACGCCCATCTTCCGTTCGTGCGCCATCCGGAATACGAACGGTTCCTGGAAGAGGACTGGTACTACGAGGCGCTGACCGAGACCTATCTGCCGCTGCTCGACGTTTTCGAGGGGCTGGTACGCGACGGCATCTTCTTCCGCGTGACTATGTCGCTCACGCCGACACTGCTGTCGATGATGACCGACCCGCTGCTGACGGCGCGCTACACCCGCTACCTTGAAGAGCGCCTGGAAGCGCTGGAGATCGAGGCCCGACGAACTGAACGCGATTCAAACTTTCGCCCGGTGGTCGATTTCTACCGTCATCGGTTCCACCGGCTGCGGCAGCGGTTTGTGGAGGAAGACCGCGGCGATGTGACCCAGGCCTTCCGACGACTCATGGAAGCCGGGCACCTTGAAATCATCACCTGCGGTGCGACGCACGGCTATTTCCCTCTGCTCGCCGTCAACGAAGAGAGTCTCTACGCGCAACTGTCGATGGCGGTGCGCACACACCAGCGCATCCTCGGCCGCCGGCCGCGGGGTATCTGGCTGCCGGAGTGCGGCTACACCCCGGGTGTGGACCGGTTGCTGGCCGAGTTCGGCATCGATTTCTTTGTCCTCGACTCGCACGGCCTGCTCAATGCCGAGCCGCGCCCCCGATACGGCGTGCACCGTCCGATCCGCACACCCGCCGGGCCCGCCGCCTTCGGCCGCGATTACGAATCGAGCAAGCAGGTATGGTCCGCCGAGGATGGCTACCCGGGCGATCCGCTGTACCGCGAGTTCTATCGTGACGCCGGTTTCGATGTGCGCGAGCCGCATATCCAGCGGCTGCTGCCGGCCAGCATCCCGACCTTCACCGGACTCAAGTATCACCGCATCACCGGCAAGACCGACTGGAAGGAACCCTACCACCCGGGCTGGGCACGCGAACGCGCCGCCGAACACGCCGGTCATTTTCTCTCCAACCGCCAGCAGCAGATTCAGTGGCTGTCATCGTTCTTCGACCGGCCGCCGGTCGTGCTCGCCCCCTATGATGCCGAACTGTTCGGGCACTGGTGGTTCGAAGGACCGCAGTGGATCGATTTCCTGATGCGCAAGATGGCCTGCGACCAGCACGACATCGTGGCCATCACGCCGGCCGAGTATCTCGACCGCCACGGCGATCTGCAGCCAGCCGCGCCGCCCGAGTGTTCCTGGGGTGCCGGTGGCTTCCACGAGGTCTGGCTGAACGGCAGCAACGAATGGATCTACCCGCTGTTGCATGCGGCCGCCGAGCGCCTGAGTGCCCTGGTCCAGCGCTTTCCCGACGCCGACGGGCAGCGCCGCTGGGCGCTTGACCAGGCCGCGCGCGAGCTGCTGCTGGCGCAGTCCAGCGACTGGGCCTTCATCATGAAAACCGGCACCGCCGTCGAATACGCCGTGCGCCGGCAGAAGACCCACCTGCACCGCTTTCAGCGGCTCGCCGACATGGCCGAACACCATCACTACGATGAGCCCTATCTGCGTGAAGTTTCAGACCGCGACAGCCTGTTCCCGGACATGGATTACCGCATCTTCCAGCGGAGTCCCCGGTTGTAGGGATCAGTTCATCCGCGCCGCCGCCAGCGCCGCACCGATAAGACCCACGGTATCGGCCGTCACCACGGACACCGGCATTGCCTCGGTCAGCCGGCGCATGCGGCCCTTGTCGTTAAAGGCGCGCGTGAAAATCCCCTCTCGCAACCGCGGAAGAATCTTGGCCGCGATGCCGCCGGCTACATAGACGCCGCCGCTGGCCCCGATCGTCAAGGCCAGGTCGCCGGCGTGGGCACCATAAATTTCGATAAACAGGTTTAGCGCCGCGTTGGCGAGGGCATCGTTCTTTTCAAGCGCCGCTGTGCTGATGGCAGCGCCCGGGTCACCCGCACGCAACGACCCGGCCACCGCCGGCGATTCTGTTACGTCGCCCTGGCTACGCAGAAATTCATAGATCGCAACCAGTCCGGGACCGGAAATCAATCGTTCGCAGGACACCCGTCCATGCCGGGCGCGCAGAAACGTCAGCAATTCATCCTGTAGTGGACTGGTTGGCGCAAAACTGACATGTCCGCCTTCGGTCGGCAGCGCCTCGTAATGATCGCCCTGCCATACCAACACCGTCTGGCCGAGACCGGTGCCGGCGCCGAGCACCGCGCGTGGCCCACCCGCCACCGCCGTGCCCTCCTGCAGCGCGGCCAGACCACCCGAGCCCAGGCCCTCGATGCCGTAGCCCACCGCCTGGAAATCATTGATCACCCGGACATGTCGAAAACCGAACTCTTTGGAGAGCACCTGGCTGGAGACGACCCAGGGCAGGTTGGTAATGCGCGCCGTTTCACCGGCGGGTGTCACCTCAACCGCTCCGGCCACGGCGAAACAAGCCAGTCCGGGCATTTCACGGATATGGCTGCCGACATCGGCCATGAAGCGACGAACGATGGCGGCCAGATCCGCATGGTCGCCGCTGGCGTAGCGACACTCGATATAGGTCTGATGGTGCCGGCCATCCGTCTCGGTGATGCAGAGCCGGGTGTTCGTGCCACCGATGTCTCCTGCCAGAACTTGCATGGGCGGTGATGGTTGGGACGTCCGGTTTTGGAGTTGATATACTTTCCGACCTCCCGATCATAACCGATTGGGGCAGCCTGTCCTCAGCCGAAGTGGCGAAACTGGTAGACGCGCCAGACTCAAAATCTGGTGGTGGCAACACCATGTCGGTTCGATTCCGACCTTCGGCACCAACGTCCGCGCGATGTTCCCGCTGCCTACGAACGTCCTGCCAATCGCCGCAGCTGGGTCAGTTGTTCTTGCGCGGCCCGGCGGCCGGCGGCGATGGCGTCATCCGCCCGGTAGAATTCGAGGACGCCGATGTCGGCCACCGCCGGTGCAATCATCAGATCGGGGGGCGAGAGCCTGGCGCGCAATTCCACCAGCTCATTCAACATCAGGTTGTGCGCGCGATCCAGCATCCGGCGCGTACTCCAGGGTGATTGTGCTTTCCGGATCTTCTTCCGATTGCTCTCGTGCTGTTCGAGCCACTCGCGAAGCGCCGGTGCCTTCGGCATCCACGATTGCTCCAGCAGTTCACGCATGCGCCGGGGCCACTCGCTTTTCCCCTCGGCGGGCTGCGCCGGCATGGGCTGGACGCCGGGGTGAACGGCCACCGCCACCACCGGCCCGCCGAAGTGCTCGCGCGCCACGTCAAACGGCACCGGGTTGAGTACTCCGCCGTCGAAAAAATATTTTTCGCCGATGCGCTGCGGCGTCATCAGGCCGGGCAGTGAAATACTGGCACGCACCGCCTCGATGAGACTGCCGCGGTCGATGATGACCATGGCGCCGGACTCGACATCTGCCGCGATTGCCAGGTAGCCCATGGCGAGTTCCTCGATGCGCCGATCGCCGAGCTCTTCACGGAGAAACCGGACGATCTGCGAACCGGAGCTGACTCCGCCGGCGGGAAAATCGGGCATGAATAACCGCAGCGTGCGCATCCAGTCGAAACGGCGTGCGATCGCCGCGATTTCGGATGGTGACTTGCCCGCGGCCAGGAAGGCACCGATCTCGGCGCCGATGCTGGTGCCGACCACGGCCCTGACGGCAATACCATTTTCGGCCAATACTTCCAGCACACCGATGTGGGCCAGACCGGCCGCGCCGCCGCCACCGAGCGCGAGGACAATGCCTTCGGCCGGGCGCGGCGAGACGAGGTCCCGAAACCGTTGGCGGGCCTTGGCGATGAAACTCATGGGGTTGACCCGCCAGTCGTGCAGGCCGGCCGGGGAAGGCCGGCGCCGTCAGGCGACCTGCATGGGAATGGCGTTGCTGGTACGGGTGATGCGATTGGCGGCATCGACATAGACGAGCCGGGGTTTGAAGCCGGCCAGTTCCTTTTCCTCGACCTCGGCATAGGCGCAGATAATGACGATATCACCGACATCGGCCTTGCGGGCGGCGGCACCGTTCACCGACACGATGCCCGACCCGGGCTCGGCGCGGATCGCGTAGGTGGCGAAACGTTCGCCGTTCTGGAGGTTGTAGACCTCGACACGTTCGTATTCGCGGATGTCGGCCGCTTCCAGCAGGCGCGCGTCGATCGCCACCGAGCCCTCGTAGTCGAGCTCCGAGTGGGTGACATGCACGCGGTGCAGTTTGGATCTCAGCAAGTGGCGACGCATCGGGTATCTCCGGGAAAATCGACGGCCTATATACGAATTATCGGCCGGAATCGACCAGGATTCAAACCTCAATCCGGCAGCGTCACTTCCAGATTGTCGATCAGGCGCGTGCGGCCAAGCCAGGCGGCCGCCAGGATCACCAGCGCGCGGTCGGCGCCCCCGGCCTCGGCCAGGTCGCCGGCCCGGCGCACACTGAGGTAATCGGGACGAAAACCGGCCTGGCGCAGCTGTTCCACGGCGGGTGCCGTGAATTCAGGATGGAATTTGTGCGCCCGGCGAATCTGTTCCGCCAGTCCGTTGAGGGTGGCATACAACTGGGGCGCGGCAGAGCGCTCGGCTTGATTCAGATATCCGTTACGCGAGCTGAGCGCCAGGCCATCGTCGTCCCGGACCGTGTCCACGCCGACAATCGCGACCGGCATGCCCAGGTCCTCGACCATGCGACGGATCAGAAAAAGCTGCTGGTAATCCTTCTTGCCGAACACCGCCACCGGCGGCTGAACCAGATTGAACAGGCGATTGACCACTGTGGTCACGCCGCGGAAGTGGCCGGGGCGGCTGGCACCGCAGAGAATATCGCTGATACCGGGAACCTCGACGCGCGTCATCGCCTCCCGGCCGCGTGGATACACCTCGGCGTCCCCCGGCATGAACAACAGATCGACGCCCTCTTCCTGCAGCGCCCTGATGTCTTCATCCGGCGTGCGCGGGTAACCCGCCAGGTCCTCATTGGGCCCGAACTGCAGCGGGTTGACGTAGATGCTCGCGACCACGCAATCGCCGTGTTCGCGCGCGACGTGCATCAGCCGCCGGTGGCCCTCGTGCAGGTTGCCCATGGTGGGCACGAAGGCCACTCGTCTGCCCTGCCGGCGGTACTCCCGGAGAAGGCGGTCAAGATCGGGAACGTTGTTCGCGATCTGCATCGTGACTTCAGGAAAAACTGTGCTCAGGGCCTGGGAAGCGGCGTTCCTTGACGGCCGAGACATACTGGTGGATCGCCTGTTCCAATGAACCGGCGCCATCCATGAAGTTCTTCGAGAATTTCGGACTCGGGCGGGGATAGAGCCCGAGCATGTCCTGCAACACCAGAATCTGCCCGTCCGTATCGACGCCGGCACCGATGCCGATGGTGGGGATCGAGAGCGCGACAGTTATCGATTTTGCCAGCGCCGCCGGCACCGCCTCCAACACCAGCAGTCCGGCGCCGGCCTGTTCAAGCACCCTGGCGTCGTGCTGCAACCGGTCGGCGGTGTCGGGTTCACGACCCTGCACGCGGTAGCCGCCCAACTGGTGGACGGATTGCGGAGTGAGGCCCAGATGAGCGCACACCGGGATGCCGCGCTCGGTCAGAAAGCGGACCGTCTCGGCCATCGCTTCGCCACCTTCCAGTTTCACCACCTGCGCGCCGCCGTCCTGCATCAATCGGCCGGCGGCAACAATCGCCCGCTCCGGGCCCTGCTGGTAACTCATGAACGGCATGTCGGCCACCAACAGCGCGCGCGTCAATCCGCGCGCGACGCACTGGCTGTGATAAACCACGTGCGCCGTCTTCACCGGCAGCGTGGAGTCGTGACCCTGCATGACCATACCGAGCGAATCGCCGACCATGACCAGGTCGATGCCGGCGCGGTCCAGCAACGCGGCGAAACTGTAATCGTAGGCGGTCAGGCAGGCGATCTTTTCGCCGGCCTGCTTCATGTCCCGCAGCGTGGCGAGGGTGACGCGTTTCACGACGCCGTCGCCAACGGGTTGAAGAAATGCCGGCCGCTGCGGATCTTGCGGATGTACGACAGCAGCGACTGAAAGTCCGCGTCGTTGTCGACGATGTTGATCTCGGCGGCGTTCACGACCAGCAGCGGCGAGGCGGTGTAGTGATGAAAGAAGCGCGTGTAGGAATCGACCAGCTGCTGGAGATAGTCGCGCTCCATGCGGCGTTCGTAGGCGACGCCGCGGCGGTTGATGCGCTCGAGCAGCACGTCGGCGGGTGCCTGCAGGTAGATCACCATGTCCGGTCGCGGCATCTCCAGGCTCATCTGGGTGTAGACCTGCTCATACAGGCGCAGCTCGTCGTCATCGAGGTTGACGCGCGCGAACATGGCGTCCTTCTCCAGCAGAAAATCGGCCACCGTGCTGCCGGCGAACAGGTCGCGCTGTTTGAGCGACTGGATCTGACGGGCGCGCTGGAACAGAAAGAACAGCTGGGTCGGGAGCGCGTAATGGCGGCGCGAGGCGTAGAAACGCTCCAGAAACGGATTTTCCTCCGGCTGTTCGAGCAGCATGCCGGTGTCGAAGGCCTCGGCCAGGCGACGGGCCAGGCTGGTCTTGCCGACGCCGATCGGTCCTTCCACCACCAGGTAGCCGGGAGAATGGCCGGTCATGGGCACGAGGATCGGGTCGTCGCGGCGCGGTCATCGCGCGCGCCGGTGGAAAGACGTTCGATGCGCTGATCGCGGCAAGACTTGAGCAAGGCGCAGACCGCACCCCGCCCCGGAATCAGCAGGTTCTCGTCGATCTCGCACAGGGGCTGCAACACAAACGCGCGTTCATGCAGCCGTGGGTGGGGCAGAACCAGGCTTGGTTCATTCATCACACGCTCGCCGTACAGCAGGATGTCAAGATCGAGCGTGCGCGGACCACCCTTCGCACCATCGCGCACACGTCCGCGCCGGCGCTCCACCTCGAGCAGTTGCTGCAACAGGCCGGCCGGGTCGAGGGTGGTTTCAATCTGGCAGACGGCATTGATGAAATCCGGCTGCGCGGTGATGCCCACCGGTGCGCTGCGATAGAGAGAAGAACAGCGCTGTACCCGGACGCCCGGGATGGTGCTCAAGGCCGCCATGCCTTCCTGCACCCGGGCCGTGGAATCGCCCAGATTGCTGCCGAGGCCAATGTAGGCGATGACCCCGTCGGCGCAGCTCATGGCCTCTGGTGCGATGAATTGGTCTTGGCCTGCCCCCCGCCGCCCTTGCGACGGCGACGGCGACGGCGCTTCTGACCGCCGGCACCCGCTTCCGGTGACAGGTTCTGCACCATCGTCTGGCGTTCCTCCGGACTGACTTCCTGGAAGCGCGTCCACCAGTCGGCCAGTTCCATGCTGGTCTCCCCTACCTCGGCACGCAACAACAGAAAATCGTAGGCGGCGCGGAATCGCTTGTGCTCAGCCAGACGAAAGGCCTGGGCACCGCCGCGTCGCTCGAAACGACCCTGCATCGACCAGATCTCGCGCATCGGCACGCTGAAACGCTTGGGCAGCATGATGTGCTTCAGTTGATCGCGCAGCACGCGATCGGCGGCCCGTTGCTGGGCGTCCAGCGGCGACATACCGTTAGCGGTCAGCAGTGCAATCTCCTCGCGCACCGGCTCCCACAACATGGCGGCGAACAGAAAGGCCGGGGTTACCGGCTTGTCGGCAATGACGCGCTTGTCGGTATTGGCCAGCGCCAGCGGCACCAGCGTATGCGGGAAACCGTCTTCTTCATGTGCCAGATTCTGCTCGGTCATCGGGAACAGGTGGGCAAACAGCCCGTACTGGCGCAGCAACTCGAAGGTTTCGAGGGCGCTGCCGCCGTGGAAAAGCTTGAGCACTTCCTCGAACAAGCGGGCGGGCGGCACGCTGGCCAGGAGCGGCGCGAGGTCGCGGATCGGCGCGGCGGTGCGTTGCTCCAGCCGGAAACCGAGTTTGGCCGCGAACCGGATGGCGCGCAGCATGCGCACCGGATCCTCGCGATAGCGGATCTCCGGATCGCCGATGCTGCGGATAACGCCGGCCTGCAAGTCCTCCATCCCGCCGCCGTAGTCGACGATGCTGAAGTCGCGGACGTCGTAATACAGGGCGTTGACGGTGAAGTCGCGCCGGTAGGCGTCCTCTTCCTGGTTGCCGTAGACGTTGTCGCGCAGGACACGGCCGTCGTCGTCCAAGAGACGATCTCCGACTTCCACTTCGCGCTCCGGGGCGTTGCCCTCGCCGTCTTCCTCCAGGTCCAGGGGCTCGCGCGCTTCGTTGACCCCGGCGCGGCGGAAGGTGGCCACTTCGATGATTTCGCGGCCGAAACGAACATGCGCCAGCCGGAAACGACGACCGATCAGACGGGCGTTGCGGAACACATCGCGGATCTGCTCCGGGCGCGCGTCGGTGACGACGTCGAAGTCCTTCGGCTCGCGCCCCAGCAAAAGATCGCGCACACACCCGCCGACGAGCAGGCCGGCATAGCCCGCGTCTTTCAGGCGGTAGAGGACCTTGAGGGCATGCTCGCTGATGTTGGCGCGCGAGACGTTGTGCTCGGCACGGGCGATGATTCTGGGAGTATTGATGGTCGTTACACCGGGGCGGGAGGGCCGGATCCGCCGCATTTCTGTTGTGTCACCGAGGCCGGTCCGTATAATACCACCCCTGTGCCGGCCGGCGAGTCATCATGAACCCGGCCTCTGCTCCCTTCGTCTAGCGGTCCAGGACGTTGCCCTCTCAAGGCGAAAACAGGGGTTCGAGTCCCCTAGGGAGCGCCATAGTTTCTCGCCGTACATGCCCTCCCTGGCGTCGCGGATCCGGCTTCACCCATCGACAGCCCTTGGGGCGAGTTCCGCGTCCTGCTGCACTCGCCAGCCCAGGGCAACCATCCCTGGTTGCCCGTTCGGCGGCGCGAACGTTCACCGGACGTTCGCGAAACCCCGCCTCACCCATGTACGGGCGCTCACCATTCGATACCCCACGTCACCCCCGCCCCATTCCCCGAGAACCATCAAGAACGTTCACGGTCACCAAAGCTGCGGGTAAGCGGGAGATATAATCATCAGCCGGAACAGCCCAGGGAGGATCACGATGGGGTTTTTGACGGAAGGCGCGTTGCGCCGGATGAGGTTTTGGGGAAATGTGGCGCTTGCCGTACTGCTCGGACTTCCAGTGGCCCTGTCCCTGCTGATTGCGGCCGCCAATTGCTGCGACGAAACCCCTACCCCGGAGGTGATCTCCGCGTCTGAATTCAAAATCGACGACATCCCGCCGGAAAAAAACAGCTATTACGCGCTGGTCGGCATGATCGCCCCCGCGGGCAAGGATCCACATGCCTGGGGACGGGAAATTGTACGCAGCGCCAATGAGTATCACGCGCTTCCCGAACACTTGCGTGACGAAGAGGGGCCCCGCTACATGGAAATGATCAATCATCCACGGCGGTTTCGGTACCGCAACCCGTTTCCACCGGTAGAAACATCGCGTACCCGAAATGGCGGGGACAAACCGGTCGCGCACAACCGATCGAAACAACGGAAGGATTTCTGCCCGGAAAATGCCGTTCGCTGTCTGCCGGAATACGCCCGGCAGGCGGCGCTCATCGACAAGGCGATGGCGGAAAACCGTGAACTGATCGCCCGCTACCGCTCACAGTACCGGTACCCCCATTTCCGGGAGATGATCATTCCGGAGCTGTCCTCGCCACTGCCACGCTACGCACACCTGCCGCATGACCTGGTACGGGCGGTCATCGGCCGCGAGGCCGTGCGCGGCAACGATGCCGGTGTGGTCCGTGCACTCGCGGAAGACACACGCTATTGGCGGCTGGTGCTGCGCGAGGGGCGGCACCTGCTGAGCAAGATGATTGCCGCCAAGTACATTTCAGACAACGCGCGCCTGGCCTCGGAAATTATCTCTTCGCGCCCGCTGACGCGCCCGGACCTCGACACGTTGGGCGGTACATTCGCCCCGCTGGATGCCGATGAACTTTCTCTGCAATCGGCCTTGCACGCCGAATTCGCGTCGGCGCGTCGCTTATTCAGCACCCTCCTGCCGCGCTTCGGGACAACGGAATGCTGGGAACGTTTCGCGCGTTGCATGTCATCCAAGCTTGTCTACCAGCCGGATGCCACGGTGAATCTGATGTATATGCATTACAAAACGGGTATAGCGGCCACCCGATTGCCGGGGCCGGAATACACGAGCTACATGGAAAACAGGCCCCCGAGAGGGGAGTTCAGCCTATGGCGTTGGCACTTGGTTTATAACCCGGCCGGTAAATACATGATGCACGTGGGCAGGCCCCTGTTTGAGGGCTACTCCGGTCGTCTTCGCAACCTGGACGGGTTGCTCCGGCTCGTCCAGCTCCGGATTGACATCCGGATCGCCGCCCTGCCGGATTCAAAGATCGAAGCCCTGCTGGCCGCCTCGAGACACAAGGACCCCTACACGAACAAGCCCATGAAATGGGATGCCCGGACACGCTCGATCTACTTTATGGGAATGAGGCGCTCGGACCTGGAAACGCCGCCGCTGCTGTCCGAGCGGTTCGAGATCAGGCTGAACTGAGGCAGGCCGGGTTAATCGGTGGCGCCGGCTTTCTTGAGCTGGTCGACCACGCGGCTGAAGCCGGCGCGCGCGGCGATCTTGAGGGCGGTGTCGCCCTTGCTGTCGCGGATCTTCACGTCCGCGCCGCTGGTCAGCAACATGGTGACGATATCGCCGTAGCCCTTGTAGGCCGCCG
>ERZ1292623.1858-Hain-H51-01um-R1-1858-length-19662-cov-7_pt1 | contig 19662 bp, 26 predicted proteins | sample MGYA00564398_ERZ1292623 | MGnify/ENA primary metagenome ERZ1292623 (study PRJEB36523, sample SAMEA6512633) | groundwater metagenome | collected 2019-01-07 | study: AquaDiva: Metagenomics assemblies of 32 groundwater samples | reverse complement strand
AAAGCTTTGTCCAGTTACTGATTCTGTTTAGGAAATCCAATTGCCTATTCAAAGACAATATTTAAATACAACTCTCGCCCTTTTAAATAAAGCATGGCTATTAAAGAACAGATTATAAAAGAGAAGCTGGAAAATTTAGGCATTTTTGATTTTCAGGGCTTGTATAAATTTGCGCATTATTGGTTGAAAGACGAGGAAGGTTATGGAGTGACAGAGGAAAAATATTCTGAAAAGGTTTCTGGAAATGCAAGAGAAATTTCAGTAAAATGGAAAGCTACCAAAGAAGTTACAGATTACTTTAAGATAGAATTATCTTTAGAGTTTGAAGCAAAAGAAATGGCTGAAGTAGAGGTTGAGATTGATGGGGAAAAAAAGAGGATGAATAAGGGAAAGATTTCCATTGAAATAAAAGGCAATTTGATAAAAGACCATAAGAATAGATGGGAAAATGGCAATTTTTACATAGCATTGAGGGATATATATGATAAATACATAATTCCTGGTAGAATTGATGAATTGGGGAAAAAGGTCACTTCTGATGTGACTTCTTTGAAAGAAGAAGCAAAGGCATTTTTGGAGCTTAGCGCTAAAAGATAAGACTTTTCGATACAAATCTTTATATAATCTACACTTTTATTTTCAATTATGAAAAGATATATATTATTGATTGCGCTCTTTCTCTTTTTGATAAAATTTGCTGTTGCAGCAGAATTAATGATTGAAAAAATTGACAAAGGATCTGTAGTAATTTCAGAACTTGATAATCCTGCTATTTATGAATTAATAATAACAAATAACGGTTCTGTGGATAATTATGAAATATACACTTTAGTTGGAATATCAATGACTCCAAAGAGTACTTTTGATATTGTGACTGGGAAGAATACAGTGGAAGTGAGGGCTTATCCAAATAAAGACCTTCGCTCAAGAATCGGCTCACATAGTTTTGAATATCAGTTAAAAGGAAGGGAGTCTGGAATATTCAAGGATTTTTTGGAAATAACAGTGGTGTCTCTTAAAGATACTATATCATTTAAAGTTGAGGATATTCATATCAATGATAGCAATGCAAAAATAACTGTCAAAAACATACAAAATACTAATTTAGAAAATTTAAATCTTCATCTTTCTTCATCTTTGTTTGAAACAGATAAAAAGTTTTCACTTGACCCTTATGAAGAAATTGTTTTCTTTACTAAAATCAACAAAAACAAATTAAAAGGTCTTGTTGCAGGGCCTTATGTTGTAAAAGGAGAAATTAGAATTGAAAATGCTAAGGCAGAAGTGGAAGGAACTGTAAAATATTTGGAGAAAGAAAATATCAGAGTTGAGAAAAAGACATCTGGATTTATATTAAGGGAAGATACTACGACAAAGACAAATGAGGGAAATGTTCCTTTGACTGCAAGAATTGAAATAACAAAAGATATTATATCGAGACTTTTCATTGTTCATTCTATTGAACCTAATTATGCAAAAAGAGAAGGCTTCATAGTAACTTATTCATGGAATAAAGAACTATCTCCTGGGGAATCTTTCACTGTAAATTCAACAACCAATTACACTTTTCCATTTATTCTTGTTTTTCTCGTGATAATTATTTCCTTTTTTGTTAAAATATATTCTCAAACAAGCCTTGTCATAAACAAAAGAGTATTTTTTGTCAAGACGAAGGGAGGAGAGTTTGCCCTTAAAGTTCAGCTCAGACTGAAAGCAAAAAAGTACATTGAAAATGTTCAAGTAATAGATCGCCTTCCGATGATGACACAGCTATATGAAAAATTTGGAGTAAAGCCGGATAAAATAGATCATGCGACAAAGCGTTTGTTCTGGAATATTTCCCGCCTTAACGCAGGAGAAGAAAGAATTTATTCTTATATAATATATTCAAAAGTAAGAGCAATTGGAAGGTTTGAGCTTCCATCTGCAGTAGGAATATTTGAAAGAGATGGCAAGACAACAGAAATTTTCTCAAATAAGGCATATTTTGTTTCAGAAACTACCAGCGTAGAATACTGAAAACTTTAAATAGCTTTTTCTTGTTAAATTAATAGATTAACCCCACATAGCTCAATGGTAGAGCGTCCGGCTGTAGTCATTAAAAGACTAACACGGAGATTCCCTAAGGATAACAATGAAGTGCGATAGGATTTTGTTCATAAGAACAAAGACAGAACCCGGAATACCCAAGTTCGACTCTCGGTGTGGGGATTTTTCTTATTTATGTCAAGGAACTTGAAGAAAACCTTGCCTTGAAAGGCAAGGTTGTTCCTTGAGCATCCAAAAGTCCTAAACAAACCATGGGCTTTAGCCCATGGTCAAACACAAGGACTTTTTGATTTAAAGGTACAGCAATATTTTTATACTTATTTTTCCCTGCTTTTTTTGATGATTAAAAAAAGAACATTTATAATCTTTATAATACTTTTAGTGCTTATTGTTGCAGGAGCTGTATATATGAATCAATATGAAAAGAATTCAGGAAAAAAAGAAACTGCGGTATTTACTACGAGCATGGGAAAGATAGTAATTGAGTTAGACCCCGACATGCCGATTACTGCTGGCAACTTCAAAAAGCTTGTGCAACAAGGATTTTATAATGGCGTGATTTTTCATCGCGTTATTCCTGGTTTTATGATTCAAGGCGGAGATCCGACAGGGACAGGAAGGGGAGGCCCAGGGTATGTGATTAAAGATGAATTTAGCCCCGATAATAAAAATATTAGGGGCACAATTTCCATGGCAAATGCTGGCCCTAACACTGGAGGAAGCCAGTTCTTTATTAATTTAGTAGATAATAATTTTTTAGACAGCAAACATCCTGTATTTGGTAATGTTGTAGAAGGCATGAATGTTTTTGATGCAATTGCAAATTTGCCGACAGATGAAAATGACAAACCTCTGAAAGAAGTGAAAATTATCTCTGCAGAAATAAAGGAATAGCAAGATTTAAAAAGTCAATATATTCTATAAATAATTGTATAATATGAAGGCCAAAAAATTTAAAGAAGAGGAATTTAAGGACGATGATAATTCTGATGATTCAGAAGAGCATGAGTTTGGAGATGATGATGATTCTGAAGAAGAAATAAATGAAGATGGCTGGTAATTTTTCCTATTCTTTAGATGCGATAGAGAACACATAATTTTAAAAAATGTTTATGAGGAATATTTTAATGACAGATAAACAACCGATTTACATTCTTCCTGAAAATGTTTCTAGAACACTTGGAAAAGATGCTCAGAGAACAAATATTTTAGCTGCTAAAATAGTTGCAGATATAGTGAAGACAACTTTAGGTCCGAAAGGAATGGATAAGATGCTTGTTGACGCGACAGGCAATATAGTGATAACAAATGATGGAGTAACTATACTGGAAGAGATGGAAATAGACCATCCTGCTGCGAAAATGGTTGTTGAAATTGCAAAAACACAAGAAAGCGAAGTTGGGGATGGAACTACAACCGTTGCTCTTCTGGCAGGAAAGCTCCTTGAAAATGCAGAAAAACTTCTGGATAGAAAAATACATCCTACTTTAATAGCAAAGGGGTATACTTTAGCAGCAGAAAAAGCAATAAATATTTTGAATGAAGTAGCTTTGCCTATAAAAGATACAAATGTGCTAAAACATATAGCAATGACTGCTATGACTGGAAAAGGTGCAGAAGGTCAAAAAGAGAAATTGTCAAATCTAATTGTAAAGGCAGTTGAGCAAGTCAGCATCGGCAAGGAAACTAATATTGAAAATATAAATATACAAAAATTAAAGGGAGAGAGTATTGCAGAAAGCGAGATAATACATGGCATAATTATAGAAAAGGAAAGAGCAAATAATGATATGCCTGATAAAATTACAAATGCCAAAATTCTTCTTGCAGACTTTGCTTTAGAGTTAAAAAATCTTGAAAAAGAAGCAAGAATTTCAGTTTCAACTCCTGAACAACTTGAAAGTTTCATGGCTTCGGAAGAAAAGTATCTTAAACATCTTACTGATAAAATTGTTTCTTCAGGAGCAAATGTTGTTTTTTGCCAGAAAGGCATAGATGATGTAGCGCAATATTATTTAGCTAAAGAAGGAGTATTTGCATGCAGAAGAATTTCTAAGCCAGATATGGAAAAACTGGCAAGAGCAACTTCGGGAAAAATAATTTCAAACATAAATGACTTGAGTTCCCAGTTGTTAGGAAAAGCAGAAATTGTAGAAGAAGTAAAAAAAGGAGGTGAATGCTTGATTTATATAAGGGGATGTCAAAACCAAAATTCAGTAACTATTATTATTAAGGGGAGTATTCTCTATGTGATAGATGAAATTGAAAGAGCTATAAAAGATGGACTTGGAGACGTAATTTTAGCTGTAAAAGGCGGGAAAGTAGTTGCAGGCGGCGGAGCAGTTGAAATAGAGGTTTCAAGAAGGCTTCGTTCTTATGCGAAAACTCTGGGTGGAAGAGAGCAATTGGCTATTGAGGAATTTGCAAACGCACTAGAATCGATACCAGAAACTCTTGCAGAAAATGCAGGCCTTGATCCTATAGATGTTTTAACTGAACTTAAAAGAAGACATGAGTCAGGACTGGTAAATAGCGGCCTTAACTTATTTAATGAAAAAATAGAAGATACTTTTTTGGCAGGCATTATAGAACCATTAAAAGTTAAAATACAAGCAATTAGTTCAGCTTCTGAAGTTTCTGTAATGATTTTAAGAATTGACGATGTTCTTGTAAGCAAAGATTCATCTTCTAAAAAATTATCTAATCCTTACGATGGAATGGATTAACTGAGTCGTAAACATTTTTAAAGAGAGCATGTTAAAAATTAATAAGGCGGCCATAGTTCATCGGTTAGAACGGCTCGTTGCCAACGAGCAAAGTCGGGTTCAATTCCCGATGGCCGCATCCCAAATTAAATACTTTTTTACGAATGGCCAGCTTATTTTTGTCCAGTTTTCAATTTCGTTGTTGGTATTTGCAAATAGCTCCTCAACTTCTTCAACAGAGTAAAATTTTCCTGAGGAAAGCCCTTCTTTATCATTTGAAAAAACATTTTCTAAAGTTTTTGCAATAGCAATAACTCCGAAATGAACCTTCCCTATTGAATCAGAATCGTCCTTGATATATCCAATAATTTCTGCAACTGGATAATTTTTCATAAAGACCTCTTCTTTCATTTCCTTCAACATTGTTGTCTGAATTGGATTATCTGATTTTTCTTCAGTATCTTTTTCAATATGCCCTCCAATTCCTCCAGAATATTTATTTAAATATCTTTTTTCTACGTATTCTTTGTTTTGACTATTATTGCTTAAAATTCTCTTATATAAAAAAACTTTTTTTGTTTTTTGGTTAATTATCCAGACATAGGGTATAATTTGCTGCAGGTTGTTATTATTTTCAAGTTCTTCTCCTCTAGGGCAATATGAAAAATTTTTCAAGATAACTGAAATAAATTCATGCTCGTGTGCTGGCAAGAATCCCTCAAAATATTTTTCTTTGAAAAGATTTTCGCGCGGAACAACCAGTGCTTCTTTTACCATTAAAATAGCTGGAAAAAAGGGTATAAAAATATGTCTAATCTTTCATTTCTATCTTAATTTGCACGCTTCTTGGAATTTGAAGTTTCATGATTTGATGCAAGACTCTGTCTTCTGCAGGAATATCTATAATTCTTTTATGGACGCGCATCTCAAATCTATCAAAGGTTGCTGTGCCGTTTCCACACGGAGATTTTCTTGTTGTTACTTTTAGCTTTTTAGTCGGAATTGGGATAGGGCCCCTCATAACGACTCCAGACCTATTTGTTATTTCTTTTATTGATTGTATGACTGGATTTAATGCTCCTATATCAATACTTGCAAGTTTTATTCTTACTTTAACCATGAATATGAGAAATAAAATTGCTTTTTAAATGTTGTTCTAATTATACATTGCTGCATTGAAAATGAATAGGCCCACCGCGCCGCTGCGATGGACCCTTTCATCCCAGCCTAAGCGGGATGAACATAATTCTTTTAGAAGAAAAGACTATTTATAAGATTATCCACTAAGTATTTAAAAGAACAAGACATAATAAAAAAATGGCACAAGAGGTTTTATTTTATATTAGTTCTATTATTGTTATTGCTTCTGTATTGACGGTGCTCGCAAGAATAGTAAGACAGCCTCCGATTATAGCTTATCTTGCTACAGGAATTATAGTTGGTCCTTTGTTTCTCAAGTTAATAGGGTCTGCGGATACAACTTCTGAATTGATAAGTATATTTGCTCATCTTGGAGTTGCATTTCTCTTGTTTATAGTTGGGCTAAGCCTTGACTTAAGAGTTTTAAAAGAGATAGGAGGGGTCGCGACTTTTGTTGGTTTTGTTGAAATAGCAATAACCAGCACAATAGGATTTTTGATTGCTTTTGGACTTGGATTTTCTAATCTGACTTCTCTATATATAGGGGCTGCTCTGGCTTTTTCTTCAACAGTAGTGATAATAAAAATACTTTCAGATAAGAAGGAAATTGATACTTTGCATGGAAGAATTGCCTTAGGAATATTAATTATAGAAGATTTTGTTGCGGCAATAGCACTTATGGCAATACCGCTAATTCAGAAAGGAGAAAATTTGTTTTATATTGTAAATCGTTTTGCATTCTTGATACTTTTAATTGCTATAATTTTCATTAGTTTTATCTTTGTATTTTCAAGACTTCTTGACTATCTTGCTAAAAATCAAGAAGTTCTTTTTCTTTTTGGAATAGCATGGGCTCTTATGCTTGCTTCTGTTTTTGACTGGCTCGGTTTTTCTCTTGAAATAGGCGCATTGATTGCTGGAATGTCTCTTGCTTCAAGCAAATATACCCTTGAATTGGGCGGAAAGATAAAACCATTAAGGGATTTTTTTATTATATTATTTTTTGTTTTTTTTGGGAGTCAGCTTACTGGACCAATTTCTTCGGAGCTGATTAAGAATGCAGTTTTATTTTCTATTTTTGTAATTATAGGGAAGCCGATTATAGTAATGAGTGTTTTGAGAACTTTTGGTTATAAGAAGAGAACAAATTTTCTTACTGGTTCAAGTCTTGCCCAAATAAGCGAATTTTCACTAATAATTATTCTTTTAGGATTTTCACTTGGGCATATAAGCCAAGATACAATGAGTTTGGTTGTATTAATTGCGATTTTTACAATAGGGGCGAGCAGTTATAGCATTTATTATTCACATTGGCTGTTTAACAAGCTTTCAAGAGTGCTTGTATTATTTGAAGGAAAAAGGTATAGAAAATTATCTGAAAAAAAAGAGCAGTATGAGATTATCCTTTTTGGTTATCATAGATTAGGTTATAAAATGCTTGAAGCATTGAAGAAAATAAATTCTAAACTTTTAATAGTCGATTATAATCCGAAAGTAATACTTTCTCTTGCAAAAGAAGGATTAAACTGCGTTTATGGGGATGCAGGAGACAAGGATTTTTTAAGCCAGTTTGATTTGAGCAAGGCAAAATTGATAATTTCAACTGTTCCTGGGCAGGATTCAAATCTTACAATAAGAGATAAATTAAAAGAAATACACTCAAAGGCTGCCTTTATTGCGACAGCAGAACAACCCAGAAATGCCGTGACATTATACGAAGCAGGTATTGATTATGTATTGATTCCGCATCATCTGAGCGGAGAGTATGCTTCACATATAATAAGTAAATATGCAATCGACAGAAAAAAATACAAAGAACTTGGAAAGATACACATACGAGAACTTAAAAAAGGCAAAGACAACTCTAATTATATGTAGTTTATGCTTTATCTTCTTTCTACTTGCAAAGAATTCTGCGCAGAACTAATAACTATTTTATTTGGGATTACTCTCCTTATTGCATTGTCCAATGTTGCAATATAATATCCTTGTTTTCCTTTTTCAATTAATCCTCCATCTACAGAGCGATTCCCAAGCTTCATTTTTTTTATTTTGCTGTTTTCAAAAAACTTTAAAGCAATATCTACTGCAATTTTATCCTCGTGACTAAGTTTAAATCTTAAATCTTTTAGCTCCTGAAAGACTTCTATTGGAAGAATTGGTTTAAATCCTTGTTGCTTTAATTGAGAGATGAAATCAATTTTCCTTTTAAAGCAGGAAATAATAAAATTGCTGTCTAGAAGGGCTTCCATACTTTAATTAATGAAGGGAGGTATATTAATTTTTCTCTTAGAAAAAATTTATATATATAGCTAATATCTAATTATATGGACGAGGCAGAACATATAATAAGTGTTCTTAAAGAATGTGAAATTTCTTTGAAGAATGAAAATGTCATAAAACTACGTGAATTGTCAAATAGCACAATTCATTCCGCATCCATAGTTCAAGATGCTGGGAGCATTACACTCGCAGTATTAATTTATTCTTTTAGCAAGATAATAGAGAGAAATGACTATAAAAAGATGAAAAACTGGGATAAATTCAAAAAAAAGATAATTGGACTTCTTAATCTTTCAGTGCTTGCCCTTGAACAAAAAAAAGTCGATAAATATGAAAATTACTTAAAAGAAGCGCAGATGTCTATGTACGGAATGGTTGGGAATATGAAACCATATATCCGAGAAGTCTTGAGAAAGGCATCAATAAATAAGGCATCAAAAATTTATGAACATGGAATATCTATGGGGAAGACATCAGAGCTTTTAGGAATTACACAATGGGAACTTTCAGAATATGCTGGGCAGAAGCATCTTTATCAAAAGCCTTTTTCTTCCAGCAGCGTAAAAAAAAGAGCAGAAATGGCATTGGAGTTCTTCTCATGAGAAAAACTCCAGGAATTACGCGATTAGAGAGAAGAACATATGTATTAAAAGAACCAGAAGACATTACAATTTTGTTAAAGATTAAAGAAGTAGAAAGATGCAGATTAAGTAAGAGTGATAAAAAAATTGTTGAGTTACTCAGGTCTCAACTCAAGAAAAATTGGCGAGATCCACTCATCCATCATCTAAACACTATGTTGCGAAGGTATTAGCAATGAAAGCATTAATCTTTGATTCCGGAATACTTATTAATTTTTCCATGAATGGAATTCTATATATATTGGAGGAATTAAAAAAAGTTTTTCCTGGAAAGTTCATTATAACGAATTATGTGAAATATGAAACTATTGCCAAGCCGATAGGAATACAAAGATTTGAGCTGGGAGCTTTGAAGATTCAAGGAATGCTTGATGCAGGAATATTAGAACTTCCTGAAAGCTTAAATGTTAAGGAAAAAGAAATTGAAGCAGGAACTAAAGAGCTAATGTTTATAGCAAATCATTGTATGGGGGCTAGGGAGCAATGGATTGAGATAGTAAGCGAAGCTGAAATGTCGTGTTTGGCGCTAAGCAAAATTTTATCTGAACGAGGCATAGAAAATATAATCGGAATAGATGAAAGAACTACGCGTATATTATGTGAAGATCCTATGCAGCTTGAAAGAATAATGTCTGAAAAACTTCATCAAAAAGTTACTTTAGTTTCAGATAAATTAGATATATTTTCTGAATTTAAGTTCGTACGCTCCTCTGAAATTGCATATGTAGCATATAAGAAGAATCTTGTGCATCTAAATGGAAAAAAAGTTTTAGAGGCATTATTATATGCAACTAAATATAAGGGATCAGCAATATCTTTTGAAGAAATTGATATATTGAAGAAGCTTTAGTGGGCGCGGAGGGAGTTGAACCCCCGACTTTCGGTTGCTCCAATTTTCTGGAGCCGAAAATTATGCCGTTTAACTACGCACCCCTAAAAACCAAGATAATTGCCTATTTTAAGCTTTACTAGCTGAATGGATAAAGAATAAAGATTTATAAACAAAATCATCTTTAAATAAAGATGCAAAGAGAGAACAGAAAAAAAGAACAACATGAAAATATTAATTATTCGCATACTGATAAGCTACAAGAAAAAATAATAGAGAATCTTATCGAGCTTCAGAAAGTAAACACTAATCTTGCGGAGAAATTTGATAATCTTTCAACTCAGATAAATAATCTTTTAGGCCTATTTGAAATGACTGCGAGAAGCTTTGCACAAAATCCTGCAAATCTTACTTCTGATAAAGATAAAGAATTTCTTGATAAGATAAATAAGCTTCTTGAGCAGAATAAAACTATAGCAAAAGGACTTACAATAATGGAAGAAAAAATAAGGGAGAGAGCTTATGGAATTCCTACCAGAGCTGTCCGTGAAGATGAAGAAAATTATAGCCCGGCCTCTATAAGCAAACCCCTTCCAAAATTTTAATATGAATAAAGAAGAAATAAGACAGGAATTTCTTATTAAATTTGTTAGCCATCTTATTATAAATACTGCGATAAAGGCAAAAAAACAATTAAGTGAAGAACTTACCAAGAAAATAAGCGAAAGAATGATTAAAGAAGACTTAGGGCATATAATGATTAAGCCGATTAAAACATCAATTGCACCCAAAGTTAATTTGAGAGAAATTAAAGTTCCTATGAATCAGGTATCTAGGGAAATTATTGCCAATAAAAATCAGAAATCTTTAATAAAAACTCAACCTTCATTGTTAACTATGAAAATTATGCAAAGGCCACCTAGAGTTCTTCAAAATAAACCATCTTTTCAAAATCAAATGGTTGAAAAATTCTCCCCCCAAGCTAAGATTGCCCCATCTCCTCCTTCTCCAGAACTAATAATTACATTAGGGATGCCAAAAATTGATAATATTTTATCTGATCCTTTAGTAGAAACCTTAGAGTGCACTGGACCTGGAAAAAATATAGTTGTCTCCAAAGGAGGCAGAATGTATTCTATGGATGTAACTTTATACGAAGAAGAAATAAAAAAGATAATGCAGGAGATATCTGAAAAAACAAGAATACCCTTATTATCCGGAGTTTTTAAAGCAGCATATGGAAATTACATAATTACTTCAGTAATGTCTGATTTTATAGGGACTAGATTTATGATTCAAAAGAAAAGCCTTGAAAAACAGACAAATTATTAAATATTGCTGTCCTGCAGAGAAACATGGAAGATATTTTTAAGAGATATCATTTAGAGAAAGATAAAATAAAGATGCGTTTGGAAGAATTTAAAAATATCCATGAAAAAGATTATATTTATGAATTAATGTTCTGCATTTTAACTCCACAAAGCAATGCAAAAAAATGTTGGGAGGCAGTGCAGAAAATAAAAAACTTGAGAAAAGCCGACAAAAAAGGAATTATAAAAATATTGAAAACCAGGACCAGATTCCACAACAAAAAATCTGACTACTTAATTGAAGCTCTTGCGAAATGGGACAAAATAAATGAAGAAATATATAATAAAGAAACAAAGGAACTTAGAAATTTTTTGGCAGAAAACATAAAGGGATATGGGTTTAAAGAAGCAAGCCATTTTCTTAGAAATATTGGGAAATCAAATAATAAAATAGCAATATTAGACAGGCACATTCTAAAAAATCTGAAAGAACTAGATGTGATAAGTTCTGAAAAGGTAAAAAGCGAAAAAGATTATCTTTCAGCAGAGGAAAAATTTTTGGATTTTTCAAATAAGGTCGGAATACCTATTGATGAACTAGACCTTCTTTTTTGGAGCAAGGAGAATGGGGAGATATTCAAATAACATTATAAAAACATTTAAATAAAATCTTTTTGTTGTATAATAATGAAAATATGGGTGATAAGTCTTGGCGGTTCTTTAATAGTTCCAGATAAGATAGACTATAGCTTCCTTGAGAAGTTTAGAAATAATTTAAGAAAACATTATAAGAAATGCAAGTTTGTGGTAGTAACTGGGGGTGGTTCAATAGCCAGGAAGTATATTTCTCTTCTTGAAAGAGAAAATAGGTCTGAAAAAGAAAGGTCTATTGCTGGAATAAGAGCAACCAGAATGAATGCATTGTTTTTAATGCAGTTTTTTGGGAAGGAGGCTAATGAAAAGCTTCCTGCTGACATGAAAGAACTTATAAATTATTTGAATAAGAATAATGTTGTGATATGCGGAGCTTTAAGATACTTTCCTGATTCTACATCTGACAGCACAGCAGCCAGACTAGCGCATTTTTTGAAGACAGATTTCATAAACATGACTAATGTAAAAGGACTTTATTCATCCAATCCCTTGACCAACAAAACTGCAAAATTTATTAGTGAAATAAGCTGGAAGAAATTTGATAAAAGAGCAAACAGAATGCCTTATAAGCCAGGGCAGCATTTTGTTCTTGACCAGCAAGCAGCTACAATAATAAGAAAAAATAAGACAAAAACCTTTATCATAGGGAATGATCTTTCTAATTTTGAAAAAATAATAAAAAACAGAAAATTTGTTGGAACCCGCATTGAAGGATGATGGAATCAAAAGATATTGAAGAAACAAAAAAACTTTTAAAGAAGGAAAAGAAACCAGCAGTTTTAAAGGCAGGCAATTTTATTTTCAACAGAAAGATACTTGATTATGGAAAGTTCAATCTTTTGGTTTTTCCATCAGAAGATAATTCTGGAATAAACCATATTCTGGCAAAAGCAGCAGAAAAAAAAGGCATTTCAATTGGTTTTGACATACAATCTTTAAAATATAGCAACAAGAAGAAAAAATCAATCATCATTGCCGAACTTATACAAATAATAAAGTTGTGCAGGAAAAACCATGCGAAAATGAAATTGATTAATATAAAAGATAGAAAAAATGCATTTGCTTTTTTATTATCTCTCGGAGCTTCAACTTCACAAGCCAAGGAAGCAATATCTTTTTAACTGACTTATCCCTATAAATTATATGGAAAAAAATAATAAAGTACAGGAACTGCTTGAAAAACTTTCACCTATTGAAAGAAAGATAATTCCATATCTTAATTTAAGCCCAGATGAAATATTAAAAAAAGCAGAGCTTGATGCTGTTTCATTAAATCATACTCTTAAATTTTTAGAAAATAAGGGAGTATTGCAAGTAAAAACCAAAAATTATGAATTAATAGAACTTGCAACAAACGGCATATATTATAAAAAAAATCATTTACCTGAAAGAAATTTGATTATTTTTTTGGATATGCATAATCGAATTTCAATAAAAGACGCAGAAAAGCAGTCAAAGCTTTCCAACAACGAATTTAAAGTGTCTTTAGGAATATTGAAAAACAAGAGTATTATATCCTTAAATAAGGGAATTATAATTCTTAATGCATCAAAAGAAGAGCTTACAAAAAAATTTCCTGAAGAAAAGCTAATTGAACTGCTTCCAATTGAAAAAGCCAAGCTTTCTCCTGAACATCTTCCTACATTTGAAAACTTAAGAAGGAGAAAAGATATTATTAACACGAGAAATTGCCAGCATATTGATTTTGAGCTTACTGAACTTGGAAAGCAAATAGCAGGAGAGAAATTAGAGATTAATTTAATAGAAGAAGTTACTTCTAATATAATTCTCAATGGTACAAATGGAAAAAAGTTCAGAAAATATGACATATATGCAAATGCCCCAAAGCTTTATGGAGGGAAAAAGCATTTTCTATCGCAATCTATTGAATATGCAAAGAAAATATGGCTTGAAATGGGATTTAAGGAAATGAAAGGACCAATTGTAGATACTTCATTTTGGGTTTTTGACTCTCTTTTTACTCCGCAAGACCATCCAGCCAGAGATATGCAGGACACATTTTTTTTAAAGAATCAAGAAGGCAAACTTCCTAATACAAAACTTATTCAGAGGGTAAAAGAAGTTCATGAAGGAGGATATGCTGGAAGTACAGGATGGAAATATAAATGGGATGAAGAAGAATCAAAAAAAGTAGTGCTTAGAACTCATACTACCAGCATTTCTGCAAGGACGCTGGCAAATTTAAAAGAAAGTGATTTTCCAGTTAAGTATTTTTCAATAGGCAAGGTTTTCAGAAATGAAACGATTGATTGGTCTCATGGATTTGAATTCTCACAAAGCGAAGGCATTGTTGCCGATGAAAATATGAATTTTAGAAATTTACTTGGATTTTTAAAAGAGTTTTACAAGAAAATGGGATTTGAAAAGATAAGATTCAGACCAAGTTATTTTGCATATACAGAACCTTCTGTTGAAATTGAAATATTTCACCCAGAGAAAAAAGAATGGATAGAACTTGGCGGAGCAGGCATGCTTAGACCAGAAGTTACATTTGCACTTATTGGCAAAGAGATACCTATTCTGGCATGGGGGCAGGGACTGGATAGAATTATAATGGATTTTTATAAAATAAAAGATATAAGGGAGATTCATTCAACGAATCTTAAAATATTAAGAGAGAAGAAATTTTGGACAAAATAATATGGCCAACATAAAATACAGCAAAAAGCAGATAGAGAAATACCTGAATTTAAACGAAAAGAACATAGAAAAAATTGCAATGTACGGAACTCCACTTTCAATTTCTAAAGATTTTCTTGAAATCGAGGTTTTTCCTAACAGGCCGGATATAATTCCGATGCAAAATTTCATAAGAGCAATAAATGCCTTCACAGGAAAAAACCCTGGGATGAAAAAATATAAAATAAATAAACCTGAAAAAAATTATCTTGTAAAAGTATCGAGCTCTGTAAGTTCTATCAGGCCTTTTACAGCATGTGCTATAGTAAAAGGGCTTTCTCTTGACGATGAAAAAATAAAAGAAATTGTAAACTGGCAGGAGAAACTTCATTTGACACTAGGGAGAAATAGAAAGAAGGTTGCAATAGGAATATATCCCCTCCATAAAATAAAACTCCCAATTAAATATGAGGCGATGGATCCGGATAAAATAAAATTTATTCCCCTTGAAAGTGAAAAAGAAATGTTGGGGGAAGAAATACTAAAAAAACATCCCAAGGGCATTGAATATGCGGGCCTTTTAGAAAATTTCAATAAGTTTCCTGTTTTTACTGATGCGGAAAAAAAAGTGCTTTCAATGCCTCCAATAATAAATAGCAATGATACTGGTAAAATAACTACTGATACCGAAGGCGTGTTTATAGAATGCTCTGGATTTGACTTTAATCTTTTAAATAAAACTTTAAACATAATTGTTTCCGCTTTTGCTGAAATGGGTGGTAAAATATATCAAATGGAGCTGGATTATGAAAAAGCTAAAAAAATACTGACTCCTGATTTTTCTCCGGCGAAAATAAAAATTTCACTTGAAAAAGCGAATTCTCTCCTTGGCCTTAAAATAAGCGAAAAAAAACTTCAAAAGCTTCTTGCTAAGATGGAGTATAATTATAAGGCAGGAACTTTATTGATTCCCCCATGGAGGACAGATATTCTTCATGAAGTAGATATTATTGAGGACATTGCAATTGCATACGGATATGAAAATATAGAGCCCCAAATGCCTAAACTCGTAGGAGCTGGAGAAGAGAATTTTGAAAGCAAGATAAAAACAAAAATAGCTGAAATATTAATCGGACTTGGATTTATAGAGATTTCATCTTATCATCTGATGAAGAAAGATCTTTACAAGAGAAAAACGGAAATTATTGAAGTGGCTAATTCAAAAACAGAATATAAAGTTTTAAGGCCAAATCTTATAGAGCCGGCTCTGGAAATATTTTCAAACAACAAAAATAATGAATATCCTCAAAAAATATTTGAGATAGGGGAAGTTTTTTCAAAGAGTTCTGGAAAAACAGAGACTGGAATTTCTGAATCTGATTCACTTTTAATTGCGATTTCACCAGGCAATTTTACTGATGTTAAGCAGATATTAGATTATTTATTCAAGATGTTAGATATTGATTATCGGATAGATGAATCTATACATGAATTAATGATTGAAGGAAGAACAGGAGAAATAAAAATAAAAAATAGTAAAATAGGGAGCTTAGGAGAATTACATCCTAAAACTTTAAGGATTAAGAATATGGACATGCCTGTTTCTGCAATAGAAATCTATCTTGAAGAGATTTATAATGCTCTTACAGCAAAAAATTAGAAAATATTAACCAAAATAAGTCTTTTCTTTTTTATTTATTATGTTATTTGGCTTTTGAATTTTATCTATGATTTTTTTGAATCTTTCTTTTTGGGAGTTCCATACCGAATATATCTTTTTAATTGCCTCTGCTTCTTTTTTTTCTGATGGATTTATTTCCAGAGACAAAGAATTAAGAATTAATTCTCCTAATGAACTGTATAGTACATCGTTTTCTTTTTTTTCCTCTTGGGAAATTGACATGATGTAATTAAGATATAGCCTGGGAGGGTTTTGAGGGTTTCCAAGCATCTCTAGAAATTCAAGCGAATTAAATATTTTTTTCATCATGAACTTTCTAATTGTCCTAAGAAAATTTTCATTGTTCTTTTCAATTTCCTCTATCTCAAAATCGTCATTTAGCTCTTTGAAAGAAGGCAGTTTATATTCTTTAGCTAATTCACCATACTTTTTTTTAATTTCTTCTTTTATCATACTAAGCCATAAAATATGGGTTTTATATATTTAACTAAATTAATTATTAAATGTTTCACAATCCAAACTATGTGCTATGTAAAAAGCTTTATATAGCATCTAATATTAGAAAATAAATCTACTTAGTATTCTTGATGAGTTTTTGTCAAAAATGTTCAAAGCCTCTACCGAGGATTGAACTCGGGACCCCGTCCTTACCAAGGACGTACTCTAACCGCTGAGCTATAGAGGCATAAATTACAATATAAAACATCCTATAAAAAAATACCTATTTTGTAAAATTAGAGGAATTTTTGCTGAACCATTCAAGATTTACTGCATGCGCACTAATACTTCTGGCGTTTTCAAGCCCATTTGAAATCCAATTATAATAGAAAAGAGCAAATTTTTCGGACTCTTCTTTTTTATTTAGATGTATGTTTTCATTGCTCACTATAAGAAAAGCTCCGCAAAACAGAAAAAATATTATAAGCAAAATAATTTTCATTTCCCAGATATATTGGTGACGTTTATTTTCCAATCCTGCTTTACTGCAAATCCTGAGATTTTTCCCATATTTTTAAATGTATTTCCTAACCAAGATAAGTAAAGTTTTCCTGATTTGATAATTCCGTCTGTGGAAGTAAGATCCAAATCATTATTTAAGTAAAGACTGAAAATGGAGATTACTAAAAATATTACTACTATGATTATTAAAAAGTGGGTTATTTTATACCTTATTTCCTTAAACCTTAATAGTAAGAATATCGCGAATATTATTACTCCAATCAATAACCAGTTCATTTTATCACCTAAAAAAGAAGTTTTTTCTTCTATAAAAATCTTTCTAGAAGCAAATATTTAAAACTTAAGCAGAACTTCACTTTAAACAGCCCTGTAGTATAGCGGTCAAGTATATAGGCCTCTGGCGCCTGTGACCCAGGTTCGAATCCTGGCAGGGCTATTTTTATTGTGTTTTCTTTCTAACGCAACTTTTTTAAACTGCAAATAACTATGAAATAAGTGGGAGAACAAGAAATAGGCGAAGTTTCCAATTATTTTGAACATGTTGGAGCAGCAGCCATTAAGCTTAAATCTTCTCTAAAAGTTGGAGATGTAATTCATATCCATGGAGGAGAGACGCACATTGAGCAGAAAGTAGAAAGCATGCAAATAGACAGAAAAGATGTAACAAGCGCGAAAAAAGGCGATGAAGTAGGTATTCTTATTAAAGGAAAAGCCAGAAAAGGGTATAAAGTCTTTAAAGTTTGATGCGCGTAGTAACAATCACAACAATTCTTTTATACTTCTTTTAATTAATCTTAATATGGAAAAAAAGGATTTAGTGCAGGAAACTATTAATAGAACTGATTGGAGAATATATGAAGAAAGACTTAGTTGGTTAGTAAGCAAACCTACTTGTCCTCTCTATGACGGCAATGTTTTGTGCAATTACTGGAAAGTATGGATTATTAATGGCAGAAGAAATTATCCTAACACTAGAGAAGGAGAATCTGAATATCTTAATGATGTAAGAGAAAATACATATCGCATCAGAGAGATTGATTTGCATAGATTGCTGAAAGAATTGAAAAGAGAATTGAAAAGTCCACTTGGAAGATTATTTTATGTCGGGGATTCTCAGAAAACCTTGCCCTAAAGGGCAAGGTGAATCCCCGAGCATCCAAAACACGAGCGCCTTCTGCCAAACCACGTCCTTTAGGACGTGGTGGCGCATCGTGTTTTTGATTTCAGATAAACGCAATTCTTTTAAACTTAGTTAAAGATAAACAATGAGCCCTTGTAGTCTAGAGGTCAAGGACAGCGCCCTCTCGCATAGCCGAGGGTTATATCGTTGAGATTATACCCTCAGTCCAGCTTTGGACAGGCACTGATTTATCAGAGTCTCATTTTTCGTCAAAAACGAAAGTTCTTGGGACTGTGGAGAACGGCGCAGACCCGGGTTCAAATCCCGGCAGGGGCATAATACTATCTTGCCACACAAAACTATTTATAAAAGATAGCCTTATTTAATTTATGAAAAAGAGGATAATTAAAAAAGCACTAGTTTATACTGGACTTCTTGGTCTGATTTTTCAGACAGGATGCTCGACAATTGAAAAAAAACTTGGTTTAGACAAAATTGAAAAATTCTTTGAAGAGAGAGATGAAAAAACTCCAGAAGCACTAATGGCAAAACATGGATATATCTCTTATAATAAGTCAGTTCCAGATAATATTGGATTGCAGACTTACAACAGTCCGAACCTTATTGATACAACAACTGTTAAACCAGAACAGCCAGCTATATTTACCATAACTCCTGATTTAGATGCAATAGATAAAGAAAATCCTTATCTTATATTAAGAATTTTAGCTGAAGATAAAAAAGACAAAGGGTATATAGCAAGAGAGGAAAAACATGTTATTTACTATGAAGGATTGCAGAAAATAACAAATAATAATACTATAGCATATTCCTATACTTTTCCTAAAGCAGGCCTTATAGGAACTCGTGGAAATTATTTCTATGAATGGAGAAAAGAGGAACACAAAGAATTTAGAGCAAGTGATATTTTTAATCTTGTTCCTTTTTTTGCAATAGCGAAAGAAATCAACTATCCTGTTATTCTTAAAGAAGGCAGGTTTGTTATTCAATAGGCAAAAGACAAGAAGACTTTTATACTATTATTGTCTGCTGAAATTATGGCGGTTGTAGTTTAGTGGCAGAACGTCAGCCTGTGGCGCTGAAGATGAGAGTTCGATTCTCTCCTACCGCTTTTCCTGCTGAGGCAGTAGTTGTGAGACTCTTGGAGAATGAAAAATAATCTTATAACACGAGCGCTACTTGTTGTCTTTTATCCTAAGTTGTGAAAACGTTACTCCATCATCAAGAACGTGTTAATGTAATACATAATTTTCTCTCTGTGAGATGAATTGATAGAAACCTCTTCGCCATAACTAGTCGGCTTGCTGAGCAAAATGCCTTCTTTTTTCAATTCCTTTGCCATGTATTTTACTCTCCCGCGTATTTCTGGCGGAAAACCCTTCTGCAAATTATCAATAGGGGTATGACTATGATGAAATTTTCCCATGCGCGTCATCTTGTGCAATATTTTTCCTTTTATTTCTTCGTCGCTCCACATGTTTCCTCTTTTTCAGATGTCTATTTAAATAGACTTTGAACAGTTAAGTTTATATACTTTTTGTTTTTATATATATTATGGAGAAATCATTACTTACAAAGTTTTTAGGAGAGAATCCTGTTTTTAAAATCGTTGACTTTCTGATTGAAAGC
>ERZ1292623.1857-Hain-H51-01um-R1-1857-length-19664-cov-4_pt1 | contig 19664 bp, 20 predicted proteins | sample MGYA00564398_ERZ1292623 | MGnify/ENA primary metagenome ERZ1292623 (study PRJEB36523, sample SAMEA6512633) | groundwater metagenome | collected 2019-01-07 | study: AquaDiva: Metagenomics assemblies of 32 groundwater samples | reverse complement strand
ACCGCCACGGGATGAACGATGTCGGGCAGTATCGTCGCCCCCGCCTCGATCGACCCGCCATGCCCTTCAACGAATTTCCGCTGGTGGCCGGTGTGGACATCTTCTTCGTCCTGAGCGGCTTCGTGATGTTCCATACCTCGACCGGCCTGTGGGGCGACAAGCGCGCGCCCTTGCGTTTCTGGCGCCGGCGCTTCATCCGGCTCGTGCCGCTCTACTGGCTGTTCACCAGCCTGATGGTGGCGACGCTGCTGCTGCTGTCCCGCCATGTCCGCTCCACCGAGTTCGACCTGTGGAACGTGCTGTCCTCCTACCTCTTCATCCCCAGCGAACGGCCCGGCGGACGGATAGCCCCGGTGCTGTCCCTGGGATGGACGCTCAACTACGAAATCTTCTTCTACTGCCTCTTCGGCCTTTGCCTGCGGTTCGATCGCCGTCGCGGCCTGTCCTTGCTGATCGGCGGCTTTTGCGCGCTCCTGGCATTCACCGCGATATTCCCGCCGACCTTCACCCCGCTTCGCTTCTGGGGCAATTCGATCATCCTGGAATTCGTGGCGGGGATCGGCCTCGGCCTTGCCTATGAACAGGGCCGCCTCCGGCCGAGCCTGGCATTGTCCTGCGGCCTGTTCCTTCTGGGCGGGTGCTTGCTCGTCGCGGCCGGCGACACCGACCTGCCCCGCGTCATCAAGGGCGGCATCCCCGCCTGCCTGATGCTCTGCGCCGCGCTGGCGCTCCCCGCCCGGCTCGATCGCGCCATGCCGCGCCCGCTGATCCTGCTGGGCGACAGTTCCTATGCCCTCTACCTCAGTCACCGGTTCGTCCTGCGCAGCGTGACCCTGCTGTTCGGCGCGATCGCGATCCCGGCGGGCCTGGAGGCCTATCTCTATGTCGCGACCACCCTGGGGGGCGCGATCCTTCTCTCGATCCTCATCTACACCTATGTCGAAGCCCCGATGCTGCGCCTGCTCCTGCGGCGCCCCAGGGATGCGCAGCCCGCCGCGGCCAGTTCGATCCGGCCGATCCTCCAGGCGGACTCGCCGCCATGCTGAAACGCTTCACCAGCAGCCTGCAAAGGCGCGATTCCGTGCGCGCGCCGGCCTGCGTCCCGGATGGAATGCGCGTCTACGCCATTGGCGACATCCATGGGCGCGCCGATCTGCTCGAAGAACTGCTTGAGCGGATCAGGCGGGATCGCACCGGCCATGACGGCCAATGCCGGATCATCTTCCTGGGCGACTATGTTAATCGAGGCCCCTCCAGCCGAAAGGTTCTGGACCGGCTGAGTGCCATGGCGCAGGCGTCCGACGAACATGTCTTCCTCATGGGCAATCATGAGGAGATCCTGTTGAGGATCATCGACGGCGCCCCAGCCCTCGTCCGGCTGTTTCTCAAGATGGGCGGCCGGGAAACGCTGCTGAGCTATGGCATGACGCCCGCGCAATATGATGCCGCCACGCTGGCGGAGATTGCCGACTTCCTGCAGGCCGCAGTCCCCACCCGGCATCGCGACTTCCTGCACCGTCTCCGCACGCATGTTTTGCTGGGCGACTATCTGTTCGTTCATGCCGGCGTCGATGTCGGCAAAGGTCCGCTCGAACAGGAGCCGAGCCTCACCCGATGGATCAGGGACGGCTTTGCAGACCGGGATGTCGATTATGAGAAGGTCGTCGTCCATGGGCACACGATCACCGATCAGGTGTCGCAAGGCGCATCGCGCATCGGCATCGATACCGGCGCCTATGCTTCCGGCCGTCTCACAGCCCTTGCGCTTGAACAGGCCAGCCGCCGCATATTGCAGACGGGATCAGCTTGAATGGGCCATCCGCATCATCCAATCAACGTCAATAAATCGCAACTCATCTCGAATCATTCAATCTACCATTGAGCAAACGATATCGAAAAACATATCTCACCCATTGAAATCGAATCCATTCATTCACCAATCCTTTCCGTTTTTCATCTCCGGATGATCGAGGAGGCGATCATGAGTCCAGCAAAGACTGATCCCCCGGCCATCGCCCCGCGCGATCCGATGGCCTGTCTCTTCGTGCATATTTCCGTGGCCAACCTGTCCGAGATCGAAGCCGCCTTCGGCGCCAAGGCCCGCGAGCAGGCCTTCGAGCGCCTTCTGCTTTCCGTTCGCCAGAGCATCGGCCAGGAAAGAATCGAAGCGCATCGCTCTCTGGGCATTATCGAGGTCACGATGCGCCTCAGCCGGATGCCGCGACACAAGCGGACGGCCATGCTCGCCGAACAGATACGGGCACTGGCGCTGGCCACGCCCCTGAACTCGGACAAGGGGCCGTTTTTCGTCATCCCGGCCATCACCGCCATCGCCTTCCTGCCCGGCCGCAGCGAGCGGGACATCGCGCGCCTCAAGGCCTATGACTATGCCGATCGGCAACGTCCGCTGGCGCATGCCAGGACCGAAGCGGCCAGCTATCGCGCGGACATGAAAAGCGCCGCCGAATTGCTGGGCCAGTTGGCCAATGGACGGGCGGCCTTTGCCCATCAGGCGATTGCCGCCACCGGCCAGGGATTGCCCCCGCTTTATCATGAAAGCCTGCTTCGGATCGGCGATGACGATGGCGCGTTCGCGGCATGTGAAATGGCCATCCTGGCCGTGGAGCGGCTCGACCTTTCCTTCGCGATGGATGCCAGGCTGGCCGCCATCGCGGTCGATCGGCTTGAACATGACGCGACACTGCGGCTGGGCGTGAACATCTCCGCCCGGTCCAGTTCCTTCCACCGGTTCGGCCGCCACACGATGTGGAACAGATTGCGCGACAGACTGAGGGATCGGCCCGAGGTCGCCTGCCGCCTGACGCTGGAAATCACCGAAACAGCCGATTTCGCCTCGCTTGAGGAGGCTTGTGAATTTGTCGCCGGTTGCCGCCAGTTGGGCGTGCGGATTGCGCTGGACGATTTCGGCACGGGCCGGCGATCGATCGAGCAGGCCGCCCGACTCGCCGTCGACATCATCAAGATCGATGGCAGCTTTGTACGCCATGCCGCGGATGCAGCCGGCGCCTTTGCCACCTTCCTGCATCTCGTTCGGCTGGGCAGCAGCCTTGGGGCGACCGTCATTGTGGAGGGTATAGAGACCGCGCAGCAAGCGGACATGGCGCGCCAGGCAGGCGCCAATGGCCTGCAGGGCTATCATCTGGCCCGCCCCGTCCTGGGTCCACGCCTTCCCGGCACCTTGCAAACCGCCAACATCCTGCACCTCGACATGTTTCGCGCCCTCCAGTCGAGCGGCCACGACATCGCCGCCGGGCGCCTCGAACGCATTGGGAGCCTGGCCGAGTGGGACAACCATGCCCGAGATTGATCCCGATGCCTTCCGGCAGGCCGGCCGCCCTTCGATGCGCTGGAGCGACATCGTCCATGCCCTCGCCACCATTGCCGGCGCGGCGACCCAGGCCGGTCTCGAAACGGCGCTGCGCTGCGCATGCCGGGACATTGTCGGCGCAACGGATGTCTTCCTGCTCTTTCCCGCAGACGCGGGCCTGCCAGCCACCAACGTGCATGGAGCGGGCGTGACAGGCGCCGCACCATCCGTCTCCCCGATCGGATATGCCGGCACGCGCGCGTTCCTGGCGCCCCGGAACGCCACGTCTCCGTCCCTGATGCGCGACAGCATGAAAAGCATGGCTTCCTTCCCGATCGGGACGCAACCGTCCCCGACGATGCTCCGGGTCTATTGGCATGATGCGGGCCATCCGACCGACGCGGAAACGAGCTTGCTCGAACTCTTCGCCAACGCGGGGGCCGCCACCCTGCCTCGTTTGACGCGGCCATGCGCAACCGGAGCGCAACACAGCGCCGCCGAAGCCGAGGCCATGGCCGGACCTGCCACGGCGGATTCCCTGCATGCCCACAAGATGGAAGCGCTCGGCCGACATGCCGCCACGCTGGTCCATGACCTTGGGAACCTCCTGTCGCCCATCATGGCCGGCCTTGAACTGATCGCACGGTCAACAGGGCACGACCGGCAGGTCAGCGACCATCTCGACATGGCGATGTCCGCTGCCGCCTCCGCCCAGGCATTGCTCCGCAATCTGCTTGATTTCACCCGCAAGGAACCCACGCAATCGGCCGCCCTGGCGCCATCCCGCTTCCTGGCCGACATGCAGCCGATCCTGTCGATGACCGCCGGCCCGACGATCAGCCTGCGCATAGAAGCCGCCCCGGATTTGCCGAAGCTGATTGCCGAGCGGCAATTGCTGGAAGTGGCGCTGCTCCATCTGGTCGCCAATGCCCGCGATGCCATGCCTGCGGGCGGGGAAGTGATCGTCGGCGCACAACGGATCGACGAGACGACCGCGCGGAACGCCGTGCCCAACCCATGGATCCGCCTGTTCGTCAGGGATCGGGGAAGCGGCATGGACGAAACGACACGAAGCAGGGCTGGCGAGCGCTTCTTCACGACCAAGAAGCGCGGCACGGGAACAGGCTTGGGCCTCGCGATGGTACGCGACATGGCCGAAAATGGGGGTGGGAAATTGGATATCGTCAGCGACCGGAAGACCGGAACGGAAATCGGCCTCTGGTTACCGCTTGCGCCCCAGACCCCGGCCGCCTCGGACGAACAGCACGCGTCGAACGATGCGAAACTGGCCTTCGTCATCGACGACCATGGCCTTGTGCGGAAAGGCATGGCCGCCCTGCTGCGCGAGGATGGCTATCGCGTCATCGAGATGGACAACGCCCCGGCCTGCCTGGCCGAAATCGAAGCGGGTACCATTCCCGACCTGATCGTCGCGGACCATCTCATGCCCGGCATGACCGGCCTGTCGCTTGCCAATCGGCTGGACGCGCAGCATCCCGGCATCCCTTTCCTGCTGGTCTCCGCAATCGACGACATCGCACAACTGCCGGGCAATGTGGTCCGCATCGGCAAGCCGTTCCGCCCACACCACCTACAGGCCGGCATCCGCAAAGCGCGGCACCACTGCTCAACCCCCGACGCCAATTGCGCCCCCTCCCCACGCAGAGCCGCAGGCTGAAAAGCGCAGACAAGTCACGCGGCGCCAAATGGCGGGAATGGGTGGAAGCGGACTGTCAGGTCACAGGGTTGGGCGGTTTGATTGCTGTCATTCGCTAGAATGATTGTCCTTTAGCAAATTCCCAGAACCTATGCGCTTTGAACCTCTCAGCGCTCATCGGTTCGGTGCCGTGTTCATGACACCCATTGATCACACCACTCACATCAGCCTCCTGGTCCGGAGACAGATTTTTCCGATATGCAATGGCACATGTTTGTTCCGGTATGGCCACTTCGTAATCCGCCCCGAGAACTTCGTCGAACAGGTGTGGAAGTAGAAGCCGCGACGGACCAACGGCATCTTCATGCAGCATGACTTTCAAAAAGGGGACGCCATCCTCGTCCAGCTTTTCTCCAGACGCCGGGCGATTCTCTGAAATTCTTGCGAGATTTGCGAGGGCAGTCGCTCGCCAATCAATTCCGGCATCCTCCCAGAACTGCGCTTCGTGTTCAGTCACGTAGAAGAACGTGTTCATTTCTCCACAGGTTGCCCAAGCGGCGCAGAAGGGAAGGTCGCCAATTTGAACGATTGGTCCGGGCCAAGAGCTCGTCAGCAATTCTAACGGCAGGATGATTGGCACAACATTAGAAAGGTCGCGGTCTGCGGGGGCGACACCACGACCGGCCTCCAAAACCTCCAACGCAGTTTGTCGCTTTGCCTTTCGACGAAACTTATCAAGAAAACGTGACAGCATTCGGGCACTATGGCCGCTGTCTATTCCGTCTGCAATTGGTCGCTTCTAGACCATCCTCCCCTGCAAGGGGAGTTCAAGGGAGCCCCGTGTCTCCCTTGAACTGGCCGTAGGCCAGACGGAGAGGTGACGCCCTCTCGATAGGGCATCACCCCTCCACCACTTCGTGGTCCCTTCGGCAGAGACGCGTGCCTCTGCCGAACCTTGCAGGGGAGGAATTTACAGCCGCTCTTGGTCAAAATCGGCTGCGGAATCGATTCCGATTCCAGCTTTGCCTGATCCCGTTGGATAAAGGCCGACTTATGCGTGCCGCCTTTGACGCAGACAGACGGTCGCGTAACCTTCGCGTCGCATCGCGCGCTGAACTGGCCGCACTGACACCGCCTTGAAGGGCCAGTGCGGCGTCCAGGGTTCAGTTCGCCTTGCGGCGGCGCGCAGACGTTTCGCGCTTTTCAGCGGCAGCAGAACCCGCCCCCTCTTCACTCTTGCTCCTGCCCGCCTTGGGACGCAGGCCGAGGCCGATCTTGTGCGCCATCTGCCGGCGTTGATCGAGATAGCTGGGCGCAGCCATCGGATAATCGATCGGCAGCCCCCATTTGGCGCGATATTCTTCCGGGCTCATCTGATATTTGGCCCGCAAATGGCGCTTGAGCGTCTTCAGCTTCTTGCCATCTTCCAGACAGACGATGAAATCATGCTGGATCGATTCCTCGATCGGCACGGCGGGTTCACGACGCGCCGCCTCGACTGCGGCCATCGGCACGGCGCCGGTCGTCGCCAGACTCGACAGGGCGGAATGCACGCTCAGGATCATGTCGCACAGGTCATGGGTTCCAACGGGACTGTTGGAAACATTGGCCGAGACGATGCTCGCCGTCAGACCAACCAGGGAGTCTTTTTCAACACTTGCATTTGTCATGTCCGGATTTCTATCCTCGCCAAGCCCGACCAGCATTTGCCATCATTGGAATATCGTTTCCTCGTTAAATTGACAACAGTTTCGTTAAAACGATATTAATTTGAAAATCATTCGCAAACTATCGATCATCGATAACTATAAATTGTATACATTTTACATCATTCCCAAAACAACGATCATATCATAATATCTTTATTCGCATCATATCTCGGCCATCCGGCGAGCAATGCCGCCAGACAGGACCGCTCAATGCTATGGAAAGAACCTATTCCTATCGCATTGGCCGTCGCCCTGATGCTTTCGCGCGCCAGTGAATGGCGCCGACATGGGCGCAACCGCCGCCCTGGAGCAGCCGACATCCGTCGACAGCAGCATCCACCAGACAGGATTGATCGCTGCCGCAGCCAGAGCAGGCCGCTCTGGTCGATATCGTACAGCCACCATAAGCCAAAGTGCCGCCACTCGCTCAGGACCGAAAGCCTGTGCCTTAGGGCAGCGCTTCAGCCCCGCTCAAGCAAGATCGGCTTCGCACTTCACGGGCCGCCGCATTAGCCGAACGCCTCGACCATCGCCTATCCTCTCCCCTGACAATGCCCAGCGCTTCCGGCGGCTGGGACTGATTGGCCATTTTTACATCTGTAATAATCAAGCATCTTCGTCAATGAATCGCTTGTTGATTGCCTGCGAATGTGCCACGAACAATCATGTTCCGACGTAGCGCGGACTTCGAATTCTCATTACACATCTGTATTCAATATGTTTCTTTCCAAGCGCAGGTGCAGCTGCGAGATGGAGCATCCCGGAGATTTTGAGAGCATTGACGCAGATGAAGTCTCCGGGATGGTTTAGGCAATTCCGATAAATTACATATCAACATCGTGATTGCTGACATTCGTTTCACTTCGTAAACAATCGATTAAATAGAACAGAAGAATCAAGCTCCAACGGGTCGCACCGCATATCGATTGCTGGTGCCATGCCATCCCCGGCATGGCGCCGGCAATCGTCATGGAGAACGTTCCTTGACCCGCCTTTTTCTGCCCCCTACCGGGCGCACATTCCTGCTCCCCCGCCCCGCCTCCAATGCGCGGCGAAAGCCTTAGCGCCACGCCGGATACGGACTTGCCGATCGGCATGCGTCTTCATGACGCAATATCGGCAGCACTTTCGAAATTTCGATCTTGCGGGCGGCCTGCCGCCTTTCGCTTTCTCCCGGACCGTTGCCGTCAGGCAGCGCGCCCGCCCCTCATTGAGTGATGTCGACCATGGGCTGCACATTGTCATTTTCCCAGCAGATCGCCCGGATGCCGGGCTATCGCGCCACCTTCCCGCGCCTGATCGGCGTGTCCGAACGGCCAAGCCGCGCCACCCCCTGCCACACACGCCACCCCCAATATGGTCCGCCCGCGAAAACGGCCCCCTCCGCATCCCCGTTCGAATGCGACGAATTCGATAGCAAGCTGACGCAATATCTCGTCGTGACAGACCCCGGCATCGGCAGCATATTGGGGTCGCTCCGCCTGTTGCCGACCGATCGCGCCCATCTTCTGAACACGCTGTTTCCGGACCTGTGTCAGGCGCACATTCCCCAGGGCGCGCACATCCGGGAAGTCTCGCAAATCTATCTGCACCCCGAACTGCGCAACCAGCGACGGCGGGTCATGCTGCAACTGGCAAGCGCGCTTGTCCAATATGGGCTGCTGACCGGGATAAGCGCCTATACGACGGTGATGGAAAGCATCTGGTCCGATTTTCTCGGCAGCATCGGATGGCATATCACCCAGCTCGGCCCCGACCGGATGGTCGACGGCATTTCCCTGCGCGCCAGCCAGATCCATCTCGACAACAATACGCTGCACGCCCTGCGCGCGCGCAACTGCCTGGCCGAATGCGACCTGCAATTTGCCAACATGCGCGATCATCCGGACACCGTGCCGCACCCCTTGGTCGATCTGCCCAACCACCCGGCACAATGGCCACCGGGCCACGGATGACGAGTTGCCCCCCCTATCGACGCCCCGCGCCGCGCACCGCCGCAAAGATGAGCGCAACAAGCGCAACCAGATAGACAAGCGGCCAGAGCAGAGCGACCAGCCTGTCCCCCATCCCGACGGAAACAAAGGGGCGCGATGCGCTCTGCCGGCGCCACAGATGCACAAGCCCGATCGACCAGAACAGGACCGCAGCCGCACCGGCTGCAACGGCGCCGGCCTGCAAGAACAGATCCTGACTCATCACTTCTCCCCCCGCTCCCATGTAAATGCAGCCTGGCAATCAGGCCGAACGGACAGATATTGGGCGATCGCCTGCTGCCGCACCTTGTAGGGGCGATGCGTCAGCGACAGCCCGCCGACATTCATGGACCGAACAACCGCCAGCGCCTCAATCGCCTTGCCGGGATCAAAGCCGGCACATGCGGCAATATGGGCCCCATAAAGATCGGCCCGCGATTCCTTGTCACGGCGGGACAAGGGGCCCTTGCGCGAATCTGCAAATATCGTGTGCGCCAGTTCATGGCCGATAATGAAGGCCACCGCGTCATCGGACCCCAGCTTGTCCAGCAGGCCGGTCGTGATCGCCACATTGTGCAGATCGCTGAAGGCATCGCCCCGCCGGCCCTGTTTGACGATCGTCAGGCCGGGACACAGGGCGCGTGCAGGGACATCCACCGAACGGACATGGCCGGCCCGCTGCACCTCCAGTCGATAGCTGGCTTGCGGCACCATGCGGTCGATATGGGCAAGGATATGCTCCGGCAGTATCTGCCCATCGACACCCTGCATCAGTTGGGAAACGGGAATCCGCTCGATCGCCCTGATTTCATCGCCAGGCACGAGCGCTCCGCCAGCGGCAGCCATGTCGGTAAAACCGATGACCCAGGGCAGGTCGGGCAAGCGCGCCTCTTTCCCCGCTCTATAGGCACTTCTGGCGTCCAGAACGAATGCTGGTCGCATCGCCGACACCGGACAATCCTTCAGTGCGGCACGGCGAATCCGCCAGTCGATCCGCGCCACCCGGAGCAGATAGGCCTCCGCTCGCTCGCGGCTATCCGCCCCCGATAATGCACCGGGCAGGGCCAGACAGAAAGAAAAGAGGGAAACTATTCCTGTACGAAACAATCCGAATTTCACGCATTCGCCTTTTCCGTTGCATGAACGATTCAAGGAATCTATAGAATTCGAATTGATTGATCGCAAGATTCATATCAAAACTTCAATTGGGAGACCGATCATGGCAATCAAGTCGATCTTGTCCAGTGCAATCGTGGCGGGAATGTTGATGACCCCGCTTGCGGCCCAGGCCGGAACCAGGGCCTCCACGCTCGCCCGCCCCGCCACCAGCCAATCGGCATGGAGCGACCAGGGGCCGCGCAAGAGCATGACCGTTCGGCGGGAAAATGGGATCGCCCCCCTGCCGTTGCTGCTTCTGGTGGTTGCCACCATCGGCGGTACGGTCGCCGTCGCGAAGGTCATCGACGACAACAAGTCCCGCGGCGCGAGCTGAGACTTCGTCGCATCATCAGATGATATCAGCTGATTCAGATGATATCAGCTGATGATGCGACACAGCGGGATACCGGCGCAGCCGATGTGACACAGTCGGATCGGAACTGCTCCATACCAACACCTGCCCCGCCCCCGCATCAGGGAGCAGGCCTTGCTCCGGGGGCAATACAGGCATGACCAACGGCAGGCCCAGCATGCGCCCCTCGCTGACAGGCTGGCGCCGGGGCAGCGCCCTCCTTCTCCTCGGCATCGCCATCATTCTTGGCGGTGGCGGCGTGCGCTACGCCCTCATGAATGCGGCCGTGCAGCTTGCCGCCCTCGCCCTCCTCGCCGTCCGCCCCGCCTGCGTGCGAACATTCTGGCAGGCAGCACCGACCGGACTGCGCATCCTGCTGATCGCCACCCTGGCCCTGCCCGCAATCCAGCTGGTCCCGCTTCCGCCCGCATTGTGGCAGGCCCTGCCGGGGCGCGATCTGGTCGCTGAAAGCCTGGCCCTGGCCGGCAGTCCAGGGCTGTGGATGCCCCTCTCGCTCGATCCGGGCCGGACGCTCGTCGCTCTGGTCGGCCTGACCGCCCCCGCCATCCTGCTGCTTCTGGCGATGGACAGCGGAAAATCCGAACGCGCGCTGATCCTGCCCGGCCTCGCCGCCCTGGGCCTTGCCAGCCTTGTGCTGGGCGCGGGCCAGCTCATATCCGCCCGTCAGGCCCTGAACTGGTTTCCAGGCGGCAATCCCCATCAACTCTATGGCAGCTTCGCCAATCACAACTCGTCCGGCCTGTTCCTCGTCATCGCCCTGTGCGCTGCCATCGCCATCCCGACACCGGCGCGGCCGGCAAGACAGGTGATCAAGCTGGCGACCTGCCTCCTCCTGGCCATGGGCGTCCTGCTGACCCAGTCACGCTCCAGCATCATGCTGCTGATCCTGCCGGCCATCCAATGGCTGCTGGCCCTGGCCCGGCACCAATCATTCAACCGCGCGCACCGCACCGCCATCCTCGCCGCCGTCATGACGATCGCCCTGGCCGGATTCGCTGTCGTCGCCATGAACAATGCCCGATTGAGCCAGGCCTTCGACCGGTTCGACAGCCTCCATGACGCCCGCGGCCTGATCTGGCAGGACAGCCTCATCGCCATCGGGCGCTACTGGCCTATCGGCAGCGGCATGGGCACGTTCGACGAGGTCTTCCAGATCGATGAATCGATCGAGAATGTGAACCGCCATCGGGCCGGACGCGCCCATAATGATCTCCTCGAACTTGTGCTGGAAAGCGGTCTTGCCGGCGCAATCCTGTGCCTGGGCTGGATCGCCTATGCTGGCAGGCTGACAATTCCATTGCTCCGCGACAATGAAGATCGGGTGACAGCACCGGCAATCATTCTGATTGCTATCCTTTTGCAATCATTCATCGACTACCCCTTGAGGAACCAAGCAATATTGTGCATTGCAGCGTCGATGATTGCTTTGATATCAAGCGAGAGCAAAAGGATTCGAATGAAATGAATTCCATCCGAAGGTTAACAATTGCTCCTCTTTCCCTCCCACTTGTCCTTTCCTTGAGCGGCTGCTTCTCTCCCGCCGACCTGCCCAGAGGGGAAGCCGCCTATCGGCTCATGCCAGCGCAAGATCCGGCATCGCCCAGGCGTCCCTATTATATCGGACCGGAAGACAAGATATCGATCAGGGTCTTCCAGGAACCGGATCTCAGCTTCGACGAACTTCAGGTCGATTCCGGCGGCAACATCAATTTCCCGCTGATCGGCGAACTGGCCGTATCCGGCAAGACGCCCAATGAACTGGGGGCGATGATCGCGTCCCGGCTCGGCCAGAATTTCATTCGCGATCCGCAGGTCATGGTCGGGATCGTCCAGTCGGTCGCGCAGCGCGTCACCGTCAGCGGCAATGTCATGAAGCCCGGCGTCTACGAAATTGCCGGCACCTCGTCCCTGCTGGAAGCGGTCTCGCGCGCCGAGGGGCTCACGCGCGTCGCCGTCAAGGATCAGGTGCTCATCTTCCGCACGATCGATGGTCAGCGCAGCGGCGCCATCTTCAATCTGGCGCTGATAGAGGAAGGAAAGGCCCCCGATCCCCAGATATTGGGCGGCGACCAGATCGTCATCGGCTTTTCCGCCGTCAAGGGCACCTATCGGGACTTCCTGACCGCTGCCCCGCTCTTCAACATCTTCCGCAGGTATTGATCGATGACCGCGCGACTTGATTCACTCCCCACCCCGCATGTCGCTCCTGCCCGGCCAGCAAGCGTCGGCGCCCAGAGCGACCCGGCCGAAGCACCGCTGTTCGACCTCGACCTTTCCAGGATCATCTTCGCGATCCGTCGCAATATCTGGTGGATCGGTGCGATCATCGCCTGCGCACTCGCGCTCGGCCTGGTGGCGACCTTGCTGATGCAGCCCCGCTACATCGCCACCTCGCGCGTGTTGATCGAGCAGCAGGCGGACCAGATCATCGAGAATAATGATGTCACGCCGGCCGTCGCCTATCAGGATGCCGACCGTTTCCTCCAGACCCAGGTGGATGTGATCCGCAGCCGGGCGCTCGCCGCCAAGGTGGTGGATGACGGGAAATTCTGGACCGAGCCCGCCTTTTTCGATGCCGTGGGCACCCCTATGCCGACCGAGGCCGATCTCGACTATCGCTATCAGGGCAAGGATGCGCTGCAGCGGCTCCGGCGCGACACCGCCATTGATGCGGTCGCCCGCAACCTGTCCGTCTCGCTGCCCGATGCCAGCCGCCTGGTGGCCATCAGCTTCAGCGGCAGCGACCCCAATTATGCCGCGAAACTGGCCAATCTCTTCGCCGAAAGCTATGTCTCCGCCAATCTGGCGCGCAAGTTCGACAGTTCCTCCTACGCCCGCGAATATCTCGCGCAACAGCTCGACCAGGCCCGTATCCGGCTGGAAACGTCGGAGCGCGACCTCAACCAATATTCCCGTGCCGCCGGCCTCGTCCGGGTCCAGGGGCAGGGCCAGAATGCGGACAAGGAAGCCACGCTATCGGTAACCAACGACACGCTCGTCCAGGTCAATGGCGCCGCAAGCCAGGCCACGGCGGAGCGGATCGCCGCGGAGGATCGGTGGAACAGCGTCCGCAACTCGCCCGTGATGACCGTGCCCCAGGTGCTGGAAAACCCGGCCATTCAGGCCCTTATCCGACAGCGCAGCGAGGTCGAATCGCAATTGGCTCAGGAAAGCTCGCGCCATCTGGCCGGCCATCCGACCGCCGCAGCGCTGCAGGCGCAGGTCGATCGGTTGAGCGCCCAGATCATGGCGGTCGGCAATGCGATCAAAAGCTCGGTGCGCATCGAATTTCAGGCAGCACAGGCCAAGGAGGCGACCCTGCAGCGCCAGGTCGTCGATCTGCGCACCCTTGCCCTGGGCGAACAGGATCGCGGCGTCCAATATAATATCCTCAAGCGTGTCGCCGAAACCAACCGCTCGCTCTATGACACGCTGCTCGCCCGCTATAATGAGCTGAATGCAACCGCCGGCGCGACCTCCAACAATGTCTCGCTGGTCGATCGGGCCGAAACGCCGCGCTTCCCCGCATCGCCGAAACTGGTGCTCAACCTCGGCCTCGCCTTGCTCGCCGGCATATTGTGTGCGGGCATATTCGTCTTCGTCCGCGAACATTTCGACGATGCGATCCGCGCACCCGACGATGTCGAGCATAAGCTCGGCGTTCCCCTGCTCGGCCTGGTCCCGCAGGAAGCCAGTGACGATATCCGGCTGGAAATGCGCGATCCCAAATCGGCGCTCAGCGAAGCCTATAATTCGCTCATCGCCAATCTGCGCTATGCCGGCGCGGACGGCTTCCCGAAAATCCTCACCATCACCAGTTCCCGCGCGGAAGAGGGCAAGTCGACAACATCGGTGGCGATCGCCGAACAACTCGCGAAACTGGGACGAAAGACCCTGCTCATCGACGGCGATCTGCGCAGGCCCACCGTTCACAAGATCCTCGACCTGCCCAGCGCACACGGCCTGACCGCCCTGCTAACTGGCGAGATCGGCTTGGATCGGGCGATCCTGGGAACCGATGTGCCGAACCTCTATGCCATCACGGCGCTCCCCACCCCGGTCAACCCGTCGCTGCTGCTCGGCAGCACCCGGCTGGAAGCGCTGATGCAGCATTGCCGCGGCCAGTTCGACCATGTCATCATCGACAGCCCGCCGATGCTGGGCCTTTCGGACGCCACATCCCTGTCCGTCGCCTCCGATGCCACCCTGCTGGTGATCGACGCGAGCAAGGGGCATCGCGGCACGATCAAAAGCACCTTGCGCCGGCTCACCCTCGTCCATGCGCCGGTCGTCGGCGCGCTGCTGACGAAATTCGATCCCCGGCGCGCGGGCGGGAACGCCGCCTATTATGGCTATGATTATTACGAATATGGCCGCCCTGCCGATAGCGGGGCATGACCAGAGACGCGCCATGGGGGCACCGGCCAATCGCGCTGCTGGTGCCCCTCGCCTGCCTGGCTTGGGCGCTCATCGTGACGGGCGCGCAACTCGACCGGGAAGCCCGCGCCCGCCCCGCCCTCGCCCCGTTCGTCCCCCCGCCCTTCCGCTCTTTCGCCCAGGCCGCCATCGTCGAACAGGGGCTCGCACGCGGCACGGACCCCGCCGCCCTCTACCCTCAAGCCCGGCGCCTGCTGCTGCGGCGCCCCATCGCGTCGGAAAATCTGACCCTGTTCGGCCTGTCCGCGCTCCGGGCTGGCGATCAGCAACGCGCCCTCCAGGCCTTCGGCCTCGCCGCCTCGCGCGGCTGGCATGACGATATTCCGCAATATATGGCGCTGGTCGACGCAGCACGGGGCGGGCGCTGGGACGACGCCGCGCTTCGCCTGCGCGCGCTGCTGCAGACACAGGCCAGCGAGCCAGCCATCCGCCAGGCGATCATGCCCTTCATGGCCAGTCCTCCGGGCCGCGCCGCGCTCGCCCGTCTGCTCGCCGACAATTCAGACTTCCAATATCCGCTTCTCTCGATCGCCCGCACGACCCTCGCCCCGCCGCAATTCCGCGCCCTGCTCCAGCACCTGGCCAGCCATCGCGCCCGGATCGACTGCCACGCCCTCAACAGGCTGGTGTCGCGCTGGCTCGATCAGGGCATCGCAACAGCCGCGCGCGACACCTGGGACGGCCTTTGCGCATCGGCGGACACCGCCAGTCATGCGGATCGGGGCTTCAGCGACACGGCCACGCCCTTCGCCTGGCAATTGCAGCCACGCGACGATCTTCCGCTGCATGTCGATCCGCACGACGCCAGCCTTTCCTATCGCAATCCCGATAGTGGCCCGCACAGCATCGCCGTCCGTCGGCTGCTGCTCTCGCCCGGCGCGCATCGCTTCAGGATGAGCGGCCGGCCCGCCGATGGCCAGACCTTCCCGACCCTTCGCCTGCGCTGCAGCGGCGGTGGCCCATCGCTCAGCTTGCATGCCCTGTCCGGGATGGGGGCCGAACAAAGCGCAACCATCCCCGATCACTGCCCCGTCCAGAAACTGGAACTGATCGCGCCCAAGGGCAGCGTGACCGGCCTGCACCTGACCATTGACGGGGGATGACCTACGGCGCAGCCAGCGCACGCAGACCGCGCACTGAAGGTTTGATGGAAGGCTTGCTTCTCCGTCCATTGATGATCGCTTCAAAAAGCGTCTTTCGTGCCGGCACTGGATCGATCCGAAGAGCCTGAGAGAGAGTTCCGGGTTTCGGCGATGGGGCGGCATCGTCGTCAAGCCATCCCTCACGGGCAGCCTCGATCCGAACCTGAAATTCGACGATCGCCGACGCAGCCCGACGATTAGCTTCTGGGCACTCTATCACCCTACCCTTCGGCGCAGGCTCGACCTCTAATGATTGCGCGGGGATTTCCGGCGCAGTTTGCGCGACATCATCAAACCGATATCCGCAATACCTGCATTTTACGGCTGCGGCTTTGATCGTTTCGGCGCAATCCGGGCATGCTTTTTCGTCGGCGTTCATGAAGGCGCACCAGCCTTCGTATCGCAAACCAAAGTGCCGATAAGTTTTCCATCAAGCCAGAAATCATCGGCAATATCGCAGCCTGTGCCTTGCTGGGCAGCTTTCCGCATTCTCTCTCGCAGATTGTAGCTGGTGCCATCGCCAAAAATGCCGCCGTCAACAACCTTCACGCTGCCGTTGTCGTACCGGATCACCTTGAAGGATTGATCATCGACGCTGACCTTTTGGCGCCCAACTTCCTTGGCGCGGGCATGGCCCGTGGATGGGAGCGCCATAAGACAAAGGGCGGCGCCAGCCGCCAAAAGAGCCTTCAAATGCAAGGTGATTCCCCTTCCGAAACGAAATCGAATTCCACACGCTTTTTGTGTAAAACTCAATAGGTCGGACAGCCCTTGGAATGAACGGGGTGCCGACATCGAAAAAGAAGGGCTTTCAGGATGAGCGCTACCGCGCTCTCATCGGGAAGTTGATTAATGCGCGGAAATCATCAGGCTTGAGCCAGGCAGAATTGGCCATCCGGCTCAACCGACATCAGCAGTTTGTTTCGCGCTATGAGATCGGTGAGCGTCGGCTGGATATAGTGGAATTCATCGACATCAGCCGCGCCCTTGGCGTCGATATGTCGATATTGGATGGCGTCTCTTAGCCGCTCCAGCATCATCGCCTCCATCCCTTTATTGCTCCGATAATAGCCGCAATTGCATTCAGGATCGCAGCAACGCCCATCAGCAGCGCGCCGTCTATACTGCCCATTGATTCTCTCCTTCCATGCCCATATGTTCATCATATGTTCTCATGTGTAGGAAAGACGATTCTTGCGATGGGCGTCAAAATAGAGGCTATCCCGGATAGCGTACGGGTACGGATCACCGGCGATGTCGAAACCGTTATATCCGTACCATATGATGACGATGACAGGTTCATGGTCGGTCTGAGTGACGGCACCTTGCTAATCGGCAGCTATGACGATGATTTGCGGTGTCGGTTCGATGTCGCTCGGGATGGAGCAGGGATTGCCTGGATCGATGCGGGAAAAACGGAGATCGAATGGCATGGCATTAAGTGGGCCACCATTTCGGCTTTCGATCCTAATATAATCCAACCAGCCAATCCAGAACCGATGCCCTTATTTCCAGATGAAGAAATAATGAGTAGCATGAATTGAAGAATGGGATTACATATTGGTTACAGCCCTTACAGCCGACGCGCATGGATCAGGCGATTTAAAGGCCGCACAGAGCGTTTAATTTGATTTGGCTGTCTACCACCTAAATTTTTATTTTGGCGCTGTATGGTACCTTAAATCGCCTCTAAACGGGCATTTAGAGAGTCGGGGCCGCCAATCGGATACCTTGCGCGTTTGAAAGGCGCAAATATGTCCGATTTGGGTGGCTAGGCGACTGTCTGCTTTTGGAGAGATGGCCGGTAATAGCTGACGCTGGGCAGTAAAGATCGAACAATCAGACGTTAGCTTGCGGGCAACCAAGGGCTCCACCCGGTTGCTGATGCTTCTGCGTGAACATGGCCGCTGAACATATCGACTTTCGCACGCGCTTTTACGGACGGCACTTCTGAACCGTTCTCGTGTATCGCATACTCGAATACGCCCGCTCCCTCGGCCTCAATGGCTTTCGGGTGCATCATGAGGAACATACCGATCTTGGACAGGCCCGCGCGTTCCAACGCCAAATCCATCGCTGGTTCGGCTATGGACTTCATCCTCAGGATATGGAGTCGCTTAGGTGCCATGCTCAGTTTACCCTAATCAGTGGAACAGCAATTAACCACCAAATTTCGTCTTTCAACGTCCAACGGGCCATCTGAATGAGTGGCCGGTTTCAAGGATCAGGATTATCTGACGGAATGACCTCAATTGGTCGTTAGCCGCCCTACCGACATCCGTCATGCCGGGCTTGACCCGGCATCCCGCTTTTCGATGCAACGGATAAAGAAGCGGGACCCCGGCTCAAGGCCGGGGTGACGATGGCAGCTTCTGGTCGTTTGCAGAAGGACCGCTTTACCAGCCCGCTATCACCGCTCGAATGCCCTGAACGAACCCCCAAACCGACAGCGCCACCAACAAGGCGAATTCGATTTCAATTAGCCGTGGGCGGCGCATCAGTGTGTCGCGCCATCAGACAAACGCATCATCTGATCGAGGCAGGCCGCAATGGCTTTCCACATCGTAATGCCGTCATTGTCGCCAATCGTGGCTAATTCCCCAATACGGCTCGCGACAATAAGCGGCGCATCGGCACCATGCCGCTTGAAGAGCATAGATGCGGCTCCCCAAGCGACATGCTCCTGTTTCATTATTCAGCGGCAGCCAATTCAGCAGCCTTCTTGACCCGCCCCTTCGGCGCAACAGCCTTGGGCGCTACAGCCTTCTTGCCCTGGCCGGGCTTGCGGCCCAAGCCGATCTTGTAGGCAAGTTCCTTGCGCTGGGCAGCATAATTGGGTGCAACCATCGGATAATCGGCAGGAAGGCCCCACTTGGCGCGATAATCATCCGGGGTCATCTGGTAATGGGTCATCAGATGGCGCTTCAGCATCTTCAGCTTTTTGCCATCTTCAAGGCAGACGATGTAATCGGGCTTCACAGACGAACGAATGGAAACGGCAGGCTGCAACGGTTCCGGCGTCGGCTCAGCCGCGACAGACAGTCCCGCAAGCGCACCATGAACGTTAGCAATAAGGTTGGATACGTCACCAACCGAAACCGAGTTATTGCTGACATGCGCGGCGACAATATCGGCGGTGAGGGTGATCAGAAGCTCATTGGCATCGGTTTGCTCAGTCATTTCCATGCGTCCCGTTTAGATTTATCGGAACGCGCTATCTATAATCATCTATTCCAAATGTCACCGTTGTGAGGATGAAGATTCTGTAAGGTCTAGTGAATATGGGCTAGATTGTTGTAATTTCCATTTGTTTCTAGGACTTCGACTATTCTGGCTAACGCCCTCGATAAGGCTCGCAACCAATACCATCGCCATCCCGGTCCAGATGAGGGCCGTATCCTGGCTCCCCAGCATAAACAGGTGCAGCGCCAGCCGCTCTTGCTTGAGCACAATTGCGATAGGACCATGAGGATCGGCTATCAGTTGAAGCGGTGGACCGCCTTTCCGGTTCGGCCTTGCGGGCTGGCGCCGATGGCTGCTGATCATCCAAATCGGCAGGACTCATGTACGACTGAGGCGCCACCGCACCCTGCGGGCGCCAAGGTTCCTCTTCGGCAACAGGCGCGTTTGATGAGGAGGAAGGCAGAAGAGCGCTGCCCACTCCACCGACAAGCCCCAATATGATCGCGCCGCCAATGATGGCGACAGATGGGAAGCTTCCCTTATGCCTATAGGGCCTGGTGTGTCGCCTATGGTGTCGGTTCATTCCGACAGGATGGCGAGGGAAGGTAAAGGAGCGGTTGCCGCTCAGAGCGCCTCTTACTGCTGACAAAATCTACCGCGCATCGGCGCCCGCGAAGCGTAATTCACATTCGAAGGGCTGCTAG
>ERZ1292623.1856-Hain-H51-01um-R1-1856-length-19664-cov-9_pt1 | contig 19664 bp, 16 predicted proteins | sample MGYA00564398_ERZ1292623 | MGnify/ENA primary metagenome ERZ1292623 (study PRJEB36523, sample SAMEA6512633) | groundwater metagenome | collected 2019-01-07 | study: AquaDiva: Metagenomics assemblies of 32 groundwater samples | reverse complement strand
TCAAACAGGTTAATAGAAGAATTTATGTTGCTTGCCAACAAAAAAGTGGCGGAGGTTTTGTCTCCCAGAAAGGGCGAAAAAGAGCGGAAGCATGACGATGGCGTGTCCATATACAGAGTACACGACTTGCCGAGCAGAGAAAAAATGGAAGACTTGGCGTATTTTTTGCGGGGCTTGGGACATAAAGTATCTCTTGTAAACGGAATTATTCCGAACCATGAAATAAATAAATTATTAAAAAATCTCTCTAGTGAAAAAGAGAAAAACAGCATGAGCGACACGGTGCATAGGGCTGTAATTCGCTCCATGGCCAAGGCGATTTATTCCACCGAAAATATAGGGCATTACGGTTTAGCATTTGAACATTACACCCATTTCACTTCCCCAATCAGGCGTTATCCAGACATAATGGTTCACAGATTGCTCGCAAGCTACCTCGCCAAAAAGAAAGTCGGCAAGGACAAACTTCTTGAATACGAAAAACTTGCCCGCATTTCTTCCAATCAGGAAAAACGGGCCGCGGAAGCCGAGCGGGCTTCCATAAAATACAAACAAGTAGAATATATGAGCAAGCGGTTGGGGCAGAATTTTGACGGCATTGTCAGCGGAGTTTCCGAATGGGGAATTTATGTAGAAGAAGTAGAAACAAAATGCGAAGGCCTGGTACGAGTACGGGATATGGCGGACGATTTTTATATCTTTAATAAAAAAAAATTAGAATTAGAGGGGCAGAAAAAGCGCAAAAAATACCACCTCGGCGACCGGGTGAAAATAAAAGTAAAAGGGGTGGATTTAGAGAGAAAAACGATAGATTATATTTTGGTTTAAAACTACTTCGCAATCGCTGTGGCTTCGTCGAATTTGACGGAGAGGAGCTTGGAAGCGCCGTTACTGCCTATGGTGACACCGTAGAGTACACCGGCGCGGGACATGGTTTCGCGATTGTGAGTGACGACGACAAGTTGGGAACGCTTGGATAATTTCTCCAGCATATCCCCATATTTGCGCGAGTTTGCCTCGTCTAAGGCCGCGTCGGTCTCGTCCAAAACCAGAAACGGCGGAGGGTTCACTTGCGACATGGCAAAAAGAAGGGCGATAGAGGTGAGCGAGCGCTCTCCGCCGGAGAGCGCGTGAAGCTCTTTGACTTTTTTATGCGGCAAGGAAACATTAATTTCTATCCCTTGTTCAAAAACAATGTCATCATCTTCAATATTCATTTCTTTACGCATTTCCTCATCCATCTCTGTATTTCTTTTCTTTTTATTTTCAGTAATAACAGACAAGGAGCCTGTTCCTCCGCCAAACAAAAGCATGAAAAATGCCTCAAATTCTTTATTTATTTTCTTCACGCCTTCTTTGAATTCTATGTCTATTTTTTCTTTCAAGTCGGCAATGAGTTTTTGTAGTGCCTCAATGCTCTTGGTTAAATCTTCGAGTTCTCTCGCTAGAAATTCGTCCCGCGCGCTCGTTTCTTTAAATTCTTTCATGACTTCGGCGCCACTCCCCATTCCCGCGTCTTCCAGTTTTATTTTCAAGCGCTCTATTTTCTTTTTTTGCTCTTCCGGAGAATTTCTTTCATTTTCTTTTTCAAGCTGGTGATTTTTATATGCCAAAATTTCTTGTCCGATAAGGGCAACGCCTTCTTTGATTTCATTATAAAATGCCTCTTCTCTGCTTTTCAAATTCGTTTCCTTTATGCGAATCATCTCTAAAGCAGAAGATAATTCCTGATGCCTCACCTTATGGCTAAATTTTTCTCGTTCCAAATCCCGCAAGGCTTCCATTTCTGTGTTGATTGCCTGTTTTAATGCTTCAATTTGGCTCGAGAATTCTTTTTCTTGATTTTGAAAATCAGCGACTTGTGTCAAAATACTCGCCTGAGAATTTTTCAATTCTTGCAATTCTTTTTCAGAATTTTCTCTATTTTCTATCTGCTCTTTGCTTACCTCTCCTAATTCTCTGCCACAAGTCGGGCATCTGCCCGAAATTTTAACCCTGTTTTGTTTGGCTTCTATCATTCCCTCAATTCTACCCAGCTTGCGCTCTATTTCCCCCTTTTCTCCGCGAATCCCGTTTAGCTTTTGTTCCACAATCCGAAGTTCTTCTACAGAAGAACTTCCACTCTTCCTCCCCCGAGACTCGGGGGAGGTGTCAGAATGACGGAGGGGGTCCGCGTCTTCCACCGCAGAAATTTTCGCGCTAACTATTTTTAATTCTTCGGAAATTTTATGTTTTTCTTTCGAAAGATTCTTCTTCTCACTTTCTAAATAAATACTTTCTTTTTTAAGATACTCTCTGTAAAGAGTCGCCAATTCTGCCTGCATTTCTTTTGCTTTTTCAAATTTCTCCACCTGCTTTTTGAGAAAATTCAGATGCGGAGCATTTTCCCGGCGGAGCATCGTAACCTCTTTCATATTTTCCTCCGTCTTTTCCAGCTTTCTTGTACTGTCTTTTATTTTATATTGAAAAATTTTCAGCCCGAGCGCGTCTTCCACCATTTCTTTCCTGTCTTTTGGATTGGCGTTCAAAATTCTGTCCGCCTCGCCCTGCGAAATAATATGGTGACCGGAGGAGCCGATGTTTACCGAGGCCAAAAGCGCATGAATATCTTTCAGTCTGACATCCGTCCCGTTTAGGATGTATTTGTTCAGCCCGTCAGAAAAAACTTCTCGGGAAATAGAGACCGTATCGTAATTTAAATTTATATTTTCTCCCCCATCGTTTTCCAACTCGAAAACTTTATCCGAATTATCAAAATATATTGAAACGGAAGCGCGGGAAGCTTTCGACAAATTCTTAGACCCCTTGAAAATCAAATCCGAGCCGGACTTTCCGCGCATAGATTTCATAGACTGCTCGCCCAAGACATACCGAAAAGCTTCCACCACATTGGATTTGCCGGAACCGTTGGGGCCTACTATGCAAACAATCGGATTTTCAAATTCCAAAACCGTCTTCCCCGCAAAAGATTTAAAGCCGTTTAATTCCAATGTTTTCAGCCGCATGACCGTTATTGTAGCATTTAATTTAGTACACTTCCTGTTTATAACACTTCTCGCAATACACTATCTCCGGTCGGTCGGGAGCATAAGAAGTCTCGATTGCAACATCGCATTTGTCGCATACGCGTTTATATGTCTGCATAGGATTCAACTGCTTGATGCGGGCGCGGTCGCGGCAGAGCGGACAATGAGCGGGAATCGGAAAATTGAAACGGCGCAAAAATTGCAGTTCTTTTGGAATAATCTGGTAATTTTTGCCGCAAGCAACGCATTTCAAAATTGCTTTCAAAATATCATCATTCACATCTTTGATATGGTCCGGCACAATGACAGTCGCCGATAAATATTCTCGCGAATCAGGATCGCGCCAAGTGAAACCTTTGGCTATAGCTTCATCTTTAGAAAGAGGGAAAAATTCATAGGCAGTAGTTTCATTATATGCCCATGGGCAAAGGTCAATCGGAATTTGTCCGCCGTATTTGTGTTCTAACCCCCTTTTGTCGATATATGGCATTTCGTCCATCTGCTTTTTTATTTTCTCAACCATCGGAAAATATTCTTCCTTGGTGTATTGCTTGTTGAAAATGCAATGTGAAGCTTTGTTCATGCCTACACAGCCGAACAGATATTCAGATCCATGGCAGCCGAAAGTATATTCCGTATCATGATTACGGTAATTCCAGACACTAAATTTCACATTGGAAGTATTGAGTCCCGTCCATGTCGCTTCATAAACCCATTCCGAAGCCGAACCAAAGGCGGTAAAATCATAGCAATTGTGTACACCGCCTTTTAAAAAAAGTTGCGAGTATCTTATATTTTCCGAATCGGAAACAAAATAAACATCGTGAGCGTTTTTTGAGTTATAAACATATTCGCCGGAAACATTTTCATTATTTCTGCCGAGCGAGGTGCGCCTTGGGTATTTCAAAGACAGGGCGTAAGCCTGCTTTTTTAATTTCTGCACATTTTTTGCCGACCCGAGACCAAGTTCTTTGAATTTCTTTAAATATTCTTCCCTCGTCAGCTGCTCATTAAACAAACAGTAATTTTTATTGCGCAAAGAAGTGCAGCCGAAGCAGTCCCCGCAGTTTACCAGGTCGCGGGAAAAATAAACATTCTGGCAATTTTCGCAGTCTTGAGAAAAAAATGTCTGGAAAGATTTGCGTACATCCACAATTTCATAGCAAAGTTCCGGGTCCGCGCAGTATGAGGCGTCCAGCGAATCTTTTGTGTTTAAAGCGACATTGGTATAGGCGGATTCTTCCCCCTTGATGTGTTTGAAGCAAAGATAGCAGTTTTTCTGGAAACTGGAGGCGTTGCAGTATTCGCTATTTACCATGGTTGTATATTCGGTATGCAAAGAAGCTTTCGGGACATTAATCATCAATTCCTCAAACTGTTCAAAAAACGGCCGAGAGAAATTATAATTCCGTCCGTAGCTTTTTGGGTCCCACTTGTCGCTCCACCAAATATCCTGTTTGTAAATTTTCCCCGGCACATCCGGGTGATAGAAAGTAATAATATTTTCGCCGGTAAAATCACACTTCCTTTTATACAAAATTCGATAGCCGTACCAAGCCATACGCCGCAGCAACCTGCAATGCGGACACCAGACGGGCGGCGGGACTTTCATCTGCTCGTAAAACCCGAAATCATCCGGCTCTATGACAAAATCTTTTTTACAGCTTTGGCATATTCGGTTTTCACTTTGTTCTCTCATTAAATTTTCATTATGACATTATTGATAATGTCATAATGTCTAATCCATCCAATTTTTGGCTTTGAGGGCGGCGGTAGCGGCAGATTGTTCGGCTTCCTGCTTGGACTGGCCTTTGCCTTCGGCGATTTTGGAGGAACCAAAATATATGCCGACGGTGAAATGCTTGTCGTGGTCTGGACCGGACTCGGAGAGAACTTTGTAGGCAGGCGTAAAATTGACGAATTCTTGCGCTTTCTCCTGCACTAGAGATTTCGCGTCGCGCCATAATTTTTTGGAAACTATTTCTTCCGTTTTAGGCAAAAGATATTTGTGGATAAATTTATCACATACTTCTATCCCTTGGTCTAAATACAACGCGCCGACATAAGCTTCAAAAGTATTCGCCAAAATATACTGCCTCGCCTTGCCTTTGTCTTTTGTCTCGCCCTTGGACAAAAGTAGATAATCATTTATGCCGATTTTGGTTGCGACTTCGGAAATGATAACCGCATTCACCAGGGCCGAACGAAGCGCGGTAAGCTCTCCCTCGGTGTAGCCTGGATATTTTTTATATAAAAAGTCGGTAACGACAAGTTCTAGCACGGCATCGCCTAAAAATTCTAGCCGCTCGTTGTGCGAGAGTTTGGTTTTTGGATTTTCATTGATGTAGGAACGATGAATAAAAGCCTGCTGTAAAAGGTTCTTGTCTTTAAAATTTATTTTTGTTTTTTTCTCAAAACTTGAAAAATTTATCATACTATTTTGTTTTTTTTGTCCCGACGCTTTCAGGTCGGGACTCCGACTTCGCGTCGGAGGTAATAATGTCTACTGCTTTTGCAATAAGTGGAATAATGTCGTTATAAATCCGCAATTCCGGCACCTCCGTCATTTCAAACCATCTGGCGCCATCCAACCCGCCAGAATTCTCCAGCACAAGTTCTTTGTAGCCGCTCTCGGCCAGAAAATACACCACCTTCTTCAAGCTTTTCCCTTTGGACGGATGGGTCGCGACATATTCATTTGTCCCAAGTTTCTCTTCTATTTTTATATCCAGTCCGATTTCTTTTTTAATAGATTTCACGGCTGTCTCTTCTAGAGTCTCTCCATCTTCCACTTTTCCTTTGGAAAGAGTCCAGTAACCGAAAACATCGTGTACAAATGCGAATAAAATTTCATCATTTTTCTTTGCATACACCAGCGCGCCGCCTAGATTTTCTACCGGCAACTTTGTAATATCCACCGGTTCTTTTGACTCTTTTTCGCCGTTATGAGTTTTCTTTTTGTTCTCCGATTTTTGATGCTCTTTGTCCGGCTCGCCAATTTCCTTGTAAACAGCGCCCAATACGCCATTGACAAACTTGCCCGAATTTTCTCCGCCGAAAGTTTTAGCGAGTTCTATGGCTTCATTGATAGCGACTTTAGGAGGCACTTGAGAACGGTCGCCAAAGAGAAGCTCTGTCAGCCCGATGCGCAAGATATTTCTGTCAACAATGGAAATTTTATCTATCGGCCAGTCGGGAGCCGCTTTTTCAATAATTTTATCTATTGTCGAGTGCTTTTTTAAAACATCGCTCAAAAGTTTCAACACAAAATTGTCATCCTCGAGTCCGGGAGCGAATTCTTTTAAGTTTCTTTCTAGAACTTTTTTAAGATCATCGTCTATCGTCGTGCTCTTTTTGGTGGGCGAGAAATCCCACTCAAAAAGCGTCTGTAGCACTATTGATCTTGAAAGGTGCCTGTTGGCCATACATTAGTTCAAAGTTATAAAGTTCATAAAGTTAAAAGAAAATCCCCAACTTTACAAACTTTATAACTTTCTACTTTAAATTACTTCTTCGCTTCGGCTTTTTTTGCTTTTTCTTTCTTTTGCTTCTTTTCGGTCTTTTTGACTAAATCGAGCGCTTTTTTCCCTCGGTAAAAGCCGCAACCGGCGCACACCGTATGGCGCCTTTTAAGAACTTTGCAGTTTTCGCAGGCAGAAAAACTAGTGCTCGTGAGCGCGTGATGCGAGCGCCTGTTTCCCGTATGCGATTTTGTGCTTCTCATTCGTACTACCATAGTTCATTTACTCTAGCATATGCTGGATAAAAAGCAAAATACTTGCATTCTTAACCCGAGATGATATTATGTATGTGTAGAGATTGTTATGGCTACCAACCATAATCCTATAAAAGGACTTAGAGTTAATCTACATTATTAATACAAAGAACAAAGTTGGGTGGAACCGCGAACTAGACTCGCCCCGACAAAAAGTGATTTAATCATTTTTTGTCGGGGCGATTTTAATTTTATGCAAAAAGAAGAAAAAAAAGAAAGCGAAAGAGATCATAAGAAATTGGGACGCGAAATGGAACTTTTTACTTTTAGTGACACTGTCGGAAAAGGTTTGCCACTTTGGCTTCCAAAAGGCGCAACTATCCGTCGTGAACTCGAGCGATTTATTATCGATGAAGAAATTCGTCGAGGGTATTTGCATGTGCGCACGCCGGACATTGCCAAACTCGACCTGTATAAAAAATCCGGCCATTACCCCCATTATAAGGACTCGATGTACGCGCCTATAAAAATTGACGACGAAGAATTCATGCTCCGCCCAATGACTTGCCCACACCATTTTGAACTTTATCTCTCAAAACCACATAGTTACCGGGAACTTCCGATACGCATAGCGGAGCTTGCTCAGCTTTATCGTTACGAACAATCCGGTGAGCTGATGGGTTTGCAGAGGGTACGGGCTTTTTGTCTGGCTGACGCGCATATAATTTGCGCGAACGAAGAACAAGCGGTGGAAGAAATCGGCAAAGCGCTGGACCTTATTGAGTACATTACTTCCATATTCAATTTGAAACTTGATTCCGACTATCGATATCGTTTATCTTTGGGTGATAGAAAAAACACAGAAAAGTATTATAAAAATGACGAAGCATGGGAAAAAGGCGAAGATTTGCTACGCAAATTAATGAAAAAAAGAGGATCTAAATTTGAGGAAGCAAAAAATGAGGCCGCTTTTTACGGACCAAAAATTGACATCCAAATGAAAAATGCCAACGAAAAAGAAGATACAGCCTTTACTGTACAGTATGACTTCTGCATGCCCGAACGATTTAATCTGAATTATATGGGCGAAGACGGCAAAGACCATCGGGCTTTTGTAGTACATCGCTCTTCTATAGGAGCCATTGAGAGAATAGTGGCGTTTTTGATAGAAAAATACGACGGCGCGTTTCCTCTCTGGCTCTCACCCGTGCAGGTGAAAGTGATTCCGGTGCGGGAAAATCACAACGAATATGCAAAGGAAATTTACGAAATGCTCAAAGAAAACAATATACGCGCGGAATTAGACGATAAAGACGGCAACCTCGGCGGGAAAGTCCGCGACGCAAAAAATAATAAAATCCCCTACTGGGTCGTCATCGGCGACAAGGAAATAGAAGCCAAAAAAGTCACCCTCGAATCCCGCGACTCCGGCAACCTCGGGCAAATATCAAAAGAAGAATTGGTTGCGAAACTTTCGGAGGAAATTAAGAATAAGAAATAGATATCTTTAGTGTTTTTTAGCATCCAAAAAAGGAGGCTGAGGTGTATTTCTTATTATTTCGCGAATATTTTCTACTTCTCGAAGAGCTTCTTCCTTTGGTATAAATTCCGATAAAGCAATCACTCCTTTATCTATAACAGATTGCCTTGTTTCTTGACTCATAAAATTAAGTAGTCTAGACATTATCTCTCTTTCTACTTCAATTTGTTTGTATGTCTTTTTCTTCGTGGGATTATTTTCTGGCGAATTCATGTCTATAGTATAGTGTTAAAACTTTTTATGTCAATCTCCACCAATTTATCATTAGGTCCCCATATTCCCCATAGGTCAGACCTATGGGGACTCATTTATCCAATCAAAAAGTTCATTAATATGATTAATTTCAAAATCTTCTGGTAATGAACTTTTATTTATTATCTTCCCCTCTTTTCTAGAAAAACCATAAAAATCCTGAAAACTCGAGTATCGAAAATTTTTAAGATACTCGGTCGCTTCTTTTTTATTCTTGATTCCATTTTCTTGCCAATCTGACTGAATTAATTTTATTGGATTAAGGTGAATATAAGAAAATAAATAATTAAAATAATTATCTTCCCCAACATGTTTAGATTTAAACTTTCCTTCAAAAAGTGAGCCGGTACGATTGTGTTTTTTATTAAAATACATGGCATAAGCGGTAGAAAGTTTTCTCATAAATTCCGTTATAGGATTAAATTTTTCTTCCCATAGGTCGGACCTATGGGAAATTAGAATTATATGGAAGTGATTAGGCATCAAAACCCATGCGCATATTTCCACGAGTGGTTCCCCTCTTTCAAAATCCCAAGCATTAATTTTTTGATCCACAATCGAATCTCTGAAAGTAAAGCTTCTTTCTGAATTGGAAATAAAAAGTAGTTTACAAAAACGATCGTAGTCTTCATCTGAGTTGAAAATTTTATTTTTGCCATTACCTCGATTGTAAATATGATAATATTCCTTTTCTATTAAATTAGTTTCTCTGAGACCCATGCTTTTATTATAACACCTCCCATAGGTCAGACCTATGGGAATTAAGTTTTCTTGATAAGTTCTAGTAGTTTTTTCATGGCTCTCCCGCGGTGGGAAAATTCAAGAATTTCACTAGGGTCATACTCGAGCATAGGTTTTTCCGTGCCGTCTAATTGAACGAACAGTTCAAAATATCTATCTCTGTGCTTGTTATGTTTAGGCGCGACGATTTTTCCGTGAAATGTCCCTTCGGCAATTATGATATCCCCTTCTCCACGACAAAATCCAAGCCGGCAAGTTGAACTAATACGCGTACCCGCAAATTTTTCGCCCATTTCTTTTGGAGTCATATATTTCCAAAAATCCTTCATATATGGACCAGGGAAACCATTTAATGCTTCCATATTTACCGAAACATCGTCTACTAAAACAGGCTGTTTGTAAATATCGTAAACAGTTTTTAGCTTGTGCCGTATGATTTCTTCCGGATCTCCCTGAATTTCTGGTTGGTCAAAAATTTTTTGCTCGCAATCAAAGAATTTTCCCAACTCTGCAGATAAATCCTGAAACTTAAACGAACTTCCAGTAACAATCAAAAGTTTTGGTTTAGACATTGATTTTTGTTAATTCCATGCTTGTTAATAGTGCTTTTTCACTCTCGAAAATTTTTATTTTCTCTAAATCTCTAGGCTTCCAGCGATTTTGATGTCCGGTTTTATGAGGTTTACACAAAGCGCAACTACGATTTTTTATTTTGAACATTTTTCTCATGTGAGACTAATTGTAACATGAGAATGTTTTTTAAAACACCATGTTTACTGCATTCACGACCGTAAATGTAGTAAACAAAAAAATTGTGAAAAGATTAGGTTATCTGGTTTAAACTTCCTGTTTTATTAACTTCGAAAATTTCTACAAATTCTAGGATTTTAAGATCTTCCAAATCTTTTATGAAATCCTCAGGGATTTTTCCCCTACCTACCCAAACACTTTTATGAATCATTTTAAAACCTAGGTTCTTGACAACTTCTCTTAGCCAATCTCTTTTTCGGCGCAGTCTCTCCGGAATGTCAAAACTTATTATGACAGGAGAACCTTGACCTACTTTTACTTCATAATATCTAGTCGGTAAACTATTTTTCAGTTTACCAAGTTTAGCTATACCCTTCTTGGAAATTGTAAATCTACTATTTCCTGACATTTCAATCAGACCATCATGTTTCATCTTGGATATAAATATAACTAATCTCCTTTTTCTATCTTTGAGAATTTCTGCTCTAGATTTTTTAAATTCTAAAATCCTCCTACGCTTTTGGTATTCATATTCAATTTGGCTCGAACTAGCTCCATAACCGGCAGACAATACAGCGCCGAAGAAATCAACTTGATCCATTGCTCCGTCATAAAGAAACTCTAGAGCTTTTATCAAAATTTCGCCTCTCATAATTTTAAGTTTACTACATTCACGACCGTTAGTATGGTAAACAAATTGTTTAAATAAGTTTAGATATCTATCTCCGCCAGCTTGGCATTTGACTGAATGAAAGATTTTCGGGGCGGGACTTCGGAACCCATAAGAATATCGAAAATTTTGTTGGCTTCTTCGGCGTCATCTATATTTACTTTTTTCAATATGCGATTGGCGGGATCCATTGTGGTTTCCCATAATTGTTCCGGGTTCATTTCTCCGAGACCTTTGAAGCGCTGAACATGGAATTTGTTTGATTGTTTTTTGGTGTCTTCTTTTTCTTCTCCCTCGACTTCCCCTTCTCCTTCGCTAGGCTCAGGACCTTCGGCTTCCTGAATTTGATTCACATCAGCATCCTTGCCCATAATTTTTACCCTGTCCTCGTCGGTATAAGCGTAAAAAGTTTCTTTCCCTTTTTTTATTTTAAAAAGCGGCGGCTGGGCGATATAAATATATCCAGCGTCTATGACTTGTCTAAAATACCTGTAAAAAAGTGTGAGGAGAAGCGTGCGAATGTGCGAACCGTCCACATCGGCATCGGTGGCGATAATTATTTTGTGATAGCGCATTTTGGAAATATCAAAAGTGTCCCCAATTGAAGTGCCCATAGCGATGACGAGCGACTTCACTTCTTTGGACGCAAGCATCTTGTCTATGCGGGCGCGCTCGACATTCAAAATTTTACCGCGAAGCGGAAGTATTGCCTGCGTGCGGCGGTCTCTGCCCTGCTTGGCACTACCTCCGGCGGAATCTCCCTCCACCAAGAATAATTCTGATTCGGAAGCATCTTTGCTTTGGCAATCTGCGAGTTTGCCCGGAAGAGTCATACCCTCAAGCGCACCCTTGCGGAGAATAGAATCCTTTGCTGCTTTGGCGGCTTTGCGGGCTTTGAGAGCCAAAATAGACTTGTTGATTATGGATTTCGCATCGTCTGGATTTTCTTCGAGAAAATTATTAAACGCCTCGCCGAAGATAGTCGCTACTGCCCCTTGCGCTTCCATGCTTCCCAGCTTCGCCTTGGTCTGCCCTTCAAACTGTATCTCGCGGAGTTTGACGGAAATAGTTGCGGTCAAACCTTCAAGCACATCTTCGCCGGTAAATCCGCCTTCGAACTCTTTCATCATTTCATTTTTCTTGCAGTATGTGTTTAGCGTCCTCGTCAGCGCAGTCTTGAAACCGGTCACATGCGTGCCGCCTTCCTGCGTGTAAATATTGTTAGCGAAAGGAAAAATCCTGTCCATAATGTCGTCTACATACTGAAGCGCCACTTCGACGCCTACGCCGTCCAATTCTTTTTCTACATAAAAAATTTCGCTCTGGATGGGCTTCTGGAATTTGTTGTAATGCTTGATGAGAGAAACGAGTCCACCTTCGAAATAAAAAGAAACTGAAGGAAGCTCCAAGCTTAAGTCTCGGAAATAAAATGCATCAGAGTCGTCCATCCCCTTCTTGTTATCCCACTCCCGCGCGTCAATTATCAAAATTTTTAGCCCCTTCACTAGATACGCCTGCTGGCGAATATGATTGACTATCACATTCCAATCAAACTTTATATCCTTGAAAACTTCTTGGTCGGGTTCAAAGGTGACTATCGTACCGTGAAGCTTAGAGTTGCCCACTTTCTTTACCGCCGCCTTGCGCTTCCCCTGTGAATATTCCTGCACATAAACGCCACCATCGCGGTGCACTTCTACCTTGCAGTAAATGGACAGCGCGTTCACCACCGATGCTCCCACTCCGTGCAAGCCGCCGGAAATTTTGTATCCGCTGTTTTCCCCGCCGAATTTTCCTCCGGCATGCAGGGTGGTCATCACCGTCTCTAAGGCGGAAACTTTTGTTTTCTTGTGAATGTCTATCGGTATGCCTCGCCCGTTATCCGCCACTCGCACGCGGTTGTTCGGCAGAAGCACTACCTCTATGTCGTCGCAGAAATCTCCCATCGCCTCATCGCGCGAGTTGTCAAAAATCTCCCACACTAAATGATGAAGCCCTTCCGGACCCGTGGTGCCGATGTACATGCCGGGCCGGCGCCGTACCGGCTCCAAGCCCTCTAAAACCGATATATCCGAAGCGTCATAATGATGACCGTTTCCTTTCTTTGCCGCATCTTCTTTTGCCATAATATCTCTCCATTATAGCAAATTTTTATTGCATTTGCTAGTGGAAAATTTGAATAAAAAAGGGGCTGTTTGCGACACGGTCTTCGCAAACAGCCCACCCGGTCAGTCGGGAGTGGGAACTTCATAAGTCCCCTCCCAACCGACAATCTCGATTGTGTTCACTTTTTTTTCACCCCCTTTCAGGAGGTTGATTGTTTTGTGCCATTCCACCCCCTCTGGGCGAACTAAACGAAAAACACCCGCCTAGAGGGCTGGTGTTTGAGTTGTAATGAGTTAGGTTCTAGTTTCTAGGTTATAGTTACAGCGCAAATATCAGCCTTCCAAGAGAGGTCTTAATGGTGACGACTATCGCGCTTTTATTTGCTTGTATATTTTTAGTCACGATAACATGATAGCACATATTAGATATCCGCAAAATGCCTGTGTGGAAAACCCACCCTATCTAATTTTCTAGCATATGCGTAAATCTCAGATAAGCATAATAAATATCAAGGGTAGTCCTTGATATTTTGAATCAAATAAAAAAAACCGCATCATTTCCTCTTTTTCAAGAAAGTTTAATTATCTCCTTAGAAATTTTAGGAATCTCGGTTTGAAAAAATTTCTTGACTGCAGACCATTTAATATCAAAAAAGATGATAGTGTCCGGATCGGATTCCGCGTCGTTAAAATAGACCAAACTCTTTAAAATATGATGGTAGTCGTGCGCCACGGACGGATACTGCTCCTTTAACCTTAAAATAATATCTTTAAAAGACGCGACATTTTTTACGCACCAATATAAGTCAAAAAAATCCCTTTTCTTGCCCCGCTGGGAAACAGCTATGATTTTCATAACAGCGATATCAATCGGACGCGCCACTTTAAGGATACCGTGTTTTATAAAATTTTCCTTTGGAATAAAAAAAGGGTAAGCTATAAAACTTATTTTTGCTTTAAATAACTCTCCATATACCGTACCGTCGCTCGCGATATCGGTAAGCCAATCTTTGTTGTCTATTAAATTAATCAGTAATTTTTTCGAATCAAAAGATTTTTCCGTAGTGAAAAAATCCAAATCGTACGATGTCCTGTTGCCGCATTGGAGGGCGAGCGCCGTCCCACCAGCCAAATACCAACCATTTTCTTCTAGCCATTTCTCTTTAGAAAAAAAATCAAGAGCCTGCTTTGTCTCTTTCGGCAATGTTTCGTAATGCCATTTTATTTGTTGAGAAGAAGTGTCCATAAATTTTTGGTTTTAGCGTCCAAAGACCTTGAATCTTTCACAACCTGCCTTAAAAGAGACTCATCGTAAGTACGCCAAACCCACCTAACATCGGCATCTCTGCCGAAACTAAGGACCCGTTCAATAATATACCGAGCGTCTTTTTTAGCGTCCAGTTTTTTTACATCAGTATCCCAAAACAAACTTTTCCGCTCTAGGGGCGACATACATATATTATAGCAAATTTTTACCCTATTTGCCAGCGAAAAATTTCGATAAAAAAGCCTCCACTTCTATTGTCTTATTCGTACGAATGGGTAAATGGAAAAAATGCTAAATAAAAAACCGCAGCATTTCCTCCTTTCGGTGCTGCGGTCTGAGGGTATACCACCCTCGGGGCTTTTTGTGTTTGCCTGGTTACCGCCGAGCGTGGAGTTATGGCCACCAAAATTTATTTTCCAGTTTTGATCGGAGGATTGAATCCTGATTCCATTCTCTATCCCGATCCTGCCCGCTTTCACGACTTTTTTTCAGCTCCAATGCTTCATTTAAAAGCTCATCTTCGTCATCTTTTTCTTGGAGAAAATCGATCACTTCATCTAAAAAACTTTTCATACTTTCTGTTTTTTATTGTTTTTTCTGCACTCTCTCTTTTTTAGGGACCAATAGTGAAGGGTTCCCATTTGTCAAACTCGTCGCCTCTTAACATCACCCACAAGCGGATTTCTGCCTCTCCGTGAGGCATAGATCCAGACTTCCCATCGTTGTCAACAATCGGACACCCCGTGGAGTCCATAGAAACTCCATAGTGCCCGTTCGGCTTTTCAGGTTGTCGCCAAACCCGCAGGTCACACTCCATAAGTTTTCCTTCTTTAATTTTCAACGACCATATCCACACCTCGAAGACATTCGAGGTTGCGAATGGATATGTCCATTGAACAGCCTCGAACACTCATTCGAGGCTGGTGGATATGTTTCTAGGATTCTTCTACAAACGCATTCAGCAACCTCAAATTATTTTGGGTAAGAAGGTTGAGAAGAAGGCTATTAAATTTTAATGTTTGATATGTCATTTTTTGTTAAATAAAAGAAAACCAGCCCTTGGAAGGCCGGTTTCGTGTTGTAAGTGTTTGTTTAAAGAGTTTTTACAGCGAAACATCAGCCTTCATTTAGATGAGGCTGAGAAGGAGGGCTCCGGAATTAATTTGCTGTATTTTTTTCACGATTAGATAATAGCATATGAAAAATAAAAGTAAATACCCGCTTGGGGAAATCTCATAATAGCATTATGCCCACGACCGTTGTTATTGTGCTATTAAAAAATTACCAGTATTATCTCACCTGCCAACCTTTTGCTTTTATTTTTTCTGTTATTTTTTCCATAACGGCGTTTACTTCGGCATCGGTCAAGGTGCGTTCGTAAGATTGAAAGACAATCCTAAAAGCATACGAAATTTTTCCATCTTTTTTAAATTCATCAAAAAGTTCCGGACCTTTTATGACCATATCCCCCATGTTTGCTTTTATTATTTTTTCTACTTCGGCACTTTTTACATTTTCCGGCACAAATACCGCAATGTCGCGAGCGATGAAGGGAAAGAGAGACCACATTTGAAATTTATTCCCCTCTTGAGGGGTGGCTGAAAGCCGGGGTGGATTAATTCGTCCACCTCCCCCTGAAGGGTACTCCTCAAGAGGAGAATCGGCGCAAAATTCATCCAGCTTCATTTCTTTTATTCCTTTCTTGTCCCCATAAGCAACACGAATTTCTTCGTCTTTCTTTTTAAAAACTGTCCCGATTTCAAAAATTTTAATTTCCTTCAAACCGAGAAACGGAGCATTCAGTTGGTTGAGTTTAATGCTTTCTTTTAACCCATCGCTTAGATTCGTCCGCAAAAATTTCTTATCCGAAGCGCTTTTTTCCACCTGCAGTTCCCCTTTGTCACGAAAAGTATAAGTCATAACTTCCGAATATCCTTCCGTAAGTAATTTATTTCTCACCCAACAAATTTTTGCGTAAGTTTCATTTACTTTTGGTTTAAAACCAATCTTCGAAATATTCCCTTTCACCTTGTCATATCCCAAAATCCTGCCTATTTCTTCCGCCATATCTTCTTCAACAACCAAATCAAGACGCATAGGCGGCACAATAATTTCAAACACTCCTTTTTTAAATACGTATTTAAATACGTATCTTTTCAAAATCTCTTCTATCTGTTTTTCTGAAACTTTCAGTCCTAAAATACTTGAAATCCTGTCCACAGAAAAAGAAAGCTTGCGTTCTTCCTGCTTTCTCGGATAGATATCGACGATATCTTCAAAAATAGCCTTCGGGCACATCTCATAAATTAATGCTGAGAGTTCTATCATGCCGTAAGCTGTTCGCTCTGGCGACAAATCATTTTCAAATCTTTTTCGCGCATCAGTAAAAATATTCAAAGCTTGGGCTGTCTTTCGCACAGAAACCGGATCGAAATTGGCACATTCTAGAATTATGTCTTTGGTGTCTTTAGTAAGTTCGGCATAATTACCGCCCTTGATGCCGGCAATATCTAGCGCATTCCCCAAATCATCGGCAATCACCATCATTGATTCATCCAATGTTTTTTCCGCGCCGCCGAGTAAAGTGATTTTCTCGCTCTTTTTCGCATTGCGAACCGTAAGTTTCAAATTTTTTATTTTTGCAAAATCAAAAACATGCGCTGGTTGCCCGCAATCGTACATCACGATATTCGTCGCATCAACGATGTTGTTTATGCTTCGCTGTCCGATTGATTCCAAATGTTCCATCACCCATTTAGGCGAGGGTCCTATTTTTATATTTTTTATTACCCTACCCATGTACCTTCGGCATTTTAAGCTTTCAATAGTTTTGATTAATTTAGTCGGCTTAGATGCGGGAATTTTGTATTTCGGCGTGGGGTCAACATATTTTATATTGAGGAGCGAAGCGAGTTCTCGCGCAACGCCTTGGTGCGAAAGCAAATCATGCGCGCGGTTCGGCAGGATGTTTAAATCAAAAATTGTATCGTCACCTTTTTTCTCAAGGTTTTCTACTTCGCACAGATGATAGGTGAAAATGTCCCTGAGTTTTTCAGGAGAAGGCGCTTCGGGAATATACCATTTTAACCAATTGTAAGAAATTTTCATCCCGTTAGAGATAGAAAATCTTTAGATTTCCGTAGTTATGTTACTTTTAATTAAATTTTCGACAGAAATTATTTTTTTCATATTATATAATATACAAACTGAGCGATCTCTAACGGGATTCATTCCCGTCAAATCTGATTCAGTCGCAAATCCCCCTGATAAAAAAGCCGGACATCGGGAATCCCCCATTTAATCATGGCGATGCGGTCGAGTCCTCCGCCGAAAGCAAAGCCCTGCACTTTCTTTGGGTCGAGACCGCAGTTTTTCAAAACATTCGGATGTAACATGCCGGAACCCATCATTTCTATCCACTTGCCCTTAAACCTCGCCCAGACTTCCAGAGACGGCTCGGTGAAAGGAAAAAAACTAGGGCGAAATTCCACCTCGGAATCTTCACCCAGCATTTTTTTATAAAATTTTGTAAGCACACCTTTTAGATTTGCGAGGGAAACTCCGTCTTCGATGCTTCCTATCATCACTCCGTCCACTTGATAAAATTGCATTTCATGGGTTGCGTCCGTGGCTTCATTCCGAAAAACTTTGCCAATAGAAATGAAAGCGCATGGCAATCTGCCTTCTTTGCCCGCTTTTTCTATCGAACGCGCGGAAACGCATGTACAATGAGTCCGCAATACTTTTTCCTTACTATCCTTGATCCAAAATGTGTCCTGCATATCTCGCGCCGGATGATCTTTCGGAACGTTTAAAACATCAAAGTTGTACCATTCACTTTCAAGCTCCGGACCAAGCGCGATTTCAAAACCCATCTCGGAAAAAGCCTGATAAGCTTGATCGACCAAGATGGAAAGCGGATGCTCAGTACCTTTTTTATTTTCTTCACTCATACGGCTATATTAGCGGCAAAAAGATAAAATTACAAGGCTTCGTGCAATTGTTTACTATATTCACGATCGTGAGTATAGTAAACAATTCTATTTATAAATTTTAGACATTTTGCAATATTCGCACTCGGTATTTTTACCGTAGGAATTATAATGGCATTCTCGCGCCTTCCACTCTCCGGACTTCACCAGTTTATCATAATCCTCTATGTCCTTAATGAGAAGCTCAACCTCTTCGGGGGTTACCATGTGACTAAAAATGTTCTCTTTTGTATTTTTCGCTTCTAGAAATTCCAGCCTGCTTTCGGACACTTTTACACCTTCCCACTTTGGCGAGCCTTTTAAAAGATACGCGTACATAGCAAGCTGGCGAGCCAAGCTGGAAAGCCGGCCTTCTTCGTCTCTTTTGCTTACTTCGTTTTTCTTTTTGGGCTGACCGGTCTTGAAATCGGTAATCCGGAGACTTCCATCCGGCAGTTTTTCAATCAAGTCAATTCGTCCGTAAATGTTTAAATGGGGAAATGCTGGATCCCGAAACGATATAGGGTATTCATTTTCGCGCTCTGCCGCGATTTCCTTTAGCCTCGCTTTTGCCCAAGCGCCGACCAGCCGCGCCACTTCGGGGTCGGGCGGCAAAATTATTTTTTCGGATTTCAAGATCTGATCAATGGCGCTATGCACCTTGCTTCCGAATTCTAGGTGTTCATTTGTCTCTTCCGGAAGACCCAGGAAAGTTCTAAAATACCACTTCCAGGCACATTCAAAAAAGTTGTTGAGTGAAGAGGCGGACACAATGCGGTCTTTGTATTTTTCGCTTACTAGTTTGGTCATCTTGGTTATCTCGGGTAAAATCCCCTCCCCGCCCTTCTTTTCATTTTTATTTTTGGTAAATTTTTCCTTAACAAAAACCTCTTTTGGCAAATCCCGGATAATTTGGGCGGCTTCTTTGTCTTCTCCTCCTGCATAAGAAAGAGCGCAGAATCTTTTGGCGCGGGTTATCGCTACATACAATTTTCTCTTGATTCTGTCCGCATCACTCTCCCAAACCTTCTCCTCAATTGCGGAAGGTAAAGTAAATGGCAGGCGCTTTCCGCCATTTAGTCCCTTTTCGTCCATATGCGCTATCCAAACGAAATCAAACTCAAGTCCTTTCCCACCATGCAAGGTGAGTACTTTAATCCCTTCTTTTTTATTGACTACAATCGGGATATCTTCTCCATATGATTCCAGCTTGGTGAGAATTTCCACAAACTGCGCCAAGGTCAGTTTTGGATTTTTTTCTTTTTCTTTCTCCGCCAGACCAATCAAAGTAGTTAAAATTTCCTCGGCGCTCACCAGTTTTTGCCCATCTTTTTTAAACAAGCTTTTTCCAATCTTTTCCATCGCTGGAATTATTTCCTCATTCTCGGCAATTTTCTTGAGTTCCGTTAATTTTTTAATCCACAGCTCGGGGGCACCTCCAAAAAGAGCCGGCTTACCGGTAAAATTTTGAAAAGAAAACTCGCGCATCTTTTGAGAGAAAAGAAATTTGTGCGCTTCCATGCTTGGAATACCAGAAATGGAGTCCAAAAAAGACCGCGCAAACGAGACATTGTCTTTCTGGTGGGTAATAATTTTCAAAACCCGGATAAACCCCTCAGCCATTTCC
>ERZ1292623.1854-Hain-H51-01um-R1-1854-length-19671-cov-8_pt1 | contig 19671 bp, 31 predicted proteins | sample MGYA00564398_ERZ1292623 | MGnify/ENA primary metagenome ERZ1292623 (study PRJEB36523, sample SAMEA6512633) | groundwater metagenome | collected 2019-01-07 | study: AquaDiva: Metagenomics assemblies of 32 groundwater samples | reverse complement strand
CTGGGACATCCTCGTTAACAGCGAGGCGCTCTACCAACTGAGCTACCGCGGAATGCAAGATTGCTCTAAGTAAAATATACCGCAGAAAAAAGAAAATTCAAGACCCCTCTTGACAAGAAGGAATGGTTGGTATGTTAGAATAAGTATGGGGGTTGTCATCGGAGAGAAGTGTTTTTCAAAGGTCGATTTCTATAACAATACATAAGTATAATCATATGCCGTACCTCATGCCCGATGGAGGGCGGGCTGAAAGGGTACTGCAAAAGATTGATTATCCTACCACCAAAGGAAATCTTATTGAGCAAGCAATCAGCCGAGGTGCTTCCGAAGACATGATTATCATGCTCGAGGATCTGCCTGTCGAAGCATTCGATGGCATTTCCGCCACAAAGGTCACACCCCAAGTTACACGGATATAACCTGCATGGAATCTCTACAGCCCGTACTCTAACCGAGATTTGGATACACTCCAAATCTCGGTTTTAGTATCCTTTTAACTTTCTCAAGTTTCGATGCTCGCGGATTTTTTCGAGAGACTTGGCCTCAATCTGTCGGATACGCTCTCTCGTAACTCCAAACTGGCCTCCGACCTCTTCTAACGTATGCGTCACTCCGTCTTCTAATCCAAAACGAAGGGAAAGAATTTTCTGCTCTCTTGGATTTAAATCTACAATGATCTCTTTTAAGCGCTCCCTCAACAACGCGCGAGCAGCTTCTACCGAAGGAGGAGGAACTTTCTCGTCTTCCACAAATTCGGCTAAAACGCTGTCTTCTTCGTCATCTCCGATGGGGGTTTCGAGTGAAATGGTTTCCTGAGAAATACGCTGAATATGTCGTACTTTATCTACCTGGAGCCCCATTTCAGCGGCAATCTCTTCTGCAAGAGCCTCTCTCCCCAACTCTTGAAGCAATTGCCGCCTTATTTGCGTGTACTTGGAGATCGTCTCTATCATGTGCACGGGGATGCGAATCGTCCTTGCTTGATCAGCCAATGCGCGAGTGATTGCCTGCCTAATCCACCACGTGGCATACGTGGAAAACTTGTACCCCCTTCTCCAGTCGAATTTCTCTACTGCGCGGAACAGACCTAAATTTCCCTCCTGGATTAAATCGAGAAGCGTTAAATTGGGCGATCTCCCTACATATCTCTTTGCAATAGAGACCACCAAACGAAGGTTTGCCTTTGCAAGTCGTTTCTTTGCCTCTTGATCGCCTTGTTCAATCCGTTTTGCTAATTCGCGCTCTTGTTCCGCAGTCACAAAAGAAATTTTTCCAATTTCTCTCAAATACATTTGGACCGGATCTAATGGCGCCTCTGAATCTTTAAACGAGAGAAGCTCCTTTTCTTTTGGCTTCTCAATATCATCTAAATACTCTTTTGCAGACTCTATCTGAATTCCTTCGTCCTCTAACTGTTGATATAATCCTTCCAACCCCTCGATATCTTTTTCAATGTGAGGAAACGCGTGGAGAATTTCAGCATACGTCACAAATCCTCTCTGCCGCGATTTTTCAATGAGCTCTTGAATTTTCTCTTGCGTTACAAGACCAGTAGATCTTTGGCTCCCTTGTTTTTGCGAGGCTTTTATTTTTGCTTTTCTCTCCAAGACAGTTCTCTTTGCCGCTTGCCGGGTTCCTTTTTCTGCATTCCCTGCAATCCTTCTCTTTCGCCCTCGTCTCTTTACTTCCTTTGTTTTTAACAATCTCTGTTTTTTTGTCATAGCTTCAGTTACAGAGCGTGCAGTTCGCGACTTATATGGCGGAACTCTTCCATTAACAAATGAATTTTCTCTGAATCGCGGAGTGTTTCTGCTTCCTTGATATCCTGGGTTATGCGATCAAGCTTCGCTTTCATTGAAAGCGCCTTCAGCTCATGTAAGCACATTCCAAGCTCTTCTTCTAAACTCTTCCCCTCAACTCTCTGCGCTCCTTCTCTTTCGGTCTCCATAAACTCTCTTTTCAAAGAAAGATATTGAAGGAATTGAAGAGTTCCCTGATCGAACACATCTTGATCTTTTGCATTTTCTGCCCGAAATTCTGGATATCTTCTCATCCCCTCTAAAATATCTTGATATTTGAGCGAAAAACACGCAACGTATTCTTCGGTGAACAATCGCATATGAGCAGGTTCGCCGAGCACAAGAGTCAATGCTCTCTCTTCTAAAAGTTCCTTTCGGGTCTTTAAGGGTTTGGGGTCATCCACCGAGCCTTCCGCAAAGGCTTCATGAATGTGACTCTCTCCCCGAATCTTGTCTAATTCCTCGTGAATACTTTCCTCCTTTACCTGAAGTTCAGTCGCGAGAATTCCTGTCCAATGAGATTGCTCGATTTTATTGGGAATTTTCTTAATCAAAGGAAGAAGATGTTGCGCAATCTTCTTTTTTCCTTCTGCTGTTGTTTTGTCAAAACGAGATACGGTTGTTTGAAATGTAAATTCAACGAGAGAACATGCGCGCTCTACACACTGTTTCCAAAGTTCAGGACTTTCCAACACCGTATCTGCGGGATCCTTATCTTCCGGCATTGAGATTACCTTCACTTCAAATCCCTGCGCGAGCGCAAGTTCCACGCTCCGTCTCGTTGCGTGATCCCCTGCCGTATCCATATCAAATGCGGTAAGAAGGTTTTCTGAATAGCGTTTGAGAATCTGCAGTTGCTGGAGCGTTAAAGCCGTGCCCGAAGTTGCCACCACATTTTCTGACCCTGCTCGTGAAACCATAATTGCATCCATGTACCCTTCTACCAAAATACAAAAACCTTGCTGGCGGATGCTAACCTTGGCCTTATCCAACCCGTAAAGGATCCTGCTTTTATCGTAAATAAGAGTACTCGGGGTGTTGATGTACTTTGCAATCCCTTCTCTTTGGTTTTCAAATATCCTCCCCCCAAAGCCTGCCACTTGAGAATTCAGATCAAAAATCGGAAACATAATCCGTGAGCGAAATCGATCATAGAGACCACCTGTACTGCGGACGCTTAATCCCGCTTTTGCAATTTGATCCTCGCGATACCCTTTGCTTCGCAAAAATTGGCTAAGGCTGTCGGCCGTATCTGGCGCATATCCGAGTCGCCATCGCGAGATACCATCTTCTGTCACTCCCCTTTTGAGTACATATGCTTTTGCTGCCTTCCCAGCAGTAGAAAAATTCAGCTGCCTTTCAAAGAATTGCGTGGCAAGTTCTCCAATATCGTAAAGTTGCCGGCGTTCCGTCTGGAGCTGTTCATACAAGGGATCATGTCTTGGGAGCTCTACGCCTGCTTTTTGTGCAACCAATCGAAGAGCGTCTCCGAACTCGATGCCCTCGATCTTCATGATAAATTTAAAAATATCGCCTCCTTCACTGCATCCTCCAAAGCAATGCCAAATCTGCCTCGCGGGCGAAACAAAAAAAGAAGGACTCTTTTCTGAATGAAAGGGGCAGCGAGCCCTCCAATTTGCTCCAGCTTTTTGGAGCTTCACATATCCTCCAACCAATTCCACAATATCCAGGCGTTCTTTGATTTCTTGGATGGACGAAGAAAACATGGAGTGAAAGATTACTGATTATTGTTGATTGTTATTCCACAACAATCGTGCCGCCCTTATCTGGATTTCGGTGATCGTGATATCCCCATTCTCCTTTGATATCAAAACGAAAAGGCCATTCTTGCCCGAAAGGAATTGGCTTGCAGGCATCGAAGATTTCTCCGACCTCTTGGGTGGCGCATTTTTGTATGGCCGAACCCGGATATAATGTATGGCTTGGATGAATGTCACTCGCTGGCCATATCGATCGTGAACTCTTATTTTGAAACACTACCCTATCTCCTGCCTTGATTGAAAGATCTTGCGGAGAAAAACCTGCGTCTGTAGAAAGGACTAGGTGCTCGGAAGGTTCTTCTTTTGGTAACTCTCTCTGTTGTTCAACTGAAGAGATAGATTCATTAGAACCAGGAGAACCTTCTTGCCTCGTCCCCTCGCCACTCAACAAAACGATACCTACGAGAATAAGAATTCCAATGATCCCAACAATAACGAAAACTCGAGAATTCATAACTTATTTAAGAAAGACTGTTTACAAGCCCATAGGCGCCATAGGTAATCATGTAGCTCAAACTATAGTTTCCAAATGCTTCCTCAAATTTTTTCGCGAGCTCTCCATAGTTCACTCTTGCTTTCTTTGCAGCAAGATCTTCGCCTTCCAGTGAATTCACATAATCCCTGGCGATCGTCTCGGCTTCCTTGAGATACGCTATTTGTTCTCTGACAAGTTCTCCAAGGTCTCCGGATTCTCCACGACCACCATAGACTCTCGCATCCCGAGGGTATAGATCTTCAAGTCTCTTGAGCGCCGCAATCCAGTTTTCAGTCGAATAAGAAGTTTTCCCGTTGACAATTGGTCCCTCAAGCCACGCATGGGCTTTGTGATGAATAAGGTCTCCGACGAGCAGTGTGTTCAAACTTGGAAGAGAGGCTATGGTCTGATTTGTAGAGATACCCCTCATATGTAATTCTCTAAGCTCGACTTTCTTCCCATTGCTCAAATGAAGAATATATGTATCTTGGAAGGTAACGTCTGGCTCTCTTAGTTTTGGATAGGTTTCTTCCGTAAACATCTTTGCCATGCTCACGAAATAGTATTTTTTGTACTCGTGGATGGGACGCATATTTTCTTTCGTATCGTTTGAAACGATCACCTTAGCTCCGAGTCTCTGAAACGCACCCATCCCGTTAAATTTATCTGGATTGGGATGCGTAACAACCAAATGGGTAATAGGATGTTCCGTCTTTGTCCGCAAAAACTCAATCGATTTTTGCGCAATTTCTTCGGTGAACTGCGCGTCAAAAACAACCACCTCTACGCCAGTATCATAGAAATAGTTTTTCGTGTTGAATCCCCCTGCGTCGGATTCAAAAGTGTAGAGCGTCTCTATTTTAGAATATGAATTCTCCATAAAGCTTCTTTTTATTTCATCTACGCTAGCAACTTTTCTTCGTTTCTTCAATCCTCTTTTCCCTCATTGCCCATTATTTCTTTCGAGATTTCTTCGATAAAAGCTCGCGCGTGATTGCCCGCCTTCATTGCGATGCCATGGCCTCGCTTCATATCCTTTCTTCATGCCAGTCTCACTTGGTTGTTCCTTCTTCTCTGCGCTCACGCCCATCACCTTATTAACTCCTTGCGTGGGATATTTTCCTATATTTTTTTGTAATTCTGGCTGGATTTGGAGCATTTCCTCTTCGGTGACTCCCCTATTTTTCGCCAATTCAGGTCTTTGGTCTTTCCCAAAGCCGACATGAAGAGCAACTGCTTTGTCATCGGAATCAAGATGCGCTACTCTCGATAGTTCACGGCGAAAATCCTCCTTCGTAACAATCTTTTTCCTTCCAAACTCACTATAAGGATTAAATGTGCCGTTTTCATAGCCAAAGCCCTTTGCGAGTCGCCCCGCCTTATCCTTTCCTAAAAATTTCTCCCATTCGGGAAGGATTTCTTCTGTAAACTCTTTTTGAGTAATGCCGGGGGAATAAGCTCGCTGATCCAAATTTTTGACCATGAGCCCTGCGATGTTCTTCTGCGTTGGAGTGGCGTGCGACGCTCCCTTCACCCTTTGAAAAGCCTGCTGGCCCGTCATCCACTTAAACATGCTCTTTTTTTCTGAACTCTTTTGGAGCCTGTCTTTCCCCCATCCCATTCTCTGATGGTCCTCTCTGATCGTCCTCCAAAGCCTCGCTAAGTATCCCTCTTTTCTTGTAAAATCTTTCATACTCTAATGCTAGGACAAAAAACACTTAAAAGCAAATAGACCCAATTGCTTCATGGGCCACACTGATAGTGCACAAATTTGGAGCACTCTCAATTGGTTTGCCGTTATTTGATCCCTAGCACAACTTTGCCTTTTGAGTGCTTTGTTTGCAGGTAGGCGAGCGCTTCTGCTGCTTGCTCTAAAGGGAAAGTCTTATCAATCTCTATCTTCAGAACTCCTTGGTCCACAAGTTCGGCAAGTTTGGATAAACGCTCGCTGGTTACTTGGGTGAACTGTGCTATGGCATTCACGCCGTATTGTGCCATGAGATCTTGGCGCGGTTGTTCGAGCATCGAGACGATCACGCCCCCTTTCTTTAAAACCGTAAACGATCTCTCATACGTTTCTCCGCCCACCGTATCAAAGACTGCGTCATAGTCGCGCAGCAAATCCTCAAAACGCTTTGTCTTGTAATCTATCACTTCGTCTGCTCCCAAATCTCTTGTGTAATTTACATCGTCAGCACTCGCGGTCGTTGCGATATAGGCTCCAAGGTGTTTTGCGATTTGAATGGCGAATGTTCCAATGCCTCCTGCGCCTCCATGAATGAGAACCCTCTGTCCTTTCTGGAATTTCATATGATCCATAAGCCCTTGCCACGCACTCACTCCTGCAAGCGGCAGCGCGGCTGCTTCAATGTGGTTCACACGCTTGGGTTTGCGAGCAATCGTCTTTGTATTCGCAAGCGCAACCTCGGCAAAAGAACCAGAACCGCCATTCAAAACACCTGCCTGCCCATACACTTCGTCGCCTTCCTGAAAAGTGGCAACGTCTTCGCCGATCTTCTTTACCACGCCAGAAAAATCAAATCCCAGAGTCGCGGGGAATTGCAAAGGCGCCATCTGCTGTAAATACCCTTCGCGGATTTTCCAATCTACAGGATTCAGTCCGGCAGCATACACCTCAACCAGAACTTTTCCCGCAGCAATAATTGGCTCCGGCGCGTCCATTTTTATCTCAACAACTTCACTTCCTCCATATTTGTTCAATTGCGCTGCTTTCATGTTCTTTGGCTGATTTGTCGACGAGAACTTCAAGGGTCTCGAGTTCGCTCGAGGTAAGCGTATCTTTCAATGCCAAAAGCGTAAGAGTTGCCTCTCTCGCCTTCTCAAAATTCTGGAGCTGGTTTGTTTCTGAAGTTTTGGTAGCCATATTTCTAGTATAGGTCAAAACCGTCTAAAGTCAACCTTCGTTATACTACTTTTCTGAAAATGAACAGCCTCAAGTTCAGCAAGAACTTCCGTAGCAGAAAAGCCGATTTTGGCCACAAAGAAAACTTTATCTGGATGGATTTTTCGTGCCTTCTCTACAGCGTCGCTCGACGTATCTCCTTGATAAACACTTCTTGTCTCAACTTCTATAGCTAAAAACTTTCCATTCTGTTGAGGTTCATACTGGTGCTTTATCTCGCCATAAATCCTATTGCCCTCCTCGGCTAATTGCTGGATATTAACGTTTTTTATCAATTCCTCATTTTCCATAAGAATATTATATCAAAGACATCCCGCCAACACAAAACATACAATCCTCACCGCCATAATTTTTTGGTTTTCAGTCATAGCAAACCTGGTTTCTCATATTTGCTATCAGCTCCGGAACAAGATACGATCTTTTTGAATCACTCGTCAAAAGCTCCGCGATTACTTTTTGATAAGTTTTTATGCTAAGATTGTGAGCCTCCCTAACAGTATGCCCTTTGAGCAAAGAAATACCGATCTGATTTGAACATTTACGGAAGGGTTCTGCATCAGGATCTTTGAGTGGATGAGATAGATTCGTCGTCGGATCATGCCAGAAAACAAAGGGGATCTTATAGCCTATAAACCCAATCGCACCTTTCGCTCTGATATTCTTTCCGAGTAAACTTCCAGCAGTGCAGGCGCGGATAAAAACTTTCTTTCCAGCGAGTAGATCTTCATTTCTATAAGTTACAGAAATCAACTCCTCGTTATCATGACCAAGTACAGCACCTGCATTTCCATGACCATTAAAAATCGCCAAACTAGGACTTTGTTTTTTTAAATAACTTTCTACGTTTTTTCGATTTGCCTTAACCCTAGAGAGCTCGTAAGTTCTCCAATTCTTCTTAGCGAGTTGAAGTAACTCTTCACACCAAGCGTATAAATAACGAGTAGCCTTATCGTAGTTAACTCGTGTAATCAGAAAGCCGTTCATCGTCTGTGGGTAAATTATTAAGGGAACGAAGATACTCAAGCTGATTTTCTATATATCTTTTACCGATTTCATCATTCTCTCTTACATGCTTTATTAACTGCTCAATCGAAAAACTCCCTTCATCGCCAACTGCGAGTTCAAGGTTCTGTGGCATTGTCTTCAATCTCGCAATAATCAACGCCTCAATGATTTCTCTTTCTTGATCATCCATAGCAAATGTTAGTTTGCTGGAATAAACTTAAGCTGAATGAGCAGTTGTAAAATTCTCTTTCCTCTTTCTGTGTCTGCATCGATTTCTCTATATGCAACCTCCCAAGTAATTGGCTCTCCATCTATACTTAAAACCACCTCTCTCCTGACGGCAAAAGGAAGGTTGGCATAATGCCTGTAAAAAGCAGCTTTATCCATACACTTAACTTATTTGATTATCTCAACTCTGACTATATCTTGTCAACCAACGTCTCACTCCTATACCACAATTTCTTGGATTTTTCTAGGCAGGAACAGGGATGGGTTTGGAACGGAGTCCCGAACGGAGTTCGGCGAGGTGGGGCAGGACGGTGGATTTTCAGTGGTTTAGTATTTCCAGCTTTGCTGTTCCGTTTTCAGCGATCAGGCTACACTCACCACCGACAGGAAAAGTAATCTTTGGATCGGTATGACCAAAGTCAACGTTTGCAACAATCGGCAGTCCGTCCAATTCTTTTTTGGTCTTAATAATTTGTGACAGAAGCTCATTTGTTGTTTTACTGGCTCTTTGGAATCTTCCGATCACGATGCCTTTTACATTTTTGAAATCCGGCAGGTGAATAAGCGATTGTATATTGCGATCAAAATGATGAGGTAAAGATTCTTCGTCGTCTTCGATAAAAAGAATTGAATCTGCGAGCGCAGGAAAGTATTCAGTGCCTTGCAGCAAGTTTAGCGTGCAAAGGTTTCCGCCAAGAATGGTTCCGGAAACCTTTCCTTTGTTGATTACAAGAAAACCTTCGTTCTCGATAAGATTTCTTTCGTTTTGGTTTTTGTACCACATGTCGTCACTCCACTTTCCCGAGGGTTTCACTTCAAAAGAGTCCTCCGTTAATAAGCATCTCTTGAAATAATCTAACGTGTAGTCAAAATACAGTTCTTGTCCAAAGGCGAGTAGTGAGGACCAGAGTAGGAAACCAGTCCGGTTTTCGCGAATATGGCATTATGTAAAGCAGTAATGTCCGAAAAGCCGCAAAAAACTTTAGGGTTACTCTTTATTAAATCCCAATCCAAATACTTTAGGAGTTGATTGCTATTAAAACCGCCCAAAACAGTTAGCACGCCTTTGACATTTTTATCCCGAAAGGCATCGTGAAAATCTTCGATGCGAGATTGTATGCTCGAAGAAACAAAATCATCATTTTCCTCTACGTGTTTTCCGAAACTGATGTTGAAGCCCAAATCAGCAAGCCTCTTACTGGCAATCTGTCGAACATCCTCGGAAATAATAGCCAGCGAGCATGATGGTGCAATAATTCTAACTTCGTCTCCTGTTTTTAATTTTGTTGGATACATCTTTTCCATAATTATTCCTATACGCCAGGAATACCACAATTTCTTGGGAAACGAAAGCCGCTGAAAAACTAAAAGATAGTTTACATCTTTTGCTGGATGTATACTATCTTGAAAGTTAGTATACTTTATGACTTGTATGGAGAGCCAGCGCGGTCGTGCACTACGCCTTCGGCAATGTATTCTTTGATGAGGGATTGGTAAGGCACATCAATCTCGTTGGCTCGTTCTTTGAGTCGAGTAAGAAGATAATCTGGGATGCGGATGGAAATGGCGTGGGAGGTTGGTTTGAGATTTGGAAAAGACGCCTTCTCAAAATCAGAAGGTTCAAAATAGTCGGCCAAATTGAGTTTTGCCCAGAAGTCTCTTTCTCTGTTTTCATTCTTAAATTTTGGAACTTTAAGCTTTTTTTTCATGGTATAAATGTAATTCTTTTTTATTGAGATCGCGGGCCGAAATTATCCGGACTTTCATTTTCCGTACTGCGAAAACAATGAATAATACTCGCTGCTTCTTTGTTTCCCCAATTATGATATATCGCTTTTCTTGATCTGAATGGATAAGGTCACGGAGTACTCGTTTGTTCGGGTCAAAAAATACTTCTTCGCACTCTTCATTTTTTACCCCGTGCGCAATAAGGTTCTTATCTATATTCCCCTTATCCCACTCGAACTCAATTCGCTCGCGGAAAACCCTCATGTTCCATTGTATAACCTGGCATATACACTGTCAAGCCTCTCCATAATTTCTTGGAAAACAAAAATCCTGCGCTTCGACAGATTCGACAAGTCTCAACCCGAACTCACTTCGAATGGTAACCTCAGTGGAACCAGACTCGAGGAGCTCACCGCAGAGAAACTCGGGGCAGAATAAAACTGGCTAAAACCTACTTAATGGGGAGCACAAACTCTGCATGCAGAGCATGGGCGATTCGTTTGAGGAGCGAAAGCGATGGATTTCCTCGCATAGTTTCCAAACGGGAAATCGCAGCTTGCGAGGTACGGAGTTTCCTTGCCAGATCACGCTGGGAAAGCTTCTCGGAAAGTCGCGCCTCAATGAGCTGCTTGGCAAGTAGGTATTCTACCTCGGAGTCCTCCCATGCTTTCCTGAACTTTGGGTTTTTGAGCCGTCTTTTGAGATCTTCTTGAAATGTATAAGTAAGTTTGTTTTGCATGATATAATCATGATATCATATATGATGTCGTCCTGTCAACGCCTTTTCCATAGTTCATAACGATTCAACGCCATATTGATCTCTTTGGATGGCGTTTTTTGTTTCTTCTTCACAAAACCATGGAGCGCCAGAACGGCATTCTTCTCTGGCACGATATAAAGTACTCGTATGTTATCTTTACCCAAAGTTCTTATTTCCCAAAGCGGAGTACCGGTAACCTTTTTGAGGTGTGGCAAAACTGCCTGCAGGCCGTGCTCTTCGATATGCTGAAATATCCGTAAAATCTTAACCTGCTGGCTTTCTCCAAGAGAATCCAAGAACTCCTTTACCGGGTTTTCTCCTCGAGAAGAAAGATAGTAGTAGATAGTTGTTTTTCCATTTGCCATTATGGATTTCACGAGAGCCTTTAACTCAGCAACTTCCGGTAAAACGTTTTTACCACAAAGTGGAACGCATCGCCAAACATCTCCGGGTTTTGTTTGAGGGAATCTTGTAGTTCTTTGGGGGTGGAACACCTTGTATAATCCTGGGAAATTACGGTGCGATGCAAAAGACCTTTTTCGTGGGCTTCTTTTTTCGTGGTTTGAGAGAGGATGTTGTCGTTCTCGTCAACAATATCCACCATTTCCATGGAAGTATCCATAAGGCACTAGCACAATTTCTTGGGAAACGAAAGCCGCCCGGGGCGGCGATGACTAGAATTTTATTGCTTCGGGTTTTTGATATAAACCCAGGCGGTTTTACCGCTCTGGAGAGTAACTTTCTGACGAGTGTAAGCGGATGTTTCGTACTCGTCAGTTTTCTCCAGCTCTTCCAGGGTTAGCGTAAGTACTTCGCCCTCAATAACCGAACCATCTTGGGGGCTAATAATTGGATATGTTCTTTTGCCGAGCGTGATGATAGACTTGCCGTAACCTTCAAGCGTATCGGGTTCGCCCGGCATAAGCCTTCCAACTACTCTTTTTTGGACTTCCGCGTCTCTTAAAGTGCCGTACACAAAAAGGTATTCTTGCATAGTATCCGCAGTAATGTGGCATTGATATCCATTTCACTTTGCTCTGGACCATGCGCTTGCGCTTAGGTTCAAGGCTCCGCTCGCTGGCGGTGTATTTTGGAGATAGCTCGAACGGAGTTTGCTCGCCGCGCTTCGCGGGACTCGGGTGGGGGGTGAATAAAATCCGGAGCGGCTCCGCCGCGAACCGGACAATTTTCCGCCTACGCTCTTCGAGCTACGGCGGACAAGCAAGTTTTTCTTTGCTTTGCACTCCGTAGCTTTCTTGACCTTCGTAGCTTTAGCGAAGGAGGTAGCGAAGGATGTGGCGGCAAATTCTTTCTATTGAACCCAATCGCAACCTACGTTGTCATATTGAGAGCTACCGATTCCGTCATCTTGCACCTTCTTCATCCAGTATTGCTTCGTATTATTTGAAGGCTCAACGACAAATCTGCTACCGCCCTCATCCCTAATCGTTAAGTCGTTCGCGTTAAAATACTCTGTCGCTCGCGTATTGGCCCCCTCCCCGTACGGTCCATTTGGACCTCCTGCAATTACGATAAAGGTTGACTTTCCACAATCTGGAGATGAAGGAGGATTAGTTATTTGGTTATTTGTTATGGTAAATACCATGGAATTACTACGACCATTCGAATTAGTGATTATCACGTCATATGCTCCCGGGTCAAATGTCTCTTCATAATTGTATCCTGGCGCAGAAAGGTGAATTGTCTTTTGTAGCATAAAGACCAAATGGGTGCCATCCGAAGATGGCACTTCCAGACTCATGGTTTTATTAACAACTGCGCTAGGAGTTCTGGTACGAAAATTGATCGTATTTCCGGTTTTTGTAAAACCACTCCCACTAATTATAATCCGTGTGCCATAGCTCCCAGACACAGGAGAAACAACCGAAATGCGAGGTGCTACTGTCGTGGAAGAGGTTGTTGTAGAATCGCTGGTTATCATATCGGAACTATCGGTTCTTTGTTCCGTGGTTCTATTCGATGTTGTCGTAGAAATTGAAGTAAGTGAAGGAATAGGGACAGGCGAAGACGCTCGCTGGTTCACTACAAAATATCCCGCAACTCCAACAAATATTACAATCGCGATAATTACTATTATATTTATAAATCCTTTTTGATTCATAATGAAAAAATTTGTTCTTTATACTTTGCCAAGTCAACTGGCTCGGAATACATCTCGAAATCAGTTTGCTTAGTTGGCCCGTCGGTGGGGCAATCGTTGAGAAAGTATTTTGTCAAAAGTTTTGCTGGAGTAAACACAAAAGTTAGAACGATTCCAACTATAAGTATAAACGCTATCAGAAAAATTTTTTTCATAACAATTCTTCAATGGAAACGCCGAGCATTTTGGCAATTTTGATCAAAAATGTTTCTTTGCAAATGCTCTGCCTGACCCAGATTTTAAGTATTGCTCAAATTCAAAGGCTTTGTATTTATCTTTCATCACAATATAGAAGTCTAACTCTATTGGTAGTCTGTTTTTTGTCGCAGGTACTTGACCGTTTCTATGCCTATCAATTCTCTCTTTGAGATCGTCAGTACAACCAATATAGTACCTCATTAAATTAGTTTTGCAGATTCATACTTGAATATTCTCCGCGCATCATGTCTGGTGAATCTCCAGGCAATGGTGGCTTTTTGTTTGTTTCTCCGTTGTTCGTAGTTTTTGCATATTTCTCGTAAGAGAGAGTTGGTGGGAATACGTTGGTTCAGCGCCTGCCGTCCAAAGACGGAGAGCTCGATCTCTGCCATGCTGAGCCACGAGGCGTGCTTGGGAGTGTGGTGAAAGCACAGACGTCTCATGAGTCTTCTTGTTTCCTTTGGTCCCAATGTCTCATGATTGGAGGCGAAACCCCGTACCGAAAGCTCAAGAAACTCCATTCAACCCCCGACTGAAGTCGGGGGCTTTCTGGTACTGGGGTAAGCAAATAACACAATAATTACTTTATTGTCTTAGGGGCAAAGGTTTTTATAACGGCAGTTACGCCATGAGTATTGGCAAGGTTTTTTACAAGATCAATTGCCTCTTTGGGGTTTTGGGCAATTACTTCTTTTACTATATTAGTCACAACCTCATTGGTTAATGGGTAACCGCCATGAAGAACTTTCTTGGGAATAGTTTTTATTTTAGTAAGTTTAATTTTTGTCGCCAGCGCGCATTGCTTCTGAAAATCAAGAAAATCTTGGCCAAACTGGACGACATTAGTTTCGACCTCTATGGAAAATGGGCTGCTGTAAATACGCCCAGATGCGTCTTGGACTTGAAGCTCGACAAACAGACCAAAGTTGTAATCTGATTTTGGGCAAATAAGCCGTAGAGTATCTAAACCGTCGTAGTATATTGAAATATTTTTGCCTGGATTAAGGGCGAAATCGATAGTTATTTTGTGGTTTGGAAGTGCAGTCTCATTAAAAGGAGGTGTTGCGGTGTGGGCTAGGTCGGTGAAACTAATTTGGCCAGATCCACTGGTGATCGCCTGATTGCGCACTATCCAAGTAGTTTTTACTGGAAAGAGTAACCCAGTTGCCTTGGGACTAAGATAGATCTCAATGTCCTGACGATATTCTTTATATTGGAAATCCTGGGCCTTGCAAACTAAATTGCCTGGAAAATGGTAAGTTCCAGATCCTATCTCTTCTATGTTTGTCGGAGTAATGGTGGAGTCGATATCAACTCGCGAGATAGAGGTGTTAAAGTCAACAGCAGCTGAGCTTTTACCAAGAAGTATTAATCCTTCGGTTAATATATCCAAAATCAACCAAGTAACCTGGTCAAAAGCCGGGGCGGAGAAAGGATTTTGGGAGAGCTTTTTTTGCTCAACAGTCAAGCTAGTCACAACCGCAATTACAATTATTACTATGACGATTCCTATTACTCCTATAATATAACCGGCAAGTAAGAAAAATCCTAGTGCGCACCAAAAATCAAAATTTACCGAATATGTGGGTTTAGGCGGATTGGGTGAAAAGGTAGCCAAAACTTTCTGCTGGATAATAGAAAGTGTTACCAGCTCTTCAAAAATGCCATTGCTAATATGGGTGCAAAACCCCTCGCCACGCAACCTACCCGTCATTTTGATAGAACCGTTTTGCAGTTGAAAATCGATGAACGTGAAAAATATATCTACGCCACTTTGACTTTGTTTGATTTCTCCTGACCCAAAGGGAGCGGGAAGTAGCGGTTTGATGGAATTTAAGAAGTTGACGGTTGGATTCTGAATACTCTTTACGGCATCATCAAGAGAGATATTCAAAAGATTGGCCACGTCTTGAGGATTTAAGAGATTTACCATAGCTGGAAAAAGGATGTTGTTTTTGACCCCAGCAGCAGAGAGTCCGACACCAAAATCTTGTTTTTTAAGGAAATTTGTAACCTTTTTAATATCCCCTGTCCCTATAACTCCTGCTATCGTATCCTTGTCAAGACAGAAAATCTGGCCATTGAAAGATAAACCAAGCATGATCAAAGCAGTAGCGGATGGAGTGTTTGGGAAAAGATCCCATTCAGTTTTGGTATCTAAAGAAGCTGTGATAAGATTTGCCACATCTTTAAAAAAGGCCGTGGTATCGGCAATTTGGGATGTTTGGCTGGTCCTAAACCTGGCCATCTGCATGATTACTCTAAACGGAGCGCCTGGAGTGATCTTTAACCTGATATTAATCTCGCCCTCTGAGAAACCAAGCTGAGATTTATTGGGAAGTGTTACAGTCGCGGCGTAAACATGATAGACAAGAGTGACTTCATTTTTGCCCACACTTAAATAGAGATCTACGCCATCTAAGATAGCGGTCATTGTCCCATTTTGACCCAAAACTTTAAAGGTGAACTTGGGAACAATTGGTAAATTGTGGATTAAAACATGTTCCAAAATATAGCTCAGGAACTTTTTTTTGGAGATTTGGACAACCAGATCAAAACTATCCAACATAATGGTCACCTTCTTTTGGAATAATACCACTTATTGTTATCGTTACATCCTGTTGATCAGCGGCATCTTTTTTGAAGTCGTCATAAAGTCGTTTCAAAGGATTTTCAGCCAGGTCTTCTGCTCCAAGCTTTTCTTCCAATTGCCTGGTTGCCTCAGAAGTGAGATTAACATTAATATCTTTCAACAAACGAATGGGGTCGGCCATAAAAAGACGGCCTCCGTTTGGAAAGCTGTTTATCCTTTCAACGATTTGTGGCTCCAAAGATAAAAGATCTTCTAGGGTACTGATCTCTAAAGGTTGCTCCATAATGCTCTACAATACAGGCATCTATGTTGAGATTACCAAATCTTCATAAGCTTTGTCAAAAAAATCGGAACGAACCCCTTGGTTCGTAACAAATCCGCCCGTTTTGATTTTTGCCCAGCCAGCCGTTTCGCCGCAAAAATTAACAATTTCCAATTTTTCTTTGGCGGAATACAAATTCGAGCGTGCGGAGCACGCACAAATGTTCTAGGAAGGATCTGATTTGCCGACGTCGTCCTCCTTCTTGGCGTGTTCCGTGCAGAAAGGGTGACTTTCGGAAAATTGCGTGTGGCGAACCCACGTCGCGGGCTTACCGCATTCGCAGTACAAGCTTTCTTCGGTCCGCATAGACAACCTCCTATTCGATTTTGTAGGTGCGATTCCTAATCGGAGATTAACAAAAATAACGTTAAAAATCAAACGAAAACAGAAACCCTTTCGAGTTTCTGTTTTCAAAAAATCTTATGAAAAAATTTCTTTTGTCCTTCTTTGATAAATCCTTTTCCTTTTCGCCCAAAAAGCCCTTTCAGATCCTAGCCGAGCGGCGCGCGACGCGCCGCGAGGCAATCTCTTCCCAAAATGCTGAAATTGTAAATTGGCGGGACAGTCGGGTTAAGTACCCACAACTACAAGGCAGTATAAGGCTTTTTAATCGTCTGGACGGAGCTCAACTCGAGGCACGTGGGTCGGGACCTAAAATCTACCGAGCAGATTAAAACGGATGCGTTTTTCTTTTAGCAAATCAATGATAACTCCGGTACGAATTGCAAGTGCGTTTTCGACAGAAATAGTTCTGCCAGCATTTTTGCTCTCGCGTGGTTTAGTCACTGATCCCTGTATTCCCAGCACAACACCACTTTTATCAAATACCGGCCCTCCGCTCATGCCAAATAGTCCAACGTCTCGGAGAAGAAAACCGTCGTGCTTTCTAATTTTTCCAGCTCCATTATCACTATTCATAGTTACTCTATCCAACACGAATGATGGTTGGAAATATCGTCTTACACCACCCAATTCTAGAATCCCTTGAGAATTTAATGAAAGTTGTGCTAGTGGATAACCGCTAATACAAACAGAACGACCTTCTCCGGGAATATTCTTTGAGAGGTGAAAATATGTTGGGCTTTTAACTGCAATTTTTCCAATAAAGATATCGTGATCATCGTTTTTCACAATTTCTTGAATTTGTACCTTGGGGTCTTGAAGCTGTTCTGGTAATCGGCCCCAGAAAAGAAATTTGGTGTTTTGATCAGCGTTATCAAACGCATGCGCAACAGATACGAAATAGCCGTTAGCGTTTATAAAAAACCAGTACCAGATACTCCGACTTGTGCCTGATTTCCTTGTTGCTGCCAACGAAATATCGGGAACATTGACCTTTTTGCAATTTTTACTGCGCCGACGAACATAATAATTTTTCTTAAAAATGGCCCTTTCGGGTCGCACCTCGCGCCCGCGAGCAATCGGGTCACACGATACTTAATTGTTATGGCGGTGAGGGTGGGATTCGAACCCACGAGAGTCTTTCAACCCTACGTGCTCTCCAGGCACGCCGTTTCAACCACTCACGCACCTCACCATCCTCTCAATATAAGGTTATTAGTATACTTACCTCAAAAAAGCTCACCGTGGCAAAGAGAGAATAATTTGCGAAATTACTGAATGTTGCGTTGCAAATTTATATTTGAGCAACTTGAGAATAGTCAAAAAGTCCAGCACTTCTTCTCTCAATAGTTCAGGCCCAGAAAACACCTCCCATGCCTCCTCTAAAAGATTCTTTGCATAGTGATGCAGAACCTCTTGCTCTCCTTTCTCTTTAAGGTATGCGATAATCTCTTTAAACTCCCCTCGCTCTAACCAAATTCCCTTGCACAAGCTGCATATATCAACCTTCACTCTCGAGTTTCCGTACCCAACTTCGTACAAGGGCAAACGATCAATCGGACACAATTTCCTGCCAAAATCAACTCTCATGTGAGCAGGATCTTTCCACAGGTCAATATCAAGCCATCGAAGATCGTGATCTTTTTCGTCTTTCGCCCATTGGAGCTCATCCTCTTGGAACCAAAGACCATAGCAACGAGGGCAGTAGTCAACCTCCACATCTACTAACATTGCCTGGTCGAGTGAAATTTTACACAATGGACACTTCATAGGAAAGCTTTTACACTTGAACCCTCATTCCGCGCAATGCGGCGACGCGTTCTTCCATGGGCGGGTGGGTCATAAACAGCCTATGGATCCAGCTTGTCCGCTCTCGTCCTCGAAAAGGATTCACCAGATACAAATGCGCGGTTGCGTCGTTTGCGCTCTTTAATTGGCGGGGGTCAGAAGCGATCTTTTCTAACGCGCGCGCCAGTCCTTCCGGATAACGCGTGAGTAAAGCGCCGGAAGCGTCTGCCAAAAGCTCTCTCTTTCTCGAGATGGCAAATTTGATAAGTTGGGCAATAATCGGAGCGATGAGCGCAAATACGATTGCGATAATCATCAGGAACTGGCGCATCTGGGCTGATCCCCGATCGTTATCGCGGCCTCCAAACCCTCCATAGAACGCAGCCCGGAAGAAAAAGTCGGTAATAATGGCGACAAACCCTACCAAGACAACCACGATCGTTGAAAGAAGCATATCTCGATTGCCAACATGAGAAAGTTCGTGCGCAATCACCCCTTCGAGCTCCACTCGTTCGAGGCGATTGAGCAATCCTCTTGTGACGGCAACGACCGCGTGTCTTGCATCTCTTCCGGTGGCAAACGCATTCGGTTGAGCATCTTCGATAAGAAAGAGTTTGGGCATTGGCAAGCCGGCAGTGATGGAAAGGTTCTCCACGATGCGATACAGCTCCGGCTGATCTGCTTTCTCAATGGGGCGAGCCCCGCTCATTGCTAAAACGATTTTATCTGAATACCAATAAGAGCCGATGCTCATCAAAATACTTATCATCACCGCGATCACAAACAAAGAGTAGCTCTCGAACACATAGCTTATCACCCATCCGATTCCAATGACAAACAGGAAAAATCCGGTGAGATACAGCCATGTCTTGCGGATATTCGATTCGGCATGAGAATACAAGTTCATACCATAGAAGGCTCCTGGTTAGAGGTCAATTAGAAACTTACTTTGGGAACCTCGCGCTCTCCGGCCTCCTGAAGTTCGAAGAATTCCTCTTTCTTGAAGCCGAACATCCCCCCGACGATATTCGCCGGGAAATTTTCGCTCATCGTGTTTAGGGCCATTACATTGGTGTTGTAAAAGCGCCGCGCCGCTTGAATTTTATCTTCGGTGTCGCGAAGTTCACGCTGAAGCTCAACAAAGTTATTGGAAGCCTTCAAGTCGGGATACGCCTCTGCCACGGCAAACAAACTTTTGAGGGTTTGGGAAAGCATATTTTCCGCGGCTGCTTTCTCGTGCATACCCGTAGCTCCCATCGCGCGTGCTCTCGCTTCGGTCACTTTCTCAAACACACCTTTCTCGTGCGCCGCGTATCCTTTCACAGTATTCACTAAATTAGGGATTAAGTCGTACCTTCGCTTTAACTGCACATCAATATCGGAAAACGCCTCTTTCACGCGATTTCGAAGCGTTACAAAACGGTTGTAGGTTACGATGGCCCACAACACCAAACCTCCAAGGATGATGAGAACAATAAAAATTGGATCCATAGGAATTAAGATAATTACTTTAGGTAATTAGGGCGAAACGTAACCAAAATAGATAGCAATAAAGAGTTTGAATAAGT
>ERZ1292623.1853-Hain-H51-01um-R1-1853-length-19672-cov-46_pt1 | contig 19672 bp, 24 predicted proteins | sample MGYA00564398_ERZ1292623 | MGnify/ENA primary metagenome ERZ1292623 (study PRJEB36523, sample SAMEA6512633) | groundwater metagenome | collected 2019-01-07 | study: AquaDiva: Metagenomics assemblies of 32 groundwater samples | reverse complement strand
GCGGCAACCACCGGAGCCATCCGGTCGAGGCGCCGGAACTATGCCCGGCGCAGGAGGCGGGGCATGGTCGCTGAAACACTCGCGGCGCGCTTCTGGTCGAAGGTCAACATCCGTGAAGGGTGCTGGGAATGGACGGCATGCTGCGATCCGTGCGGCTACGGTCGCTTTGGGGATTGGAACAACGGCCGCACTGTCACATTCAAGGCCAGTCGCATCGCCTACGAATCGGTGTACGGCTCCATACCCACTGGCTTGTACGGACTGCACACATGCGACAATCCGCCCTGCGTGCGCCCCGACCATATTTACCCTGGCACGCAACTCGACAACATGGCCGACATGGCGGTGCGAGGGCGTACCGCGAAGCGTGGCGGCAATTCTCAGAACGTTGCGAAGTTGAGTCCTGGCGATGTGCGGGCCATCCGCGCTCGATACGAGGCGGGCGGATGCACAACGCGATCGCTCGGCCGCGAGTACGGCGTGTCGGGCAATCAGATCAGCAACATCGTGCGGCGCGTCAGTTGGAGCCATGTCGCATGAACGCACCACAAATCGAACTGGACGACGAAGGTCGCGCTTGCCGGGCGCTCGTCCCGTCACGCACGCGACCCGGCGCGATGTACGAACTACAGCACTACCCGTCCGGGTGGGTGCATGAGGATGTGGATTGCCGCGGTTGGGTTGACGCCGGCCACTGCTACCACATCGATTCAATGGAGGCCGTGATGAACGAACTTGTGGAAGAAGAACGCGCGATCACCGTATCGACGAGCCCGCTCGCGCTGATGAACGATGTGGATCTGCACGCCGTCATGTCGGCCAAACTCGTGCCGGTCAAGGAGTGGACGTACAGCTTCAGCGTGAAGGGGCAGCGCGTAGAAGGTATGGCCGCGCGGGGCGTACAGGACGCGGTGCGCGCGCTCTCGACGCAGGGCGAGGCCATCCGCTGCACCGACGTGATCCTCGTCAAGGATGACGAGACCGACGCCTACTTCAAGGCCGTCGCCGGGCGCTTTGCCATCAGTCCGGACGGCAAAGAGATTCTGACGGACGTGACGGTGCGCGCGAAGCGCCAACCGAAGTTCATCCGTCGTCAGGATGGCTCGTCGATATTCAACGAGTTCTGGTACGAGATCGGCACGACGAAGGCCGCGCGCAACGCCGTCGATGCGATGCTCCCTACGGCGCTCCGCGAGTACATGAAAGAGCAGGCGCGCATCGCGGCCAGCACACAGCACCAGGCGCCCGTCGCGCAGCCGACCGCCGCGCAGTCCGCAGAGCGCCGCGCCGCGCAGCAGCCGCGCGCGCAAGCGCCAGCAGCTGCGGCGAAACCCGCTGATGAACGCACCGAGACGCAGGCGCAGATCCTCGCGGACATCAGGCGGGCGAAGGCTGAGTGGGGCAAGGACGACTTCGGCCTGTGGGCAACGCAGATCCAAACCGACTTCCCCGACGCGTTCACAACCGAAGGCAAGCCGCGGTTCCCGGAGCTGGACGCCGACGCGCTGACGGCGCTCGCGGCGCGCGTGCGTGCTGATGTGGGTGAGGTGCCGGAGATGGCGCTGTGAGTTGGGCGGGTATCCATGACGAGATCGAATCGCTGCTCGAACTCCGCGAAAAGATGAAGGAGCGGTGCCGACGTGACGGGCATTGCTGGGATGCGCACCATTACGGAGAGACCGGGCACCGTACATCTTGCGGTTGCTTTGAGTGTTACTGGTGCGGAGAGAAGAAGCCATGAGCGAGTGCCGATCGTGCCCGAAGGATGTGGTAAAGTGAGAGCCGGAGCGCAGTATGTAGCTGCCCCCGGCGTGACACAGGAGATCAGTCCCGTGCGAACCCATCTTACCACTGACGAGCGCTTCTGGTCGAAGGTCGATAAGAACGGGCCGATCCCAGTCTGTCGCCCTGATCTTGGCCCATGCTGGTTGTGGACTGGCGCTGTGTCAGGCCAGACCGGCTATGGAGCATTTCGCGCGGACGGTCTTCTTAGGGGCGCGCATCGGGTCGCCTATGAATTGGCGGTCGGCGCTATCCCGTCTGGGCTCACACTCGATCATCTGTGCCGTGGCCGCCAATGTGTAAACCCAACCCATCTTGAACCTGTCACGCAGCGGGTCAACATGCTTCGAGGTATATCGCCGAATGCTGCTCTCGCCAACAGTGGACGGTGCGCGGCCGGGCATCCGCGCACACCGGAGAACAATTACCAGCGCCACGACGGTGGCGGCAGAATATGCCGGCCCTGCTATCGCGAGCGTAAACGCCGCAGTTACGCCGCGCGAAGGCAATCCGCATGAGCCACCTCACCGCGCGATCCAAAAAGAAGCCAGCCCCGAAACTCAAGGCTTGCCCAGAATGCCGCGGAGAGTACGTGGGTGAAGTTGTCGAGAATGCCAATCGCTATGGCGAGCCGATAGCCGGCATCCGGCTGACGCACATTCCATGCCCCTGCTGCAACAGCACCGGCCTGGTACGCGCCGGGTTGGCGCCGGCCTGCTGCTGCTCACGCGGCGGCGAGAAGTGCGACGGCTGCCGCGACGCACGCCGGGGCGGCGCGGAGATCCACAACTGCCGCGAGCGCACTCAAGAGGAGCTGGCCTACGAGACGGAGTTGGCGCTGGCCGACACGCCGGCCACGGCACCGCGCTCTGCGGCTGCTGACGCGCTCGACGTGTCGACGGGGCCGCGGACATGACGAAGGAACCACGAACGAACGATCCCCTGTTGACCGCGATGTCCGGGGACGGGTCCGGGGACGGGTCCGGGGACGGGTACGGGGACGGGTACGGATATTGAGCTGACACCGGGCGGCGACCGGCGACGGTTCCCCCGTGTTCAGAAGAAGCGAGAGACGTAGAGAAAGGAGAGCCTCGGTCTAGCTAGGGGAAATGTCCGCGAAAGGCGGAGTGGATTGTATAGCAGGGGCGTCGCGCCCTTGCTCATGGCCTGAACTCATCCCCGACGTTGACGAGCCGTCACCGGGGTTTCAGGCCAGCAGCAGAGGCGCGACAGCAGCGAAAGGAGTCGACGACGAGTGCTCGTACTGGAACGCCGTGTCGGACAGGCGATCCGTATCGTCACCGATGCCGGTGAGGTGATCGTGTTGACGGTTGAGGGATTTCAGCAGATGCCAGCGCATCGGCCGAGCGTGAAATTAGGCTTCGACGCGCCGAAGTCGGTGACCATCTGGCGCACGGAGTTGCTGAAGTGACGATGACTCGAACATGGCGCCAGCCGAACGGCCGCTTGTACACGAGCTACGCCGAGCCGGGCGTCGTGTCGAAAGCGCGCGGCAACTGGTCGCTCACCGGCACGGCACGCAAGGCGCTCGACGGCTGCGCCGGCGTGTACGTGACGAGTTGCCGCGCGGCGTTCCCGGCGAGTCGGTATGCGTGGTGCGCGGGTTGCAAGCGGTCAACGGGTGTGGCATCATAGCGGCGTGACGTACGCCATGAACTCGCGATGCCGCCCCGTCCCTTCCGCCGCGTGCGTCACAACCTCTGCGGGGGTGACGGGGCGCTTCGATTTGTCCGCATGGAGGCGTGCATGCTAGCACTCAACGGCATCGAGGCCCACGACTGGCAGGTCTTCGATCCCGCGGACATACCACGCCTGTTCGCCCAGGATGAGGCGATCGAGCGCCAATGGACGGACGGCCTGAACGTGCCGGCTGCGCCGCGTTCGGACGAACGGCTGGCGACAGAAGTTGTCGCGCTCAGGAACGCCTACAAGTTACCGTTCGGTGACCGCTTCAAGGTATTCATCGCGACTCAGTGGGCGTTGGCTATCGAGGAAGTGAGCGCGCGCATGATGGACTCGCCTACCATCTGGCGCGCGCTGCCGCCGGAATGAGGATCACCCGTGACCATATTCTGTCAACGGGCGCGACGATCTTCTATCACGCCGAAGATGTGCGGAAAGAGCGGACAGGCGTACACGCCAAAGTGATCATCACCATCGACAAGAAGCTGCTGGCGTGGACGAGCTTCAACGTGGAGCGCGACGAGGATCGCACGCGGCTTGCTAATTCGGCGTCCAAGGCTCTCGGGTCAGTCGAACAAGAAGTCTGGTCAAGCTACGAGATGAAGCATGGGCTTGATCTATTCTGTGCGTTCTTGTGGGAACAGTCACTCGGGCAGATCGAGGTTGGGATGATGACCGGAGAGCGGCGCCGCGAGGGGCCGCCCTATCTCTGCAAGCCGTTCATCGTCGAGGGGGGAGGCACGATTATCTACGCCCCTCCGGGGCGGGGCAAGAGCTTCACGGCGATGCTGATGACTGTGAGTATGGATGCAGGCGTGAGCAGCCTATTCGCCTGTGAGACGCCGCGCAGGGGGCTCTACATCAACATCGAGCGCGACCGCTTTTCGATGTCCGATCGGCTGGCGCGGATCAACGACTGTCTTGGGTTGCCGGAGGATCGGCCGCTGCACTTTATGAATCAGCGCGGCAAGAGCCTCGGCGACATCATCGGCGCGGCGCAGAAATACGTCGATGCCAACGGGATCGAGTTCGTGTTGCTGGACTCCATTTCGCGGGCCGGACTCGGCGACCTGAACGAGAATCAGCCGGTCAATCGCATTATCGATGCCATGAACGGCTTGTGCCGCTCTTGGTGCGCGCTCGCGCACACGCCGCGGTCTGACGAGAGCCACCTGTACGGATCTGTGCATTTTGAGGCCGGTATGGACGTAGGTGTCAAACTCACGACGCAATCTCAGAACGAAGGTGCGACGGTGGGGGTAGCCCTGACGGTGACAAAGGCGAATGACGGCCGGGTGGGCGGGAAGCCGCTCATGTACGCCTTGGAGTTTGACGAGTCCGGCCTTCGCAACGTGCGCTCGGCGTCGGGCGGTGAGTTCCTGCAACTTGAGGGCGGTGGGAAAGAACTCAGCCCCGAAGATGCGATCCGGGAGTTCCTCACCAGCTACGGCCAGGCGGACGCCAAGGAGATCAACGCCAACACCGGCGTACACCACACGGACATCAGCCGCATCCTCAACAGGGTCTCATGGGCCGTGAGGATGCCCCGCGGCCGGCAGGTATTCTGGGGAGTGGCACTGTGAACGTTTGGGAACGTTTGGAAGCTAACCAATCGTCCGCAATCGTCAAACGTCTGATAACGTTTGGTAGAACGTTATCTAGACCAAACCAAACGTGTTATGACAAGTCTAGCTTCGAGGTGATCGTTGCCAAGAACCGCAACGGGCCGCTCGGCAGCGCGTGGCTGCGCATGACGCCGGAAACGTCGCTGTTCGCCGAGATCGAGGATCGGGATCACATGGGGCTGGAACGATGACGCGCGCGCATCGTGCATCCGGCAGGTGGAGGGAGAGCGGGGATAATGCCACCCGGCGTGTACCCGCACGAACAGGCGATCCTTACCGCTTGGAGGATGGACGCGGACCAGCGGAATGGCGAGCGGCGATGAGCGGCACCGAGACGGCTGACGGGGCGCAATTCATGGCGGAGTCGCAGAGCGAACAGGAGTTCATGCGCCACGTGATGGCCTACGCGAAGGCGCGGGGTTGGCTCGTCTATCACACGCACATCAGCAAGCGGAGCACCGAGGGGTTCCCGGACCTGTGCATGGTGCGTGGTGGCCGCCTGGTCTTCGCGGAGCTGAAGCGCGAGCCGCCGCGGCTGAAGAACGGCGCGCCGTCCGTAGCGGCGACGTACGAGCCGACCGTGGCGCAGTGGACATGGCTCGACGCCCTGGGCGATGTGACGCCGGGGTTCGGCGGGGCGGTGTCGGCGTTCCTTTGGCGCCCGTCTTCGTGGGGCCAGATCGAGGAGGTGTTGAAGTGACCGACGCGCTGGTGCGCGGCGAGCATCAGGGCCTCGATCACAAGGGCGTGATGCGCGCGTGTGTACAGGAGATCCATTTCTGCTGGGGGGTATCGTCGATGCAAGATCTACAAGCCGCTGTTGGGATGTGGGAACGGAGAAACTTCCCGGACGCGAACATGGAGCAGCGCGGACTCATCGTCTGTGAGGAGGCTGGTGAACTCGCACACGTCATTCTCAAGCAGGTTCAGGGCATCCGGCCTGAAACATCAACGGACGCGCACATGCGGGATGCGATTGGCGACATCGCGATCGCCCTCATGGCACTCTGCGAAGCCCAGGGCTGGTCATTGGAGGAGATCGCCAACGAGACGGCCTGCACGGTGCTGGCGCGGGACTGGAACCAGTCGGTGCTGCTGTGAGGGTACAAGGGCTCCATCAACGTGCGAGTATAAGCTACCGCCGAGCGTCTCACACTCGCGCCGGCCTGTCAAGTGGTAACCTGTGGGACAGGGACAACGTAGTTGTCGTAGGTGTCGTGAATGTGGTTGTCGTGCTGAATGTAGGGCCGATTCATTTGCGTCTCACTCCCACCACGCGCGCGTGTCCTTGAGCTTGCGTGTGCGTTCGTCGATGCCCGGACGGGTAGCACGGCCGGCGTCGCGCCACCAGCACCACTGTTGCCAGAGGAGCCAGGCGGCGGCGGAGCCGAGGATGAGGATGAGGGCGGCGACGTGGAAGATCATGCTTCTCTCCTGAGGTAGCCGTACGCGTCGGGCTTCCAGCCTGCGGGCGGGTCGGTAGGGCGGTACGCCCCGTTGAGGCGCGCCCCTGCGAGGTACGCCCCTGCGAGGCGCGCCCCTGCGAGGTACGCCCCTTCGAGGTTCGCCCGTTCGAGGTACGCCCGTTCGAGGTTCGCCCCTTCGAGGTTCGCCCCTGCGAGGTACGCCCGTTCGAGGTACGCCAGTTCGAGGTTCGCCCCTTCGAGGTTCGCCCGTTCGAGGTACGCCCCTGCGAGGTTCGCCCAGCTAATATCGGCGGTTTTGTCGCGGCTGCGCGCGGACGCGGCGAGGAAGCAGCGGACGCGGGGGAACATGGGCAGGTACGGCCAGTCGGTTGTGATCTCGGCGACCAGCCGGGCGCGGCGAAAGGCCATCTTGTCGCTGCCATCGCTTACCGCGCCTACGGGGTCGGCTTCGGCGACGTAGACGCGGGTGTTGGGCTTCCACCACACGAGGGGATCGGACGTGAGGTGCAGGCCGCTCGCGCAGAGTTCGAGGGCTCCTTCGGCTTCGAGCCATGCGCCGGGGCCGTCGCCCTTCGGCAGGGGCCAAGCGCCGCTGCCGCCGTGGGCGGGCAGGCCGTTATCGGTGAGGACTTTGAAGATCATGGGTTTTTCACTCCTGCTACCCGTCCGGGTGTTATGTTCGATTTTGCGTTCGGCGGAAGATTGGCGAGGGCAGACGCCTCGAACACGTCGAGGGCGTTGACTTCGATCCACTCACGAATAGCGCGAACCAAATATTTGTTCCAGCTCAGGCCGTGGTCGGGGAAAGATGCCCGCCAGGCAGAGCGCCAGGCGGGGATAGCGTTGCTGCGGATGGTGGTTTGGTGCATGTGGTTACCCCTCCGTTTCGCGGCAGATGCGCCAGAGCCACTGTTCGGCGTCCATGTCGCTCTGCGTATTCGTTGGTACCTTCGTCAAGCAGCGAGCCTTGAGCGCGTCGGAGTGGCGACGGTTGCAGGACACGTACCCTGAGCCGAGCTGGACCAGGCGCGCGTTGATCGGGATCGGGTTGGAGAACCCCTCGACATACCCCATGCTGCCGGTCGTGCCGGAGGATCGAGCGACTTCCACGGAGCCATCGGGCATCATGTAGTGTTGGATATGGTATTCCAGGTCGATTGAGCCGTCGAACCCCTTGGAGCTGTACTTGCCGGTGACTTCAGACACGCGCGCTTCGGTCGGGCCGTCCGTCCAGCCGATGTTGATGGACGATCCCATGCTGTAGACAGACGAGCGAGCGGAGAACTTGACGCCGGGGAATCTCGCTATAAGCTCCTTTCGCATGATTGCGGCGGTCTCGGCCGTGGTGAGCCAATCCCGATCCTCGATTGCCGGTCGTTGATACGCTGCCATCTTCGTCACTCCTAGCTATCGGCCTGCCTCATCGACGTGCGTAGGCCAGCTCGCACGGACGCGCCGAGCGGCGCGTTTCGGCTATCAGACACGCCTCACGGCGCGACCATCGGCGAGGAACGCGATGCAGTCCGCGCCGCGCCGCGAACCATCGGTCATCAGATCGGCGCAACTCTCATGCTGAGAGTAGGCGCCGTCGCTCCACAGTTGGTCGCAGACCGAGCATCGGCGCTCGGTGATGCGGAGCCCGTGCAACCGCTCGCAGTCCGGGCCTACATCATGGACAATCGCGCCGCGCACGTCGTCAGCAAGACAGATCGCCCGCCCGTTGCGCCCGCAGGCATCCTCATCAGGGATCGTGATCGTGGTATCGGTCATGGCTGTTCACTCCTTAGCTATCGCGGGCGAGATGCCCGCTCACACAAGCAGTATCGCATAGTGCGGCAGGCGTGTCAATGCGTACAGGGAGGAAGTTGTATCAGAATAGCCGATAGTAGTTGACGAGACGGGGGAGCGCACCCTATGCTGAAGCTATGGACGATGAAGCTGGTAACAGCCCTGAGGTGCCCAAGCGCACGATCAAGGACTGGGGAACCCCCTTCAAGCCGGGCGTGAGCGGCAACCCTGCGGGCAGGCCGAAGGGCGTGAGCATCGCCGGCGCCATCCTGCGGAACCTGAGCGAAGCTGATGCCGACGAGATTGCCAAAGCCTGGATTCGCGACGCGATACGGGGGAAGCTACGGCACCACTCGCGCGAGTCGCTGATCGACCGCACGGACGGCAAGGTGCCGAACCGGATCGGAGGCGTTCTCGACGATGACGGCAATGAGCGCCCCATCCTCATCATCGAGCGTCCAGCGCCTGAGCGGGAAGGGTAACGCAAGGAGGTGCCACCGGAGGAGGTTAACGTAGTCCGTCGGCACCCTAACGGGACGATCTATCGCGACTCCCCGACCTATCGCCGGTTGCTGGCGGAGCAGCGGGCGAAGTAGCGTGAGCGGCGATGCCGTCCTGCGCCTGAGCCATAAACAGGATCGCTTTGTCTACGACTCGCCCGGCGTGGCGCTCTACCGCGGCGCTGTTGCTTCCGGTAAGACGTACGCGGGAGCGGTCAAGACGCTACGGCGGCGCGAGAAGTATCCCGGCACGGTGGAGATCATCGGCGGGCCGTCGTGGGACCAGATGCGCGACGGCACGATGCGTACGCTCGCGCGCCTCGCCCCTCCAGGATGGATCGTCTACCGGAACGACTCTGCCCACATCTGGCGGCTGCACAACGGTTCCGAGCTGATCTTCCGCACACTTGACGATCCCGACGTGCTGCGCGCGCTTGAGGCGCACGACCTCTGGATCGATGAGATCGCATTGTGCGCCGGAGAGGCGCTTGACGTTGGCTTGGGGCGCATCCGGCTCTCGTATGCTGATCCTGAGTTCCGCAACGAAGCATGGGGCACAACGACGCCGCGCGGCACGGATTGGACGCTCGACGTATGGGGCCGTGAGGGCAAGCCGGGTTACCCCGTCGTTCACTCGACGATCTACGACAACCGCGACAACCTGCCGGATGGCTACATTGAGCGGCTGGAAGCGAAGTACGCTGACACACCGTTCTTCGCCCAGGAGCTGCTAGGCGAGTACACGGCCTTTGAGGGGCTCGTCTACCCGATGTTCGACCGTCGGACGCACGTACAGCTCCCACCGTGCGACTTGCGGCAGTGCGTCTCGGTGATCGTCGGCGTGGACTGGGGCGGCATCATGCCGACAGCGATGGTGCTGTTGGGACAGCGGGCATCCGGCGGTATCCATCAATACGCGGAGTATTACCGGCCGGGCGCTGAGCTGGGCGACATCGGCGCGCGGCTGGCCGAGTGGGCGGCCTTGGCGGGTATCCCGGCGGGGCGGCTGCGTGTGGCCTGCGATGGCTCGGAACCCGTGGCGATTTCCACGCTTCGGCAGCAGTACGATGCGTTCGCGGCGGACAAAGACCGCGCGACGGGGATCAAGTACGCGGCAGAGAAGCTGAGCGCCCGGCAGTTGACCGTCTCGCCGGAGTGCGTGAACACCATCGCCGAGTACGGCGAGTATGTCTGGTCGAGCCGGCGCGACGCCGCGACCAAGGTCGTGTATCGTACCGATACGCCCATCGACCACCATGCCGACGCGATGGACGCGACGCGCTATGCCCTGATGGCGTTGGGGCAGTATGCGCCGATGGAGCTGGTGACGTTGCCGAGCGGATTGCAAGTCTATGCCTAGAGGCGTACTATGGCGTCGATGACCTACTCAGAGCGCCTGAAGGCGATGCTGGTGGCGGAGATCGACCGCCACGCGCCCGCGTTGGACGCTGACCCGCACATCGGGCACGTAGCGGTGAGCTGGACGCGCCAGTACGGCAAGCCGCCGAAGGTGCGTATCAGCATCGAGGACACGCGCACCGCGCAGGAGTGGGGGAACGACTAGACTGGCAGGCGCATAGTTCGACCGTCCCGACTGTGAGGCGGCTATCCCGGAAGCGGGGCAGCCGTCTCTTTGCGTTGTCTACGACCCGTAGGGGAGGGAAGTTGCCGAAGATCACGACCGTACTGGAAGCGCAGGCGCTCAGGGACCACCTGATCGCGCACGGGCAGGCGTGGCACAAGCTGTTGGACTCGTGGCGCAAGGTCACGGACCGGCGCATGGACGACGACCTCAAGAGCTTTTTCGCCATGCTGCCGCCCGACGCGCAGAAGCACGCGGTAGCGTCGCAGTCGCCGCTGGTGGAGGAGGAGATCCAGACGCTCGCGGCGATTCTCGCCTCGAACAAGCCTGAGGTGTCGGTCTACAGCCGCAAGGCGGGGCGGGAGTGGGCCGAGCTGGCACAGGAGGCCGAACCGGTGATCGAGGCGCTGTACGCCTCTCTCAACCCGATTGAGCTGCGGATGCGGGCGTACGTCGCCCAGCTCGGGGAAGTGTGCATGGAGTTCGTTGACCTGCTGCCCGTGCCGGAGGCGCTCGCGGGGTACGCGGATCGCAAGGCGTTGGAGTCGGGAGCCGAGACGCCGGCCGATGCACTCGACGATTCGCCGCAGGCCAACTACAGGCGCGCGTACGAGAAGACCGGCGACCACGACCAGGCGTACAACGAAGTTACGCGCGGCGCAACTTCCGGCTCGCGATGGACGAAGCGCGTCGTTGACATCGCGTCGGCGCACTGGGAGGAAGACACCGAAGACAACGTGATCAAGACCGTCTGTCTGGCGACCACGACGGCGCTCGCGGCGGCGATGAGCACGCTGGAGGGGTACGGCGTCAAGCGCGAGGGCAACGTGCTGATGATGACGCGCTCAGGCAAGAGCGTAGGCGAGAGCCCGCTGACCGCCGAGAGCGCGCCATACGAGGGTATTGGCACCGCGAGTGTTGATGGCGTTGAGAGCGTGACCGTGACGGAGCTGAGGACGCGGGAGCAGCACTGCCTGTTGGTCGAGGGCGTACCGGGCAACCGGGGCGATGACGGCTCGGGCATCCTGATCACGTTCAACTCACCGTTCCCGGCGCGGCTGAAGACGTGCGGCGCGTACATCACGCCGTCGCGCGAGAAGGCGCGCGGGTCGCTGGCGGACAGGTACGAGCCGTATGTCTTGCCGCTGATCGTCACCGTGCAGCAGCTCAACGCCGTGATGAGCGTGAAGCAGGCGCTGGCGTACGCCGAGGCGGCGCGCGACGTGATCACGGAGATGGTAGACAACCCGATCCCGCCCATCGAGGCGACGACGACGGCCAAGAGCAAGCAGGTGAAGGACGGCAAGCTGCCGGTGTCGGTGCGCGGGCGCGTCGTCCGCATCCCTACGACGGACGTTGACCTGACGAAGATGAGCGAGGAGCTGCGGGCGGAAGCGGAGGGCTTCAGGAGCCGCGAGTTCTTCAGCGGGTCGGGTTCATCGAGCGAGCCTGCCTTGCACCTTGCGCGCATCCAGGCGGCGGAGTTGACGCGCTTGGAGCCGCAGCAGAGCCGAAGGGCCACGACGGACAAGCGGCAACTGATTGACATCCTCGCCGCGCAGGCGGAGCTGGGCGAGAGCCTGGTGCTGTACCAGACGCCGAGCGGGCCGCCGCAGGACATCGAAGGGCGGCAGCTCAAGGAGTTGGAGCTGACGCCGGAGATGGCGCGTGCGCCGATCGTAATCGAGACGAAGATCGGCAGCTCGACGAAGGAGGGGGAGTTCGCGCGGCAGCAGATGACGGAAGCGGCGGTGAGCTTCGGCTGGTTCGGGCTGAGTGACGGGCGCGAGCGCATGGGCATCAAGAATCCTGCCGAAACGGTGTTACGGATGGCGAAGGACGCGCTGGTGCGCGCATCGCTTGGCACGGCCACCGAACCCGGCTCGGCGATCATCGGGTTGCAGAAGATGATCGACGAACGGAGCAAGGCGCTGATCGCCTCGCTCATGCCGATGGAGCCTGAGCCGTTGCCGTCCGAGCTGCCCGCCGAGCCGATCTTGCCGAGCGAGATCGCGCAGTTCGGAGCGGGCGGGGCTGGTGGTGGAGCGGCCTACATTCCGCCGCCGACGCAGACCGTGCCGAACGCGCCGGGTCCGGCGGGAGGGGTTCCGGCGAGCCCGATGGCGCCATGAAGACGCCTGAGCCGGGCAGTGGAGCGTTCGATAACGCCGTCGTGGAGCAGGCATGGGCGGAGATCGAGCCGGTGCTGATGGAAATAGCGCAGACGCGGATCAGGGATAACGAGCTGGCGGGGTTCGTCAAGCCGACGTGGAAGGCGCTAAAAGCGCAGCCGGAAGAAGAAGCCGTGCAGACGATTGCGCGGATGATCCTCCAACCCTGGTGGAGGCGTCAGGGCTTGGAGATGGCACGCAAACTGTTCGACGAGATGGAGGGAACTGATGAACCCGTTACTGGAACTCTATAACGCCGGGCTGACGAATCCCGCGCTGGTGCAGCAGGCGCTGAAGGCGAAGCAGGATCAGGACGTGTTGCGCGCCATCATGGCGATGCGCGGAGCGGGGCTGCGCCCCGATCAGATCATGGGGCTGGCCGCGCAGGCCGCCAACGCCGACATCGGCGGCTACGGCGGCATGAACCTGACGAACACGACGGGGGACGCGCGTCTGTCGGCGGAAGTGCAGCGGGGCGCGGCGAACCAGGCGTACAAGCTGGGCCGCGCGGGTATCGCGCAGCAGCAGAACAGCGATGCGTGGGGCCGCACGATGGACGCCGCGCAGATGGCGGGGCGGCCGGGGAACATCGTCAGCTACCTCGACCTGCTGTCGCGTTCAAAGACAGGCATCCCGCTGAACAATCCGATCCTTCAGAACATCACGCCGATGTTCCCGACGCCGGCGGGGCCGTACGACGACCAGATCGGATCGTTCCTTGGCGACGACCCGGAAGCGTTCGCGCGTGGCGGGCCGATGTACACGATGCACGGCGGGGCGAAGGTGATCATGGACGCCGACACGGGCGAGATCGACGCCACGCTGAACGAGAACGGCGGCGAGCGCATGCACGACATGGCGGGTGGCGGCATGCGGGTAGAGCCGGGCAAGAACAAGCGCCTCGGCAAGTACCGGCAGTCGAAGATCGTCAAGGAGGCGCGAGCAAACGCACCGAAGGCGATGGCCCGTGGCGGCCGCTACGAACTGCCCGATGACGAGCGGGCGCTGGCGCCGCCGAAGGGCATGCTGCGGCCGGCGTCGAAACGTGGTGGCCCCATCGGGGAGCCGTGGAATCCGGGGCCGCTGCCGAAGCCCGGCGAGCGTGGTTACTTCACGCCGATGCCGACCCCGCCGCGGCCGTTTCACAGTCCGCCTCCATTCTGGGATCCGATCCTGCCCCAAGACCCTGCGATGCGTGAGCGGATCGGCGCGCCGGGACTGCCCGGAGGCCCCGGCTTCGACCCGGAGTTCGATGCGCCGGTGAAGAAGCCGAGCTACCCGCGACCGCCTGTGAGACCGCCGGGCTTGCCCCGCGATCCGATCATGCGACCGCTCGATCCGGATGACCCGATCAACAGGCGGGGGCCCCGCCTGCCCCAGCGGCCCGGTGGCCGTCCGCTTGGGCCTGTCCGCGCCCGTCGCGCACCGCCGCTGTTTGAGCTGCCCGCGCAGTTCACGGGAGCCGTCGCCGCGCCGCAGCCGATGCGTAACAGGCGACGCAATCCGTTTCCCGGCATGGCTCCGATCCCCAACTTCGCGAAGGGTGGCGGCTGGGCGACACTCGCGCGACAGGTGAACGCGCCGAAGACCTACACCGGCGGCGCATCGGGCGGCGGGGGCGGTGGTGCCCCCACGGACTACTACGGGTTCGGCTCGAACGAAGCGGCGATGGAGTACGCCCGCGCGTACAACCTCATCCCGCAGGGCCAACAGGCAGTCACACCGGGCGATCTCGGCTCGAACGTCTACAACGGCGAGTACACGCCGCAGGACCCGAACGGCCCCGGCGGCGATCCGCGCTACGGCCCCTCGACGGGCACGTACAACCAGAACGCAGGCTCCGCGCCGCTGGGGAAGGGCTCGTACATCCGCGACCGGGACGGCACACTGCGCGCCGTGGCGAACCCAGATTCGACCTTCCAGGATCAATACTCCAACGTCGAGCTGTGGCCCGGCGGCGACAACCCGTACACCCCCCAGGTTGAGACGGGCGCGATGCGTACGGTGTCCAGCACGATGACGCCGGAGAAGCGGGCGCAACTGGCGGCCGAGATGCGGACGCAGGACGTGAACTACCGTCTCGGCAACATGAAGACCGCCGACCCGGAACGCTATCGCCGGTTGCAGGAGAACACCTACGACTACGGCGTGAGCTGGAAGAACCACCCGCTACAGCGGGCATTGAAGGAGCAGCTCGTGCACGGCTCGACAGGCGACTTCCTGTCGTACAGCGGCGATGCGCGTTCGCCGGGCGGCGTCGAGGACACCGGGCGCTACGTGGCGAGCTGGGACGCGAGTGGCAACCCGATCTACGCCTACCCCGACCCTGACCGGCCCGGCGAGTTCCAGACCGACCGTTCGCTGTATGCCTCAGGCCGTGCGCCATACGACAGGTCGAAGATCAAGCCCATCTGGGAGGGCGTGCAGGTCGGCAACAAGCGAGGCAGTCAGGCGTCGAACGCGCCGGGATGGGCGACGCAGCCGCGCAACACCACGCTCGGCCAGAGCCTCGGCGGCAGCAAGAAGCCTTCAAGCGGTGGCGGCACGCCTCCGTTGGGTAGTGGTGGCGGTGGTGGCACTCCTCCGTCCAGCGGTGGCAACACCTCGCAGGCGGCGGCGGCCAAGCTGCTGGCGGCGGTGAAGAACAACACGCTACTGTCGCCGGAGTTCATCAGCACGCTAGAAGCGGGCAAGGTGCCGGGGCTCTCGACGATCAACGCCCGCGCCTTCAACTCGCTGCCGAGAACGCAGCAGCTCGCGCTGATCGGGCTGTGGATTTCGAGCGGGCAGGCGACGGACGAACAGGAGATCATGGAGCAGTTCCGCAAGAATGAGCCTGCCGGGGTGGCGTAGTGCTTGACCTGAGTCTCGGCAGCAAGCTTCTGGCGAAGGATGAGCCCGCGCCGACGCGGAGCCTTGCGCCGCGACCGTCCACCGTGGCGGCGGTGGCATCGCGGTTCGACCGTGGCAACGGCTTCCAGCCGGACGGCATGAGCGACCTTGAGCGGCTGGCTGCGACGCCGGGCGCTGCCGAGAGCTTCGCCGCGTTCGACGCGCAGCAGCAGGACGAAGGCGGCCTCGCGGCGCTCCAGCGGCTGGCGTACTCGCAGCCGCCGGAACCGCCTCTCGACGTGATGCAGCAGATTGCTTATGGCGCTCCCGAGGATCTGGCACAGGAGTTGATGGCCGATCAACGAGCGCGAGACGCGGCGCGCGGCTATCCGTCGATGAGCGCGGGCGATCCGGCCTATGGCGACCTGCCGCAGTTCGGCGAGGCGCTTCCGGGCGTGAATCGCGCCATCCCCTCGCCGCTGGCTGATCCGGGCTCTGTCTGGGATACCGTGATCGAAGGGCTCACGAGTCCGCGCCGCGGCCTCGACACAGCGCGCAGCTTCGACGAGACGTTCGTGCAGCCGACGCGGAACCTGACGCGCGGCGTCGTGCCCGGCGATTCACGCTTCGAAGACATCCTCGCCGCGTTCGCGGGCGAAGCGACACGCCCGACGAGCATCGCCGCCATGCTGGTGCCGCCGATCAAGGCATCGCGCATCGCGAACCCGCTGGCGCGCATCGCCGCGAACGCAGCCATCCAGGGCGGCGCGAACGTCGGCGCGGACGTGGCGATTGGCCGCGCGGACCGCGACTACTGGACTTCGCCGACAGGCTTCGCGCTGAGCGCCGGGCTGGGCGCTGGGCTGGGCGGGCTGGTGCCGGAGGCGGGCGCGGGCATGCGCGGGCTGCGGGAGCTGGCCGAGAGCCCGCGTGTGCGCGCCACGCTGGCGTCGGAGTCGGGCATGGCGAAGATCCCCGGCGAGAAGCCACCGATCGAGCCGGGGCCGGGAGAGGCGGCGAGTTCTAGCCTGCCCGCTGACGTTCTCCCGGCCCCGCAGCGACTCCCTGATGAGGCTGTGGCGCCGGAAGCGGCGATCCCCGCAGAACCGCCCGTGCGCGCTGCTGAGGGCGCAGGAGCGCCGCCTGAGGTGCCGCCTACTGCCCTTGCGGCTGAACCGCCGGAGCCGGAAGGCTCGCTGCCGGAGGTGTTCCGCACGGGCAAGCGGCCGGACACGTCGCGGACGCTGACAGACACGGGAGAGCCGATCGACGTGGGCGCGGAGGGTGGTCCGATGAACTACCCCGGCGGGCAGCCTGTGGTGCAGGGTGTTGGCGAAGCCACCGCGAAGAAGCCGCCGTACATCGGCGGTCGCGACCGTATCGGCGACGTGCTCGACCGCGCGGAGGAGCAGCGCATTGAGACGTTCGAGGCGCGCGCCCGCGAGTTGGGAGCCCCGCCCGAGGTCGTCAAGGTACTCTCAGCGGCCTACCGTGACGGCCAGACGTTCGCCGCGGCGGCGCGGCGCTACGCCGATTCCGGCCCGGTTATGCAGATGCTCGCGAAGGGGAAGGCTTGGGCCGAAGGCAATGTGCCCGACGGCGTGGTGAACTCGATTGCGCGTGCGCATCTCGTTGGCGCGAACGGCGTCCGCATCTATGTCGATGAGCAACTGCCGCGCTTCAAGGGGCTCGACAAGCTGATCGACGCGGCACCGCTCAGGTTCAGGGGACCGGCGAAGTTCAAGGCGCTCGCGGAGGAGTTTCGGGGGCAGGCGGTGGTGACGCACCCCGAATGGTGGAACGGGATCACGCCGGAACTGCGCGCGAAGCTCGCTGATGTAAAGGCATTTCAGGACGAGCTGTACAGGGTCGTGCAGGCGATCGACAAGAACGCCGCGCCCGCGCTCGACGGCGCGTACCTGCGTACGGTGTGGGAGATTCCCGAGAGCAAGCTCACTTCGGCGGTGGCCATGCCGATCGGCCGCGCGTCGGTGACGAAGGCGCGTGCGTTTCCCGATCCGTTCGAGGCGATGGCCGATGGCAACTGGCCGTATAAGCTCAAGGCGACAGGCGTCGAGGAGCTGATCGCCTCGTCGGCGCACCTCTCCGGGCGTCAGATCGGCGTGCAGCTCGAACGCAAGATGATCCTTGACCGCTTCGGCACGACACACAAGATGCCGGGGCTGATGCGCTTCCGCAACCCGAACTACGCTGGCTGGTACGCGAAGCCGGAGATCGTCAACTTCATCGACCAACTGCATGAACCGGCATCTTCGATCACGCGCCAAGCCGGCAACCTCACGAGCCTGATCCGCAACATGATCTTCGGCGTCGGCGATGTCGGCGTGTTCGGCCAGCACGTCCTCAATCTGATGTCTACACGCGGCCCCATTGCGGTGGCGGGCGCGATCAATCGCGGGCTGGAGGCGCTGGGGCTCGGCGCTGATCTCTACCGCTACGCCGATGCTGATCTTCCGCGTGCGTTGCAGCGCACGCTTGACGGCATGCCCGCTAAGGGCTCGCAGGCCGGGCGTGTCGGTGACCCGCATGCCAAGACGCCGCTGGGGCTGATCCCGAAGGCGGGGCCGAAGATCGACGCCGGGGTGGACGCGCTCAACGACTTCCAGTTCAACGGCGTGCTGGCACCGCTGCGCGACATGACGTACGAGGGCAACCTGCTCGTCAAGAAGCTGCTGCACGGCGTCACGGGCGCGGATCGGTTCGACATCACAAAACCGGCGGTGCGGCGACAGGCTGCCGAGAACGCTAACGCCTTCTCCGGCGCATCGTTGGGTGCGCTTCGGCTCGCCCGTAAGCAGGGCGAAGCGGCTTTCCTGGGCGCGCCGAGTATCACCCGATCGATGGCGGCAGAGCTGGCGCAGGTAGCGAAGCTCAACACGCCCGAAGCATGGACCACGCTCGCGACCATCGGCGCGGTGGTCTACGGCATAGGCAGCGCGATTCAGATGCAATACGGTTCCGGCGAGCCCGTCACGCTCGATCCGCGTAGCGTCAACTGGGCGACCGTGCATGTCGGCGGATCGTGGCAGATGGTGAACGGTGAGAAGAAATACGTCGGCGGGCGCAAGATTCGGATGATCCCGCAAGCCTCGCTCGTGCGCGCCATCGGCAAGAGCATGGTCGCGGTGGAAGAAGGCGACCCGGCGAAGTTCACGAAGGCATGGACGCAATTCGCGTTCGGGCGCTCGACGCCGTTGATCCAGGACGCCGTGACGCTTCCGACGGGCATCGGGTTCACGGACGAAGGCTACTTCTCGCCTAACCTGCCGTTCAACCAGCGGTTGAAGAATGTCGCTCCGGTTCCTATTGCGGGGCGTGGTCTGCTGAAGGGCGAGACTTCACCGGCCGAGTTGGCGCTGAGTGAGTTCGGGGCGTCGTCGTTCCCAGGGCAGTCGGTCGAAGACGTGAAGAAAGATCAGACCGGCGACGCGAACAAGCGGCTGGACAAGTCTGGCTACACCGCGATCAGCGAGGACGTGTGGAAGACGTTGCAAGCCGATGGCGATGCGCCGAAAGGCGCGGACACGTTCGGTGAGTTCAAGAGCGACTGGATCGACGAACGGACAGCCAAGATCCGCGCGGAGAACCCCGAGGCGTCGCTGATCGATGCTCAGGCCGTGGCGGAGCGGTTCTTCAAGCGGCAGTACGGCGAGCTCGAATCGGCGATCGATCGGATCGTCTCGCGGAAGCGCGAGAAGCTCCGGCTCGATCCGAAGATCGCGGAGGACATCGTGATCACGGGCGGCAGCGCGGGTGCGCGCCAGAAGGAACTATCGGGGGTACGTTAAAAGCCGGGGCGCGTTAGGGGCCGGAGTCGAGGTAGCGCATGGGGTCACTGTCGAACGGCAGCAAGGACAGGAGGAGGAGGATCGCCGCGAGGTAGATGAAGCCTTGCAGCAGTTCCCACCACTCGCCTTTCGTTCTTTTCATGTCTCGATTGTCCGCCCGGAAGCGGTACTCTGTCAACTGATGTCGTCAAGGAGCTAGGTTATGGAACCACGAGAGCAACAGCCGGGCGAATCTGATATCGCGTACGACCGATATCTCAGCCAGTTTGAGGCGCAACAGAAGGCTGGCGGTACGTGGTCAAAGCCGTTCGAGTGGCCGCCTGGCTCAGGCTCGTACGTCATGCAGCACTCCGGGACTGGTGAGCGTCGGCCAGTAGATACTCCGCCGCCCGACATCACGCCGATCCTCGATGCGCTGCGCGCTGCCGGGGGCATCACGCCTTCGGAGATGA